>Ga0164290_1001214_pt1 | contig 46136 bp, 42 predicted proteins | sample Micstemetagenome_FD_108782 | JGI IMG/M metagenome (GOLD analysis project Ga0164290, IMG submission 108782) | Contaminated culture microbial community from soil near Moab, Utah, USA - Microcoleus steenstrupii SON62 (Illumina Assembly) | ecosystem: Environmental > Terrestrial > Soil > Soil crust...
CCAGGGCGCCGGTGACGTTCTTGGGCCGCAGGTCGACCAGCATGACGTGGCTCTCGGTGCCGCCCGAGACGATGTTCAGGCCGGCCGCCTGCAGGCTGTCGGACAGGGCGACGGCGTTGGCGATGATCTGGGCGCCGTAGTCCTTGAAGGAGGGCTGCAGCGCCTCGCCGAAGGCCACGGCCTTGGCGGCGATGACGTGCTCCAGCGGACCGCCCTGGATGCCCGGGAAGATGGCGCTGTTGAACTTCTTGCCCAGATCCACGTCGTTGCTGAGGATCAGGCCGCCGCGCGGCCCGCGCAGGGTCTTGTGGGTGGTGGTGGTGACCACATGGGCGTGCGGCAGGGGGCTCGGGTAGTGACCGGCGGCCACGAGACCGGCGAAGTGGGCCATGTCGACCATCAGCCAGGCGCCGATGCTGTCGGCGATCTGACGGAAGCGGGCGAAATCGATGACGCGGCTGTAGGCGCTGCCGCCGGCGATGATGAGTTTCGGCTTCTCGGCGGCGGCGACCTCGGCGACCTGATCATAATCGATCAGCTGGTCCTGCTGGCGCACCGAGTAGCTGACCGGCTTGAACCACTTGCCGGACTGGTTGGCCGGGCTGCCGTGGGTCAGGTGACCACCGGCGGCGAGGTCCATGCCCATGAAGGTGTCGCCCGGCTTCAGCAGGGCCATGAACACCGCCTGGTTGGCCTGTGAGCCCGAGTGGGGCTGGACGTTGGCGTAGGCGGCGCCGAACAGCTCCTTGGCCCGGTCGATGGCAATCTGCTCGATGACATCGACGTATTCGCAGCCGCCGTAGTAGCGCTTGCCCGGATACCCTTCGGCGTACTTGTTGGTCAGGATCGAGCCCTGGGCCTGCAGCACCGCCTTTGAGACGATGTTCTCGGAGGCGATGAGCTCGATCTGCTCACGCTGGCGGGTCAGCTCGAAATCGATGGCCTTGGCGATGTCCGGATCGGCCTCGGCCAGATCGGCGCCGAAGAAGGCGGGGGCAACTTTGGTATGGGCGGTCATGGGTCTCTCCGGCGGCGAGGGGCGCGGGGTCGCGCCCTGTTAAGGGTTGAAAGCGGGGGGATCAATCGGAACCGGCGTGGCGGCCAGACGTTCGCCTTCGCGGGCGTCCCCTTTCGGGTCGGCCCGTTCCGTTAGTGATTGAGTTTGAAAGGTTTTGAAGCCATGGCCGACTCCACCCGCCCGATGGGTTCGTCGGACACGGAGCTGATGCAGCTCGGCTCGGATATCGTGTCGGCCTATGTGACGCGCAATTCGATCGGCGCCAGCGCCCTGCCTGACTTGATTCGAAGCGTTCACCAGGCCCTGAAAGGCCTGGAAGGCGGCGAGCCCCCTGCCCCGCCGGCCGCCAGGCAGAAGCCGGCAGTGCCGATCGGCCGATCCGTTCAGCACGACTACATCGTCTGTCTTGAAGACGGCAAACAGCTGACCATGCTGAAGCGCTATCTGCGCGCCCGCTACGACCTATCGCCGGAAGACTATCGCCGCAAGTGGGGCCTGCCGCCGGAGTACCCGATGGTCGCGCCGGCCTACGCCGAGCGTCGCTCTGATTTCGCCAAGAAGATCGGTCTCGGAAAAGGCGTGCGGCGGAAGTAGCTCCTGATCAGCTGTAGAGCAGCCTAAGCCGTTTGTGCCGATGACGGAAGACGTATGCCGTCATGGCCTGGGTGATCCCATCCAGAAATCCGAGCTTGGCGTCGACCGTGACGATATCCCGGACGACGCAGCCCCCATCGTCAGCCGGTCGGACGCTGCGTTCGTGCTTCCAGTACCAGTACTGCAGCAGGCCCAGCGAGGTTTCGATGAAGCCGGAGGGCCCGATGTCGGCAAACATCAGGGTGTGGCGCTCGAAGGGGATCAGCCCGAAGGCGTAGAGCCAGCAGTCGGCGACCCTTTCTTCCAGCGGCGCTTCCCGAAGATCCTTGAGGCCGGCCGGAAACCGCATCTCTATCAGCGGCATGAGTTCCGCGTTGACGCCTCCCGGCGTGGTGACGGCCGCCCAAATCTCTTCAGGCGGCCGCGGCAGTCGCGTGGAAATGTCGACGGCAGGGGTGGAAGGCCACCGCTCCTTAGGCAGCGACGCCCCCGAGACGGGCGATGTTGCAGTGCGCCCAGAGCCTTTCCATCGCTCCGACCAGCTCGCGCATCATCTCGTCCGTGTGGAACGGCGTCGGGGTGAAGCGCAGGCGCTCGGTGCCGCGCGGCACGGTCGGGTAGTTGATCGGCTGGACGTAGATGCCGTGGTCTTCCAGCAGCATGTCGGAGACCATCTTGCAGTGGACGGGGTCGCCGACCATCACCGGCACGATGTGGCTGACCGACGGCATGACCGGCAGGCCGGCGTCGCGGAACATCTGCTTGAGCGTCTCGGCGCGTTCCTGGTGGATCTCGCGGACCTCGTTGTGCTGCTTGAGCCAACGCACCGAGGCGGCGGCTCCGGCGGTCAGGGCCGGCGGCAGGGACGTCGTGAAGATGAAGCCCGAGGCAAAGCTGCGGATGGCGTCGACCATCTCGATGTCACCGGCGATGTAGCCGCCCATGACGCCGAACGCCTTGCCCAGCGTGCCTTCGATGATGTCGATGTCGGCCATGACGCCGTCACGCTCGGCCACGCCCGCGCCGCGCTGGCCGTAGAGGCCGACGGCGTGGACTTCGTCGAGGTAGGTGATGGCGTTGTACTTTTTCGCCAGGGCCACGGTGCCGGCCAGGTCCGCGATGTCGCCGTCCATCGAATAGACGCTCTCGAAGGCGATGAGCTTGGGGGCGTCGATCGGCGCCGCGGCCAGCAGGCTTTCGAGGTGATCCAGATCGTTGTGGCGGAAGATGTGGCGCGCGCCGCCGCCGTTGCGAATGCCGGCGATCATCGAGGCGTGGTTCAGCTCGTCGGAGAAGACGATCAGCCCGGGCAGCACCTTGTAGAGGATCGAGAGGCTGGCCTCGTTGGCCACATAGCCCGAGGTGAACAGCAGGGCGGCGTCCTTGCCATGCAGGTCGGCGAGCTCGCGCTCCAGCGCGACGTGATGGTGGGTGGTGCCGGAGATGTTGCGAGTGCCGCCGGAGCCTGAGCCGTTGGCGTCGATGGCCGCATGCATGGCGTCCAGGACGACCGGGTTCTGACCCTGGCCGAGGTAATCGTTCGAGCACCAGACGATGATGTCCTTGGACGAGCCGTCATCACGGGTCCAGGTGGCGCGCGGAAAGGCGCCGCGGTGTCGCTTCAGATCGGCGAACACACGGTAGCGACCTTCAGACCGGACCTGCTCCACAGCGGTCCGAAACGCGGCTTTGTAGTCCATCTGGCGAATGCCCGATCCTCGCCCCGAGGACCGGTCCCTCTTGTTCTTGTTAGTTGGCGGGGGGTTTATCCCCCAACGCCCGGCCCTGTCCAATTAAGGATTTGTACGGAGGCAGACTACCCCGCCAAACTTCGCGGGTCGTGTGAAAACGTCTCGCATGTGATCTAGGCGAGGTCTTGCAGCTTTCCCCGCATCAGTTGCAGCACGGCGGAGAAGTCCTTCTGGCCGAATCCGAGGCCATCGAACATGGCGTAGAGGGCCTCGGCCTGGTTGCCCATCGGCGTGGTCGCGCCCGCCTTTGACGCCGCTTCCTGGGCCAGCTTCAGATCCTTGAGCATCAGGGCGGTCAGGAAGCCGCCGTCGTAGCCACGGTTGGACGGGGCCGACTCGACCGGTCCTGGCCACGGGCAGTAGGTGGTCAGGCTCCAGCACTGGCCGGAGGACTTCGAGGCGATGTCGAAGAACCGGGTCGGGTCGAGTCCCAGCTTCTCGGCCAGGGCGAACGACTCACAGACGCCGAGCATGGAGACGCCGAGCAGCATGTTGTTGCAGATCTTGGCCGCCTGGCCCGAGCCCAGGTCTCCGGCATGGAAGACGGCGCGGGCCATCGGCTTCAACGCCTCCTCAAAGGCCGGATAGTCGGCCTCGTCGCAGCCGACCATGAAGGCCAGCGTGCCGGCCTCGGCCGCCATGATGCCGCCGCTGACCGGAGCATCGCCGAAGCGGAAGCCCGCCGCCTTGGACATCGCCCCGACGGCGCGGGCGCTGTCGACGTCGATGGTCGAACAGTCGATCAGCAGGGCCGAAGTCGGCGCATTGGGCAGGATGTCCTTCTCGTAGACGTCCCGCACATGCTTGCCGGCCGGCAGCATGGTGATGACCAGATCCGCGTCTTTCACCGCCTCGGCGACCGAGGCCGACGGCGAGCAGCCGCCGGCCACAGCCTTGTCGAGGGCCGCCGCCGACAGATCGAAGGCGGCGACGTGGCGGTCGGCCCGCACCTGGTTGGCCGCCATGCCGGCGCCCATGTTGCCGACACCGATGAAGGCTACCCGGGTCATCTCAAACGCTCCTTGCGCCAGCCCTTCGCGAGGCCGGCGTCGTTGATGATTCAGATTGGCGCAGGCCCTATCCGGGCTTGCGGAACTTCAGGACGAACTGGTCCGTCTTGCCCTTGATCGCGGCGTCGAAGACGCTGGCGGTGCGGGGGTCGGCCGGGTTGCGCAGGATGTCGCTCTCGCTTTCCAGCACGAAGCCGGCGGCCAGAACCTCCCGCTTCACCGTTTCGATATCGATGCGGTGGAGCGTGTCGGTGTCGCGTGTGCCGGAACCGTCGGCGGCGGCGTGGTCGACGATGATCAGCAGGCCGCCCGGCTTGAGCGAATCGAAAAACGCCTTGTCGACCATGCCGGCCAGAGGCTCCGGAGCCATCTTCAGGTGCATGTCGTGGTAGTTCTGGGCGGTGAAGATGACGTCCAGCGTCTCGGGGAAGGCGATGGCCCCGAGCGACGGGCGCAGCGGCACGACATTGGTGTAGTCCGCCACGACCGCGTCCTGGTTCGTGCCATAGCTGGCCTGGAAGTCGATGAACTCCTTGGGCTGCACGGCGAAGACCTTGCCCGTCGGGCCGACGGCGGCGGCGAAGAGGCGGGTGAAGTAGCCGCCGCCCATGATGAAGTCGCCGACCGTATCGCCGGGTTTCACTTCGGCGAGGGCCAGCAGTTCGGCCGGCTTGCGGGCTGCGTCCCGGGCCTTCTGCTCGGCCGGGCGCCTGGCGTCGTTCAGGGCCGCGCTGTAGTCGGCAGCGATGACGGCGCCGGCCAGGCTGAGGGCCAGAGCCCCGGCGAGTCCGGCGAAAAGTGACTTGTTCAACGGCGTGCCCTCCCAGGCTTCCGGAAGCGGTAGACGAACTGGTCGGTCTCGCCCCGGATGGATTTGTCGAAGACGCTCACTGACTGCTTGTCCTTGGGGTCGCGCAGGAACTGCCCTTCCCCATCGAAGATAAACCCGGCTGCCTCGATCTCACGGCGCACGAACGCCGCGTCGATGCGATGCAGCGTGTTGACGGCCGACAGCCCGCTGCCCTTCCGGGCCGAGTGGTCGATGACGTTGTAGAGACCACCCGGCTTCAGCGCCTGATAGATCTGGCGATTGACCGCCGCGACATCAACCGGCCCCATGAAGTCGGCGTGCATGTCGTGATAGTTCTGGGCCGTGAAGACGACATCCAGCCGCTCCGGCGCGCTGAACAACGGTAGGGTGCTCAAGAGAACGCGGACGTTGGCAAAAGCCGGGTCCCGGGCGACCGCGTTTACGGCGGGCTCGCGCTTGGCCAGCTTGGACAGCTCATCCGGCACATAGGCATAGACCCGGCCGCGCGGGCCGACGGCCTTGGAGAAGATGCGGGTGAAATAGCCGCCGCCGGGGATCAGGTCGGCGACCTTCATGCCGGGCTTTATGCCCGCGAAGAGAACCGTCTCGCCCGGACGACGGTTCGCGTCGCGGGCCATGTCGGCGGCCGGCCGGCTGGGATCAGTCAGGGCGGCGTTCAGCCAGACCGGCAGCGCAGCTCCGGCTTCCACCGGCGGCGGCGGCGGCGGCGGCGGCGGGGTGGGGGCGCAGGCGGTCAGGGTCAGGACGGCGGCCAGGGCCAGCCAACTCGCGCGGGGCGTCATTCGTCTCTCCTGGACGGCTATTCGTTCGGTCCCCCGACCTGCGGAACTCTCTAGGCCAAAGTTAGGCCTGCGTCAGCGGCGTCCACTCCTCATTCGCGGGAAGCGGCGCGAAAATCTCGTCCAGCAGGTCGTCGCCGACCTCCTCGACCGTTTCGGGCGTCCAGCGGGGGGTGTTGTCCTTGTCGACGATGACGGCCCGGACGCCCTCGATGAAGTCCGGACGCTGCACCACGCGGGCGCCGATCCGGTACTCCATCACCATGTTGTCCGCGAAGTCGGTCAGCAGGGCGCCGTGCGCCAGTTGTCGGAAGGCGACCTTCATCGTCTGCGGTGACTTGGTCCCCAGGGTGACCAGGGTGCTGCGCGCCCATTCACCGGTGTCCAGTTCCAGGTCCTCGAGGATGGCCTCGACCGTCGGGCGGCCGAAGAACCGGTCGATGTCGTCCAGATGCGCCTCGATCGGGGCCGGTCCGGCGTCGCGCACGAAGTGGGCCAGGGCGCCCGGGATGCTGCCCGGATGCTCGGCGAGGGCGGCCTTGAACCCTTCGACGTGCTCGCTCGGCATGTAGTGGGTGGCGATGCCCAGCCGCATGCAGTCGGCGCCCTTGATCCGCGCGCCCGTGAGGGACAGCCAAAGCCCCGCCTTGCCGGGCAGGCGCGGCAGGAACCAGCCGCCGCCGACGTCAGGGAAAAGGCCGATGCCGGTCTCGGGCATGGCGAAGGTCGTCCGCTCGGTGGCGATGCGCACGGCGGCCGGCATCGAGAGGCCGACCCCGCCGCCCATGGTCACCCCGTCCATCACCGCCACCACGGGCTTGGGATAGACGAACAGCAGGTGGTTCAGCCGGTACTCGGTGTGGAAGAATTCCCGGGCGTCCTGGCCGTCCCCTGCCCCGCTCTCGGCCAGCATGCGGATATCGCCGCCGGCGCAGAAGCCGCGCTCGCCGCTGTGGTCGATGAGGATGCAGTGGACCGCCTCGTCGTCACGCCAGGCCAGCAGGGCGTCGGTGATCAGCCGGCACATGTTGGTGGTCAGCGCATGCAGCGCTTTCGGCCGATTGAGGGTGACGCGGCCGACGCCGCCTTCGACGCGGGTCAGGACTTCGGGTTCTTCGGTCATAAGCTCACTCTCGCAGATCAATGGCGACCAAGCCGCAACGTTCTGCGGCCTGAAGCAATGCGCCATCACGACTGGCGATAGCGGCAGCGGCCTCAAGGGCAACCTTCAAGTACAACGAATCGTAGAAAGAAAGGCCCTGCCGGCGCGCCAAACTCAGAGCGTGGTCATGCCCGGCTCGATCCGGCAAAGCCTGAACACTGAGGTCAATGGCCTGCAGAAATTCGATGGCCTGATCGGCCTCGGCCTCCTCCACCACCTTCCGCCGTTGAGCCTTGAGAAGGAGGTTTCGACACTCGGCCGGGAAGATATACGGGGCAAGGAAGCGAACCGTGGCGATCCGGCCGAGCAATTCATCGCTGCTACGGGTTGCCTGATCGGGAATAAACCAGGCGGCGACGGCAGACGCGTCAAGAACGATCGGCGTCACTCGCGGCCTTCCTCAACCGCCGCCTTCCAGTCGAATTCAACCCGGGTTCTGTGACGCTGCTCAATCCCAACGCGGAAAGCACGGATCTGATCAGCGAGGTCGGCGGGCGGCCGCACACTGGTGGGAGCCGGTGAAAGCACCGCGGCCGGCCGGCCATGCTTGGTGATGAGAATGTCCTCACCGCCAGATTCCAGACCTTCGACGAGCGCCGACAGGTTCGTCTTCGCTTCGAGAATGCCGACTTCGCGCATCACGGCCTCCAAATTCTGACCAGTCTGGTCAGAATAGCACGGAACCCTACTGCCTGAACATCTCGCGCCCGATGATCACCCGCATGATCTCGTTGGTGCCTTCGAGGATCTGGTGGACGCGCAGGTCGCGGACGATGCGCTCCATCGGGTAGTCGGCGAGATAGCCATAGCCGCCGTGCAGCTGCAGGGCGTTGTTGGCGACATCAAAACAGGCGTCGGTGGCGAAGCGCTTGGCCATGGCGCAGAGCTTGGTGGCGTGGGGGTCGCGCTGGTCGAGGGCGCTGGCGGCGTTGCGGACCATCAGCTGCGAGGCCGTCAGCTCGGTGGCCATGTCGGCGATCTTGAACTGCAGGGCCTGGAAGTCCTTCAGCGGTTTGCCGAACTGGTTTCGGGTTTCCATGTAGGCCTTCGCGGTATCGAGGGCGAAGGCGGCGCCGCCCAGCGAGCAGCTGGCGATGTTCAGACGGCCGCCGTCCAGGCCCATCATGGCGAAGCGGAAGCCCTCGCCCTCGCCGCCGATACGGTTCTCGACCGGCACCCGGACGTTGTCGAAGTTGACCTGGGCGGTCGGCTGCGACTTCCAGCCCATCTTCTTCTCGTTGGCGCCGAAGGAGAGGCCTTCCCAGCCCTTCTCGACGATGAAGGCCGAGACCCCCTTGGGGCCGTCGCCGCCGCTGCGGGCCATGACGACATAGACGTCCGAAACGCCGGCGCCGGAGATGAAGGCCTTCGAGCCGTTCAGCACATAGTGGTCGCCGTCCAGCCGGGCGCTGGTGCGCATGGCGGCGGCGTCCGAGCCGCTGCCGGGCTCGGTCAGGCAGTAGCTGGCGATCAGCTCCATGGTGGTCAGGCGCGGCAGGTATTTGTGACGCAGGTCGTCGCCGGCAAAGCGGTCGATCATCCAGGAGGCCATGTTGTGGATGGTCAGGTAGGCGGCCGTCGGCACGCAGCCGTAGGAAAGCGCCTCGAAGATCAGCGAGGCGTCGAGCCGGCTCAGGCCCGAGCCGCCGACGTCTTCCTGCACATAGACGCCCGCGAAGCCGAGCGCGGCGGCCTGTCGCATGACGTCGACGGGGAAGTGGCTTTCCTCGTCCCATTTCGCCGCGTGCGGGGCGAGTTCATCCCTTGCGAAGGCCTGGGCCATCTCCTGGATGGCGCGCTGATCGTCGGTGAGGGAGAAATCCATGCGTCCATGTCCTGATCTTGCGCGAAGAGTTACCCTCACGCCTTGGGCTTGCTGACCTGACGCCGAGAGGCCAAGCTGTCAATCGCTGCCTGACGGGAGATCCGCATGACGCTAGCCACCACCGACACCGGCCGGTTCGACAGTGAACGAACCCTGGGGCTGATCAACTACGGCCTGCTGTTCAGCGCCCTGTTCTTCGGCGGCGTGCCCGCCATCGTCGCCGTTGTGCTCGCCTACACCCAGCGCGGCTCGGCCGGGCCGACGGTGCGGGAGCATTACCGGTTCCAGATCCAGATCTTCTGGATCGGCTTCCTGCTCAGCCTGATCGCCGGCATCTGCGGGGTCGGGGGCGTGGTCGAACTGACCGGCGACGCCTGGCGAAACGGCGGCAGCCACGGCGAGATGCAGGTCGACGAGACGGACTTCACCGTCCGGGTCATCGGGCTTTTCATCGGCTCGGCGGTCAGCCTGATCCTGCTGACCCTGTGGTCGCTGGCCGCCCCGGCCGTCGGCTTCATCCGCCTGGCGACGGCGCCGCGGCCTGAGACGGCGGCATAATGACCCTGACGATCGGCACAGCGCCCCGCGCCGATCACCCGATACGCTTGCGCTCGCGGCCGCCTTGCGCGACACCGCGCCCATGACCGTTCCCCCGCTCGCCGCCTATCCCGCCACCCGCCTGCGCCGCCTGCGCCAGGCTGACTGGTCGCGCCGCATGGTGCGTGAGACCAGCCTGCAGCCCTCCGACCTGATCTGGTCGATGGTGGTCCATGAGGGCGAGGGCCGCATCCCCGTCGCCTCGATGCCGGGGGTCGACCGCCTGAGCGTCGCCGAAGCGGCCAAGGCGGCTGTCGCGGCCCGTGAGCTGGGCATCCCCTGCATCGCCATCTTCCCGCACATCGACGGGGCCCGGAAGGACGCCGAGGGCAGTCTGGCGGCCGAGGAAGACGGCGTCATCTGCCGGGCGATCAAGGCCATGAAGGCCGCCGCCCCCGAGGTCGGCATCATGTGCGACGTGGCGCTCGACCCCTTCACCACCCACGGCCATGACGGCGTGCTGAAGGACGGCCGCATCGTCAACGACGCCACCATCGAAAGGCTGGTCGAGCAGGCCCTGGTCCAGGCCCGGGCCGGCTGCGACATCCTCGCCCCCTCCGACATGATGGACGGCCGGGTCGGCGCCATCCGCGCGGCGCTGGAGGCCGAGGGCCTGCAGGATGTGATGATCATGTCCTACGCCGCCAAATACGCGTCCGCCTTTTATGGTCCCTACCGCGACGCCATCGGCTCCGGGAAGCTGGGCAGCGGCGACGTCGCCAACCCCGGTGACAAGAAGACCTACCAGATGGATCCCGCCAACAGCGAAGAGGCCATCCGCGAGGTCGCCCTCGACATCGCCGAGGGCGCCGACATGGTCATGGTCAAGCCGGGCATGCCCTATCTCGACATCGCCCGCCGGCTGGTCGACGAATTCGCCATGCCCACCTTCGCCTTCCAGGTCAGCGGCGAGTACGAGATGATCATGGCCGCCGCCCAGAACGGCTGGATCGACGAGGAGCGGGCCATCCTGGAGAGCCTGGGCGCCTTCAAGCGCGCCGGCTGCGCCGGGATCATCACCTACTTCGCCCCCCGCGCCGCGCGGATGCTGCGCGGCTAGTTGCGATTCAATATTAAGTAAGCCATGCTGCCCGAACATTCGGGAAGGACGGGCATGGAAACGATCACCTCGGTCAAGGCGCTGGAGGATCGTATCGGCGTCGCCGGCCTCGGCGTGAAGATGAAGATCATCGACCACCTCGACCAGACGGCGACCGGCTGGATCGCCGCCTCGCCGTTCGTCTTCCTGGGCATCGGCGGCGAGGATGGGCCGACGGCGACGGCGGCGGGCGGAGCGGCCGGGTTCGTGACGCCCACCAGCGCGGGGGTTTCCATCCCGCTGGACGCCATCGACGACCCGGACGGCCTCAAGGTCGGCGCGGGCGCGGGCCTGCTGTTCCTGGCGCCAGGCGTCGGCGAGACCCTGCGAGCCAACGGCAGGATCGCGGCAGTCAGCGAGACGGCAGTGGAGATTGCCGTCGAGGAGTGCTTCGTCCACTGCGCCAAGGCCCTGATCCGCTCCGAGTTCTGGACCGGCGGCGAACCGGCGGCGCCCACCGCTCCCGACGCCTTCATCGACGCCTGCCGCTTCCTGGCCCTGGTCACCATGGACCGGGGCGGCCAGGTCGATGTCAGCCCCAAGGGCGATCCCGCCGGCCTGCTGGTGCGGATGCGGGACGGCCGCGCCACCCTGGCCGAGCGGCCGGGCAATCGGCTGGCCTTCGGCTACCACAACATCATCGAGCAGCCCCGCGTCGCCGCCTTCGCCATCGCGCCGGGCAGCGGCCAGGCGGCGGTGCTGCGCGGCCGGGCCGTGCTTACCGCCGATGACGGCGTGCGCGAGGCCTTCGTGGTTGAGCGCAAGACGCCGATCCTGGCTACCGTCATCCAGACGGACAGCCTGACAGTCGCCTCAAGCCGGGCGCTGGAGACGGCCGGATTGTGGAACGATCTGCCGGCCGCGGGGATCGACCCGGCGGCGGCCCTGGTCGCCCACATCAAGCTGAACAAGATCAAGGGCGTTGAGGCCACCCTGCTGCGGCTGGCCGTCAAGCGCGACCTGGTCCACGGCGGCCTGCAGAGCAACTACAAGACCGACCTCTACTGATCCTTGCCGCCGAACGGCCAGCGCAGCCAGCCCTGCTTCTTCGGCGTCTCCGGCGTCGCGACCGGCGGCGGCTCTGCCCGTTTCGGACAGGCGTCCACCGCGAAGCCGCCAAGGTCGATGCAGCGGCCGTCGATATCGGCCGGCGGCGTCACGCCGATCAGATGGGCCAGGGTCGGGCCGATGTCCGTGGTTTCGACAGGGTAGAAGCGCTCCTGTCCCTGACCGCCAGACCACCAGAACAGGATCGGCACACGGCGGTCGTAGTCCCAGGGGGTGCCGTGGGTGCTCAGGGCGCCGCCCAGCCGGGCCTGCAGCGGCGTGACCCCCGGCGCGAGAATGACGGTGACGTCCGGCGATCGCCCGGCCACCGTGCTCATCGCGGCCCGTTCCTTGAGGGTCACATCCTCCGGCGACGCGCCGCGCAGCAGCGGGACCTTGAGCAGATCTTCCAGGGTGTAGGTGGCGGCGATGCCGGGCTTGGTCGCCAGCCAGTCGGCGGCGACCCTGGCGATCTTCGACCGCAGCGGCTCAGGCAGGCGCACATTGCGGTCATCGACGACATAGAGGCCGCTGCCGTCGAAGATCACCGGATTGGTCGTCAGCTTGAACCGGGCCTTGAGGGCCGTGTTCAGTTGCACCAGCATCTCGAGATCATAGCGCTGGGCCTGCGGGAAGCCTCGCTCGGCCTGGCGCTCCGGGAAGTCGGAGCCGCCATGGTCGGCGGTCAGCACCACCAACGCCCCGCCGGGCGCGGCCTTCGCGGCCTCGAGCAGCCGGCCGAGCGCGGCGTCGAGGCGGAACTGCTGTTCGCACATCTCCGGCCCCTGGGTGCCGAAGCCGTGGCCGATGCGGTCGGTGGCCGACAGGCTGACGGCCAGCACGTCGGTGGCCGCGCCGGCGCCCAGCTTCTGTTCGCCGATCAGGCGGATGGCGCCCTCGACCGTGACCTCGTCGAGCAACGGGGTGTTGTCGAACTGCACCCTGGCCGGCGGCAACTGGCTGCGCCAGCTCTGGCCGGCGATCTGGTAGTCGGCCTCCAGCGTGCGGCAGTAGGCGTTCTCATAGGTCCAGGTGGCCGGCTTGCCCTCGTAAAGGGCCTTGAGGTCGGCGTTGATGGCCTTGACCGGCGCCAGCCGCGCCTCGTCCGTCTGGCCGGGCTCGACGTAGGTCGTGAAGCCGAAGCCTTCGCGCCACCAGAAGACGCCGTCGGCCTTGTGGCCGGCCATGGCGATGGCGCCGCGGTCCTTGCCGGAGATGGCGAAGACCCGGCCGCCGGCGCCGCCGTCCTTCATCCAGTCGCCGAGGGTCGTGGCCGTCATGTTGTCGGGACCGACCGGGCCATTGCCGCCGGTCAGACCGCCCGCCAGCCTGTTGGCCGGGGCGCTGAGGCAGTAGGCGCTCTTGCCGGTCACCGGGTCGAGCCAGTCGTTGGCCGGGATGCCGGTCTTGTTGGGATGCTTGCCGGTGAGGATGGTCGAGTGGCCGGGGCAGGTCTCGGTGGCCGCATGGGTCTGGTAGCCGTTGATATGCACCAGCCCCTGGTCAGCCAGGGTGCGCAGCCCGCCGACATAGCGGCTGCGGTACTGGTTGAAGAGGTTGGAGCTGAACTGGTCGACGCTGATCACCACCACCAGCTTCGGAACCGGCCTGGCGTCGGCGGCCTGCGAGACGCCGGCGACGGCGAGGATGGAAAGGCCGGCGAGGGCGCCGGACCAGTGGCGAAGCGTCATGGACCTACCTGAACAACGATGCGGAGCGTCCTCATAGGGCGCCCCGCCGACAATTTCACGACGCCTGGCGCGTCAGGCCTGCGACAGCGCCTGCGAGATCGGCAGCTTGCGGAGCGGCTTGCCGGTCAGTTTCGCCAGCGCATTGACCAGGGCCGGCGTGGCCGGCGGCAGGCCGGGTTCGCCGATCCCGCCGAGCACCGGCTCGTCGTTCTCGATGAAGATGGTCTCGATCACCTTCGGCGCCTCGTTCATCCGCATGATCCGGTAGCCGTCGAAATTGCGGTTCTGGCAGGACCCGTTGGCGACCTCGATCCCTTCGAACAGCGCCGTCGACAGGCCCTGGACGATGCCGCCCTCCATCTGGTTGCGGGCCCCGTCCGGGGTGACCACACGGGCGCAGTCGATGACGCAGGTCACCTTGTGGACGGTGACGACGCCGTCCGTCAGGCTGGCCTCGACCACATGGGCGCAGAGGCTGGCGAAGCTGTAGACGAAGGCGAATCCCCGCGCGTGGCCCTTCGGCAGAGGCTTGCCCCAGTCGCCGGCCTTGGCGGCGGCGTCGATGACCTTCAGGGCCCGGGGGTTGTCGGCCAGCAGTTCGCGGCGCAGCTGGACCGGATCCTTGCCGGCCGCCAGCGCCACCTCGTCGATGAAGCTCTCGACGAAATAGCCGTTCTGGGTGGCCCCGACCGAGCGCCAGGGGGCCATGGGGATGACCTGATCGACCCGCACCCAGTCGATCTTGTAGGTCGGGAATTTGTAGAGGATTTCCGGCAGGATCTGCACCGACGAGCCATCGATCTGGCCCTTGGGCAGGCCGCCCGGCGCAAAGCTGTCGCGCATCGAGGGGCCGGCCGTGCGGATGTGGAAGGCGGTCAGCTTGCCGTCCTTGTCGAGCGCCGCCTTCATGCGGGCCACCTGGGCCGGGCGATACCAGCCCTGGCCGATCTCGTCCTCACGCCGCCAGAACACCTTCACCGGCTTCTTCAGCGCCATGACCACGGCCACGGCGGACGGGATGCCGTCGTCGCCCAGCCGGCGGCCGAAGCCGCCGCCCAGCATCAGGGTGTGCAGCCTGACCTTTTCGACCGGCAGGCCGGCGGACTTGGCGGCCGTGCCGCGATTGCGGTCCTGGGTCTGGAAGGGCCCCCAGAGCTCCAGCCCGCCGTCGGCGGTGGGCGCGAGGGTGACCGAGAAGGGCTCCATCGGCGTGTGGGCGATGTAGGGAACCTCGTAGCCCGCCTCGACCATCTTCGCGGCGCCCGCGAAGGCGGCCGTGACGTCGTCGTTGCGGGCCCCGATGGCCTCGGCATCCTTGTCCAGGCCCATCAGCATGGCCGCCGAGATGGCGTCGGAGCTCAGGCCGTCATAGGCTGTCGAGGCCCAGGAGACCTCCAGCGCCTGGGCGCCCTTCATGGCCGCCCACTGGGTCTTGGCCACCACCGCCGCGCCGCCGTCGAAGGCCACGACGCGCTCGACGCCCTTCACGGCCAGGGCCGGGGCGTCATTGAGCTTGGCGACCTTGCCGGTCCAGACCGGCGACAGCACGGCGCAGGCGTAGACCATGCCGGGCAGGGTGAAATCGGACGAGAAGATCGGCTCACCCCGCACCTTGGCGGGGATGTCGACGCGCGGCGTCGACTTGCCGACGATGGTGTAGGTTTTGGGGTCCTTCGGGGTCCCTTCGACGGCCGGAGCGGCGGCGGCCAGCTTCGCCGCCTCGCCCAGCGACATCAGGGGTTTGCCGGCCCGTAGCAGCTTGCCATCGACGATGGTGACCTCGGCGGCCGGGACCTTGGCCTTGGCCGCGCCGGCGTTGATCAGGCTCTGGCGGGCCGAAGCCCCGACGTTGCGCAGGGCGTCCCACCAGGCGCGCACGCCCAGGCTGCCGCCAGAGCCCATCTGGCCGCCACGGCGGAAGGGATCGCTCGGCTCGGGCGTATCGACAGTGACCCAGGCCAGCGGCACGCCGATCTCGTCGGCGATGATGGCGGCGTGGGCGGTATGGGTCCCCTGCCCCATCTCCGTGGTCGGGGAATGCAGGTGGACGCGGCCGTCCGCGCCGATCGCCAGGTAGGCGGTCCAGGCGGGCGCGGCCGTCGCCTGGGCGCTGGCGAGCGGGGCGACCGTGAAGCTTAAGGTGAAGGCGCCGGTGGTGGCCAGGAAGGCGCGGCGATTGAGCGGAGCGTTCATCGTCATCGTCCTCAGGCGGCCTGGCCGCTGGCCGCCTTGATGGCGGCGCGGATGCGCAGGTAGGTCCCGCAGCGGCAAAGGTTTCCGGCCATGCCGGCGTCGATGGCGGCGTCGTCAGGCTTGGGGTTCTCGGCGAGGAGGCCCTTGGCGCTCATGATCTGGCCCGGCTGGCAGAAGCCGCATTGCGGGACCTGGATATCGATCCAGGCCTTCTGCACGGGGTCATCCTTGGCCAGGCCCTCGATGGTGGTCACCTCGGCCCCGGCGATATCGCCGACGGCCAGGCTGCAGGAGCGCACCGGCTGGCCGGAAACCAGCACCGTGCAGGCCCCGCACTGGGCGATGCCGCAGCCGTACTTGGCGCCCTTCAGGTCCAGCTCGTCGCGGAGCACCCAGAGCAGCGGCGTGTCGGGCTCCGAGGCCACGGTCACCGGTTTGCCGTTGACGGTCAGTTTGGTCATGAGAGGCCCTCCTGGCGTGATGGTAGGGTGTGGTGGGTTGTGGCGGCAAGGGGGTGCGTCCTTCGACACGCCCGCATGCGCGGGCTGCTCAGGATGACGAATAGCTGTGCAGCCTACCCAAGGTCGTCATCCTGAGTAGCCCGCGGCAGGCGGGCGTGTCGAAGGACGCACGAACCGATCAGCCGCCCCTTGCCAGCCTCGCCAGCACGCCCAGCACCTTTTCCGCCGCATCCAGCCGCTGCGCCGGTGTGTCCCACTCGCCCTTGACCACGATCTTCTGGTCCGGACGCAGCTTCCACACGGCTGCATTCTTGGCGATATGCCCGACCAGCGCCCCGGGGTTCTCGAAGTAGTCGTTGCGGAACTGGATCACGGCGCCCTTGGGCCCGACGTCGACCTTGCCGACATTGGCCTCGCGGCACAGCCCCTTGATCGCCACCACCTTCAGCAGGCTGTCGGTCTCCGGCGGCAACGGCCCGAAACGGTCGATCAGTTCGGCGGCCAGGGCTTCACGGTCAGCCGACTTCTCGGCTTCCGACAGGCGGCGGTACAGCGACAGGCGGACGTTGAGGTCCGGCACATATTCTTCCGGGATCAGCACGGCGGCGCCGGTGTTGATAGCCGGCGACCAGCCGCGATCGCTGAGCGACTCCTCGCCGGCGCGTTCCTTCAGCGCCGCCACCGCCTCTTCCAGCATCTGCTGGTACAGCTCCACCCCGATCTCGCGGATATGGCCGCTCTGTTCGTCGCCCAGCAGGTTGCCGCCGCCGCGAATATCGAGGTCGTGGCTGGCGAGCTGGAAGCCGGCCCCAAGGCTGTCGAGGCTCTGCAGCACCTGCAGCCGCTTCTCGGCCGACAGGGTCAGCTGCTTTTCGACCGGCGTCGTCATGTAGGCGTAGGCCCGCGCCTTCGAGCGGCCGACCCGTCCGCGCAGCTGGTAGAGCTGTCTCAGGCCGAACATGTCGGCCCGGTGGATGATCATCGTGTTGGCCGACGGGATATCCAGCCCGCTCTCGACGATCGTCGTCGACAGCAGGACGTCGTACTGCCCGTCGTAGAAGGCGGTCATCACCTCCTCGAGCTGGGTCGGGGCCATCTGGCCGTGGCCGACCACGAACTTCACCTCGGGCACCGAGACGCGCAGGAACTTCTCGAGATCCGGCAGGTCCTTGATGCGCGGGGTGACGAAATAGCTCTGGCCGCCGCGATACTTCTCGCGCAGCAGGGCCTCGCGCAGGGACACCTCGTCCCAGGGCATGACGTAGGTCCGCACCGCCAGCCTATCGACCGGCGGCGTGGCGATGATCGACATCTCGCGGATGCCGCTGAGCGCCATCTGCAGGGTGCGCGGGATCGGCGTCGCGGTCAGGGTCAGCATATGCACATCGGCGCGAAGCTCTTTCAGCTTCTCCTTGTGCTTGACCCCGAAGTGCTGCTCCTCATCGACGATGACCAGCCCCAGGTCCTTGAAGCTGACCAGCTTGGACAGCACCGCATGGGTGCCGACCACGATCTCGAACTCGCCGTTGGCCAGCCCTTCGCGGGTCTCGGCGGCCTCGGCGGCGGGGGCCAGACGAGACAGCCGGCGGATCTTGATCGGCCAGCCCTGGAAGCGCTCGGTGAAGGTCTTGAAGTGTTGGCGGGCCAGCAGGGTGGTTGGACAGACCACCGCCACCTGCTTGCCGCTCATGGCCATGACGAAAGCCGCCCGAAGGGCCACCTCGGTCTTGCCGAAACCGACGTCGCCGCAGATCAGCCGGTCCATCGGCTTGCCGGATCCCAGATCGGTCAGGATATCGGCGATGGCGTTCAGCTGGTCGTCCGTCTCCTCATAGGGGAAGCGGGCGCAGAACTCGTCGAACAGGCCGGACGGCGGATCGGTCTCCTCGACCGACTTGGTCGCCCGCGCGGCGGCGATGGCGATCAGGCCCTCGGCCATGACCCGCAGCCGCTCCTTGGCCTTCGACTTGCGCGACTGCCAGGCGGCGCCGCCCAGCTTGTCCAGCTGAACGCCGTCGCCCTCGGCGCCGTAGCGGGTGAGCAGGTCGATGTTCTCGACCGGCAGATAGAGCTTGGCCTCGCCGCCGTACTGCAGTTCCAGGCAGTCGTGCGGCGCCTGCTGCACCTCCAGGGTTTTCAGCCCCTCATACCGACCGATGCCGTGGTCGATGTGGACGACCAGGTCGCCGGGCGTCAGGGCGCTGGCCTCGGCCAGGAAGTTGGCGGCGCGGCGCTTCTTGCGCGGCCGGGCCAGGCGGTCGCCGAGGATGTCGGTCTCGGAGATGACCGCCAGATTGTCGGTCTCGAATCCGTGCTCCAGCGGCAGCACGACGCGCTGCGGGACTTTCGGGTCGTTGGCCTTGGCCGCCTGCCAGTATTTGGCGACCGGCAGCTTCTTCATGCCGTGGTCGGCCAGCATGGTCCCGAGCCGCTCGGAACTGCCCTCCGACCAACTGGCGAACAGCACCCGCTTGCCGGCCGCGCTCAGGGCCCTGGCATGCTCGGCCGTGGCCTCGAACAGGTTGACGCTGTCCTGCTGGCGCTCGGCCGCGAAGGTGCGGCCCTGCCGGGCGCCCATGTCGACGACGGCGGCGCCCTCGCGCTGGAAGGGCGTGAACCAGCGGGTGGCCCGCAGGCTCATCAGCCCGTCGAATTCCTTGGCCGTCAGGTACAGCGCATCCGGCTTCAGCGGCCGATAGCTGTCCTTGCGCAGGGCGTCGGCGCGGCTGTCATAGGCATCGTTGATGACGCTCAGCCGCTCTTCGCGCGCCTCGGTCGCCTGGTGGTCGAAGGCGATCAGGGCCTCGTCCGGCAGATAGTCGAACAGGGTTTCGAGGTGCGGATAGAAGAGCGGCAGCCAGTGCTCCATCCCCGCCCGCCGGCCGCCTTCGCTGACGGCTTCGTAGAGCGCATCCTGGCCTGGGGCCCCGAACTGGCCGACGTAGCCCTTGCGGAAACGGGCCACGGACTCCTTGTCGAGCAAGGCCTCGCTGACCGGCAGCAGGCGGATGTCATGCAGTTGCTTGGTCGACCGCTGCGTTTCCGGATCGAAGGCGCGGATCGATTCCAGGCTGTCGCCGAACAGGTCCAGCCGCAAAGGCTCATCCCCGCCCGGCGGAAAAACGTCGATCACCCCGCCCCGGATGGCGAACTCGCCGCGCTCCGAAACGGTCGAGGCGCGCTGATAGCCGTTAACCGCGAAGTACCGCTCCAGGTCCTCGATCTTCACCGTCGCGCCCGGCCGGGTCGAATAGGTGGCCTCGATCACCGAAGCGCGGGGCGGAACCCGTTGCATGGCCCCGGCCATGGCGGCGACCAGCAGAAGCGGCTTTTTGGCGTCCACCCCGGCGGCAAGCCGCGACAGCGTCGCCATGCGCTGGGCGGCGACGGCCGGCGCCGGGCCGACGCGGTCGTAGGGCAGACAGTACCAGCTGGGGAACTGCACCACCTCGATCTCGGGCGCGAAAAACCCCATGGCCCCGACGAACGCCTCGGCCCGCGTGCCGTCGCGGGCGACGAACAGGGCGGGACCGCCGCGGGTGCGCAGCAGGTCGGCCATCACCAGGGCGTCGAACCCTTCGGGCGCCGAGGTCAGGTCGAGGCGGCCCTCGCCCTTCGCGATGGTCTTCAGATCGCCGTCACGCGCCACGGCCGATGCCTTGGGAAGGGTCGAAGGCCTGCAGTTTCTTCAACAGGGAGGTATCGTGTTCGGCGGGGGGCGGTTCCCGCCCGATGATCCAGCCGTAGACATCCTGGTCGTCAGCCTGCAGCAGCGCCTCGAAGGCGGCCAGTTCGGCCTCAGCCAGATCCTGGGCGTGCTGGTCCGCGAAGGGCCCCAGAATGAGGTCCATTTCCCGGAAACCACGCCGCCAGGCGCGCATCCGCAGGCGTTTCAAGCGAGCGTCATCCATGCAGGCGGCGGGATATAGGGCGGGGTGGCGGCATAGGCCAGTGGGAAAGGGCTCTCCGCTACCCATGCGACGAGAATCCGGCTCACCCAACCCCACCCGTCATCCCGGACGGCCCGCAGGGATGACGGTGTTTGAGCGGCGGATGTCCCCTCTTCAGCGCCGGTCGTGCCTTCAGCCTTCCAACGCGCCGCCGACGCAAGGTATCCACATTCCCCATGAAGGCGCCCGTCAAACGCTCCGGATCGAAGAAGACCCTCAACCTCGCCAATCTCGAGCGGCTGGGGGCGGAGCGGCTGGCCGTCCTGATGATGGAGATCACCGAGGGTCAGGCGGCGATCAAGCGGCGCTTGCGGCTGGAACTGGCGGGCGAGGCCGGGCCCGACGACCTGGCCAATGAGCTCGACAAGCGCCTCGCCTCCATCGCCGAGAAGCGCACGCGCATCACCTGGCGCCGCTACGCCGAGTTTGTCCGCGAGCTGAAGCAGCTGCGCGCCGCCATCGCCGGCCCGATGGCCGAACTGAACCCCTTCGTGGCGCTGGAACTGCTGTGGCGGCTGCTGGCCCTGGCCGACCCGGTGATGGACCGCATCGACGACAGCAAGGGCGAGGTCGCCGCCGTTTTCACTGTCGCTGTGCAGGACCTCGGCCCCCTGGCTGTGGCCGCCAAGGCCAAGCCCTCCGGCCTCGCTGACCGGGTCTTCGAAATGCTGACCTCCGACACCGAGGGCCTGATGAGCGGCATCGTCGCCGCTGTCCTGCCGGCGCTGGACGACGCCGCCATGTGGGCGCTGCGCGAAAAGCTGACGGGGGCCATCAACCGCCGGGCCCGCACCAGCCTGACCCTGCGCCGGGCCGTCCAGCAGATCGCCGACGCCCAGGGCGACGTCGAAGGCTTCATCGCCACCTGGACGCCCAGGGAACTGGAGGAGCCGCTGGTCGGCGCCCATGTCGCGTCCCGTCTGCTCGCCGCCGGCCGGACCGCCGAAGCCTTCGCCGCCCTGGAACGCGCCCGCCCGACCGCCGGTCCCCGCACTCGCAGCACCGCCGACTGGGAGCGCGGCTGGCTTGCCGCCCTCGAGGCCGACGGCCGCGACGCCGAGGCGCAGGAGATCCGCTGGGCCGGCTTCGAGGAGCGCCTCGACGCCGACCTCCTGCGGGCCCACCTCAAGCGCCTGGGCGATTTCGACGATGTCGAGGCCGAAGACCGCGCCATGGTCTATGCCCGCGACTTCAACAATGCCGCCATGGCCCTGCGCTTCTTCGTCGAATGGCCAAACGCCGCCGAAGCGGCCCGCCTCGTCCTGACCCGTGTCGGTGACCTCAAGGGCGACGCCGTCGACCTCCTCGAACCCGCCGCCCGCCTGCTGGAAGCTCGATATCCCCTGGCCGCCGCCGTGATCCTGCGCGCCATGATCGAGGACACGGCCCGCTGGCGCCGGCACGAACGCTACGGCTCGGCCCAGCGCTGGCTGCTGGAAGCCGCCTCGCTTGAACCCCAGATCGCCGACCACCAGGACATCGGTACGCACCAGGAATTCCTGAGGAAAATCGAGCCCTTCCGGCGGTTCTGAAAGCCGGTTCGGAATAGGTCTAGACATATTCATCGCTTTTGGAGGCCCTGACCGGACCGCTCGAACGGTCCGGCGGAGGCCTGCAGGTCGCCGGGACCTCATTGCGACCTACAATCGCGCACAGTCGACCTACGCCAGGGCTACGCTGGAGACTACGCCCACACAGCCTCGACCCACGCCAAAGCCTACGCCAGCAGGCGTTTCGCGGCCTGGGGCAGAAAATCACGCTGTAAACGTGGGTCGGCCGGGCCGTGCTACGATGGTCAACCGCTTCGATTAGCCCGCCCCGTCGGCACGGGCCTTTGTCGGCCTCCCCACCCCCGCGCTATACCTCGGCTCATGCGTCCGGAGATTCTCTTCCCGCTGTTCGCCTCGATCTCGACCCTCAAGGGCGTCGGGCCCAAGGTCGCGCCTCTGGTCGAGAAGCTGGCCGGGCCGCTTGTCCGCGATGTCCTCTTCCTCAAGCCCCACAGCCTGATCCACCGCCGCCCCTCCGATTTCGCGCATCTGATCGAGGGCGAGGTCGCCACCCTGTCGGTGACCATCGACGCCCACATGAAACCCCGCGCCCTGCAGCAGCCCTGGCGCATCCGGGCCTTCGACGGCGCGACCGGCTTCGTCACCCTGGCCTTCTTCAAGGGTCACGGCCCGCATCTTGAGCGCCAGCACCCGGTCGGCGCCAAACGCATCGTCAGCGGCAAGGTCGAGCGCTTCGGGGCCGAGCTGCAGATCGTCCACCCTGACTATTTCGTCGATATCGCCCGCGCCGCCGAGGTGCCGGAACTGGAAGCCGTCTACCCGGCCACCGCCGGACTGCCCGCCCGCACGGTTCGCAAACTGGCCCATGAGGCGCTGGAGCGGGCGCCGGATCTGGCGGAATGGCAGGACCCGGCCTGGCTGGCCCGGGAGCGCTGGCCGAGCTGGCGCGAGGCGCTGGACCTGCTGCACAACCCGCGAAGCGACGCCGATATCGCCCCCCTTGGCCCGGCCAGGCGACGCCTGGCCTTCGACGAACTGCTGGCGCACCAACTGGCCCTGGCCCAGCGCAAGGCGGCGCGGAAGACCGAGCCTGCCCCCGCCATCCTCGCCGGCCAGCTGGCCGACCGGCTGGAAGCGAACCTGCCCTGGAAACTGACGGGCGCGCAGATCCGGGCGTTGTCCGAAATCCGCGGCGATCTCCAGGCCGGCGAGCGGATGAGCCGCCTGCTTCAAGGGGACGTCGGCTCGGGCAAGACCATCGTCTGCGCCCTGGCCATCGCCGACGTGCTGGACGCCGGACGACAGGCGGCGCTGATGGCCCCGACCGAAATCCTGGCCCGCCAGCACTTCGAGACCATCGCCCCGATGCTGGAGCCACTTGGGATCCGGGTCGTGCTGCTGACGGGTCGCGACAAGGGCGGGGTGCGGGCCGAAAAGCTCATGGCCCTGATGGACGGCACGGCCGGCGTCGCCGTAGGCACCCACGCCCTGTTCCAGGACGAGGTGAGGTTCAGGGGCCTGAGCCTGGCCGTCATCGACGAACAGCACCGCTTCGGGGTCAACGAGCGAAAACGCCTGACCGACAAGGGCGCCGGGGTGCATCTCCTGGCCATGTCGGCGACACCGATCCCGCGCACCCTGGAACTGACGGTGTTCGGCGACCTCGACGTCAGCCGTATCGATGAGAAGCCGCCCGGCCGCACGCCGGTGGCCACGGCGGCGGTTCCCTCCCCTCGCCTGCCACAGGTCATCGAACGCCTGCGCAACGCCGTGTCGGAGGGCGCGCAGGCCTTCTGGATCTGCCCTCTGGTCGCCGAGTCGGAGGAGCTCGACGTCATGGCCGCCGAGACCCGGGCGACCGAACTGCGCAAGGTGATGGGCTCGCACGTCGGGCTGGTCCACGGCCAGATGAGCGGCGCCGAGAAGGACGAGGTGATGAGCGCCTTCGCCGAGGGTCGTCTGCCGGTGCTGGTCGCCACCACCGTGGTCGAGGTCGGGGTCAATGTGCCCAATGCCACCATCATGGTCATCGAACACGCCGACCGCTTCGGCCTGGCGCAACTGCACCAGCTGCGCGGCCGGGTCGGGCGCGGCCGGCGGGAAAGCGCCTGCCTGCTGATCTACGACCCGCCGCTCGGCGACATCGCCGAACAACGGCTCGATATCCTGCGCAAGACCGACGACGGCTTCGAGATCGCGGAGAAGGACCTCGAACTGCGCGGCGGCGGCGACCCGCTGGGCCTCAAGCAGAGCGGCTTCCCGGCCTATCGCCTGGCTGACCCGGCGGCCCACCGCGACCTGATCGCCGTGGCCGCCGACGACGCCCGCCTGGTGCTGGCCCGCGATCCCGAGCTGACGGGCGAACGGGGCCAGCGCCTGCGGACGCTGCAGGAACTGTTCGACTGGCGGCCGGCGGCGCAGGGCGACTGACGGCCGGGTTATCCCGGCGAGGCTTTCGGCAATCGGTTGACTGACGGTGGGTGAAGGGTCGGAATCGAAATCATGGACGAACTTCAACAGGCCCTCGCCCCCCTCGCCCCGCAGCTCGACGCCGGCGCCACGACGGTGGTCAACCTGCGCCGTCTTTCCGGCGGGGCCAGCCAGGAAACCTGGGCCTTCGAGACCGACACCGGCGCGCCGATGATCCTGCGTCGCAAGCCGCCGAGCGCGACAGGCAGCGGGACAGCCGTGCCCCTGGCGACCGAAGCCGCTCTGATCCGCGCCGCTGCCGCCCAGGGGGCGATCGTTCCCAGGGTGCTGGCTGAAAGCGCCCCGGGCAGCGATATCGGCGAGGCCTATGTGATGGCCCGGCTGGAGGGCGAGACCCTGGGCAAGCGCATCGCCCGCGACCCGCCCTTCGAGGCCATTCGCCCGGGCCTCGCGGCGCAGTGCGGAAAGGCCCTGGCGGCCATTCACGCCGCACCGACCGAAGGCCTGCCGCCTCTGGTGACATCCAGCGCGCTGACCGAGCTGGAGAAGTACGAGGCCGTCTATCGCGGCTCCGGGGCCGAAAGACCGATCTTCGAGGCCGCCATCCGCTTCCTGCGCGACCGCGCCCCGGCCCTGGACAGGCCCGTGCTGGTGCACGGCGATTTCCGCAATGGCAACATCATGGTCCACCCCGAGCAGGGCCTGGTCGGCGTACTCGACTGGGAGCTGGCGCATCTGGGCGACCCGGCTGAGGACATGGGCTGGATCTGCACCCGCAGCTGGCGTTTCGGCGGCGCAAAACCGGTCGGCGGCTTTGGCGACTACGCCGACCTGCTGGACGCCGACCACGCGGCCGGCGGCCGTGAGATCAGCCTCGAACGCGTCCTCTACTGGGAGATGCTGGGCTCGCTGAAATGGGGCTGCATGTGCCTGACCATGTACATGGCCTATGCCAGCGGCGCCGACGCCTCGGCCGAGCGGGCGATGATCGGCCGCCGGGCCAGTGAAACCGAAATCGACCTCGTCGCCCTGCTGGAGCAAGCCGCATGATCAGCCAGCCGACCAGCATCGAACTGATCGAGAGCGTCATCAAGTTCATCGAGGAACGGGCCGCGCCGCAGCTTAAGGACCGCGACGCCTTCCATGCCCGCGTCGCCGTCAACGCCCTGGCCGCGATCAAGCGAGAGATCGCCGGCGGCCAGGCGGCGGAGGACGCGCAGGTCACCCGAATGGCGGCCCTGCTTGGCCACGACGGCGACTGGGCGACACTGAACAGCGAGCTTTGTGCGACGATCCGTGACGGGGCGATCTCGCCGACCGATCCGGCGCTGCTGGCCCACCTGAGAGCCTCGATCATCGACCAGGTGCGCATCGACCAGCCGCAGTACGCGGGTCTGAAGACCCTGGTGGGGCAAGTCTAGTCGATGCTGTGGGTCGGCACCGTGCCGACCGAGATCGACTGGCTGATCGGCGGCGCCGCCTTGGCCCCTTCGGGGACGCCCAATAGCGCCGCGACCCGCGCCTCGGCGTCGGCTTCCAGGTCGCCGTAGAAAAGGTTGTAGGGCGGCATCCTCAAGCGATCCGCCCAACCGCCGCTGCGCCGCAGGGCGCCCGACCTGGGACGTGAAACCTTGAGAATTCCCCCGTCGCATCTGGCGTGGACCGCCCGGGCGATCAGCGGCGGACGTTCGCCCCAGGCCAGGCGGGAGGCATTGGCCGCGCCCAGGTTTGAGCGCTCGGGCGCATCTTCGTTGGTCGCCGTCCCGGTCAGCGGGTTGACGCACAAGGGCGTGCGGCCGGCCAGATTGACCAGGGCGCCGTTCGGCCCCCAGACCAGCGAGCGCTCCGTGATCCGGCCCCGCTCCACCGCCCCGCCCGACTTCCAGGCCAGCACACAGCCGGCCTGGTAGCGCGCGGTGCAGGCCGGCGGCGGACGGGTCGGGCCATAGGCGTCGGCGGGCACCACCGTCTCGATAAAGTAGGCGGCCGCCATCTGCTTCATCAGGGCCGGGTCGGGAGCAATTTCCTCGGACAGCAGGCGCGCCGCCAGCAGCCCGCCCTGCTCGACGCCGACCAGGATGAAGGGTCTGGAGCCGCGGTATTTCGCCTTCCACAGCCGGAAGGCGTCCCGCACGTCGGTATAGGCAAAGGCGCGGGCGTCGCGGGCGTCCTCGCGCAGGGTCAGTTGGGCGTACAGGCTGGCCTGGCGATAGTGAGGGGCGAACACCCGGCCGGCCTTTGCGAAGGGGCCGGCGTAGTTGGGCAGCATGACCTCGCGGGTCAGCCGCGTGGCCTTCGAATCGCGGAACGGGGCATTCCAGTGATCGCCGCCGTCGTAGGTGGTCGGATGGATGAAGAAGACGTCGGCGGCCGGATCATCGACCCTGGGCCTGTCCGCCGCCTTGGGGATCAGCGCCCAGGCCCGGGCCTGGGCGTAGTCGGGCTTGCCCGGCGGATCATAGGTCTGGAACGGCACCCGCGGGTCGAGGGAGGCGCGGAGCACATCAACCCCATAGACCATCCAGGCCAGACCCAGCAGCAGGCTGAGCGCCACGGCGCCCAGCGCGATCCAGAGTCGGCGTCCTTGCAACCACGGTGGCATGCCGCCAACCTCGCACGCCGGAGCCTGAGGGTTAAGCCCTAACGCACCCGTTCCAGACTAGTCGTCGCGCGGCAGCGACCGGATCTCGACCGTTCCGCCGGCCTCATACACCGGGTTACCCGTCAGCAGGGCCTGCGCCGCCTCGAGACTCTCGGCCTCGACGCGGATGTAGCCCGTCAGATGATCGGCGGCCGGTCCGGGCGTCCCGCTTTTCCGATAGCTCGCGCCGACGCCGACCGCACTGCCGCCCTGGAAGGCGCCAAGGTCATTCAGCCGCGTGAAATAGGCGTCCCAGCCCGTCTCATGCCCGGTCGTGTCGCCGTGCATCAGCAGGATGAAGTCAGCCACAGACGCCTCACCGATAGGAGTCAGGCGCCGCGAGGTACTTCGTCACATACTCGGTGATGCCGTCCTCGAGCGGGGTGAACTGGCCCGGGTAGCCGGCCTCGCGCAGGCGGTCCATGCGGGCCTGGGTGAAGTACTGGTACTTGTCACGAATGCTGTAGGGCATGTCGACGTAGTCGATCAGCGGCGCCTTGCCGGCCGCCTTGAACACCGCCTCCGCCATCTCCGAGAAGCTGCGGGCCTGGCCGGAGCCGAGGTTGTAGATGCCGTTGACCGAAGGGGTGTCCACCAGCCAGGCGATGACGTCGGCGACATCACGGACATAGACGAAGTCGCGCAGCTGGCCGCCGTCGGCGTAGTCGGGATTATGGCTCTTGAAGAGCTGGACGGTATGGCCGGACTTCACCTTCGGGAAGATCTGGGCGGCCACCGACTTCATGCTGTCCTTGTGGTGCTCGTTGGGGCCGTAGACGTTGAAGAACTTCAGGCCGACCCATTGCGGAGGATGATAGTCCCGGGCGGCCTGGCGGGCGGCGAAGACGTCGAACAGGGCCTTGGACCAGCCGTAGGCGTTGAGGGGCTTCAGGGCCTTGAGCGAGTCCAGGTCGTCGTTGTCGTCAAAGCCGGTGACGCCGTCGCCGTAGGTGGCCGCGCTGGAGGCATAGATGAAGCGGCGCTGACGGTCGGCGCACCAGCGGAAGAGATCACGGCTCAGGCAGAAGTTGGTCTGCATGATCTTGTCGGCGTCGGGCTCGGTGGTCGAGCTGATGGCGCCCATGTGGATGACGCACTCGATGTCGCGCCAGCGCTTCTCCAGCCAGTCGAACATCTCCTCAGGCGGCACGAAGTCCCCGATCGGATGCTTGGCGATATTCTTCCACTTGCCGCCGTCGGCCGTGCCCAGCCAGTCGCAGACCACGACATCGAGGGTCGGGTCTTCGCAGAGCCTGGCGACGACGTTGGAGCCGATGAAGCCGGCCCCGCCGGTGACGAAGACGATACGGCGGGTCATTTCAGGCTTCCTTGGCAGTCATGCGGGCAATGGCGGCGGTGGTCGAATAGCCGTCGACGAGCGGGGCCAGCTTCACCTCGCCGCCCCAGCCCTGGACCAGTTCATGGCCCACAACGCCCTCGACGGTGTAGTCGGCGCCCTTGATCAGAACGTCGGGGCGGGCGGCCTCGATAAGCTTCAACGGCGTGTCGTCATCGAAGGCGGTGACCAGGTCGACGCCGGCGAGACCCGCCAGCACCATGGCCCGGCTCTCCAGGTCGTTGACCGGCCGGCCGTCGCCCTTGAGGGCCCGCACCGAGCTGTCGCTGTTCACCGCCACGATCAGCCGGTCGCACCAGGCGCGGGCCTGGGCAAGGTAGGCGACATGGCCCTTGTGCAGGATGTCGAAGCAGCCGTTGGTGAAGCCGACCTTGAGGCCCTGACGGCGCCAGTCGGCGGCTTGCTGGGCCATCTGGACCGGGCTGGCCAGCTTGGCCTCGGCGGGGGCCAGGTGGGCGGCGATCTCGGCTTCGACCAGGTCGCGCGGGGTGGCCGTGGCGGTGCCGGCCTTGCCGACCACCACACCGCTCGCCAGCAGGGCGAAGCTGACGGCGTCGTCCATCGTCTGACCAGCGGCCAGGGCCAGGCCGAGGGCGGCCAGCGCCGTGTCGCCGGCCCCGGAGACGTCGAACACTTCGCGGGGGCGCCCCGGATAGTGCTTCACCCCCTCGCCGCGCACGGCGAGGGACATACCCTTGGCGGCGCGGGTGACCAGCACGGCCTTGCAGCGCGACAGGTCCAGGGCGTGCTTCAGCGCGGCCTCAACCTCCTCGTCGGTCTCGGTCGGCATGTCGGTGGCGCGGGATAGTTCGCTGGCGTTGGGCTTGACGATGTCGGCGGCGCCGTAGCGGGCGAAGCTGCGGGCCTTGGAATCGACGATCAGCACCGCCCCGGAGGCGCGGGCGTCGAGACAGGCCTCGATGACCTTCTGGGTCACCGCCCCCTTGCCATAGTCGGACAGCAGGATCGCCCCTGCCCCCTCGGCGGCGTAGCGGGCCGAATCCGCGATCTTCTTTTCCGTGTCGCGGACGGCGGGCGAGGCATCTTCCGAATCGACCCGCAGCAGTTGCTGACCCGACGCGACGTAGCGGGTCTTGACCGTGGTCGGGCGCCCGGCCTCTGCGATCAGGTGGGACTCCATGCCCGCCTCGGCGCTGATCATCCGCAGCGCCTCCTTGCCGGCGGCGTCGTCACCGATCAATCCGGCCAGGGCCGCCTTGCCGCCCAGCGCCGCAACATTGCGGGCCACGTTGCCGGCGCCACCCAGCATGGCTGTTTCGCGGCCGAGGGCCAGCACCGGCACCGGCGCCTCGGGGCTGGTGCGGCTGACGTCGCCGTAGACGAAGCGGTCGACCATCACATCGCCCACACAGGCGACGCGGGCGCCAACGACGGCGTCGAGGAGTTTCTGAAGGCCGGCTAGGTCCATGAGGGGCAGGCTGTGCTCCGTGACGCCGGGTCGGTCAAGACCGGCATCAGTGATCCATACAGCGCGCGTCCGCGTACCGCTTGGCGTGAGTACGCCAAGACAAGACGCCCCGACCCTCCTCTGGCTGCGCCAGGACCTGCGGCTGGCCGACAATCCGGCCCTGATGGCCATCGAGGGGCCGGTCATTCCGGTCTATATCCTTGATGAGACAGAGGGCGTGCGACCGAGGGGGGGGGCGTCGCTCTGGTGGCTGGACAAGTCCCTGAAGGCGCTGGCCGAGGGCCTTGAGGCGCACGGGTCACGGCTGATCCTGCGCCGTGGCAAGGCGGCGGAGGTTCTGACGAGTCTTGTCGAGGAAACGGGCGCCGGCGCCGTCCACTGGAACCGGCTCTACGACGCCGGGTCCATCGCCCGTGACAAGGCGATCAAGGCAGGACTGACCGAGGCCGGAACCCGATGCCAGTCCTGCAACGCCACCCTGCTGAACGAGCCCTGGGAAATCCAGTCCGGCTCCGGCGGCCCCTACAAGGTCTACACCCCCTACTGGCGGGCGGCGCGCCAGCGGATCGGCGCGTTCGTCCTGCATCAGGCGCCCAGCGAGATTCCGGCGCCGGCCTCATGGCCCCGATCGGATCGGTTGGCCGACTGGAACCTGCATCCCAGCAAGCCAGACTGGTCCATGGGATTTGCCGACTGGACGCCGGGCGAGGCGGGCGCCAAGGCGGCGCTGCACGATTTTCTCGGCGGTGCGGTCGGCGCCTATTCGGAAGACCGTAACCGGCCGGACCGCGCCGGAACCTCGCGCCTCTCTCCGCACATGCATTTCGGCGAGATCGGCCCCCGGCAAATCTGGCGGGCCGCCGAGGACGCCGCCCACCACGGCGCCCCCCATGCCCAGGTCGAGAAGTTCCTTGCCGAAGTCGGCTGGCGAGAATTCCACCATCACCTGCTTTTCCATTGGCCCGATCTTCCGACCCGGAATTTCAGGCCGGAGTGGGACCGCTTCGTCTGGAGCGAGAACGAAAAGCCCTTCGAAGCCTGGCGCAAGGGACTCACCGGCTATCCGATCGTTGACGCCGGCATGCGTGAACTCTGGGCGACCGGCTTCATGCACAACCGGGTGCGGATGATCGTCGCCAGCTTCCTGATCAAGGATCTGCTGATCGACTGGCAACGCGGAGAGACCTGGTTCTGGGACTGCCTGGTCGACGCCGATGTCGCCCAGAACGCCGCCAACTGGCAGTGGGTGGCCGGTAGCGGGGCTGACGCCTCGCCCTATTTCCGGATCTTCAATCCGATCACCCAGGGCGAGAAGTTCGATCCGGACGGCGCCTATGTCCGTCAGTGGATCCCTGAATTGCGAAAGCTGCCGAACAAAGTCATCCATGCGCCCTGGACGGCCGTACCTCATGTTCTGGCCGCGGCTGGATTGACGCTTGGTCGGGACTACCCCAAGCCCATCGTCGATCACGCCGTTGCCCGCGATCGTGCGCTGGAAGCTTACGCGGCCCTGAGAGCCGCGCCATTGGAGACGGAACTCTCGTGAAAATCGCAGTCATCGGTTCGGGGGTTTCCGGTCTGGGCGCCGCATTGGCGCTGAAGGACAGTCATGAGGTCGTCCTGTTCGAGAAGGACAGCCGACTGGGCGGCCATGCCAACACCGTTACCGTCGACTGCTCGGACGGGCCGGTCGCCGTCGATACCGGCTTCATCGTCTACAACGAAGAGAACTATCCCAACCTCGTCGGCCTGCTGGACAGCCTCGGCGTCGAGACCCGGATGACCGACATGAGCTTCGCCTGCGCGGGCGGCGGGGTGGAGTGGTCGTCGAACTTTCCCAGGGGCGTGTTCGCCCAGAAGCGAAATCTGCTGAACCCGTCCTTCCTGCGGATGCTCAACGATATCCGCCGGTTCAACGACATGGCGCGTAACGACCTCCTGAAAACCGACCTCAAGGACCTGTCGCTGGGCGCCTACCTCAAGCTTCGCGGCTTCACCGAGGGTTTCCGGGACCGCTACCTGCTGCCGATGGGCGCCGCGATCTGGTCGACGACCGAAGGCCGCATCGGTGATTTTCCGGCCGAGAGCTTCCTGCGCTTCCTGCAGAATCACGGCCTGCTGCAATTCACGCCGCCGATGTGGAAGACCGTCGCCGGCGGCAGCCGCAGCTACGTGGCAAAGATCGGCAGCCTGCTCGGCGACCGGGTGCGCCTGAACGCGCCGGTGACCTCGGTGCGACGCGTTCCGGGCGGGGTGCTGGTGGAGGCTGGCCAAGGGCCGGAACTGTTCGACCAGGTCATCCTCGCCTGTCACTCGGACCAGAGCCTGAAGCTCCTCGACGCCGATCAGGAGGAACGCGCCTTCCTCGGCGCCGTCCGCTACTCGGCCAACAAGGCGGTGCTGCACCGCGATCCTTCGCTGATGCCGGGCCGCCGTTCGGCCTGGGGAAGCTGGAACTACATCGGCGATAGGCAATCTGGATCAGCGCCTTACGTCACCTACTGGATGAACAACCTTCAGATGCTGACGACGGCCGACCCGCTGTTCGTCACGCTCAACGGGCCTCCCGCCGATCCGGCTCTGGTGATCGCCGAGTTCGATTACGACCACCCCCAGTTCGACACACCGGCCCTCGCCGCGCAGCGCCGGATCGGCCGCATTCAGGGCCGGGGCGGTGTCTGGCACGCCGGCGCCTGGCTGGGCTACGGCTTCCATGAGGACGGCATCACCTCAGGCGTAAAGGTGGCCCTGGCTCTTGGCGGGCGAGTTCCCTGGGACTTCGTTGACCACCGGGTTTCCAGCTTCGAAGGGTCCGTTTCCAGCCTGGCCCGGGCAGCCGCCGCGTGACCGCCGCCGCCCTCTATGTGGGCGAAACCTGGCACAAGCGTTTCGCTCCTCGTCCTCATGAATTCCGCTACCGGTTGTTCCAGCTGCTGGTCGACGTCGATCGCGTGGAGGAGGCCTTCACGGGACTGAAATGGATGCGGCTCGGTCGGCGCGGGCTGATGAGCTTTTGTCCCCGAGACCATGGTGACCGCCAGGCCCAGCAGTTGCGACCGTGGGTTCGCGCCACCCTGGCTGAGGCCGGCGTGGTGGCTGAAGCCGCGACTATCCGTCTGCTCTGCTTTCCGCGCGTGCTTGGGTTCGTGTTCAATCCGCTCTCGGTTTTCTTCGTCCATGCCGCAGATGGCCGACTGGAGGCGGTGATCTATGAGGTCAACAATACCTTCGGCCAGACCCATGCCTATGTGATCCCGGCGACCGGCGGGCCGCGGGAAACCCAGAGGGTGACGAAGGCCTTCTACGTCTCCCCCTTCTTCAAGGTTGAAGGCGAGTACCGGTTCGACATTTCGGCGCCCGGCGAAACGCTGGACCTGCGGATCGTCAAGGCGGTCGCCGGTAAACCAGACTTCGTCGCCACCCAGTCGGCGACCCACGAAGTCCTTGATGATCAGCACCTTAAGGCGCTCTTCTGGTCTATTCCCTTGCTCACGGTGAAGGTGGTGACGGCCATCCACTGGGAGGCCCTTCGGCTCTTCCTCAAGGGAGCGCCCTTCGGGGCGCGGCCGCCGGGGCCGAAATCCGGAGTCAGCGCCGGCGAGACCCTTGGTCTCGCGCAACCAACAATCAGTGATAATATTTCCTCGGAGACGCGGAGCGAACATGAGCGAGATCGCCGCAAACGCCACGTCGGAGTGGGAAACGCCTGACTTCCGGGCCGCGCCCGCGGCCTTTCGCACGGCCATGAAGGTCCTGCGCAACAACTGGGAAACGGGCAACCTCGACGTCGTGATGCCGGGTGGCCGGCGCCTTCAGTTCCGGGGCCACCAGCCGGGTCCTGCGGCGGAGCTGATCCTGAAGGATTACAAGGCGGTAGGCCGCGTCATGTCAGCCGCCGACATCGGCTTCGCCGAGGGCTACATGGCCGGCGAATGGGACACCCCGGACCTGCCGGCCTTGCTGACCGCCTTCAGCTGGAATCTGGACCAGATCAGCCGCCTCATGGCCGGCAATCCGCTGGTCCAGGCCTGGAATTTCCTGACACACCTGCTGCGGCGCAACGACCGCGACGGCTCCAAGCGGAACATCCATGCCCACTATGACCTGGGCAACCAGTTCTACGAACTGTGGCTGGACCGGACGATGACCTATTCGTCAGCTCGCTTCGAGCGTTCCGACCAGTCGCTGGAAGAAGCCCAGCACGAAAAGTACGCGACCCTGGCCCGGTCCATAGACCTGCAGGCGGGGCAGTCCGTGCTGGAGATCGGCTGCGGCTGGGGCGGCTTTGCCGAGTTCGCGGCGAAGGAGGTCGGCGCCAAGGTGACCGGTATAACCATCTCCCAGGCCCAGCATGACTATGCCCGCGAGCGACTTTTCAGGCAGGGGCTGGCCGACAAGGCCGACATCCAGCTTATCGACTATCGTGATGTGCAGGGTCGGTTCGACCGGGTTGCCTCCATCGAGATGTTCGAGGCGGTCGGTGAGGAATACTGGCCGACCTATTTCGGCAAGATCCACGACGTGCTGTCACCCGGTGGTCGCGCCGGACTGCAGATCATCACCATCAAGGATGAGTTTTTCGAGCACTACCGTCGGCACGCCGACTTCATCCAGAAGTACGTCTTCCCGGGCGGCATGCTGCCCAGCGAGGAGAAGCTGAAAGCCCAGACGGATCGCGCCGGACTCGACTGGACCGGCCTGAACCGCTTCGGCGAATGCTACGCCGACACGTTGAACCAGTGGCTGCACCGCTTCGACGGGGTCTGGGACGAGGTGAAGGCGCAGGGCTTCGACGATCGGTTCCGCAAGCTGTGGCGCTTCTACCTCGCCTATTGCGAGGCCGGCTTCAGGACCAGACGCACCAACGTCGTGCAACTCGGCCTCTCGCGGGCCTAGACCGGTACGGCGCCCATGGCCTGGCGCAGGGCGTCGGCCTTCGCGCCGATCCGCTGACGCTCGGCCGGGTCCATCCGGGAAAGGTTCTTGTACGGCATCATCAGCCGCCCCGACCCCGCCAGCCGCTTCTCGTTGCGGTCCAGAAAGTCCCAGTAGAGGGCGTTGAACGGACAGGCGTCGTCCGCAAGCCGACCTTTGACGTCGTAGCGACAGCCGGCGCAGTAGTTGCTCATGCGATGGATGTAGGCGCCGCTGGCGGCATAGGGCTTGGACCCGACGATGCCGCCGTCGGCGAAGGTGGCCATGCCATGGGTGTTGGGAAGTTCCACCCATTCGAAGGCGTCGGCGAAGACGACCATGTACCAGTCATTGATCTCCGCCGGCGCGACGCCCAGCAGCATGGCGAGGTTGCCGGTGACCATCAGACGCTGGATGTGGTGGGCGTAGGCGTGCTGGCGCACCTGGGTGACGACGTCGGCAACGCAGGCCATGTCCGTTTCGCCGGACCAGAAGAACGAGGGAAGTTTTCGATCGGCCCCGAGAGCGTTTCGCAGCGCATATTCGGGCATCTTCAGCCAATAGACGCCGCGCACGAATTCGCGCCAGCCGATGATCTGGCGGATGAACCCCTCAACCGCGTTCAGCGGCGCCCGTCCGTCTCGCCAACGCGCCTCCGCCGCCCGGCAGACGGCCAGGGGGTCAAGCAGGCCCAGGTGCAGGCTGGTCGATATGCCGGCGTGCCACATCCAGGTCTCACCCTCGATCATGGTGTCCTGCCATTGGCCAAAGCCGGGCAGGGCGTGATCCAGGAACCAGTCGAACTCGGCCTGCGCCTCCTGCGCCGTCGTTGCCCAGGCGAACGGGTGCAACGCGCCGAAATGACTGGAGAATCGCGCCTCGACCTCGGCAGTCACGGCTTGCGTCGCCAGTGCAGGCCGAGTGCGGGGATTGGTCGGCGGGCGTAGACCCTTGGCCGGGCCATTGCGGTTGTCCGTGTCGAGATTCCACACCCCGCCGACCGGCTGGTCGCCATCCATCAACAGGCCCGTGCGGCGGCGCATGTCGCGGTAGAACCATTCCATCCGAAGCTCCCGGCGCCCTTCGGCCCAGCTTGCGAACGTGGCCCGGCTGCAGAGAAACCGGTCATCCTCCCGCACCTCGAAGGCAACCTCCTGCGCCAGCGCGAACGCGTTGAGCTGTTCTTCAAGGCGCCACTCTCCGCAGGCCGTCCGGACGACAAGGTCCGGCGAAAGGTCGGCGATCGCCCGGCCGATCTCGCCGGCGATCGACCCGGCGTTCTCCGGATCATCGATGCGGACATAGCGCACATGGCAGCCCGATTGCCTCAGAGCCTCGGCGCGGGCCCGCATGGCGCTGAAGATCAGTGCGATTTTCTGTTTATGGTGAAGGACATAGGTCGCTTCTTCGACCACCTCCGCCATCAGGATGGTGTCGCGCTCCTGATCAAGCCCGACGAGGGCCGAGAGGTCGGGGCTCAGTTGATCGCCGAGCACCAGGCGCAGGGCGCCGCCGGAGGAGTTCATAGCCATGGCCGCGAACTAGGCCCTCCCGGAGACGCGCCAAGGCTGCCGTTAGATTTTCTTCCTTGCGGATCGGCGACGGAGCACGATCTAGAGGGCCAGACCGGAAACAAGAGACTGACCGAATGACTGTCCGCCCCAGCGTGATCGAGGCCATCGGCAACACGCCCCTGATCCGCCTGCGGGCCGCCAGCGAAGCCACCGGCTGCGAGATCCTCGGCAAGGCCGAGTTCATGAACCCCGGCCAGTCGGTGAAGGACCGGGCGGCGCTCTACATCATCCGGGACGCCATCGCCTCCGGCGCGCTGAAGCCCGGTGGCCGGATCGTTGAAGGCACGGCGGGGAACACCGGCATTGGCCTCGCCATGGTCGGCGCCGCTCTCGGCTTCAGGACCACCATCGTCATCCCCCGCACCCAGAGCCAGGAGAAGAAGGACGCCATCCGCCTGGCCGGCGCCGACCTGGTCGAGGTGGACGCGGTCCCCTACTCCAACCCGGACAATTACGTGAAGTATTCCGGCCGGTTGGCGGCTGAACTGAACGCCAGCGAGCCGGCGGGGGCGATCTGGGCCAACCAGTTCGACAATGTCGCCAATCGGCGGGCCCATGAGGAGACGACCGGCCCGGAGATCTGGGAACAGACGAACGGCGGTGTAGACGGTTTCATCTGCGCGGTCGGCTCCGGCGGCACCCTGGCCGGGGTCGCGTCCGCGCTCCGGGCAAAAAAACCGTCGGTGAAGATCGGCCTGGCCGCTCCGCACGGCGCGGCGCTGCATAGCTGGTACACGACCGGCGAACTCAAGGCCGACGGTTCCTCGATCACCGAAGGCATCGGCCAGGGGCGGATAACCGCCAATCTTGAAGGGTTTACCCCCGACTTCTCCTATCGCATCGACGATCAGGAGATCGTCCGCATCGTCTTCGACCTTGCCCAGCATGAAGGCCTTCTCATGGGCGGCTCGGCGGGGATCAATATTGCCGGGGCCATCAGGCTGGCCCGCGACCTCGGCCCCGGCCATACCATCGTGACGGTGTTGTGCGACCACGGATCGCGCTATCAATCCAAGCTGTTCAACCCGGCTTTCCTGGCGGAGAAGGGGCTGCCCTCTCCCGCCTGGCTATAAGGATACATCATGGCGCAGGATCCGCTCGTCTCCACGGCCTGGCTGGCCGAGCATCTCAACGCCCCCGATGTGCGCATCGTCGACGCCAGCTGGTTCCTGCCGGGAAGCGATCGCGACCCCAGGGCCGAATACGCCCTGGTCCATATCCCCGGCGCCCTGTTCTTCGACATCGACGAGATCGTCGATGAGACCAGCGACCTGCCCCACATGCTGCCCTCGCCGGTCAAGTTTGCGTCGCGCATGCGCAAGCTTGGGATCGGCGACGGCGCCCGGCTGGTGATCTACGACAGCCAGGGCCTGTTCTCGGCCCCGCGGGTCTGGTGGACCTTCCGGGCGATGGGCCATGAGGACGTGGTCGTCCTGGACGGTGGCCTGCCCAAATGGATCGCCGAGGGCCGGCCCGTCGAGGACGGCGTTCCGCCGCCGCGCGAGCGCCACTTCACCACCCGCTACACGAACGACCTCGTCCGTGACCAGGCCCAGGTCCGCCGCGCTCTCGCGGGCGGCAAGGACCAGCTGGTCGACGCCCGCCCCGCCGCCCGCTTCCAGGGCGAGGCGCCGGAGCCGCGTCCCGGTCTGCGCAGCGGCCATATGCCCGGCGCTCTGAATGTCCCCTCCTCCAGCGTCATCGCCCCCGATGGCGCCCTGAAGTCCGCGGAGCAGCTGAAAGCGGTGTTCGAGGCGGCCGGGGTCGATCTGGCCCGGCCGATCATCACCACCTGCGGCTCGGGCATCACGGCTTCGCTGCTGGCCCTGGCGCTGGCCCGCCTCGGGCGTGACCGCACGCCCGTCTCTGACGGCAGCTGGGCCGACTGGGGTCGCCCGGGCGACACAGAGGTCGTCACCGGTCCATGAGCAGCTGGGCGGTTCGACAGGCCGGGCAAGCCGACCTTGCGCTGTTGGCCGATCTCGAGCGGTCCGGTGATCAGGCCTTCCTGAACAGCGACCTGCCCGGCCTCGCGGCCGCCGAGCCGACACCAACGGACCTGCTGGCGCCCCATATCGACGCCGGCGGCGGCTGGATCGCCGAGGACACGCAGGGACGCGCCGGCGGCTTCCTCGTCGCCGGCGTTCGGGAAGACCAGTTTGTCATCTTCCAGATTTCAGTGGCTCTGACCGATCAGGGGACCGGCGCCGGCGGACTGCTGATGCGCACGGCCCTCAACAGGGGCCGACAGCTGGGATGCCGCCAGGCCGTGCTGACCACCTTTCGCGACATCGCCTGGAACGCCCCCTGGTATGGCCGCTTCGGTTTTCGCATCCTCGCCGAGGCCGATCTGACGCCGGCGCTGCGGGCCATGCGGCAGAAGGAGGCCCTGGCCGGGTTCGATATGGATCGTCGTTGCGCGATGGCGCTCGACCTGCAGACGCCTTGATCCGCACCCATCCCTCGCCCTAACTGGTCCGATGGACGAGAAGACCCGCCTGATCCACGCCGGCCGCGACGTGCAACCGCGCGCCCGGACAGTTGGGCCGGCGATTCAGCGCGGTTCGACCGTGCTGCTGCCCAATAGCCGCGCACTCTATGAAGAGGACCTCGGCTATGGCCGGGCCGGCCTGGCGGCGCAGGAAGCCCTTTGCCTGGGGCTGGCCGAGTTGGAGCGGGCGAGCGACGTCTTCCTCTATCCCAGCGGTCTGGCGGCTCTCTCCGGGGCCCTGACGGCGGTGCTGAAAGCCGGCGACGCCATCCTGGTCACGGAAGGCGCCTACAAGCCGACCCGGGTCTTCTGCCAGCGTGTGCTTACCCGGTTCGGCGTTCGGGTCGAGATCTACGATGCCCGCCTGTCGCCCGATGAGTTGATGGCGCTGGTCAAGGACGACACCCGGATGATTCTGCTGGAATCGCCCAGCTCCCTGACCTTCGAGATGCAGGACGTTCCAGCCATCGCCGCCGCGGCCCGGACTCGGGGTGTGCTGACCCTGATGGACAACACCTGGGCGGCCGGCCTCTATTTCAAGCCGCTGGCCCATGGCGTCGACATTTCCGTCCAGGCCCTGACCAAGTACGTCTGCGGCCATAGCGACATCTTCATGGGCAGCGCCGCCACCAACGACCGCAAGCTGGCGGCGCAGCTGGAGGCCAGCATCCACGACTTCGGCTGGGCGGTCACCGGGGATGCCGCCTACGACATGCTGCGCGGCCTGCGCACCCTGCCCACGCGCCTGGCCCGCCACGACGAGACCGCCCGCGCCGTCGCCGGCTGGCTGACCGCCCAGCCGCAGGTGAAACAGGTGCTCCACCCTGCCCTGCCCGGCGCCCCCAGCCACGCCATCTGGGACCGCGACTACAGCGGGGCCAGCGGCCTGTTCGGGTTTGTGCTGAACCCCTGCCCTCTGGACGCCGAACACGCCTTCCTCGACGCCCTGAAGATCTTCGGCCTCGGCTTCAGCTGGGGCGGCTTCGAGAGCCTGGCCATCCGCTGCGACCCGCAGCTGAAGTCACGGACCTTCGTGACGGGGCTGGAGGGACCGCTGTTCCGGCTGCACATCGGGCTGGAGCAGGCGAGCGACCTGATTGCGGATCTGGTGGCGGGGTTTGCGGCCCTGGACGCGGCCAGTTGAGGTGGCGACTCCAGTAGGATTCGAACCTACGACCGTCCGCTTAGAAGGCGGATGCTCTATCCAGCTGAGCTATGGAGTCTCAAGGGTCCTATTAGCGCCCTTCTCCCATAGGGAGAAGGAGGGGCCCGCCCGCGTCGCGGGTGGGAGGATGAGGGATTAGGGACGCTTGCGGAGTCGCGCCAAGCCTTGCGGCAGCGTAACCCCTCACCCTCCCACGCCTTTGGCGCGGGCCCCTCCCTCTCCCTTTGGGAGAGGGTTCCGACTAGTGGGTCCAGGGGGCCCGTCTGTTGGTGGCGAAGTTGTCGGCGTAGGCCTTGATGATCTTCTTCGGTTCCTTGGGCTCGATGACCTGGAAGGCGATGCCGTGCTTCTGGGCGTAGGCGACGGCCTCGTCGCGGGTCTCGAAGTTCAGGCGGATCTGGCCGTTCATGTCGCCGCTCTGGGTCCAGCCCGTCAGCGGGTCGTTGCGTCTGGCGGCGGCCGGTTCGAATTCCAGCACCCAGTCGTTGGTCTTGGCGCGGCCGGACTGCATGGCGGTCTTGGCGGGGCGGAAGATGCGAGCGAGCATGCGGCTATCCTTCAGGTCTCTTCCATGATGGTCGGGGCGGCAGGATTTGAACCTGCGACCCTCTGCTCCCAAAGCAGATGCGCTACCAGGCTGCGCTACGCCCCGTCATCATCGGAACGGCGGTGTTTGCCACTTTGCGCCGCCCGATGAAAGGTCTCAGGGGACCTTCCTTCGCAAGGGCTTGAAGATGGAGGTGGCGCGGGCGACGTCGCGGCCTGAGGCGTGGATACGGCCCTCGACGAAAACCAGGTCGCGGGTCTCGCGGGTGACCCGCCCTTCGCCGAACAGCCACTCGCCCTTGCGACCGGCGCTGAGGTAGTCGAGCGACAGATGGACCGTCACCGCCGCATGGCCGCCGGTGGCGCCGTGGACGGCTCTGGCCAGCACGCCGTCCATGAAGGTGGCGATCATGCCGCCGTGGGCGAAGCCCATGCCGTTGCAGTGGCGCGGCAGGACGAAGAAGGCGTGCTCATAGGTCCCGTCCTCCCGGTTCAGGTGGAACATGGGGCCATTGTGCGTGGTGTAGGGGCCGCGGGCGGAGGGGACGAAGCCCTCGGGCGGCGTGGGGATCTCGTCACTCACCCTTGAAGATCCTGTGGCTGACCTTGTCGCCCGGCTGGATGCCCAGTTCACCGGCCCGGCCGCCGGCGATCTCCAGCACGCCCAGCGCATCGCCATGCGAGGGCAGCGATTCTTCGGACTTCGGCATGGCCATGGCGGCGATGGAGACCACCGTCCCGTCGGCGGCGATGTAGATGATGTCGAGCGGGATGAGGGTGTTCTTCATCCAGAAGGCGCGCGGCGCCTCGGTCTTGAAGTCGAACAGCATGCCGCGGTCGGGCGCCAGGCTCTCTCGCCACATCAGACCGTCGCGGCGCTCGGTCTCGTCGTCGGCGATCTCGACCTGGAACCTGTGGACACCCGAGGCCGTGGTGACGGTCAGCGGCTCGAGCGGCGAGATCAGGGTCTCGGCCTTGGGTTCCGCGCCTTTGCAGGCTGTCAGAAGGGGGCCGGAACAGACCAGGGCCGCCGCAAGCAACAGGGCGCGGCCGACACGATACGCTGGGGTCAAACGACTACTCCGAACCTCTTGAGGCTCAGGAGGCCTCGATCTGCGCCACGACCAGACCCTTGGGCCCTTCGGCGAAGCGAACCATCACCGCTTCCCCAGGCTGCAGGTCATCAAGGCCGCTGCGACGCAGGGTCTCGATGTGGACGAAGATATCGCCCGGCTCGTGATCGCGCACCACGAAACCGTAGCCCTTGGTGCGGTTGAACCATTTGACGCTGCAGCGCTCCATCGGGCCGTCGGCGACAACCATGGTCGCGCGCTGGCGGGATTCCTTGGCGCCGAGGCGGCCGTCGCGGCGGGGCTCTTCGATCCGACGCGGGCGTTCCTCGATCGGCTGGGCGGCGCTCTCGTCGAGCTCGACGATATCGGTGACCTGCCAGCCCTTGGGCCGCTTGACCGCGTCGCAGACGATGACCGATCCCTCGAGGACCGAATCGCGGCCCAGTTGGCGCAGCGACGTCACATGCAGCAGCACGTCACGCAGTTCGGTCACATCCGGGTCGTCGGGGACGATGAAGCCGTAGCCCTTGCCCAGATCGAACCATTTGATCCGTCCGCTGATCCTCACCGCATCTTCATGCGGATCCTCGATATGCACATCCAGACTAGACATCACTCTCCCCCACCTACCGCATACACGCCGGTAAGCGCCTCAAGAATAACATTGTTCTCCTGTGAGGTGAGCCGTCAATCGCTGAATGGCGGGTTGCGCGGCTATCAGACCCCAAGCGCGACAGTCCGTCGCACCCATTTTGGGTAAAATTCGCTGATTTCCGAAAAGGCCTCGTGGCACGCCCTAGGGGAGTCGAACCCCTCTTACCAGATTGAAAATCTGGGGTCCTAACCGATAGACGAAGGGCGCGCGGCGAGGAAGCGGCGATATAGCCAACCCAGCCGGGGGGCGCAACCCCGGCCGTAAGAGAAAAATCAGTCGACCGCTTTTCGGGGGTCGGCGGCGTCCTCGATCTCCAGTTCAACGCCCTCCCGGCCCTGCCAATCGTCGGGTTTCAGCTTGCCGGCCAGGTGCAGGCCGCCGCCGCCCGCCATCAGCCGCTCGCCCATTTCCGTCTCCCCGGCCCGCCAGGCGACGGCCTTGAGCCGCTGGCCTGACGAATCGACCAGGGTGACGCGGATATGTCCGCCGCGCATCGCGATCGGGTATTCGATCCGGGCGTCGGGAATGGCGAACAAGGGCTCGGGGTTGCCGGGGCCGTAGGGCGCCAGGCGCTGGAAATCGCTCCACAGGGCGCGGGTGGCGCCGCCGGGGCCGATCAGGGCGTCGATCTCGACGGCGTCCTGGGCAGCGGCGTCGATCATCTCGCCCGCCAGCTTGTCGCAAAGGTAGGCGCGGAGTTCGGGGATGCCTGAGGGCCGCACGGTGAGGCCGGCCGCCATGGCATGTCCGCCGCCGGCCAGCAGCAGGCCGTCGTCGAAGGCTGACTGGATGGCGCGGCCGAGGTTGACCCCCGGCTGGGAGCGGCCCGAACCCTTGCCGATGTCGGCGGGGCGGTCGATGCCGATGACGATCACCGGCTTGCGGTAGCGCTCGCGCAGCCGCCCGGCGGCGATACCGACGACACCAGGATGCCAGCCGTCGCCGGCGGCGACGATGACGGGGGCGTCGGGGTCGAAGTTGCTCTGCTTCTCGATGGCGGCGACGGCCTCGTCGATCACCGCCTTCTCGACCTCCTTGCGGGAGGCGTTGAGGGCGTCGAGCTCCTGGGCCAGGGCGGAGGCCTCTTCCGGGTCCTCGGTGCTGAGCAGCCGCGCCCCAAGGTCGGCGCGGCCGATGCGGCCGCCGGCGTTGATGCGGGGGCCGAGGATATAGCCGGCGTGGAAGGCCGTGGCCGGCCCCTGGCTCTTGGCGACATCGAGCAGGGCCTTCAGGCCGATGTTGCGCCAGCCGCTCATCACCTTAAGCCCCTGGGCGGCCAGGGCGCGGTTGAAGCCGGTCAGCGAGGTCACGTCGCAGAAGGCGCCCATGGCGGCCAGGTCCAGCCAGTCCATGACGTTGGGGGCGGCGCGGTCCTCGAACAGGCCGCGCTTGCGCGCCTCGCGGTTGAGGGCGGCCAGCAGGACGAAGACCACGCCGGCGGCGGCAAGGTGCCCCTGGCCGGAGGTGTCGTCGGGACGGTTGGGATTGACCAGGGCGGCGGCGGGCGGCGGGTCGCCCCGCATGAGGTGGTGGTCGATGACCACGACGTCGAGGCCGATCCGCGCCGCCTCGATCAGGGCGTCATGGGCGGCGGCCCCGCAGTCGACGGTGATGACCAGCTCGGCGCCGCTGTCCTTGATCTTGCGAAAGGCCGCGGGGCTGGGGCCGTAGCCCTCGAGGATACGGTCGGGGACATAGACCGGCAGGTCCCGGCCCATGGCGCGGAACCAGCGGACCAGCTGGGCGGCGCTACTGGCCCCGTCGACGTCATAGTCGGCGAAGACCGTCACGGGCCGGCCGCTGACGGCGGCATCGACGAGGATCTCCGTGGCGCGGTCCATGTCGGCAAAACTGGAAGGGTCGGGAAACAGGGACTTGAGGGTGGGATTGAGGAAGTCCCCTCCCCCCTCGGCCGTGACGCCGCGAGAGGCCAGGGCGCGGGCCAGGGGCTCGCTGAGGCCATGGCGCAGCTGGTGCTCGCGGGCGACGCTCTCATCGGCGGCGCGGCGGCGCCAGACGCGGCCCGTGAGCGACTTTCGGACGCCCAGGAAGTTTTCCGGGCCGGCGCCGTCAGCCATTCAGGGCTCGCTTCATGCGCACTTCGCGAACGGTGTGGCTGTGGCTGTTCATGACCAGAGAATGGGTATGGACGAAGCCGTTGCGATAGGTGACGCCGTCGAGCAGCGCCCCCTTGGTGACGCCGGTGGCGACGAAGATGGCGTCGGCGCGCACGATGTCGTCCAGGTCGTACTTGCGGTCGAGGTCGGTGATGCCGAGGCGGGCTGCCCGGCCGCGCTCGTCGGCGGTGCGGAACATCAGCCGGCCCTGGAACTGGCCACCGACGCATTTCAGCGCCGCGCAGGCCAGCACGCCCTCGGGCGCGCCGCCCTGGCCGATGTAGAGGTCGATGCCCGTTTCCGGGTCAGCGGTGTTGATCACCCCGGCCACGTCGCCGTCGGAGATCAGGGCGACACGGGCCCCGACAGACCGCAGGCTGGCCATGATCTCGGCATGGCGCGGCCGGTCCAGCACGCAGACAGTGATCTGGTCGGGCGTGGTTCCCTTGGCGTCGGCCAGGGCCTGGACATTCTCGGCCGGGGTCTTGTCGAGATCGAGGATGCCGGCCGGATAGCCGGGCCCGCAGGCGATCTTGTCCATGTAGGTGTCGGGCGCATTGAGCAGGGTGCCGGCCGGGGCCCAGGCCATGACGGCCAGGGCGTTGGCCTGGGCCTTGGCGGTCAGGCTGGTGCCTTCCAGGGGGTCGAGGGCGATATCGACCCGGGGACCGCCCTTGCCCACCTTCTCGCCGATGTAGAGCATCGGGGCCGCGTCCCGCTCGCCCTCGCCGATGACGATGACGCCGTCGATCTCGAGGTCGTTGAGGGCGTTGCGCATGGCGTCGACGGCGGCCTGGTCGGCGGCCATCTCGTCGCCGCGGCCCACGAGGGCCCAGGAAGCGATGGCGGCGGCTTCGGTGACGCGCACGGCGTCGAGGACCAGGCCGCGGTCAAGCGAGGGCGCTCCCAGGGTTTCCGTTGTCATTCAGGCGTCTCCCGGCCTTTTTTGCCCGTCAGATGCGGGAACAGGGGGTTTAGCGGCTGCCGGGAGTCGGCGCGAGGGGCAACTGGGCGACCCGGCCGACCGGCGGCTATCGAAGCGGACTACATTATAACCCGCTCTCCAGGGGTCGAGACGCCGTTTCAGGGCCAAGCGATTGAAATTGCGTGCCTTCGGTGTGGGTCGAGTGTCAGTGGATGTAGGTCCGGATGTAGCCCGGAGCGTAGGTCGGATGCGAGCGAATGCAGGTCGGAATGTGTACGCGCCGACCTACGGTCTTGCGGCGCCGATCTTCTGCCCATTTTGGGGCGAAAAACATATGTCTAGACATATTCATCCGTGATGAGGCGCTTGCAGTCGCCTCCCGACCGGACAATACTGAACCAAATGGTTCACTGATTACAGCCCGGCCTCGACGCCGCCTTCGCCGCCCTGTCGGATCCGACCCGGCGCGGGGTGCTGGAGCAGTTGGGCCGATCGGACGCCTCGATCAGCGATCTGGCCGACCGCTTCGACATGACCCTGACCGGCATGAAGAAGCATATCGGCGTGCTGGAGGACGTCGGGCTGGTTACGACGCGCAAGGTCGGCCGGGTGCGGACCTGTCAGCTGGGCCGGCGGCGGCTGGAAGAGGCGGCCGCCTGGATCGACGGCTACCGCCGGCTCTGGGACGCGCGGTTCGAGGCGCTGGACGCCATTGTCGAAGACCTAAAAGCCAGGGAGCGCAACGATGGGTGAGACACAGGCGGGCCAGAACGGCCTCACGCGGATCGAGCGGACGTCGGACACGAAGCTGGTGGTCACCCGGACCTTCAACGCCCCTGCCCGCCTCGTCTTCAAGGCCTGGACGACGCCCGAGCTGTTCAAGCGCTGGTGGGCGCCCAAATCGCTGGGGATGCCGATCCTGGCCTGCGAGATGGATGTGCGCACCGGCGGCGGCTACCGCCTGGCCTTCGGCCATGATGAGGCGTCGTCGTTCAGCTTCTACGGCCGGTACCTGGAGGTGATCCCGGACGCGCGCCTGGTCTGGACGAACGAGGAAGGCGGCGACGGGGCGGTGACGACGGTGACCTTCGAGGACAAGGGCGATCTGTGCCTGCTGACCTACAGCGACCGGTTTCCAAGCAAGGCGGCGCTGGAGGCCGAGCGCGGGGCGGAGGACGGCCTGCCCGAGCAGTTCGAGCAATTGGACGCGTTGCTGGCCGAGATGGCGTGAGCGCCCTTCGCGGGACCGTCGCCAGCGCCTAGAATGGCGGCATGAGCCGACTGACCGCCAAGCCGATC
>Ga0164290_1001215_pt1 | contig 46121 bp, 47 predicted proteins | sample Micstemetagenome_FD_108782 | JGI IMG/M metagenome (GOLD analysis project Ga0164290, IMG submission 108782) | Contaminated culture microbial community from soil near Moab, Utah, USA - Microcoleus steenstrupii SON62 (Illumina Assembly) | ecosystem: Environmental > Terrestrial > Soil > Soil crust...
CATCCCCCGGCCCAGGGCCCAGAGGGCGTGGGCGGCGTCCTCACGGCGGTGCTGCGGGATGCGGTCGTCGGCCAGCACGGCGGCCTTGTAGGCCTCGAACATCCGGTACTCGGCTTCCCGCAGTTCCGAATGGCGAGACAGCAAGCGCTCGCCCAGCATCAGCGAGAACAGCTCGGGCCGCGCCTCGACAAAGCTGAAGAAGGCCCGCGCCCCGCCCCGCATCGGCGAGAGGAATTCCGGCCGCGTCTGGTAGTCGAGGATATCCCGCCGCAGGTCCTCCAGCCCCATCAGGGCCAGGCTGACCAGCAGCGCCTCCTTGTTCTCGAAGTAGTGGTAGATGGAGGCCAGCCCGATTCCGGCCATCTCGGCGATGGCCCGCAGGTTGAGCGCCACCACCCCCTGTTCGGCCAGGATGGCGGCGGCCGCGTCCAGCGCCCGGCCGCGTATGCCGGCGGCGTCCTGCAGGGAAGTCTTGGCCTTCAAGGGCATTGGCGCATCTAGCGCCGAAGAGCTGTCCGTATCAACGCCGTCGCGTCGCCCCTAACCCTTCGGCTCGGCGACCATGCGAAGGTAGGGCTTCAGCGTCTTCCAGCCCTCCGGATACTTCGCCGCCGCCACCTCGTCGCTGACCGAGGTCGGGATGATGACGTCGTCGCCGGGCCGCCAGTTCACCGGCGTCGCCACCCCGTACCTGGCGCTAAGCTGCAGGGCGTCGAGCAGCCGCAGCACCTCGTCGAAGTTCCGGCCCGTGGTCATCGGGTAGATCAGCATGGCCTTGATCTTCTTGTCCGGCCCGATGATGAACACCGCCCGCACCGTGGCGTTGTCGGCGGCCGTGCGCCCGTCCGAGGTCGCCCCGGCCCCCTCCGGGAGCATGTCATAGAGGGTGGCGACGTTCAGGTCGGTATCGCTGATCATCGGGAAGTTGACCGCGTGGCCCTGCGTCTCCTTGATGTCGGCGGCCCATTTGCCGTGGTTCTCGACCGGATCGATGCTGAGACCGATCACCTTGGTGTTGCGCCTGTCGAACTCCGGCTTCAGCCCGGCCATGTAGCCCAGCTCGGTCGTGCAGACCGGCGTGAAGTCCTTGGGGTGCGAGAACAGGATGGCCCAGGACTCGCCGATCCAGTCATGGAAGTTGATCTGCCCTTCCGTCGTCCGGGCCGTAAAGTTCGGGGCTTCAGAATTGATCCGCAGGGTCATCGCTTCAGTCTCCACAAGGTAGACTGAACGTCGGCCTGGTCCTTTGGCTCCAGACGCCGACCGCGAAAAACCGGACGACGCGGTCAGCCGCCCTTCTTGCGGGCCTTGGGCGTGATCTTGACGCTCATCCGCTTGCCGGCGCGGATCAGGTCGAAGCTTATCGACTGGTCGATGCTTCCCGGTCCGAGCACCCGCAACAGATCGTCCAGCCCGGTCAGCGGCTTGCCGTCGGCGGCGATCAGCAGTTCGCCCTCGGCCAGCCCCGCCTTGGCGGCCGGCCCATGCGGTTCGACGGCGGCGACCCAAACGGCATAGGCCTGGGTGACGCCGGCGGCGCGGGCCATGGCCGGCGGCACCGGCGTCTGCTGGGCGACGACACCGATCGAGCCGCGCCGCACATGACCATGGGCCAGGAGCTCGGCCATCACGAAGCTGGCGGTGTTGGCGGCGACCGCGAAGCACAGTCCCTGGGCGCCGGAGATAACGGCGGTGGCGATGCCGACCACCTCGCCGGCGCTGCTGACCAGCGGTCCCCCGCTGTTGCCGTAGTTCAGCGCCGCGTCGGTCTGGATCAGGTCCTCGATCAGCCGCCCGCGCTCGCCGCGCAGGGACCGGCCGAGCGCCGAGACCACGCCGGTCGTCACCGTCGCCTCAAAGCCCAGCGGCGCGCCGATGGCGATCACAAGCTGGCCGCGCCGCAGCTGTTTGGAATCCCCCAGCCGGGCGTGCGGCAGCCGCACGTTCTGCTCGATCTTGAGCAGGGCGATGTCGGTGTCGGGGTCATCGCCGACGCACCGGGCGGTGAGGGCCCGGCCCTCCGCGGTGATGATGGCGAAACGGCCAAAGCCCTGGACCACATGGCTGTTGGTCAGGATCAGCCCCTCGGGACTGACCACGAAGCCGGAGCCCTCGCCCGCGAAGCTGCGGTCGCTGGTCAGCGGCTGGACGCGCACCACGGCCGGACCGACGTGCTCGACAGCCCGCACCACGGCGTTCGAATAGGCGTCCAGCAGGTCGGTGTTGGGCAGTGGCATGACCGGGCTCGACGGCCCGGCCTCGAAGGCGCGATCGCCGACGTCGAACACGAAATCGGCTTCCGGCGGGAAGGAAAAGGCCGGCAGCCGGCGCACCGGACTGCGCGCCCGGTGGAACGACTGATACTTGCGGCCCTTCATCATCGCCCCAACCCCGAACCCACATCCCCGAATAGTTAACGGGATTGAAGCACAGGCCGGCACGGCGGCCAAGGCGTGCTCGCCTCTCAGGGGTCAGAACCCCTTCAGATCCGGGTCCAGCGCCTGGCCTTCGTCCAGCTGCACGCCGAAACTGTTCAGCATCATGCAGACCTGGGTGTACTGGCCGGCGCTGAACACCACGTCCATGCACTGCTTGTCGCTGAAGTGCCGCTTCAGGGCCGCCCAGGTCGCATCACTGATGAAATGGTCATGGTGCAGCTCGTCGCTGGCCAGGATCAGGGCGGCGTCGGCGTCGTTCCAGACGGCGTCGGCCCCCTGTTTGATGCGCGCCACCTCGTCTTCGGTCAGCCCGGCGCGGATGCCGATCGGCACATGCTGGGTCCATTCATAGCCGGCCTTGCACAGATAGCCGATGCGCAGGATGACGATCTCCCGCTCGCGGGCCGGCAGATCGTTCTTCTTCGACAGCACATACTCGCCCCAGCCGAGGAACCCCTTCAACGCCGCCGCCGAATGGGCCAGGGTCCGGAAGATGTTGAGCACCGGCCGCCCGGCCCCGATCATCGGCGCCAGCACGGCCCGCTGATCATCGGTCAGCTCGGCCTAGGTCACGGGAGCGATGCGGGGTGCGGTCAGGCGCATGGTGTTTCCTCTTCTCGTTGCGGAGAAGATAAGCGCGCCGCGCGGCAAGCGCCTAGGCCGGAATCCGGCGCCGGACGATCGCTATCGCCTGGCCGGCGTTGGCGCCCTCAGCTCGGCAGCCCGCCCGTCAGCACCGCCTCGGCGAACCCGCAGTGCATGGCGATGCCCCGCGCCATCACCTGCTCGTCCAGGGTCATGCGGTTGGAGTGCAGCGCGCAGCAGGCCCGGTAGTCGCCGCCGACGCCCACCGGCGCCGCGCCGAGAAACGCCATCGCCCCCGGCGCCTTCTGCAGGACGTAGGAGAAGTCCTCCGCCCCCATCATCGGGTTTTCCATCGTGTGCCAGGCGCTGTCGCCGTACAGCGCCTTGGCCGTCTGCTCGGCCAGTTTCACCGCCGCGCTGTTGTTGACCGTCACGGGGAAGCCCAGCTCGATCTCCACCTCGGCCCGGCAGCCGTGCGCCGCCGCGACATGTTCGGCCACCTGCCGCACCCCGGCCCGCACCAGCTCGCGCGACCGCTCCGACAGGGTGCGGAAGGTGCCGCGCATCAGGGCGTATTCGGGAATGATGTTGTAGGTCGTGCCGGCGTCGATATGGGCGATGGTCAGCACCGCCGGATCGAACACCGACACCCGCCGGGTGATGAAGCTCTGCAGCGCCGTGACGATCTCGCAGGCCACCGGGATCGGATCGGTGGCGTCCTGCGGCATCGAGGCGTGCCCGCCCGCGCCCCAGACCTTGATGCGGATGGAATCCGAACTGGCCAGCAAGGCCCCGGACCGGCTGGCAAACGTTCCGGTCGGCATGTTGGGCGAGATGTGCAGCGCGAACGCCGCGTCCGGCAGCGGATCGATCAGCCCGTCGTCGAGCATGAAGCGGGCCCCGTGGTGCCCCTCCTCACCCGGCTGGAACATGAACATCACCGTCCCCGGCAGCTTGTCTTTCCGCGCACAGAGCGCCCGCGCCGCCCCGGCCAGCATGGCCACATGGGTGTCATGGCCACAGGCGTGCATGGCGCCGGCAATGCCGCTGGAAAACTCCAGCCCCGTATCCTCGGTCAGCGGCAGGGCGTCCATGTCCCCGCGCAACAGCACGGTCCGCCCGTTGCCGCCGCCGCGCAGGATGGCCAGCACCCCGGTCGTCGACGGCCCCTGCCGGATCTCCAGCGGCAGGCCTTCCAGCGCCTTCAGCACCTTTTCGGTGGTCTTGGGCAGATGCAGCCCCAGCTCCGGCTCGCGGTGGATGGCCCGCCGCAGCTCAATGGCGTCATGCAGCCCCTCATCGCCGGCGGCGGTCCAGGCGTCAGCGTCGATGGCGAGGGTCATGGGGGGGCTCCGAACTTGATCGAAGCGAACGCTAACAGGTCCTCCCCCATCGGGGGAGGGGGACCGCGCGCGAATACGCGCGTGGTGGAGGGGGTCCGCCCCGGCGATGCCACCGCACCTGCTTGACCAGGAACAAAAAGAGAACAATGATCGATGAATGCAAGCGCCTGACCGCACCCGGGCTTTCGCCAGAGACCTTCCCCGCCGGATGACTCTTCCGGAAGTCGTCCTCTGGAAAGTCCTGCGCGGTCGCGGCTTGAACGGACTCAAGTTTCGCAGGCAACACGCCTACGGCCCCTACATCCTCGATTTCTATTGCGCCGAAGCCCATCTCGCCGTCGAGGTCGACGGCGCGGCGCATCACGAGCAGGGCACGCGGGAATATGACCGTGAACGCGACGCCTACTGCGCGAGATACGGCATCCACACGCTGCGGATTTCAGCGAGGCTGGTCCTGAAAGATATGACCGCCGCCACGGACACCATCCTTGCGGCGGCGGCCTCCCGTGCGGACCCCCTCCACCACGCGCGTATTCGCGCGCGGTCCCCCTCCCCCGATGGGGGAGGATCTTTCTAAAACTTCCGGATCAACCGCACCGAAACCACGTCCAGCCCTGGGTTCTGATCACCCGCCAGCCCCGCGTGGCTCATGTGGAAATAAGCCACCTCACCGGACCAGTCGTCGTTGAAGTTCACCCCGGCCGCCGCCTCCGAGGCGATCAGCACCGGCGAGCCGAAATAGATCCGGTCCGGGTTCGCAACCGGCGGATCGCCATCCTCGCCTTCATGCACCGCCAGGCCGACGCTAAGCTGCGCATAGACCTTCTTGTCGCCCCAGAACCGCCGCTGGATCCCGCCGGCCACGAAATTGGTTCCCTCGTCGCTGTTCACCGACCCCAGCGCCCAAAGCCGCCAGACGCCCAGGCTGCGCTTCACGTCCAGCGGTTCGGACCGCCAGTGGAGTTCCAGGTTCTGGCCACTCTCGAAACAGCATTCCTGCTTCCACAGGTCGACATCATGCGCGCCGACGCCGACCCCGACTTCCCCGGCGCTGGCGACGCCGCCCAGTCCCAGTCCAACGGCGACGACCGCCCCTAGAATCACCGAACGCATGGCCAGCCCCCAACAGGATCGATCCTCCGGTCTTACGGTCTTTGAGGACTCGGCGCAAAGGGCTAGTCAGGCGACCCGGACGCCAGCCTCGGGGAGCTTCCCATGACCGTTACCTTCGCCGTCATCGAAGCCGCCGCCCGGGCCATCGAGGGCCTGGCCGTCGTCACGCCGCTGATCGAAAGCCCCCACCTGAACGACCACCTCGGCGGCCGTGTCCTGCTCAAGCCAGAGACCCTGCAGCGCGGCGGCGCCTTCAAGTTCCGCGGCGCCATGAACAAGATCTCCAGACTCTCCGACGAGGAACGCAAACGCGGCGTCGTCGCCTGCTCGAGCGGCAATCACGCCCAGGGCGTGGCTCTGGCCGCCCGCATGGTCGGCGCCCCGGCCGTCATCGTCATGCCCGCCGACGCCCCGGCCATGAAGGTCGCCAACACCCGCGACTACGGCGCCGAGGTGATCTTCTACGACCGCTACAGCGACGACCGCGACGCCATCACCCGGGCCATCGCGCAAGAGCGCGGCATGACCATCGTCTGGCCCTTCGACGACTATGACATCGCCGCTGGCCAGGGCACCGTCGCCCTCGAGCTGGAGGCCCAGGCCCGGGCGCTCGGCGCCCATCTCGACCTCGCCCTCACCCCCGTCGGCGGCGGCGGTCTGGCGGCGGGCGTCTCCACCGCCATCAGGCATCTCTCTCCGGCCACGGAGGTCTACGGCGTCGAACCGGCCGCCTTCGACGACACCGCCCGCAGCATCGCCACCGGAACCCGCGTCTTCGCCGACCAGACCGCCCGCTCGATCTGCGACTCCCTGCTCTCGCCCGCCCCCGGCCTGAAGACCCTGCCGATCAACGCCGCCAACCTGTCCGGCGTCCTGACCGTCACCGACGCCGAGGTCGCCGAGGCCATGCGCTTCGCCTTCACCTGGCTGAAACTGGTGGTCGAGCCCGGCGGCTGCGTGGGTCTGGCGGCGCTGTTGGCCGGCAAGGTGAAGCTGGACGGGCGCACCGCCGGGGTCGTGCTGTCAGGCGGCAATGTCGATCCGGACCTGTTCAGCCGCGTCCTAGCCGGCGAGATCTAGCCTCAGGACTTCCTTCTCCCCCAAGGGGAGACGGGAATCCTCGAGCAGACTCCTTGATTGCCGCGCCCGAACGCGCAGGATCCCCCCATGTTCACCACCTTCACCCCATTCCAGACCCCCGCCCTGGTCATCGACCGCGACGCCCTCGAGGCCAACCTCGCCACCATGCAGGCCCTCTGCGACGCAGCCGGCCTGCGCCTGCGCGCCCACGGCAAGACCCACAAATGCACCACCCTGGCCCGGCGCCAGATGGACCTCGGCGCCGCCGGTCTCTGCGCCCAGACCATCGGTGAGGCCGAGGCCTTCATCGCCGGGGGCGTCACCGACGTCCTGATCACCGCCCCGGCCCCCGCCTGGGCCGCCCCGCGCATCGCCGCCCTCACCGGGCGCGGCGCCACCATCGGCGCCGTCGCCGACCACGCCGACCAGATCGCCTGGCTGGGCGAAGCCGCCCGCGCCGCTGCCAAAGAGGGGGGCGGCGTCATCGACATCGTCGTCGACGTCGACCCCGGCACCCACCGCACCGGCGCCCATCCGGACAGGATCGTCGCCCTCGCCCGCCAGGCCGCCGACACCGAAGGCCTGCGCTTTGCCGGCATCCAGGCCTACGCCGGCCATATCCAGCACATCGGCCCGGTCGCCGACCGCCGGGCCGCCTATGACGCCGTCATTGCCCGCACTCGGGCCGTCAGGGATGCCCTGATCGCCGCCGGCCTGCCCCCGCCCGTCATCACCGGCGGCGGCACCGGCACCCACGCCTTCGACCTGACAAGCGGCGTCTTCACCGAGCTTCAGGCCGGCAGCTATGCGGTCATGGACGCCGAATATGAGGTCTGCGACTCACCCACGGGCGAGGGCTGGAGCTTCAGACAGGCGATGTTCCTGGCCAGCAGCGTCGTCTCGGCCAACCACAAGAGCCACGTCACCGTCGACGCCGGCTTCAAGGCCCTCAGCAGCGACGGCCCGCCGGCCAAGGTCGCCTGGGGCGCCGCCGCCGGGGCGCTGTGGCGGCCCATGGGCGACGAGCACGGCATGAACCTCCACCCCTCGGCCATCCCCCTCCTGCGGGGCGGCGAGTTCGTCACCGCCGTCGAGACCCTCGACGCCGACGAGACCCAGCCCTGGCCCGCCGACGCCCCACGCCTCGGCGACACCGTCTGGCTCCAGCCCGGCCACTGCGACCCGCCCATCAACCTGCATGACGCCTTGATTGTCGTGGCGGAAGACGGGTCATGGGAACGCTGGGCCGTGGACGCGCGAAGGGTCACAGCCTCCTAAGAACAAGCGGGAGCGGAACCATGGATCTCGATTTCACCGGCAAGCGCGTGCTCGTCGTCGGCGGCGCCAGCGGCATTGGCAACGGCATCGCTCACGGCTTCCGCACGCGCGGCGCGAAGGTTGCCGTATGGGCGACCCGGGCAACCGCCGAAGACTACGAACCGGCCGAGGGCAGCGATCTCTCCGGGCTGGCCTACACCCAGGTGGACGCCTCGGATGCCGATGCGGTCGAAAACGCTCCGCATCCCTTCGCTGACGATGGAGGGGGCCTGGACGTCCTCGTCCTCGCCCAGGGCACCGTCCTCTACCGCAAGGGCGAGTTCGAGATGGACGGCTTTCGCAAGGTGGTCAGGGTCAACCTCGACAGCCTGATGGCCTGCTCGATGCGCTTCCTGGATGACCTTAAGTCCAGCGGCGGCAACATCATCACCATCAGCTCGACCGCCGCCTTCCACGCCACCCGCGGCAACCCCGCCTACAACGCCTCCAAGGCCGGCGCCGTGGCCCTGACCCGCACGCTTGGCCAAGCCTGGGCGACCGATGGCGTCCGGGTCAACGGCGTCGCGCCGGGCCTGGTCGCCACCAAACTGACCAAGGTCACCACCGACAACCCGGACCGCCTGGCCGCCAGCCTCCGCGGCATCCCCCTGAACCGCCTCGGCACCCCCGATGACATGGCCGGCGCCGTCCTCTTCCTGGCCTCGCCGATGGCCAGCTACATCACCGGCCAGACCCTGCTCGTGGATGGCGGCCTGACCCTGTAAGACCCCGCGTGCTTCGACACGCGGTCCCCACGGACCGCTACTCAGCATGACGAGCATTTGTGCGACACACCCAAGTTCGTCATCCTGAGTAGCCCGCGCTGGCGGGCGTGTCGAAGGACGCACCATGGCCCCGCCAAACCCGCGACTCTTCTGGATCGTTGGAGCTCTCGTCCTCGCCCTCCTCATCCTCGCCTGGACCCAGCTCACCCCCTGGCCCCGCACCGGCGCGACTTACATCGCCAAACAGATGTGCAGCTGCATCTTCCTGACCGGCCGCAGTGAGCAGAGCTGCCGCACCGACTTCGGCGGCTACGTGAACCTCTACACCCTCCACGTCGACCGCACGGGCCTGCCGAAGACGGCCAGCGTCACCACCTCCCTGACCCTGTTCAAGGGTGAAGCGGTGTACGAAGACGGCTACGGCTGCAGGATCGCCCGATGAGCTCGACCATGACCCCTCAAGACCTCTACGCCTCGAAGCTGACCACCGCCGCCGATGCCGTCGCCGAGATCGCCTCAGGCAGCCGCGTCGCCATGGGCATGGCCCTGGCCGAACCGCCCGGCCTGCTCACCGCCCTGGCCGCCCGGGCCGAGGCGCAAGCCGTGGACGAGGTCCGCCTCTACTACTTCCACTCCATGCCGCACGCCGCCGCCACCGTCCTGCGCTACGAGCTCATGGACCGCATCCGTCCCCATTGCTTCTTCCTCGGCCCGGTCGAGCGGGCCCTCCAGGCCCAGGGCGAGAAGGACGGCCGCCAGACCGTCTGGTTCGTCCCCGGCGCCTTCAGCCAGGCCCCCCGCCTGATGAGCGAGCCGGAGCCGATCGACACCTTCATGACCTGCGTCTCGCCGATGGACGCCCACGGCTTCTTCAGCCTCGGCCCCAGCAACGACTATGGCCGCTCGCTGGTGAAATCGGCCCGCCGCGTCGTCGTCGAGGTCAACCGCCATACCCCCCGGGTGCGCGGCGGCATGATCCACGTCAGCGAGGTCGACGCCATCGTCGAACAGGACACCCCGCTGTTCGAGAACCCGGTCCGCGACTCCGCGCCGGAAGACGCGATCATCGCCCGCCTGGTCGCCGAACTGGTCGAGGACGGCGCCTGCCTGCAGATGGGCATCGGGGCCCTGCCCGAAGCCGTTTGCGGCGCGCTTGGCGGCCACCGCGACCTCGGCATCCATACCGAGCTCTTCGCCCCCGGCCTGATGCGGCTGATGCAGTCCGGCGCGGTCACCAACGCCCGCAAGGCCACCAACACCGGCCGCTCGATCTTCACCTTCGCGCTCGGCGACAAGCCCCTCTTTGCCTTCATCGACGACAACGCCGCCGTCGAGAGCCGGCCGGTCGACTACGTCAACGACCCCGCCGTCATCGCCCGCAACGATCGTGTGGTCTCGGTCAACGCCACCCTGCAGCTCGATCTCTCGGGCGCCTGCAACAGCGAACACATGGCCGGGCGCCAGTACAGCGCCGCCGGCGGCCAGCTCGACTTCGTGCGCGGCGCCTATGCCAGCAAGGACGGTAAATCGATCATCGCCTGCCATTCGACGGCGAAGGACGGCGCCATCTCCCGCATCGTCAGCCGCCTCGACGGCCCCGTCACCACCCCCCGCAACGACGTCCAGTGGGTGATCACCGAGCACGGCCGCCGCAACCTCAAGGGCCTCAGCATCCAGGAACGGGCCCGGGTGATGATCAGCCTGGCCGACCCGAAATTCCGCGACGGCCTCACCGCCGAGGCCAAGGCGGCGGGCCTGATCTAGGGCCCGAAAACGCCCGCCCGCCGGGGCTTTCGGCAATATGTCTAGACATATTCATCGACTTTTCCGGCCTCCTCGGCCGCTCACCGGAGGCTCAGCCGGCGGTGTAGGTCGCCCCGTAGGCCTGACCGACCTACAAACGCTGCACATCGACCCACAGACCGACCTACGCCCCGGGCTACATCCGCACAGCCTCGACCTGCGCAAAAGGCTACGGGACAAGGGGTTTGGCCTGCTTCTCGTCCGTCCTGAAAGGCGTCGACCTTTTTGTAGGCCGGGCGATCCGCGGTACAATGGATCGGCGCTTCGATAGTCAGGTTGTCGCGTAAAGCGCCGCCCCTTCCCGGGTCAGCGCCTCCAGCTCGTCGAACAGCCCCGCGTTGGCGACCTTGAAGTTGAAACAGCTCTTGCCCTGCATCCGCTTTTTCAGGGCCGGACTGATCGTCTCCAGCAGCGCCGGATGCGTATAGACCGGCATCAGGTGATAGCTGACGTAGGCCTTGCCCTGCCGCACCCCGCCAAACCACGTCGGCTGGCCGGGCTTCGACGGATGGATCCAGTCCGAGGTCAGTTCGATCCCGTCCGGCCCCTCGCGGGTCACCCGCATACCCGGCGTCGCCCGCTTCAGACGCAGGATCAGATCGTCCTTGATGGCCGCGAAATCGCTCATCCGGTCACCCTGCCAAACCTCGGCGGCCATGCAAAGGTGGACGCCGCGCCGCTTCCCCGCCAAACATGGGGCAAATCTTCGCTGCCGGGGGCCGCATGAATCGCCGTTTCATCATCTTCATCGTCGCCTCCATGGTGCTGGGCGTCCTGGCAGGCCTCGCCTGTAACCAGCTCCTGGCCGGCGATCAGCTGACCCAGGCCATCGACGTCTTCAACCTGATCACGACGCTGTTCCTGCGGCTGATCAAGATGATCATCGCGCCGCTGGTCTTCACCACCCTGGTGGTCGGCATCGCCCACATGGAGGACGCCGCCGCCATCCGGGGCGTCGGCTTCAAGGCCATCGTCTGGTTCATCTTCGCCTCCCTGATCTCGCTCAGCGTCGGCCTGGGGATGTTCCATCTGCTCAGCCACTTCTGGGACCTGGGCGGCAACCTCAACATGACCAGCGAGGTGGCCGGCAAGGCCGCCACCGTCGACACCTCCTCCTTCACCCTGAAGGACTTCATCACCCACCTGATCCCCACGTCGATCTTCGACGCCATGGCGACCAACCAGATTCTGCAGATCGTCGTCTTCGCCGTCTTCGTCGGCACCGCCGTCGCGGCCCTGGATGACCGGGCCCCGGCCGTCATGCAGTTGGTCGAGCAGGGCATGAACATCATGCTCAAGGTCACCGGCTACGTCATGGCCCTGGCCCCGATCGCCATCTTCGCCGCCCTCGCCGCCGCCATCGCCAAGCAGGGCCTCGGCATCATCGGCACCTACGCCGAGTTCATCGGCGGCTTCTACATGTCGCTCGGCGTGCTCTGGGGCCTGCTGTTCCTGGCCGCCCTGGCCGTGCTGGGCGGTCGGGCGACCGGCCTGTTCAAGGCCATCACCCCGCCGACCCTGCTGGCCTTCTCCACCGCCAGCTCCGAGGCCGCCTATCCGCGCACGCTGGAAGCCCTCGAAAAGTTCGGCCTGCCGCGCCGGGTGGTCAGCTTCGTGCTGCCCCTGGGCTACAGCTTCAACCTCGACGGCTCGATGATGTACTGCACCTTCGCGGTGTTGTTCATCGCCAAGGCCCACGGCATCGAACTGTCAGTCGGCCAGCAGATTTCCATGCTGCTGCTGCTGATGGTCACCTCCAAGGGCATGGCCGGCGTGCCGCGCGCCAGCCTCGTGGTCATCATGGCCACCCTCACCTACTTCGGCATGGACGAGGCCTGGATCGCTCTGGTCCTGGCCGTCGACCACCTGCTCGACATGGGCCGCTCGGCCACCAACGTCGTCGGCAACTCGGTGGCCTCCGCCGTCGTCGCCAGGTGGGAGGGCAAAAAAGGCCAGGACAAGGTCGAGGCGCCGGATCCATTAGCGGGATAGGCCCAGCCATGACCGTCCACTACGAAACCGACGGCGATCTCTGCGTCGTCACCATCGACCGACCCCAGGCCCGCAACGCCGTCGACAGCGTCACGGCCGAAGCCCTCTACGAAGCCTTCAAACGCTTCGACGCCGACGCCGCCCTGAGCGTCGCCATCCTGACCGGCGCGCATGGCAACTTCTGCGCCGGCGCCGATCTCAAGGGCGTTGCGGCCGGATCGGGCAACCCGGTCCGCCGCGAGGGCGACCTTGGCCCCATGGGCCCGACCCGCCTCTCGCTCTCCAAGCCGGTGATCGCCGCCGTCGAGGGCTATGCGGTGGCCGGCGGTCTGGAGCTGGCCCTGTGGTGCGATCTGCGGGTCGCCGCGGCCGGCGCCACCTTCGGCGTCTTCTGCCGCCGGTTCGGGGTGCCGCTGATCGATCTCGGCACCGTCCGCCTGCCCCGGCTGATCGGCCAGTCGCGGGCCATGGACCTGATCCTCACCGGCCGCCCGGTCGACGCCGAGGAGGCGCTGTCGATCGGTCTGGCCAACCGCCTCGTCCCCGACGGCCAGGCGCTGGCCGCGGCGAAGGAGCTGGCCCGCCAGATCGCCGGCTTTCCGCAACTCTGCCTGCGCAACGACCGCCGCTCGGCCCTTGAGCAGTGGGGCCTCGACTGGGACGCCGCCACCGCCTTCGAGATCGGGGTCGGCATGGAGACCCTGCGCTCGGGCGAGGCCGCCGCCGGCGCCGCCCGTTTCAGCGGCGGCCAGGGCCGCGGCGGGACCTTCGCCTAGCACCATCCTTTCAGGATGGGGGTGAGGAAGGCAAAATCGCTCCACTCCGGCGTCTCGGCCCGGCGCGACATGAGCAGCGGCGCCTTACGCACGATGGTCAGGCCGCAGGAGGGAATGACGTAGAGCCGCTGGTATCCGGCCCCCGCCGCGATGACGAGATCTTTGGGAAGCTCGGCGGCGTGGGTCACAAAGTCACTGGTCGTTCCGCGCGGCCCGTAGCCGCCCTCGCCCGGCAGCCACCAGCTGACGCCGTAGGCCGGATTGATCCTCGACCCTGTGAATTGCGCCCTCAACGCCGCCGGATCGACCAGCGGCCTGCCGGCGACAACGCCGCCCGCCCGCACGAACTCCCCGACCTTGGCCCACTCCGGGGCGGTGAAACTCGCGCCCTGCGGCATCAGCGGCTCCCCCGCCGCCGTTCGCCTCCAGCCGGACGGCCGGGCGCCGATCGGCGTCAGGATGCGACGGTCCAGATAGGCCAGTACGTCGGCGTCACCGGTCCTCGCCGCCGCCAGCTTGCGGTTCATCACCGCCCCGAACACCTGGAAGGGCTCGGCCCCGTACTGGAAACGGGCGCCCGGCTCGGCCGTGAAGGGGGTGGCGATGGCCCCGGCATAGACCGGCGGACGACCGATGCTGGTGGAAAGGCCGCTGGTCAGGTTGAGCAGCTCTCTTATCGTCACGCCCGCCTTCCGGGGATCGTCCCGCCATTCGGTGATCGTATCGGAGACCTTTTCGTCGAGGCTGAGCAAGCCGTCCTGGGCCGCCGCCGCCGCAATCAGCCCGCTGAAGCTCTTGGTCCCCGACCACAGCTCCCAGCCCCGGGCGGAACCGCCGCCGGCGGTGTAGCGCTCGCACACCGCCTGACCGTCCTTCAGCACCAGCACCGACACCCCGGCACGCAGGTCGGAATAGGCCGCCGCCTCCTCGCAGGGCCCGGCCAGGGCCGGCGCCGCCAGCCCGAGCAACAGACCCAGGACACCCATAAACAGAACCGGCCGCATGCTCGCCTCACCCCATGAACACTGAAGGTTTCACGCATCACCATGCCGCATCCGTCGCCCCGCCAAACCCCCCTTGCGCTTCTCAAACCACATCGCTAGGTTCCGCGCCTTCGCTCTGGGGGCCTCTTGCAGGTCTTCAACACCGATATGGAGAGGTGGCAGAGTGGTCGAATGTACCGCACTCGAAATGCGGCGTGCCTGGAAGGGTACCGTGGGTTCGAATCCCACCCTCTCCGCCATCCGGTTCATTCGCTGAGCCGAACCAATAACTTTCTGATATTCTGAAGGTTCTCATCGTCGCCGGGTGCAAAAGGCGACTGCAAACGGCTGTGCGCATGGTGGCGTTGAGGCGGGACCCGAAGACGGCATGCAGCTGGCGTATTCGCGCCGCGCCAAGGCGAGCCCGCCTACGATGCGGACATCCGGCCCGATACGGGGTCAAGCTGCGGCGCCTCGTAGCTGCCGGCGGCGCAGGCCGACAGCGTCGCCGAGGCTGCCACCAGGAGCGGACCCGCCGCGCGGGTCATGAGATTGACCCTTTTCACCCGTGGCCTCCCGAGGCTGGTGATCCCGTTGGCTTTGAGAAGACGGTGATCCGGCGCCTGGCGCCTTGGCGGCAAGGAGCGCATGCGGCGGCTGATGGCCGTCGTCGAGTCCGGCGGGGTCGACATCGAGGCCGCTTATGAACTGTTCAGCCATCAGCGCGACGGGGCGCCCAAGGCCTCTATGACCCCCTGATCAAAAGAACGCGCCCCGAGGAGTGACCTCCTCGGGGCGCTTCGCCGGCCGGTCGGATGGGGGAGAGTGAGGCCGGCGGAACCTCCTCAGGCCTTGCGTCGCTGGGCGACGGCCAGGCCGATCAGGGCGGCGGCGGCGATGGCGGTTGCGATGCCAGCGGCGGCGGCCGGATGCTCGCGGACTTCCTTGCCGGTCTTTTCAGCGAGAGCCTTGGACTGAGCCTTGGCCTCGTCCAGCAGCTCGACGGCCGAATGGGCCAGCTCAGTGGCCGACTTCGACAGGGCGTCGCCGGTGTCCTCGCTGAGGTGCTTGACCATCTTTTTCAGATTGTGAACGACGTCGTCGAAGACATCATCGATGTTGTTGGCGACTTCCTTGGCGATCGACTTGCCCATCTCCGGTATCTCCTTGCGCTTGATGCAGCTTCAGACTGCCGGGCCCAGTCCGGCCGCGCCTTGATCTGGGTCAACACCCAGGGCGTCGACCATCCGGCGCAGCAGGGCCTCCCGCGCCTTGTCGTCGGGCGCCTGCTCGAGGGCGGCGTTCAGACCGAGCAGGAAGGCGGCCCTGTCGTTGTGCCAGTCCAGGCGCGCCGCCGCCTCCGATGGCAGCCGCCGCGATCCGGTCTGCTCGCTCTCGGCGCCGGCCCGGGTCAGTCGGAACCGGTCGTCGATGGCGGGGATGACCAGTCGTTCCGCCGGAAAGCCAACGGCGGCGAGCCGATCGCGCAGACCGGCGGAGGCCTCGGGCTCGCCATGCACGATGAAGGTTGAGCCACTGATCGGTCCCCGGCCCTGGGCCCAGGCGACCAGGCCGGCCGCGTCGGCGTGGCCCGAGTAGGAGTCGAACATCCGCACGCGCGCCCGGACCCGCACCTCATCGCCCTGGATGCTGACCCGCTCGGCGCCTTCGGACAGGAGACGGCCGAGCGTCCCGACCGCCTGGTAGCCAGTGAGCAGGACGGTGCATTCCCGCTGCCACAGCAGCCGCTTGAGGTGCTTGCGGATGCGGCCGGCGTCGCACATGCCGCTGCCGGCCATGATGATGTGCCAGCCCTTGAGCCGATCGAGGGTGTCGCTCTCGGCCGGCTTGCTGAGATACCGAAGGTGCGGTGAGTGACGCAGGCTTTCGAAAGGGTTGCGCTCTGTGGTGCGGTTCCAGCCCCGGTCCAGGAAGACGTCCGTCGCCCGGATCGCCAACGGGGAGTCGAGGAAGACGTCCCCGGCCGGCGCCTCGCCGCTGTCCATGACCTCCAGGATGTCCATCAGCAGTTCCTGGCTGCGTTGCACCGCGAAGGCCGGGACCAGCAGCGGACCGCCGGCGGCATGGGCTTCGCGCAGTTCCGCCGCCAGAGCGCGCCGACGGCTGGCCGGGTCGGTGGCGATGCGATCACGGTCGCCGTAGGTCGACTCGATGATCAGGTGGTCGAAGCCCGACGGCGCCTCCGGTTCAGCGACGAACTCGCTGCCGCCGGGCCCCAGATCGCCGGAGAACAGAAGTTTCATCGGGCCGTCGTCGGCATCGATGTCCACAGCGACGGAACCGGCCCCCAGGATATGGCCGGCGGGCCACCAGGTCGCCCCGACATCTCCGGCGATGACGGTGGCTTCGCCGAACTTCACCGTCCGGAACTGGGGCATCAGCTGCTTGGCGTCGCGCGCCGTGTAAATGGGTTCGACCAGCGGCCGGCCCCGACGCTGGTTGCGACGATTGAGGTCGCGGACCTCGGCTTCCTGGATGCCGCCGGCGTCGGCCAGCATGACCTCGCAAAGGTCGCGGGTGGCGGCGGTAGCGTAGATCGGCCCGGTGTAGCCGGCCCGCATGAGCTTGGGCAGCAGGCCGGAATGGTCGATGTGCGCGTGGGTCAGCAGCACCGCGTCGATCCGCGAGGCCTCAAACGGGAAGTCGTCGTAGTTCAGCTTCTTCAGGGTCTTGGAGCCCTGGAACATGCCGCAATCGACCAGCACCCGGGCATTGCTCGTCCGAAGTTCCGCGCAAAAGCCGGTGACGCAGCCGGCGGCGCCGTGAAAGCTGAGGGTGGGGGTCATGCGTAGCCCTCGTCTTGCAGCGCCCGCGCCAGGCGTGGCGCCAGGTCGAGCCCGTTGGTGGAATGGGGAATGGAGTCCGACGACAGGACCCGGCCGGCGCCGGCCGCCCGCAGCCTGGCCAGCGTCGCCGTGTCGAACAGCGCGTGGGCGAGCCCGATGTCGATGGCGGCGGCGCCGGCCTCTACCAGCTTGCCAACCGCGGCCTCAAGCGTGCCGCCCGAGCTGCAGACGTCATCGAGCAGAACGATCCTGTGGCCAGCCAGCCGGGCGTCGCGCGGCAGGCTCAATTCAACGGCGTGGTCACCGTGGCGGACCTTGCTGAAGGTCAGGGCCCGGGCGCCGACTGCGCTCGCCGCCTGCGCGACCCAGGGCGCCGACTCCATGTCCGGCCCCACGATGACGCTGTCGGGTCCGGCTCCGAGCGCCTCGGCCAGGGCCGCCGCGATGTCGAGGTTCACGGCCGGCCGGCCCAGGGCGACCGACAGGTCGGGCGTCCGGTGCAGGTGAGCCTGGACGGTGACGACGGCGTCGAAGGCCTGGCCAAGCAGGCCGCAGATGACATCGCGGCTCAGCGGCTGGCCCGGCCGGAAGACCGCGTCCTGGCGCAGGTAGCAGAGGTAGGGCGCGACGAGGACAAGTCGCTCCACTCCGACGCGCCGATAGGCGTCGGCGGCCAGCAGGGTAGGGAAAAGGCGGTCCTGCGGGTGGTGTAGGGACCGATAGAGGATGGCGGTTCGGGCCTCGAAGACCGGCAGGGTCGGCAGGGTCTCGCCATCCGGAAAAACGTGCAGGTCAATCAGGCCGAACGGGGCCCCGAGCGCCTCGGCCAGGCGCCGGGTCCGTTCAACATCGTCGATGAAGCCATGGACGACCGTGGCGCTCATGAGGTCACCGCAAAGCCGCTGTCGGCCATCGCCGCCTCGACGGCGAAGCCGAAGTCCGAGGAGTCCGACCCGTGGATGCGATAGAGCGGCTCGCCGGCCAGAACCTTTTCGCCGGGTCGCTTTAGAAGATCGACCCCGGCGCCGGCATCGTTCGGCGCGCCCGCCAGCCGGGCGACATTGGCGATGCGCAGGCAATCCACGGCCCCGACGATTCCCGTGCGCGCGGCCCGGATCTCGTGGGTCTGGTCCGATAGGCGGGCGGACAGGGGAGAGCACCCTTGCAGGCCGATGATCTCCGCCATCTTCGCTCGGGCGGCGCCGCCGGCCAGCAAGGCGCGGGCCCTTGCCTCCCCCGCCCCGCCGGGCAGGTCCGGATCGGCCTCGAGAACCCGTCCCGCCAGCCGGATGGCCTTTTCCTGGAGGTCGGCCGGCGCATCGGGTCGCCCGTCGAGCACAGACATCACATCGCGCGCCTCCAGCACCGGCCCGACGCCGCGGCCGATCGGCTGACTGCCATCGGTGATCGTCACCTCGATGGCGAGGCCCAGGTGACCAGCGACATACTCGAACAGCTTTCGCAGCTTGAGGGCGCCACGGCTGTCGCGCACCTTGGCGGTCGGACCGACGGGAAGGTCAATCAACAGGCGGCCGACGCCGGCGGCGACCTTCTTGGACAGAATGGAAGCGACCATCTGTTCGGGCGTGTCGATGCAAAGCGGTCGCTCGACCGAGATCAGCACGTCATCGGCCGGCGACAGGTTCACCCGGCCGCCCCAGGCGACACAGCCACCGGCCTCATCGACGACCCGCCGCATTTCGGTTTCCGACAGGTCGACTCTGGCCAGCACCTCCATGGTGTCGGCGGTTCCGGCCGGCGAGGTGATCGCGCGCGAGGAGGTCTTGGGAATGGTGAGGCCGTGCGCCGCGACGATGGGTACGACGATCAACGAGGTGCGGTTTCCGGGGATGCCGCCAATGCAGTGCTTGTCGACCACCAGCCGGTCGCCCCAGCTGAGGCGCGCGCCTGCGTCGATCATCCCCCGGGTGAGGTGCAAGGTCTCTTCCGGAGACATGAAGCTGGCGCAGGCGACCAAAAAGGCGGCGACCTCCATGTCGCTCCACCGATGCGCCGCCAGATCGCGGGCAACGGCGGCGCATGCGGGTCCGTCGAGGCTGAGGCCAGCGAGCTTGGAGCGCACCACCTTGAGGCTTTCCGGCGGGCGGGCCGGGAGGAGCTGCACCGCATCCCCGGCCGCCACGCCGAGCCGGCGGAACAGGGGCTGGGGCAGGCCGACTTCGTCGGCGGCCAACAGGCCCTCGTCGCCGATCATCGTCGAGGCCAGCAACGTTCGGCCGCCGGCCCGCAGTTCCACTTTGCGGGCGCCGCGCAGCCGCTCCGGCCGTAGCACCTGGCTGTGGCGCGATAGCACCACGACATTTTCGCGGAAGGTATCCAGCGCCAGTGGCCTGGCCTTGAGGACGCCGGTCGCGGCGGGCGGGGAGCTATCCATGGCCGAGATCAGGCGTTGACACGGCGCAGCGCGCGCACGGTCTGTTGAATGTCTTCAGCGCTGGCGGTCAGACGGTCATGCGGCTCAGACAGTTCAATCCGGGCCTTGAGTGCGCCAGGCAGGTGGCGTCGGAGGACGCCGAGCGCTCGCTGGGCGGCGATGAGGATCAGGTGATCGAACGCCTGCTCGGCGAAGATGCGTTCGGCCCGTCGCAAAAGCTGCGCCAGGAAGTCGGCCTCCGCCCGGTCGCAGCCGTTCGGATGGGACACATGGACAGTCCCGCCCTGGGAACCGATCCAGTCCGGTCGCTCGATCAGCGGGCCGCCTCGGCGGGCTTCCTCGAACAGCCGGCCCCGGGGGCCATCGGCGACGAGGATGAGGGTTCGGCCATCCAGGATCATCGGTTCACTCCCTGGTGACGATGATGGCAAAAGCCGCGAAGGGCGCTGTGATCGAGATCAAACCGCCGGCCAGCGCCGCAGGTTAGAACCCGCTGTCGTCACAGCGGACCCTGAAGCCATGAGACACGCCGTCGTTCTCGCCCACCCCAAACGGACCAGCTTCTGCGCCTCGATCGCCAGGACCTGCGCGCGTACCTTGCGGGACCTGGGCCACACGGTCAGCGTCCGCGACCTCTACCGCATGGATTTCGACCCGCGTCTACAGGCCGGCGAAATTCCGGTCCACGCGGGCTACGCGGCGGCGGCGGATGTGGCGGCCGAGCGCAAGCGACTGGCGCGGATCAACAGCTTCATCTTCGTCTACCCCTTCTGGTTCAACGCCCCGCCGGCCATCCTCAAGGGCTATGTCGACCGGGTTTTCAGCATGGGGTTCGAATACAGGCCCATGTTCGGCGGGACCGCGCCGCTGCTGGAGGGCCGGACCCTGGCCACCTTCTCGACCTCCGGCGCCCCGGAAGAATGGGTTAAGGACACCGGCGCGCTGGACAATCTGATGGCGGTGTTCGACATGCACCTGGCGGCGGTCACCGGCATGACCTTCGCCGGCCATACCCATCTGGGCGGCGTGCTTTCCAGCCTGTCCGCAGACGACGCCAGAGCCCGGTTGGCGCAGGTCGAGGCGACCTTGCAGGCCCGGTTCGGGCGCCTTTCCACCGCCTAGGTGTAGTCCCTTTGGCGCCGCTTCTTGCGCGCAGGCCACGAATTTCGAACGACCGTCTTCGGTCCTGGCGATTGACCGTCGCAAAGGGAGATTTCCGACGACCGCCGTCAGCCTCAGCCCGTCCTTCGCCGCGCCCGTCTCGCCGCCGACCGACGCGCTTGGTCATATCGGCGTGCGTATGACCCTCGAACCGGGCGAGGAACTCTACGTCCAGGACGATGACGCGGACATGATCTATCGCGTCATCCGCGGCGCCGTACGCACCACCCGCCAGATCGGCGACTTCCCCGAACGGGAAACCGATCGGAACGCCCTTGCCCTTGGCCAGGCGCGCCAACGCAAATGGACCCGCCGGATGCCGGCGGGTCCATTGTCGGGTTCAGATTGTCAGCCCCTAGAAGCGGCGGGTCACGCCGGCCGAGATTACCCAGGGATCAAGGGTGACATTGGACTTCAGGGCGCCGTTGTTGATGTCGGCGTCGGTCTTGAAGAACACCTTCTTGGCGTCCAGGTTGATCGACCAGTCGCCCTTCACGGCGATGTCCACGCCCGCCTGCAGCGCGTAGCCGAAGCCGTTGTCCAGATCGACGTCGAAGGCGTTCTTGTCTTCGCCGCCATAGAAGATCATGGCGTTGATACCCGCCCCCACATAGGGGCTGACCCGGCCCTTGGGGTTGAAGTGGTACTGGACGGTCACGACCGGCGGCACCACCCAGGTGTCGAGCACGCGGGTCGAGCCGGCCGGCCCCTTGGCGCTGACCTCGTGCTTGCTGGTCCCGAGGATGCCCTCGACGGCGATGTTGTCCGTGAAGAAGTAGGTGAAGCCAAGGGTGGGAACGACGAAGTCACTGACCTCGACATCCAGGCCGGTGTTGACGCCGGCGGCGGTGTAGATGTCGCCCGACTCGGAGGGAGCGACATCGCTGACCCGGGCGGTGACCAGCCAGGTCCCCTTCTCCTTGGGCGTGAAATCCTGGGCCAGCGCGGGGCCGGCGACGGCGGCGGCCAGCAGGCCGGCGGCGAAAATGGCGGTGGTCTTCATCTCGGCAATCCCCTTTTGAGGACCTTCGTTGAGGTCGCGGGGACAGTGCCACCGGCCTTCAAACAAGTGTTTGATCCCGATCAAATCTCGCCACTTAAATCCCCCGGGCATGACGGCCGGCGGCCGGGTCGAGATAGCCGTCGAAGGCGGCGCAGACCGATCGCAGCACCGGCCGGCCGGCCTCGGTCACGGTGAGCCTGGCGCCGTCGTACTTGGCCAGCCCCTCAGCGAGGAAGGGCGCGAGGCCCGACAGGGAGGCGGCGAGATCATCCACCCTCCGGTCATGGGCGCGGCTGACGGCCGGGAGATCGACGGTCAGGTTACACATCAGCCGCTCGATGATCTCGCCGCGAAAGCGGTCCTCACCGGTCAGGGCCACGCCGCGGGCGACGGGAAGATCGCCGGCCTCCAGCGCCTTGCGCCAGCTGAGTTCGGCCGTCTGGTTCTGGACGAAGCCCTGCGGGGTCCGGCTGATCGCCGAGGCGCCGATGCCGATCAGGGTCCCGGCCGCGTCGGTGGTGTAGCCCTGGAAGTTGCGGTGCAGACGGCCGGCGTGCTGGGCGATGGCCAGCTCGTCGGTCGGCAGGGCGTAGTGGTCGAGGCCGATGCGGACATAGCCTTCGCCGATCAGATACTCCGCGGCGGCCTCGCTCTGGTCGAGGCGTTCAACGGGGCCCGGCAGGTCCGCGTCCTTGATCAGCTGCTGGTGCGACTTCATCCACGGCACATGGGCGTAGCCGAACAGGGCCAGCCGTTCGGGCCGCAGGGTGAGGACCTGGCGCAGGGTGCCCAGCACGTCGAACTGGGTCTGGCGGGGCAGGCCGTACATCAGGTCGAGATTGACCGACAGCACCCCGGCCTCGCGCAGCCAGCCGACGGCGCGTTGAACCACCTCGAACGGCTCGATGCGGTTGACCGCCGCCTGCACCCGGGGCGACAGGTCCTGGACGCCGAGACTGGCGCGGCTCAGGCCGTGATGGGCCGCAGCCATCACCCACTCGCGGGTCAGAACAGCCGGATCCAGCTCGGCCGCCACCTCCATGCCGGGCGAAAGATGGAAGACATGGCGCAGGGCGGCGAACAGGCGGGTCAGGTCATCGCGCGACAGCAGGTTGGGTGTCCCCCCGCCCAGGTGCAGGGCGCGAGCGCGGAGTTTGGTCGGCAGGGCGGCCTCGAGAAATCCCAGTTCGAGGACCAGATCGTCGAGGTAGCGCTCCACCGGCTCCTTGCGGTTCACCGCCCGGGTGTTGCAGCCGCAGTACCAGCAGAGGCGGGCGCAAAAGGGCACGTGCACATACAGGGAGACGGCCTCGGCGGGCGCCAGATCCGCCAGCCAGCCCCTGTAGGTCGCCGCCTCGACCGCGGGAGTGAACTGCACCGCCGTCGGGTAGCTCGTGTAGCGCGGGACGCGGCCGTCAAACTGCTCGGCCAGGCGTTGGCGGTCGGAGACGACCGGGCGGTCGAGAGCGATGGCGGGCATGGGGGCTCCGGATATCTGGCGTTGACGCCAGACATCTCAGGTCGGCGCCCCGCCGCCCTTGATCCAGGTCAATCGCGCCGGCTCAGGGCGCGGCGTCGAAGCGGTCGTCAAGGATGCGGGCGGCATCGCCCTTGGGGTCTTCATACTGACCGGCGCGCAGGGTCCACCAGAAGGCGAACAGCCCGACCGCCGCCAGGCCGCCGGAGATCGGGGCCAGGATGAGCAGGATGGTCATCGCCGCTCGCCCCCGACCCAGGTCATGCGCAGGGCATTGAGCATGACCACCAGCGAGGAGCCCGACATGGCGATGGCGGCGATGAACGGGTTGATCAGGCCAAACACCGCGGCCGGTGCGGCGACCGCGTTGTAGAGGGCCGAGAAGCCGAAGTTCTCCAGCGCCCGGCGGCGGGCGGCGCGGGCGATGCGGATGGCGAGCGGGGCGGCCGACAGCTCACGATTCAGGAAGACCAGGTCGGCGGCGTTCTGACTGGCGTCGAGCGCGCTGCCGGGAGCCATGGAGGCGTGGGCCAGGGCCAGGGCGGCTGCGTCGTTGAGGCCGTCGCCGATCATCAGCACCTTGCGGCCGGTGCCCTGCAGCAGGGTGACGGCAGAGGACTTGTCGAACGGTGTCAGGCCGGCGCGCCATTGGGTGACGCCGCAGGCCTTGGCGATGCGGCCGACTGGCCCGGCCAGGTCGCCGGACAGGATTTCGACGGTCAGGCCGAGAGCGCGAAGATCGGCGATGGCCCTGGCGGCGTCAGGGCGGACCGGGTCGAAGAAGTTCAGGCGGAACTTGGTCTCGCCGTCGAAGCCGAACCACAGTTCGCTCTCGGCGCTGGCCGAGGGGGCGACGCCGACGAACTCGGCCCGGCCCAGGCGGGCGCGGCGGCCGTTGATCAGCCCCTCGACTCCCATCCCGGCCACTTCGACGACCTCGTCGGCGACAGGCCCCTCGCCGGCCGTTTCGGCGACGACCCGGGCGAACGGGTGGCGGGAAGCGCGGGCCAGGGGGGCGGCGGCGTTGATGATGGCCGGGTTGTCGCTGAGCAGGCGGGGACGGCCCTCGGTGAGGACGCCGGTCTTGTCGAAGATCACATGATCGACCTCGGCCAGCCGCTCGAGCGCGGCGCCGGACTTGACCAGAACCCCCTTGCGGAACAGGCGGCCGGAGGCAGCGACCTGGACGGCGGGCACGGCCAGGCCCAGGGCGCAGGGGCAGGTGACGATGAGCACGGCGGCGGCCCGAAGCAGCGCCTCTCGCGGGCCCAGACCCAGGGCCCAGCCGCCGAGGAAGGTGGCGGCGGCGAGCGTATGGACCACCGGCACATAGAGGGCGGCGGCCTTGTCTGCGAGGCGCACATAGGCCCCGCGCGCCTGGGCCCCGGTCTCCATCAGCCGGGCGATGGCGGCGATCGCGGAGTCCTCGCTGCGGGCGATGGCGCGAAGGATCAGCCGGCCCGACAGGTTAAGGGCGCCGGCCTGGACGGCCTGGCCCGGCGCGGCCTCGACCGGGGCGGTCTCGCCGGAGATCAGGGCGTTGTCGAGGGTCGAGGCGCCGGTCTCGACGACGGCGTCGACCGGGATGCGGTCGCCGGGGGCCACGGCGATCCGGTCGCCGACCCGCACCTCGGCCACCGGCACGCCATGCTCGCGGCCGGCGTCGTCGAGACGCATGGCCACCGGAGCCTGAAGGGCCAGCAGGTCGCGCGCGGCGCCGCGGGCCGATGCCTTCAGCCGGTGGTCGAGATAGCGGCCGATGAGCAGCAGGAACAGCAGGGTGACGGCAGCGTCGAAATAGGCATGGGCGCCATGCTGCAGGGTCTCGGAGAAGCTGACGGCGAGCGTCAGCAGCACGCCGATGGAGATCGGCACATCCATGTTGGCCTTGCCCCGGCGCAGGGCGCTCCAGGCCGAGCGGAAGAAGGTCTGGCCGGCGAACAGGGTGCAGGGAACAGCGACGATGGCGGCCAGCCAGTACATGACATCGCGGGTGGCCGGCGACAGCTCCTGGCCGAACAGACCGGCCCAGGCGGGCACGGTGAACATCATCACATTACCGGCCCCGAAGCCGGCGACGCCGAGCGCCAGGGCCAGGCGGCGGCCCTCCTGGTCCTCGGCGGCAAGAGCCTGGCCGGGGTCAAACAGACTGGTCCGGTAGCCCAGCGCCTCGATGGCCCGCTGGACGGCGGCGGGATCGCCTTGCCCAGGCGCCAGGCTGACGGTGAGCTTGCCGGTGGTCAGGTTGAAGCGGCTGGCGGTGACGCCGGACAAAGCCGTGACGCCGGTCTCGATCTTGCGCATGCAGCCGGCGCAGCTGGCGCCTCGCACGAGCAGTTCGAGCCGACCGGTTCCGGCGCGGTCGCGGGCGATGAAGGCGGATAGGTCGCCGGCCGAAATCTCGCTCACGGCGCGATGATCCGGCGTTCGGCCCGGAAGGCGCCGGCGGGACCCTCCAGCTTGGTGGTCATGTCCCAGACTCCGGGGGCGAGCCCGGCGCGGGCGAGGTAGACACCGGGGTCGGCTTCGCGGAAGGCAAGTTCCAGCCTTCCCCGCTCGGTGGCGGGACGTTCGAGGGTGGCGCCCGCCTTGAGGCCGGTGACCGGCGCCCCGGCCTTGTCGCGCACCTTGATGATCAGCTCGCCCGTCGATTCCAGACCGGCGTCGACCTGCCAGCCCAGGTCGACCTGGTGCTTCTGGTCGCGGAGGTGCTGGTTGAACGCGAGGCCGGCCTCGTAGGGGTTCTTGACGATCTGGCCCGAGAAGCTCTCGTAGGCCTTGACCATGAACAGCACGTCGACGGCAATGATGATGGCGAAGAACAGCACCATGCCGATCAACACATGCCAGCCGGTGATCCGGAAGCCTTTTGGCGGAGCGTTCTCAGTCGGCGACATTGGCGGCTCCCGAAAGAAAGACCGACTGGACATCGACCGATGTCCGCGGCCCGACGAAGTGGAAGGTGATCGGCTGGCTGGCGGCGTTCAGCCCGGCCGGCGGCGCGGTCACGAAAACCCGCAGGGCGGTGACCTCGTTGGCCGGCGCATGGATATAGACCGGCGCGTCGCCACGCGATCCGGGCGTCCAGACCCGGGCCCCCGGGATACCGCTGACGGTGACCCGGAAGTCGCGGTCATCAAAGGCGCGGTTGGCCAGTTTCAGCGTGTAGCCGTCGCGCACCGATCCATCGCGCAGGCGCACGAAGGTGGGATTGCGGTCCCGAAGGGCGTGGGCCTCGACCGGGCTGCGGTTCGACAGGCCCCAGATCATCAATCCGGACAGCAAGGTCAGGACGACGGCGTAGAAGACCGTCCGTGAACGGATAAACCGATAGATGGGCTCGCGGCCCTGGCTGCGATCAAGGACGGCGGCGTCGGTGTCGTAGGCGATCAGCCCGGTTGGTCGACCGACCTTGAGCATCATCTCGTCGCAGGCGTCGACGCAGAGGCCGCAGTTGATGCACTCAAGCTGGGCGCCGTCGCGTATGTCGATGCCCATGGGGCAGACCACGACACATTGGTTGCAGTCGATGCAGTCCCCCCGGCCCTCCCAGCTCTGGCCCTTCTTGTGGGGACCGCGAGGCTCGGCCCGGTCGTAGCGATAGGTGACCTGCAGGGAGTCCTTGTCGAGCATCGCGCCCTGGATGCGCGGCCAGGGGCACATGTAGGTGCAGACCTGCTCGCGCATGGTGCCGGCCATCACATAGGTCGCGGCCGTCATCAGGGCGCAACTCACATAGGCGGTGATCGCGCCCTCGCCGACCCAGAAGCCGCGGATCAGGGTCGGAGCGTCGTGGAAGTAGAAGATCCAGGCCCCGCCGGTGCCGAAGGCGATGCCCAGCCAGACGGCGTGCTTGCCGATCTTGCGCCAGGCCTTGTCGAACGACCAGGGCGCCGCGTCGAGTTTCATCCGGGCATTGCGGTCACCCTCGAACCGACGCTCGACCATCATGAACAGGTCGGTCCAGACGGTCTGGGGACAGGCGTAACCGCACCACAGGCGCCCGAACAGCGACGTGGTCAGGAACAGCGCCAGGGCGGCCATCACCAGCAGGCCGGTGATGAAGTAGACCTCCTGCGGCCACAGCTGGATCCAGAAGAAGTAGAACCGGCCACCGTCGAAATCGACCAGCACCGCCTGGTCCGGAAGGGCGCCTGGACGATGCCAGCGGATCCAGGGGGTGATGTAGTAGACAGCCAGCATCAGGCCCATCAGCACCCATTTGACCATCCGCCAGCGGCCGTTGACGCGTTTGGGATAGATCTGGGTGCGGGGCTTGTAGAGGTCGCCGCCGCCCTTGCCCGCCTGCTGGCGGGCATGAGCGGCGGCGGAGACCGGACCATTGGCGCGGGGGGCCGCGCCGTCGTCATGGGGTGAACGGGTCCGGTCTATGACGACGGTCATTTATCCTGACCCCCGGCATTGGCGTGGATGTAGACGGCCAGGGCCTTGATCGTCTCCGGGCTGAGGCGACCCTGCCAGGTGGGCATGACGCCGCCCCGACCGTTGGTGATCTGGCCGGCGATGGCGGCATAGTCGGAGCCGTACAGCCATTCGCCGTCGGTGAGGTCAGGCGCGCCCTGCTTGACGTCGCCCTTGCCGGCCGGGCCGTGGCAAGCCGTGCAGTTCGCTGCGAACAGCGGAGCTGCGCGGGCCACTGCCGGCCCGTCCGCCTTGCGGCCAGACAGCTTCACCACATACTCGGTCAGATCGTTGATCTGGGCCGCGTCCAGAAGCGCGTCTCGGCCGTAGGCCGGCATCTGCGACACGCGCGTGTCCGGATGGCCGGAGCGAATGCCGACCGTCAGCGTGTGATGGATGTCGTCGAGCGAACCACCCCACAGCCAGACATCGTCCCGCAGGTTGGGATAGCCCTTGCCGCCGGCGCCGCCGGCCCCGTGGCAGGTGGCGCAGTTGTCGCCGAACACCGCGGTCCCGACCTGCAGGGCGTAGGCCTGGAGCTTGGGGTCGGACTCGATCTGCTGCAGGCTGGCGGTGCGCAGGATCCGGGCGCCCTCGCCACGCTGGGCGTCGAGATCCTTCATCGCCTTGGCGACGTCGGCGCGGTCGGACCGGCCGAGCAGACCCGTGGTGTAGCTGCCGATGCCGGGCTAGGCCGGCATCACGAGCCAGTAGCCGATGGCGAACAGGATGCAGGCGTAGAACACCCACAGCCACCAGCGCGGCAGCGGGTTGTCCAGCTCGCGGATGCCGTCCCACTCGTGGCCGGTGGTGTCGACTCCCGAGATTTCGTCTTTGTGCGGACCGCTCATAGGTCATTCTCCTCGAGGGGCAGTCGGGCGGCGGCGCGATAGGTGTCACGGTGGCGGGGCAGCAGGGCCCAGACAGTTCGGCCAGGAAAATCAGGCCGAAGTAGACCAGCCCGAACTGCTGGGCGAAGCGGGAGACGGTTTCGTAGGTCATGGTGGGGCCCTATCGCTTGTTGGCCGGATCGCCGGCCTTGTAGGTGCTGAAATCGACCCCGGCGCCGAGCATCTGGAGGTAGGCGATCAGAGCGTCCATCTCGGTCAGCCGGTCGGGCCGGCCATCGAAGTCGCGGTTGACCACCTTGGCGCCGTAGCGCTTGCGCAAGGCGACGGCGTCGCTGGAGAAGGGATCGGCCTGGGCCTTGACGTCGACAAGGACGGCGTCGATATCCGCCTGGCTGTAGGGGACGCCCAGCCGCGTCATGGCCTCGACCTTGGCCTGCAGGTCGATCGTCCGCAGGTCCTTGTCGGCCAGGAAGGCGTAGGGCGGCATCACCGACTCCGGGACCACAGAGCGGGGGTCGGTAAGGTGGTCCACGTGCCAGCCGTCACTGTACTTGCCACCGACCCGGGCGAGATCCGGCCCGGTCCGCTTCGATCCCCACTGGAAGGGGTGGTCGTACATGCTCTCCGCCGCCAGGCTGTAGTGACCGTAGCGTTCGACCTCGTCACGCAGGGGGCGGATCATCTGGCTGTGACAGACGTAGCAGCCCTCGCGGATGTAGATGTCGCGGCCGGCCAGTTCGAGGGGCGTGTAGCGGCGCACGCCCTCCACCTTCTCGACCGTGCTCTGCAACCAGAACAGGGGGGCGATCTCGACCAGGCCGCCGATCGAGACGACCAGCAGGATGCCGATGACCAGGATGAGCGAGTGACGCTCGAACTTGCCGTGGTGTTTCCAGAGTTTCATGTCGGCCCCTCCCCTTACGCGGCCACGGAGGCGGGGAGCGCGGCCGGAGTCGCCTCCGCGCCCTGGACGGACGGCATACGAACCGTGCGCCACAGGTTGTAGATCATGATCAGCGTGCCGCTCAGGAACATCAGGCCACCGACGGTGCGGATGATGTTCTCGATATGCTTGGCCGAGACGGTCTCGATGAAGCTGTAGGCCAGGTAGCCTTCAGGCGTGTAGGCGCGCCACATCAGGCCTTCCATGATGCCCGACACCCACATGGCGCAGATGTAGAGAAGGATGCCGGTGGTCGCGATCCAGAAGTGCCACTCGATGAGGGCGTTGGAGAAGATCTTCTCCTTCTTCCACAGCCAGGGCACCAGGCAGTAGATGGCCCCGAAGCTGATGAAGCCGACCCAGCCGAGCGCCCCGGAGTGGACGTGGCCGATGGTCCAGTCGGTGTAGTGCGACAGGGCGTTGACCGCCCGGATCGACATCACCGGCCCCTCGAAGGTGCTCATGCCATAGAAGGCGATGGCGACGACCATCATGCGGACGACGGGGTCAGTGCGCAGCTTGTCCCAGGCGCCCGACAGGGTCATCAGCCCGTTGATCATGCCGCCCCAGCTGGGCATCCAGAGCATGATCGAGAAGGTCATGCCCAGCGTCTGGGCCCACTGCGGCAGGGCCGTGTAGTGGAGGTGGTGCGGACCCGCCCAGATGTAGATGAAGATCAGCGACCAGAAGTGAACGATCGACAGGCGGTAGCTGTAGACCGGCCGTTCAACCCGCTTGGGCACGAAGTAGTACATCATGCCCAGGAAGCCGGCGGTCAGGAAGAAGCCGACGGCGTTGTGCCCGTACCACCACTGGGTCAGGGCGTCCTGCACCCCGCTGAACAGCGAGTAGCTGCGGTGATTCAGCAGGCCGATCGGCAGGCTGAGGTTGTTGACCACATGCAGCAGGGCGACGGTGACGATGAAGGCCAGGTAGAACCAGTTGGCCACGTAGATGTGGGGTTCCTTGCGCTTCCAGAGCGTGCCCAGGAAGACCAGCAGATAGGCGACCCAGACGATGGTCAGCCACAGGTCGATGTACCACTCAGGCTCGGCGTATTCTTTCGACTGGGTGATGCCGGACAGATAGCCGGTGGCCGCCAGGATGATGAACAGCTGGTAGCCCCAGAACACGAACCAGGGCGCGATGCCGCCGGCCAGTCGGGCGCGGCAGGTGCGCTGGACGACCCAGAAACTGGTGGCGATCAGGGCGTTGCCCCCGAAGGCGAAGATCACCCCGGAGGTGTGTAGCGGCCTCAGGCGGCCGAAGTTCAGCCAGCCCGCCTCGGGGAAGTAGAAGATGGTCGGCCAGCTGAGCTGGGCGGCGATGACCACCCCGACCAGCATGCCGACCGCGCCCCAGAACATGGTGGCGATGACGCCGGCGCGAATGACGCCATCCATGTACCGGTCCGGCTCGGCCCGTAGCTGACCCGAACTCAGGCCTGCCGTGAGGGCAAAGCCGCCCAGAACGGCGGCGGCGACGAAGACCAGACTGTGGAACCGGAACAGCGGGTCATCAGTCAGGCCGGCGGCTATCGTCATGATCAGGCCGCCGACGACGGTCAGGGCTAGCAGAAGAGCCGCGCCCGGCGTCGACCGGTTGCGATCCAGAAGGGCAGTGGACATGGAAGAATCCCCGAAAGCTTGCCGCTTCATCAGGCCTGAGCGGCCCGGGCGCCTTGATCTGGATCAAGGCCAAAGGATCGGATCGGCTCAGAGTGGCCTCGAACGAGGACAGATCGATGACGCGCGCCATCACCGAACCCAGCGCCACAGGCAGAGAAATTCTCGAACTGGCGACCGGCCTGTTCGCCATCACGGCCGGGGTGCTGTGGTTCTGGATTTACCAGATCACGACGACCGCCGCCGAGCTGTGCACCACGACGCCGAGCACGCTAGCGCACTGCCCGCTATGCTATCCGGCGGTCCTTGCCAGCCTGGCCGCCCTGGTGGGCGGCGGCATGCTGCTGCGCGCCCGACTATCCGCCTGATCCGCACCGCCCGGACGGCGATGCCGTCCAGGTTCGCAGGCCGGCGTCGGCTCCACATCACGTCTGCATGAGTGTCTTGTTCAGGCTCGGCTGGCGCTATTCGGAGCGCCGGCCGTCGAAGGGCTCCGGCCTGCGGGCGGCGTCGGCATAGGTGTCGTGCACCAGGCCGTCGCGATGCTCGGGCGGACCGTAGAGCGAGTAGAATTTCAGCGGTTCGGCGCCGGTATTGACGATGTTGTGCCGGGCGCCTGCCGGAATAAGTACAGCCGAGTCGTCCTCGACCGGCGTGCGGAGACCGTCGATGATGACCGCACCTTCGCCGTCGATGAACTGGAAGAACTGGTCGTGCTCGAGATGCGTCTCCAGCCCGATCTCCTCGCCCGGAAGCAGGCGCATCATGACCAGCTGCAGATGGCGACCGGTATACAGAACCCTGCGGAAGGCCTCGTTGGCGTCCGCCAGGTCCTCGATGCTGTCGACGAATCCCTTCACGTCGCACTCCTTGCTGATCGTTCCCTGCCCATATGGTCCGGGCCGGGCGATACCGCCTTGATCGCCGTCAAAACCAGGCTTCGGGATCGCCTGACAGGCCAGGACCGCCCCCCCGGTCAATGCGAGATCAGCAGCGGGATGGGCGGCGCGCCGAGCAGGTCGCGGCTGACCCCGCCGAGGATCAGTTCCTGGACACGCGGGCGGCCGAACAGACCCATGACCAGCAGGTCGGAGCCCAGGTCCCTGGCCTGACGGCGAAGCACTTCGACAGCGTCCTCATCCCGGCTGCGGTCAAGGATGATGCTGGCCTTGCAGCCGTGATGTTCCATGTGCCGCTGCAGTCGGCCATCAGGGCCGCCATCGCCCGTCGGCGAGACGACCACAACATCGACCTGTTCGGCCTTCATCAGCACGGGCCAGGCGTCCCGCAAGGCGCGGGCCGATTCCCGCGAGCCATTCCAGGCGACCAGGACGCGGCGCCCGAAGTCCGGGGCGCAGCCATCATCGCCGACGACCAGCACCGGACCGCCCGTGGCCATGGCCAGGTCGCCGGCCGAGTATTTCCAGCGCGCCATGCTGACCGCGACGACCGGCGGCAGCACCACCAGGTCGGCGCGCCGCGCGCAGGCGGTGAGGGTGGCGTTGTTGTCGCCGCCGATGGTCAGCCACTCGGAGCGCACCCCGGCCTCGGCGGCGGCGGCCTCGAAGGTCTCGCGGGCGGCCTCGGCCGCCTCGTCGACCGACTTGGCGTGGCCCTTCAGCAAGGCGTCGATATCGGGCGGCGACATATAGGCCAGCACCTCCGTCGCCATCACGTCGTTGAGGAATTCGGACCGCAGGAAGACGCCCGTGATGACGCCGCCCGAACGCCGGGCCAGTTCGGCCGCGGCGACCGCACGGGGCCGGGACTGCGCGGTCTCGTTCACCTGCACCAGGATGTCGCGGTAAGTCATTGGGCCGTCCCTCCGTTTCGGAGGATTATTTCTGTCCTGGGGACGCCGGCCTTGATCCTGGTCAATCGAGGCTGTCGATATAAACGGCGAGATCCCTCAGTTCGGCCTCCTCGAGCCGGGCTGGCGGCATCTCTCCATGGCCGAGGTCCGAGACCATGGTCAGGCTCTCTTCAAGTCTCGGTCCGGACAGGCGGGCAGCGAGCCGTGGGAACGGCGGAGCCATCGGGCGGGGGCTGTCCGCGCCCGCCTCTACCGCATGACAAGCGGCGCAGGCGCGCTGCGCCAGGGCCAGTCCGCCAGCGATGCGGACGTCAGGTCCGACGGGGGTTTCGACCGCCGCCTGGGGCTGAGGCGAGGGGTCTGCCGAGGCGCAGGCCGACAAAAGGACCCCCGCAGCCAGACAGATCGCGGCCGCCGCCCGGATGATGTTCAGGGGCTTGCTCATTCGTCGGCTCCTCGGCGCGGGATGATCGCAACAGACAACAGACGCCATTTTCCCGCCCCGCCTTGATCAGTGTCAATGCGCCGGCACGCGTGAGCCGGAAGATGGTCCCAAGGCGGGAACGGGACCTCCTGGCCGCATAGGTATCTTCCCTTAAGCGCCCCCCCTTAGGCGCCAGCCACGAATTTCGCGATCTCGCCGTCGGCCCTAGCGATTGACCATCGCCAATGGGGAATTACCGATGACCGCCCTCAGCCTCAGCCCGTCCCTCGCCGCACCCCAGCAGCCGATTGATGCCCTGGGTCATATCGGCGTGCGCATGACGTTCAGTCCGGGCGAGGAGATCTACGCCCAGGACGAGGATGCGGACATGTTCTACCGCGTCATTCGCGGCGCGGTCCGCACCACCCGCCTGCTGAGCGACGGCCGCCGCCAGATCGGCGACTTCTACTACGCCGGCGACCTGATCGGCCTCGAGGCCGGCCCCGTCCACCGCTTCTCGGCCGAGGCGCTGGGTTGCTGCGAGATCCAGGTGATCCGCAAGTCGGCCCTCAAGCTCTACGGCGACGAGGGCGTGAAGATCGAGCGGCTGATCTGGGCGGAGACCGCCCGTGAGCTGCAACGCACCCAGGAGCATGTGATGCTGCTGGGCCGCAAGTCGGCCTGCGAGAAGGTGGCCAGCTTCCTGCTCGACATCGCCCGGCGCTTTCGCGGCGAGGTCGCCGAACTGCCGATGGGCCGTCAGGACATGGCCGATTATCTCGGCCTGACCATCGAAACCGTGTCGCGCATGGTGACCCAGCTGCAGACTGAAGGCCTTGTCCGCTTCCTGGGCTGCCGTCGCTTCGAGGTCCGGAACGCGACGGGCCTCGCCTGCCTGGTCGAAACCTGATCCAGAGGGTCCGAAGCGAGGGCATCCCGGATTCGTCGGGCAGCCGTTGACTAGGGCGGATCAAAGTCTGCACCACCGTGTTAGGTTGTAACGGCGTCCTCGAAGGGCGCCGTAGGAACTCGGGGACAGGGTGTTTTCAGCCAAAGCCTGGCCGGACTGGAGCGAAGCCGACGCCGACGGTCGGTTCGGCTATGGGGCCGCTGTCCTTGGCGCCCTGCTGACCCTGGGCGCGCGCGCCCTGCTGGCCCCATGGCTGGGCGACCATGCCCTGTTCATCATCTATGTCCCGGCGGTGCTGGTCGCCTCGGGTTTCGGGGGTTGGGGCCCGGGATTGCTGGCCACGGGCTTCGGGCTGGGGATCAGTCTCCTCTTTCAACGCGACGCGCTGGTTTCCAGCCCCGCCAACATCATCGATGCCGCCGCCTTTCTGATTCTGGGGCCGATGATCGCCTACGGCGGTGACCGGTTGCGACACCGCTCGCGATCCGCCGCATCCCAGCAGGCTCAGCTGGAATCCATTCTCGCCACCGTGCCCGAGGCCATGATCGTCATCGACGAGCGCGGCGTTATGCGCTCGTTCAGCGCCGCCGCCGTGGGCCTGTTCGGCTGGACGCCGGACGAAGCGGTCGGGCGCAACGTCGACATACTGATGCCGCAGCCCTATCGAACCGAGCACGATGGCTACCTGACCCGCTACCTGACCACCGGAGAGCGGCGGATCATCGGCATCGGCCGCATCGTGGTGGGCGAGCGAAAGGACGGCACGACCTTTCCAATGGAACTGTCGGTCGGCGAGGCCGTGGTCGGCCACGACCGGTTCTTCACCGGCTTCGTCCGCGACCTGACCGAACACCGCGACCAGGAGCGCCGGCTGCAGGAACTGCAGTCGGAACTGGTCCATGTCTCCCGCCTGACCGCCATGGGCGGGATGGCCTCGTCCCTGGCTCATGAGCTGAACCAGCCGCTGTCGGCGATCGCCAGCTATCTCAAGGGCTCGGTGACCCTTCTGTCGGGCGACCAGCCGGATATCGAACGACTGAGCACTGTTCTGGACAAGGCGGCGGACCAGGCGCTTCGGGCCGGCGACATCATCAAGCGCCTGAGGGAGTTCGTTGCCAAGGGCGAGACCGAGCACACCCTTGAAGACCCCGCGAAACTGATGGAGGAGGCCAGCGCCCTGGCTCTGGTCGGGGCCCGCCAGAAGGGATATCGCGTGTCGCTCAAGTTCGCCCGCGACCTGGGTCCTGTCATCGTCGACAAGATCCAGGTCCAGCAGGTGGCCCTGAACCTGATCCGCAACGCCCTCGACGCGATGGCGGATGGGGAGCGAAAAGATCTCACGGTTTCGGTCGGGCCGGGCGAGGAGGGGATGGTGATGATCAAGGTGGGCGACAGCGGGCCCGGGGTCAGTCCGGACGTGCGCGAGCGCCTGTTCCAGCCCTTCGTCACGACCAAGGCCCAGGGCATGGGCGTCGGCCTGTCGATCTGCCGGACCATCGTCGAGGCCCAGGGCGGCCGCATCTGGGTGGATGACAATCCCGAGGGCGGCGCCACCTTCGCCTTTACCCTTCCGCTGGCTGACCATGAAGACCGACATGACCACTAAGCCCTCCGTCCATGTCGTCGACGACGACGAGGCGATGCGCGACTCCCTGGCTTTCCTGCTGGAGGTGAGCGGGTTCACTCCAGTCCTGCACGAGTCCGCCGACGCCTTCCTCTCGGCCCTGCCCATCGCCGGCGAGGGCTGTGTGCTGACCGATGTCCGCATGCCGGGGATGTCAGGGGTCGAGCTGGCGCGGCATCTGACCGGACAGGGCTTCGGCCTGCCGATCATTGTCATGACAGGGCATGGCGACATCCCCCTGGCCGTGGAAGCGATGAAGGCCGGCATCGCCGACTTCATAGAGAAGCCTTTCTCGGACGAGGTCCTGATCCGCGCCATCAAGGCCGCGATCAGCCAGCCGACGCCGGGCGGTGATCAGGCCCGCCAGGATGCGCGCGACCGGCTCGCCGGCCTGTCGCCGCGGGAACGGGATGTCCTCGCCGGGGTGGTGGCCGGCAAGGCCAACAAGGTGATCGCCTTCGAACTTCAGATCAGCGCCCGGACCGTGGAAATCTACCGCGCCAACATGATGACCAAGACCGGCGCGCGGAACATGGCCGAACTGATGCGGATCGCACTGGCGGCGGGTCTGTAGACCGCCGATGCGCCTGGCCCTGTTCCACCCGCAGATCCCCCAGAATGTCGGGGCCTGTATCCGGCTGTCGGCCTGTTTCGATATCGAACTGCATGTCATCGAGCCGGTCGGCTTTGCCTTTGATGATCGCGCCATGAAGCGCGCCGCCCTCGACTATGGTCCGCTGAGCCACATGACCCGGCACCAGGACTGGGACGCGTTCCAGGCGGCGCGGGGGCCGGGCCGGCTGATCCTGTTCACCACCAAGGGGGCGACGCCGCTGGACGTCTTTGCGTTCGAGGCGGGCGATACCCTGCTGTTCGGCAGCGAGACGGCCGGGGCGCCGGACCAGGTTCATGCGGCCGCCGACGCCCGGGTGGTGATCCCGCTGCGGCCCGGGGCGCGGTCGATGAACCTGTCGGTCAGCGCCGGGATCGGGCTGTTCGAAGGCCTGCGGCAGACGGGTGGCCTGACACCCCGCTGATGGCGCTATCGCTGCAGTTTCACGCCATCGACATCAGTCCGGAGCGATCGGCAGGGTGACGATGGCGCGCAGGCCGACCGCTTGCGGCCGCAGGACGACTTCGCCGCCGTGCCCGCGGGCGGTGGCCCGGGCGATGGGCAGGCCCAGGCCCACGCCGCCCTGGTCAAGGTTTCGGGAGCTGTCGGCGCGGTAGAAGGGGTCGAAGGCGCGCAGCAGGTCCTCGCCGCGCAGGCCGGGGCCGCTGTCGTCGATCAGCACTACCGCCATGTCGCCCTCGCGACCGACGCGGACCCGGGCCGAGCCGCCGTACTTGATGGCGTTGTCGACGAGATTGCCGAACAGGCGCTGCAGGCCGGACGGGTCGCCCTCGACGATCACCGACAGGCTGTCCTCATCCAGCACGACGTCGGCGCCGACCAGGGCGCTGTCGTCGACCACGCATTCGACAAGGGAGAGGAGGTCGAGACGCTCGCGGCGGCGCGGCAGGGTCTCGTCGCGGATGAAGGCCAGGACGCCCTCGATCATCTGTTCCATCTGGCCGATGTCGGAGAGGATGGCGGTCTTCAGCTCCGGCGAGGCGGCTTCCAGCTTGAAGCGGATGCGGGCCAGGGGGGTGCGCAGGTCGTGGCTGATGGCCCCGACCATGGCGGTGCGGTCGCTGATGAAGCGGCGCAGGCGCGACTGCATCTGGTTGAGGGCCTCGGCGGCGGCGCCCAGTTCAGCGGGGCCACGCAGTGACATTTCCGGGCCCATGGGATCGCGGCCGAGCCGGTCGGCGGCCTGCGAGAACCGCTTCAGCGGAGCGGTGATGCGGCGGGCGAACAGATAGCCGGCCGGGGCGACCAGCAGGAAGCAGGCGAGCAGCCAGAGCAGGGCCCGGCGCTGCCAGTCATTGGGGAAGGGCTCGGGCGTCGAGGTGATCACCGTCCAGCCGCCGGAGGGATTGCGCAGGGCGGCGGTGAAGTCGCCGAACACCGCCAGGTCGCCGGGCCGGGGGCGTGCGCCGGTCATCATCCGATCGTCCGGCGGTGGGCCGCCCGGACCGAACCCCCGGCCGCGCCCGAACGACGGAGGCTCACGCCGCGGCGGTCCCTCCCCCAGCGGGAGACCGAAGCTGCGCCGGTTCATCATGCCGAAGAAGGGGGCGCGGTTGGCCGGATAGAGCCGCACATCGGCGACCGGCCGGCCGAGGGTCTCGGCCAGCACGACCTGGGTGACCATCGCCATGTCGTCGAGGGACGATTTCGGCGGAGGCGGGACCGTCGCCGTGGTGCGGACCATGGGCCGGCCGTCGCGGGCCGCCAGCGATCCGCCCTTGAGCGCGGTGGCCACCTCCGACAGGCGATAGAGCACCGGCTCGGGCGGCGGCAGGGCGAAAAGGACCAGGATGTTGATGGCCTGGGCGACGAGAAGGCCGGCGACGAGCAGGGCGACCAGCTGAACGCCGATCGGAATCCGGGACAGACGCTTCACGAACGGGAGACGGCAACGTCGAGAACATAGCCGACGCCGCGGATGGTCTTGATCAGCTCGCCGTCGGCGAAGGTGTGAAGCTTGCGGCGCAGGCGGCAGATCTGCACGTCGACGGCGCGGTCGAAGACGTCGCTGTGGTCACCGCGAGCCACGTCCAGCAGCCGGTCCCGGGACAGGATGGACTGGGGCCGTTCAAGGAAGGCCTGCAACAGGGCGTACTCACCCGAGGTCAGCAGGATGGTGGTCCCGGTCGGGGCGCGCAGCCGGCGGCGGCCGGTGTCGAGCTGGAATTCGGCGAAGCGATAGATGGCGCCGCGCGGCCTGGGGGCGGTCGAGGTTTCCTCCAGGCGGCGGAACACCGCCCGCACCCGGGCCAGCAGCTCACGGGGGCTGCAGGGCTTGGCCAGGTAGTCGTCCGCCCCAAGCTCCAGGCCCAGCACCCGGTCGACCTCCTCACCCATGGCGCTGAGCATGATGATGCCGCGCCGGCCCTCCGCCGAGAGCCGCTTGCACAGCGACAGGCCGTCCTCGCCGGGCATCATCACATCCAGGACGACAAGGTCCGCGACGCCGGCATCCAGCAGGCGCTGCATCTCGATCCCGTCCCTGGCGCCGCGAGCCTCGTAGCCATGCTCGCGAAGGTATCCGATGATCTGGTCGCGAAGTTCTGTGTCGTCGTCGACGACGAGGATCCGGCGTTCCGGAACTTTGGCATGAGCGTGCATCAGGGCTCCCTGACAGCCAACTGTGTCCATCGAAATTCAGCGTTGCCACAATGTCGAAATGGCGTCCGAAAAGCCGCCGCATGGCCATTCTTGAAACCTGCCGGTCATGGCGGCGCCTCACCAAAGCCCCGCCGGGCGGCGAGCGTCGCCCAGGCTTCGGCTCGGCGGCCGGATTCCTCCCCCCGGTCGCCCCGCCGCAGGCTTGCCTCACCAGGTCCCGCCAAGCGTCGATCCTGGCCGCCGTCCTCCCGGCCCAACCCCGGGAGGACGGCGTCTTTTTTCAGAAGAGCCGGGCGTTTTGCCCGGCATGAGAGGATCAGGCCGTCACGGACTCCGTCGAGGACGCAACATCGGCCTGCAGCTTTTCGAGCAGCTTGCTCATCAGGTCGGACACCTCGCTGGAGAAGCCGGCCGCGACCTCATTGCTCGATTGCAGCGAGGCGAGCAGCTCGCTCATCGACACCGTGCCATCCTTGTTGGTGTCGGCGGCGTCGTAGCTTTCTTCCTCGGCTTCGCCCGACGCCGAGCCGGACGGCGGCGGGCCGCCAGGCGGCGGACCACCCTGCGGCTTCATCGCCGTGAACTCCTCGGCAGAGAGAGACCCGTCACCGTCGGTGTCGCCCGCGCTGAGCATATCGGCGGCGCGGGAGGCGCTGTCGGTTCCCGCGGCGCCCGGTGGGGCATGGGTGGCCATGTCGGCGGACAGTTCCTCAGCCGTCAGGCTGCCGTCGCCGTCGGCGTCAGCGCCGGCGAAGATCTCGGCGGCCCGGTCGGCGTGGCTCGTCTGCTGGACGCCCATCAGCGCGCTCAGTGTTTCAGCGCTGAAACCCTGAAATCCGCCGCCGCCCTTCAATTGCCGGGCGCCCTCCTGCGGCGGCATATTCTGCCCTATTGCGGTGAACTCGTCGGCGGAAAGGGCGCCGTCGGTATTGAGGTCCAGCTTGGCGAACATCGCCTGCTGGGCCTGGAGGAAGCCGGAGCTTCCCGAGATCGAAAGGGACATGGATGTCTCCTTCTTGAGGAGGCGTCCGCAGGGGAGCCTGCGGCGCCGCGCCGGAATTGCCCGGTGCAAGCTTCCGCTGCCAGAAGCGGACCATGTTTCAGGCCGCAACGGAGGCCGAAAAGCGGGGCAGGGCGCCGTGGCTCCGAGACTTTTCCGGGGGGAGCGAACCCTAGAAAATCACCCGTCCGGCCAGCATCAGGCTGTAGCGGTCCTCGCTTTCAGCCGCCTCGTACTCGCCCTCGATGGCCACGTAGGAGGTCGGTGAGCCGGTCTTCAGGGAGAAGCCGAAGACCGCCGCCCCCTCGCCCGGGGCGGAAGCCGGCAGGGTGACCCATTGGCCGCCGGTGAAGCGGAAGACGGTGTCGCCCACCTCCCCGGCCAGGGTCTGGCGATAGCCCAGCCGCACCTCGGGCCGCCACCAGACCTCGCGGCCGTAGGTGGCGCCGAAGGCGATCTCGCCGCCGGCCGACAGCCGGCTGGAGCGACGGGCCTGGACGGTCTGGTCGAAGGCGTCGCTGCCGCCGCCCTCGCTCCGCTCGCCCTCGTTGAAGCTGAGGTAGTCGAGACTGGCCGAAGGGCGCAGGTAGAAGCGGCCGAGGCGCGCCTCGTAGTTGACGCCGGCGCTGCCGCCGAGCGTGTAGCCGCCCCATTCGGAGTCGGCGTTGACCACCAGCGAGGTATCGGGGTCGATGAACACCCGGTCGCCGTCCAGCCAGGCATAGCCGGCCGAGCCGCGCAGATTGAACGACAGCCCGCCCATCTGCCCGCGCCAGTAGACCCCGGCCTCGAGCAGGGAGACGCTGGTTTCCTCGCCGATCTGGGCGATGTCGTCGCGTTCCTCCGCGGCGACGAAGGCCAGGGTGGCGCCGAGCGCCCCGCCGTCGGTTTCCAGGCTTTCGTAGCCGGCGATGAAGCCGAAGGCCTTGGTTTCAGAGCCCGCCGTATTCCCCGCCTGGCGCACGACACCTGTGTTGATTTCCTGCACCCAGGCGCTGTCGGGACCATAGATGTCGCCGCCGGTGGTCGGGCGGGTGGCGGTCAGCCGCGCGGTGGTGCGGCTGAGCAGATCGAGGGTCGAGAACAGGCCCTCACCCTGGTCGGGCAGCATCTGCTGGTAGAGATGCAGGAAGTCATCCTGCTCCTGGGCGGCGAGGAAGGCGTCCTCGATATCCTCGTCCCCGGCCAGGGCCGCATAGACGGCGTCGAAGGCCAGCGTCTGGTTCTCGGTCAGCCCCATCTCCGTCGCCGTGCGCCGGCGAACGTCGATGTAGACGCCGCCGGCCGCCTCATCGGCGGCCGCGGTGACCACATAGAGGTAGGGCGAGACGCCATCGAGACTGCTGATCAGCCCGGAGGCCGACAGCCCGCCGGCGTCGGTCTGGATGATCGCGTACCGCGTCCTGTCGGGCAGCAGGCTGTCGAGAGCCAGGCCGAGCTGGGCCCCGCTTTCGAGGGTGGCCGAAGCGACCCGGAAGCTGGTGACGGTGTTGGTATCGGGGTCGGCGGTAACCGTCAGAATGCCCCGGGCGCCGACCGACAGGCTGGTGGCGGTGATGGCCGCATTATTGGTGACCGTCAGCTCGCCGTTCACCAGGTCGATGACGAGCCGCCCGTCGCTGTCGGTCAGGTCGCCGATCGCCTGGGCGGCCCGGTCGGTGGAGCCGAGGGTGAAGCTGTCGGCGCCGTCCCCGAAGCTGATGTCGCCGGCGACCGTGCCGTCCAGCACCGTCAGGCTGTCATCGCCTGATCCCAGCAGGATGGCGCCGCCGATCGAGGGCTCCTGGTTGTCGATGAGGCCATCGCCATCGGCGTCATAGAGGTCCTCATCGTCCTCGCTGTCGACAATGTCGTCGTTGTCGGCGTCATCGTCCTCTGCGTCGATCACACCGTCGCCATCGTCGTCGGCATCGACATCGTCGGTGAAGCCGTCGGCGTCGCGGTCCGGGGCCTGCGCCTGCTGCAGGATGGTGACACCGCCGGTATTGGCCCGCAGGTCGAGGGCCACGGCCTGGCCGGTGATGGTCTCGTCGTCGGTATCCTCGTTGTCGTCGTCGGTGTCGTCCTCATCATCGGTGGCGAGGATGTAGGCGGTGATCGAGCCGCTGTTGGTCAGGCTGGCCAGGGTTCCCGAGGCGTCGAGCACGCCGATGGCGGTGCTGGTCTCGCCTCTGACATAAGCAAACAAACTGCCTGTATTTGTCATGCTCGGCAGGGTGGCTCCGGCATCGATGCGCAGGGCGATGGCGTCGAAGGCCTCCTCGTCGGCCAGAGCCGCCGAGGTCGAGACCTGTCCAACATAGATTGTGCCGTTGTTGATCAGGGTGTCGAGCACGGCGCCGCCCGTCAGATGCAGGGCCTGGACGTCGGCAGCGTAGCTGTAGGCGGTGATCGAGCCGTCCTGCAGGAGGCCGCCCTCGATCACGGTCGCCAGGCCGTTATCGCCACCGATCTTGACCGCCGTGGCGCTGACCCCGTCGTAGACGCCGTCCGCGGAAATCGACCCGCGATTGATCAGGCCATAGGCGTCCTCGCCCGTGCCGACGCGGCCGATGGTGACAGCCTGACTGTCCGAGCCGACCGCCAGGGCCGGCGCCCCGCCGTAGACATAGAGCGAGGCCGTTCCCTCGAGCGAATCGCTGCGACCGTCCTGATCGAGGTCGTCATCAAGGATGCCGTCGCCGTTGTCATCCTCGTCGTCATCGTCGTCGATGCCGTCGTTGTCGTCGTCATCGTCGCTGTCGTTGTCCTTGCCGTCGTCGTCGTAGTCGTCGTCGGTGATGCCGTCGTTGTCATTGTCGTCGTCGTCATCGTCGAGGATGCCGTCGCCGTCGTCATCGTCGTCGAGGGTGTCCTGCAGGCCGTCGCTGTCGAAGTCCGTGGTGGTGCTGGGCGCCGACTCCAGCAGAACACCGCCGGCGACACTGGCGGAGATCCGGACCACCGGGCCGCCCGCCAGCAGGTCGTCCGCGTCGAGCGCATCGAGTCCCTCCTGCGTGCTGGAGCGGGCGGTGTAGCGATAGCCGGTCGCCGAGATCGCACTTTGCAGATGCACGGCTCCGACCTCCGCGGCGACATCGATGCCGACGGCGCCTTCGCCCTGAACGATCACGGACCCGCCGGACTCCATCCGTCCGCTGACCGGTGCGGCGATGTTGATTCCGACCGCCCGATCGCCCAGCACGTTGACGGCCCCGGCGATCAGGTTGCCGTCCAGCGCCGATTCCAGACTGATGCCGAAGCTGTCGTTGCCCTCGACGGTGATGGCGCAGGAGGAGCTGATGTCGCCGGTCACCGTTCCCGGGCCGCTGACCCGGATGCCGTAGCGGCCCGTCCCGGTGGCGAAGTCGCCGTCGAGGTCGCCATCGTCGTCGGTGTCCAGGTCTTCGTCAGTCTCGTCGAAGCCGTCCTCGAGGGTGATGGTCCCTTCGTTGGAGACGGTGGTGGTGAGCCCGCCGTTGACCTGGATGCCGATGGCGCCGTCGACCGCCTCGATCTCGATCTCGCCCTCATTGGTGGCGGTGTTGTTGCTGTCGACGGTGATCGCCGGGCCGGCGGTGGTCAGGACGATAGAGCCGTCCTCGTCGATGAGGAGATTGTCGGGCGCGCCACTGTTGGCCGTTGAGGTGGCGACGGGGGTGGTGCGTTCATTGCTGATGGTGGTTTCGGCCACAGCCGGGAGCCCGAGCAGCAGCAGCGGGGTCGCGGCGGCGCCGGCGAGAAGGCGATGGCGGATCATGGACGGCCCCGGATCGAGAACTAAGGCTCGATCCGTGCCGTCGGCGCGGGGCGGATTTGCGCCAGTCCGGTTTCAGTTGGAAACGGAAGGCCTTAAATCTCGCCGCCGCGAGGCAGTCATCCCGGTGACGGTCACGCTTGGCGAGACCGTCACCGGAGCCGGCTCAGCTGGCGGGCTTGGCCGGGACCTTGGCCAGGTCGGCGTCGATGGCGGCCAGCAGGGCGTCGGGCAGGCGGTCGGGCGCGAAGGACTGGATGGCCTTCAGGCTGAGGCCCTTGACCGGCTCGATTTCCGGATTGGCGCTGATCCCCGGGATGTGCTTTTCGAGCACGGCCTTGGTGTCCGGGTTGGCGATCAGGTCGCCGAGCGGCGTGGTGGCGACCGACCAGGCGGCCTTGGCGGCGGCCGGAGCCTCGGCGGCAAGGGCGGCGGGAGCGGCGGCGGTCGCCAGGAGGGCGAGCGCGAGGGCGAGCGATTTCATCTTGGTATCCCCAATGCTGGTGCGGCGAAGGCTCTGGCGGCCTTGGCGGAGGGCACAGTGCGTTATGGCGCGCGGGCTGCCAAATGATTTTGCCGCGTCAGCCGCCTGCCCGCTCGCGACCCTTGCGGCTGTCGAGCAACGCCGACAGGGGGAGCTTGTAGGGGCAGGGTCCGGTGATCTTCGGGAAAGTCGCCATCAGCTGCGCCGGATCGGTTGACCCCGGCGGCCGGGATAGCGGCGGTGGACGTCGTTCCAACGCTCCTTGGAGAGGTCGGCAAGCGTGGGCAGGCGCAGGCAGGCGATGACAATCTCGTCCTCCGCCGGCGCTTTGACCGCCGGAGCGGCAGGCGGCGTGCGGGGTCCGGTCCATCCGTCGTTGGGCAGGGTTATCGCGGTGACCGTCGTCTCGACCGGTTCCCGAGCCGCAGCCGGCAGGGCCATGATCAGGCCGGCCGCCATCGCCAGCAGAGGGACGCCGAAGGTTCTGGTCATGTCTTCTCTCCCCTGGATTGAGGCGAGTAAAACCCCCTATCGCCGTTTGATCAATCCCGTCCTTCGAGGATGGCCAGGGCCTGGGCCGCCAGCATCGGCGTGCCGTTCTCTGCGGCGCGTTCGCTGGCCGCCTGGCCGGAGAGGACGCGGCGGTAGACGCCCTGGCTGATCGAGGCCAGGCGGAAGATGCCGAAGGCCATGTAGAAGGGCCAGTCGCCGATGCTGTCCCGGCCGGTGCGGCGGCAGTAGGCGGCGACGTAGTCGGCCTCGGTGGGGATGCCGCTGGCCGCGAAGTCGACCCCGACCAGGCTGCCCCAGCTCTGTGAGGTCGAGCGCCAGAGGAAGGCGTTGTAGGCGATGTCGGCGATGGGATGGCCGATGGTCGACAGCTCCCAGTCGAGGACGGCGATCAGTTTCGGCTCGGTCGGGTGGAACATGACGTTTTCCAGCCGGTAGTCCCCATGCGCGATGGAGACACTGTCGTCGGCCGGGATCCGGGCCGGCAGCTTCTCGATCAGGGCTTCCATCTCGGGGATCGTTTCCGTCTCGGCGCCGCGGTACTGCTTGGTCCAGCGGGAGACCTGGCGTTCGAAATAGCCGCCGGCGCGGCCGAAATCCTCGAGGCCGGCGGCGACGTAGTCGACCTGATGCAGCTTGGCCAAGGTCGCGTTCAGGTCATCATAGACGGCGGCGCGGTCGGCGGGGCTGAGGTCCGGCAGGGTGGCGTCGCGGAAAATGCGGCCCTCCAGATAGTCCATGACGTAGAAGGACGTGCCGATGACGCTCTCGTCGGTGCAGAGGGCCCGCATCTTCGGCACCGGGATCAGGCCGTCGAGCGCCTTCATCACCTTGTACTCGCGGTCGACCTGGTGGGCGCTGGCCAGCAGCACGCCCGGCGGCTTCTTGCGCAGGACGTAGAGGTGCTCGCCCTTCGAGGTTTGGGTGGTCAGCAGGAAGGTCGGGTTGGAGGCACCGCCTTGGAACTGGTGGACCTGCATGCCGGTCCCGAAGTCCTCGACCTCGCGGGTCAGCCAGGCCTCCAGCGGGGCCGGATCGAACCAGTGGGCGGGGACGACGTCTCGGACGGGCGGGGCGTTGGCGGTCATGACGATTCCTCTTGTGATGAGAAGATGCTCGCTTTCCCCATGGGCGCCTCAAGGATTGTCTTCGCAGACATGGGAGGAGCCCGAAGATGGCCGAGGAAACCGTAACCCCGGAAACCGTTACCTACGTGGTCGAGGACCATGTCGCGATCATCACGCTCAACCGGCCGGAGCAGCGCAACGCCCTGAACTGGGACGCCTACGCCAGGCTGGAGGCCTATCTGCGCAAGGCGGTGACGGACGTGGAGGCGCGGTGCGTCATCGTCACGGGGGCGGATCCGGCCTTCTGCAGCGGCGACGATGTGCGCGAGATCATGGCGGGGCCGAAGGCGGTTTCTGCGGATACGACCCCGGTCGTGCGCCATAAGCCGACCCCGGCGGCCATGGCGGCGCTGGAATGCGACAAGCCGCTGATCGCGGCGGTCAACGGGGCGGCGGTCGGATGGGGCATGGAGCTGGCC
>Ga0164290_1001216_pt1 | contig 46089 bp, 52 predicted proteins | sample Micstemetagenome_FD_108782 | JGI IMG/M metagenome (GOLD analysis project Ga0164290, IMG submission 108782) | Contaminated culture microbial community from soil near Moab, Utah, USA - Microcoleus steenstrupii SON62 (Illumina Assembly) | ecosystem: Environmental > Terrestrial > Soil > Soil crust...
AGGCGACCATCGTCCCGCGCGGCCAGGCCCTGGGCATGGTGATGCAGCTGCCGGAAGGCGACCGCTACTCCATGAAATACCAGCAGATGGTCGACCGCATCGCCATCATGGCCGGCGGCCGGGTGGCCGAGGAGCTGATCTTCGGCAAGGAGAACATCACCTCGGGCGCTTCCTCGGACATCCAGCAGGCTTCCAAACTGGCGCGCCGGATGGTCACCCAGTGGGGCTTCTCCGACGTCCTCGGGACGGTCGCCTACGGCGAGAACGAGCAGGAGGTGTTCCTCGGCCACTCGGTCGCGCGCAGCCAGAACGTCTCGGAAGACACGGCCCGGATCATCGACGCCGAGGTCAAACGCCTGGTCACCGAAGGCTGGAATGAGGCCCGCCAGATCCTGACCGACAAGGCCGCCGATCTGGAGACCCTCGCCCAGGCCCTGCTGGAGTACGAGACCCTCTCGGGCCAGGAGATCAAGGACCTGCTCGAAAAGGGCGTCGCCCCGGACCGCGACGAAAGCAACTTCCCCAACGCCGGCCCCTCCGTCTCCGTGCCGATCACCCCGGTGTCGGACGGCACGTCGGTCGAGGTCCAGACGGTCCACTGACCGCCTGAAATACCGAACCCGCCCGGGCAACGCTCGTGGCGGGTTCTCTCTAGTGAACTTGTTTGCATTATAAACAAGTCTATGAGATATGGCTTTCCATCAAGAGGGGAGCCCCTGCCATGTCGTCATCCGAAACCGAACCGTCCGGCCGCCTGCACGGGCTCGACGCCCTGCGCGGCGGCGCCCTGCTGCTGGGCGTTGTCCTGCACGCCTCGCTCGGCTATCTGCCGACCCCGATCTGGCCCTTCGCAGACGAGCAGACCTCGCCCTGGGCCACGGTGATCTTCTTCGCCATCCACCTGTTCCGGATGACGACCTTCTTCCTCATCGCCGGCCTGTTCGCCCATTTGCTGCTGGAGCGCCGCGGGACCTGGGGCTTCATCCGCGACCGTCTGGGCCGGATCGCCAGCCCGCTGTTCGGTCTCTGGTGGGTCGTCTTCCCGGCCATCATCGGCGTCTTCATCTGGAAGGCGGCGATCGACAACGGCGGCTCCATCCCCACCAACGGTCCGCCGCCGCCGCCGCTGACCCTCGAAACCTTCCCCCTCACCCACCTGTGGTTCCTGTGGGTGCTGCTGATCCTCTATTCCGCCTTCCTGCTGTTGCGCGCGCCCCTGGCCGGGATGGACCGCGACGGCCCTGTCGGCCGTCTCGTCGACCGGGCCGCCGGCGCTCTCGTCGGACCCTGGACCCCGGCGGTTCTGGGAGCCCCCTTGGCCCTCGCCCTGTGGCTGACGCCCAACTGGATGGCCATCTTCGGCATTCCGACGCCGGACTATGGCTTCGTCCCCAACGCCGCCGCTCTGACCGGCTTCGGCTCGGCCTTCACCCTCGGCCTCATGCTGGCCCGTCGCCGCGACCTGCTGGGACGGATCGAACGCCTCTGGCCCGTCTTCTGCGTCACGGCCCTCGGGACCGGATCAGGGGCGTTCGTCCTCTCGGGCGGCGCGGTCTTCACGCTCGAGCCCATCACGGAACCGTCGCTCAAGATCGCCCTGGCCTGCCTCTACGCCGTCGCCGTTTTCGCCTCGACCATGGCGGCAATCGCCCTGTCGCTGCGTTTCATGTCCGGCTACAGCGCCGTGCGCCGCTACCTGGCCGACGCCTCCTACTGGATCTACATCATCCATCTGCCGCTGGTGATGGCGGCCCAGGTGCTGCTGCTGGACGCGCCGCTGCCGTGGTGGGGCAAGCTGGCGGCAGTCACCATCGGGGTCATGGCCGTGTCGCTGATCAGCTATGAACTGCTGGTCCGCCACACCTTCCTCGGCAAGGGGCTGAACGGCCGTCGCATTCCGTGGCGCCGGCCGCGCGACCCGGCGCTCTCGCCCGCCGAATAGCTTGCCAACCATGACCGGCTCGTCCACCCAATCCGGACGAGCCGGCTCCGGAGAATCGCTTCATGCCCGCCAAGCCCCGCCTGCATTCGCCCGAGGACGACCTCGCCTTCATGCGTTCGATCGTCGAGGGCGGCGGGCGCACGCCGATGACCCTCGCCGTCTGCTACCTGGCGGGCGGCCTGCTGTACGGACTGCAGTGCCTGTTCCACGTCGGCCAGGCGACGGGTCTGATCCGCTGGCCCGATCTGGCGAACCTCGCCGTCGTCGTCGGGATCAGCCTCGCCTTCCTGTCGGTCCTCACCTGGGCCGTTCTCAGGGACCGCAGGGACGGCGGGGTCAATCGCGGCCCGACCGCGACCCGCAGCCTCAACGCCGCCTTCAGCGCGGCCGGCCTGGCCAACACCGCCGTCATCATCGTCTTCGGCTTCGGCGCCTGGCGGGATCAGGACTTCGCCATCTGGCTCTACTACGCCGCGATCGTTTTCGCGCTGCAGGCCGCCGCCTGGTACATGGCCTGGACCCTGAAGCGGAAGGGCTGGATGCTGGCCACGGCGCTGGGCGGGTGGGCTACGGCCGTCGCCCTCGGCGTGCTGGTGCGCGAGCCCATGCTGTATCTCGCCGTCTGCACCGTCGCCCTGTTCGCCCTGTTCGCCCTGCCGGGGTGGATCCTGTTCCGCGACGCCCGGGCGAAGGCGGGCTGAACCATGGGCCTGGCCGATCTCGGACGGATCGACGACGTCATCCACGGTCGCATGCGGCTGGGGATCATGGTCTATCTGTCCGATGCCGAGAGCGCCGACTTCACCGAGCTGAAAACCGTGCTGGAAGCCACCCAGGGCAATCTGTCCGTCCACCTCAAGAAGCTGGAGGAGGCGGGCTTCGTCGCCATCGACAAGAGCTTCAGGGACAACAAGCCCCTGACCCGGGTCTCGATCACCCGGGAGGGACGCAAGGCCTTCTCCGCCTATCTCGACGCGATCGGCAGCCTGATCGGGGGCCGGGGTTGACGCTTCCGCCGCGGGTCATGGGGATCGTCAATGTGACGCCCGACAGCTTCTCCGACGGCGGGCGGCTGGGTGATGCGGACGCCGCGGTGGCGCACGGGCTGAGGCTGGTTGAGGACGGGGCGGCCTTCCTCGACATCGGGGGCGAGAGCACCCGACCCGGCGCCCGACCCGTATCGGAGGCCGACGAGATCGCCCGCGTCGTCCCGGTCATCGAGGGTCTGCGCGCGCGCTGGCCCGGCCCGATCAGCGTCGACACCATGAAGCCGGAAGTCGCCCGCGCCGCCGTCGCCGCCGGGGCGACGATGTGGAACGACGTGACGGCGCTTGGCTTCGCCCCGCATGGTCTGGCGACCGCCGCCGAACTCGGCTGCGACGTCGTGCTGATGCACATGCAGGGAGAGCCGCGCACGATGCAGGCCGACCCCCGCTATCAGGACGTGGTCGCCGAGGTGGCGGACTGGCTGGCCATGCGCGCCGAGTCGGCGATGGCGGCGGGGGTGGCGCGCGAGAAGATCTGGCTCGACCCCGGGATCGGGTTCGGCAAGACGGTCGCGCACAATCTGGCCCTGACCGCGCATCTGGACCGTCTGGCGGCGACCGGCCTCCGGGTGCTTTACGGGGCCAGCCGCAAGCGGACGATCCAGTCCATCGATCCGACCGCGACCGACCCTGCGGACCGGCTCGGCGGTTCGTTGGCCCTTGCCCTGGAGGCGGCGCGGGCCGGGGCCTCCGTCATCCGGGTCCACGACGTGCGCGAGACGGTGCAGGCGCTGGCGGTTCAGGCGGCGGTGACGGACGCGTCCGCGCACTAAAGCCCTTTTGCGCTGCGCGAGCTCGCAGCCAGTTTCCCGACGAGTTCGGCTGTGATCGGCTTGCTGAGCGAGAAGGTGACCCCGGTCTTCGTCGCCTTCAGCTTGAGCGACGCGATCTCGTCGGCATGAGCGGCGATCGCGCGCGGGTCGACATACAGGCCGCACTGTTTGCTGAAGGCGGCGTACCCCGCGACGATCGTCTCCCCGATCTGGAACCCGGGCATGCCGTACATGATGACCTCGCTGGCGTCCGGGAGAGCCTGTGACAGCCGGGCGCGCAACTGGCGCAGCATCGGGCGGAAGGCCTCCGGCGCCTCGGCGATGTAGGTGTCGTGGTCTGACGGGGCCATGCCGGTCCTCCAACTTCAGGGCAGGTTGATTTGCCAAGAGACGCCAAACCGGTCCTGCACCCAGCCAAACCGCTGCGAGAAGCCATAGGCGGCGGGCGGCATCAGCAGCTTGCCGCCGTCGCCGAGCGCCGTCGCAAGGGCATCCACCTCTTCCGCGGCGCCGACGGTCAGGAAGATCGAGGTCGACGGGGTGAAGTCGAAAGCATGAACGGGCGGCGAGTCGTTGGCCATAATCTCCAACGCCGCGATCGACAGCGCCGCCATCGCCACCGTGCCGTCCGGCTTCCTCTCCAGCGAGGCGATGCGAGCGCCTGGAACGCTGGCGACGTAGAAGTTCAGGGCTTCCTCGCATCGGCCCTGGAACATCAGAAAGGGGGCTGCGGCGGTGATCATCGGGTTCTCCTCTCAGGTCTGGCGGCGGTAATGTGTGACCATGAAGTCCCGCCACTGACCGTCTGCGCCCTTGAGCCGGCCGGTCATCACCCGCTCGTCCGGCGAGACGATCTCCATGACGTCGTCATAGTCGGTCTCCTCGCCCTCGACGTCGAAGCTGGGGCCCCGGCTTCGGAGATGCAGGCGGTCGTCCTCGACGGCGCCGTCGCAGACCCAGAGATCGGGGTGGCTCCAGTGGACGAAGTCGCCGACCACCTTGCCGCCGTCCCGGCTGATGGCCAGCTGGAACCGGCCGCCGTCGCTCGATTCGATCACGGTCCAGACCCCGCGTCGCGTGACGGTTTCCGTACCCGACTTCCGATGCTCGGGCGTGTCGGGGACGCTGCGGCTCTCGTAGGTCCAGTCGCCGGTCAGCCGCTCCAGCCAGTCGGCGCTCATCGCTCCGCCTCCATCACCTGCTGCAGAGTGTCGAGGATCATCGACCATCCGGCGGCGCTCCGATCGGCGTAGGCGGCCCACGCCGGCGCCAGATCATGGCTCAGCACGACAACGCAGCCGTCGCGGTCCGCGGTGAAGGTCACCGTCACGCGGGTCGGCTCCTCCGGCGCCTCATCGACCCAGAAGTCGAAGACGATGCAGCCGGGCCGGTCGATCTCGACGAAGCGGCCGAAATGACGGGCGAGGTCCTCGCCGCGCCGCTCGAACAGGGCGAACGAACCGCCGACGACGGGATCGTAGTCGGTGCGCTCCATGACCCCGGCCGGGCTGTGGAACAGCCAGTCGCCGACGCGGGCCGGATCAAGGAAGGCGTCGAAGACCCGCTCGCGTGAGTGGCTGAACCGCTTTTCGACGCGAACCGCGATGGATGAGGTCACGACCGCCCCTCCCAGTCCGGGCGGCCCTCCGCGGCGTGGGCGTCCTCGATGATGCGCGGGTCGATGCCGTGCTCGAGCCAGAATTTCGCCGCCGCCAGCACCAGGTTGAAGCCGCCTGTGGAATCCAGCGCCCGCGCCACGCCGTCCGGGCCGTCGTCGAAACCGCGGTTCTCCACGGTTACGAAGGTGTCGGCGCCGCGGGCCTCGAACAGCCATTCGACCTCGGTCGGATCGTCGGCCGCGTCCCAGTCGATCAGGATGCGCCGACCGGGCTCGACCGCCTTGACCAGGACATCCGTGCCCACGCCGTACATCTCCCAGTCCCAGCGGACCCGGGCGCCCGGCTCCAGCCGACCGGAGCCCCGGGTGAACCAGAAGCGGGACGTCCCGGCGGGATCGGCGAAGGCCTCGAAGACCTCGGCGGCGGGACGCCGGATCAGCATCGTCGCGCCGGCGACTGGCGCGGTCACGCCGCGTGCTCCAGCCTCGCGGCGTAGGCGTCCCGCAGGCTGAACCAGCGGTCCCATGACCACGGGTGGCGAACGCCGCGGACGGCGTCGTCCAGCCCCTCCATGTGATGATGCCAGCCGCCCAGCACATTCTTGCGCATGTCCGCCCACGACTCGGGCACCCGATGGACCAGAGTCAGGTGCGTGCCGTCCCCGTCGGGCTCCAGCCGCCATGACACCACCGACTCCGGGTTGGAGCCGAAGGTGTGCTCGAACCGGGTGACGGGCTCGACCCGCAGGATCTCGTTCGACTGGCGCCGCTTCTCCGGGACGTCGGGCATGAACTCATGGTCCGGCTGGCGGAAATGCAGGTTCATGGCGCCGCCGGGCCGCAGGTCGATTTCGGCCTCGGCCAGCCAGCAGGCCAGGCCGTCTCCGGTGGTCAGGGCTTTCCAGACCCGCTCCGGCGCGTGGCGCAGGCGGCGTTCGAACTGCAGCTCCCAGCCGCCGTCGATGCGCCGCCAGCGGCCGGCGTCCACGCCAAGGCGAACGGGGTCGAGGGTGTCGGTCATTGCGGAAACTCCTTGTCCAGATGCGCCTCAAGGGCGTCGAGCTTGTGGGTCCAGAACACCCGGTATCGCGCCAGCCAGGCGTCGAGCTCGGCCAGGGGCGCGGGGTTCAGGCTGTAGATCCGCCGCGTGGCGTCCTTGCGGACCGTGACCAGCCCCGCCTCGCGCAGGACTGACAGGTGTCTGGACACCGTCGGCTGGCTGATCGGCAGGGCGTCGACGAAGTCCCCGGCCGGGCGCTCGCCGTCCGCCAGCATGGACAGGATCGACATCCGGTGCGGTTCGGACAGGGCTTGAAGGGCGAGGTGCATAAATATCGTCTAACGGCTATATAGCTAAAACGCAATATAGAAATGGCGCTTGCCGTTTCCGCTGCGATTGGCCATCCAGCGCGGATGACATCGCCCCCCGGACGCGTCCTGATCATCGCCGGCTCGGACTCCGGCGGCGGCGCGGGACTCCAAGCCGACATCAAGACCGTGACCATGCTGGGCGGCTACGCGGCCACCGCGGTCACCGCGATCACCGTGCAGAACACCCTCGGAGTCCACGGCGTCCATCCGCTGTCGCTTGATCTGATCGAGGCCCAGGCGCGGGCGGTGCTGGATGATATCGGCGCCGATGCGATCAAGACCGGCATGCTGGGCGCGACCGATGTGGTCGAGCGGGTCGCCGCCATCCTCGACAGCGCCGATGTCCCGGCGATCGTCGACCCGGTCATGATCGCCAAGGGCGGCCACAGCCTGCTCGACGAGAGCGCTGTCTCGGCGGTGAAGTCGCTGATGATCCCCCGCGCCGCCCTGTTGACGCCCAATGCGCCCGAGGCCGAGGCGCTGACCGGGCTGACGGTGGCGGATCTGGACGGCCAGCGCCGCGCGGGCGCTTTCCTGATGGGCCTCGGCGCCCGGGCGGTGCTGATGAAGGGCGGCCACATTCCGGGAGAGACCGTCATCGACGTGCTGGTCACCGATACCGGCGAGACCCTGCTCGAGGGGCCGCGCGTGGACACCCGTCATACCCACGGCACGGGCTGCACCCTCGCCAGCGCCTGCGCCGCGGGGCTGGCGAAGGGGCTGCCGCTGGAAGCCGCCGTCGCCGAGGGGTGGGCCTATGTCGCCGAGGCCATACGCCGGGCGCCGGGGCTGGGCGGCGGGCATGGACCGCTGGATCACGGCTGGCCGCTGAGGCGCGAGCGGTGAGCGATCTTCAGGACCGCCTCGCCTCGACCGTCATGGCCGATCCTGACCTGATGCATGTGCTCCGCACCATCCGCGGGCTGGATCTGCCTGATTGGCGGGTGTTCTCCGGCGCGGTCTACCAGAGCGTCTGGAACGCCGTGACCGGCCGGGCGGTCGGCTATGGCCGCAAGGACTACGACCTCGGCTATTTCGATCCGGATATGAGCTGGGACGCCGAGGACGCCGTCATCAAACGCGTCGCCGCCGCCTTCGAGGAGCCGTTCCGCACCGACGTCGAGGTGCGCAACCAGGCGCGCGTACACCTGTGGTTCCCCGATCGGTTCGGAGAACCCTATGAGCCCCTGACCGGCACAGACGAGGCGCTGGGCCGGTTCGTCGCCCCCGCCTTCGCCGTCGGGGTGCGGCTGGAGGCGGACGACGCCATCAGCATCGCCGCTCCGTTCGGACTGGAGGATGTGTTCTCGCTCACAATTCGGCCCAATCCGCATCGTCCTCTCGCGCGCGGCTGGGACAAGGCAGTGACCAGCGCCCGGGCGCGATGGCCGGAACTGAAGGTGGTGACATGATCCTGCTTGCCCTGATCGCCGGCCTGACGCTGGGACAGGTTCCCGCGCCGGATTGCCGTCAGGCGGACGCGGCCATGCTGGCCCTGCCGTTGCAGGAATTCGACCAGACCCCTGCGGGCTGGCGCTCGCTGGACGCCGAGGGCTGCGAGGCGGTCGGCGCCGACGCCATCGCTCGCTACCGCGAAGTGAACCGCCAGGCCCTCGCCGGCGAGGATACCGGAACCCTGATCTGGCATGAGGGGCAACTGCGCGCCGCCGCCGGCCAGACGGAGACCGCCATCGCCCTGATGCTCGAGGGGCGAGACGAGGAGTCCGACGCCCTCCAGCCCTATGTCGACGCCTCGGTCGCCTTCCTCCGACAGGACCGCGCGGCCCTGCTGGCGGCCCGGGCCCGTCTGGTCGCCCTGCCGGTCCCTGACTATTTCGCCCGGGCGGCCGAACGCTATCGGGCCAGCTATCCCGACCTTCCGCCGCTGTCGTGGCCGCTCAATCTGGACAAGGTCGACGGCTTCATCGCCTGTTTCGACCGGCCTTACCGCGAGGCCTATAGCTGCGACGCCGAGGGGAATCTCCCATGAGGCAGTGGACCGTCGACGCCTTCGCCGCTGCGCCCTTCCGCGGCAACCCGGCCTGCGTGGTCGAGCCGTTCGACCGGTGGCCGGACGACGACTGGATGCAGGCGCTGGCGAAGGAGAACAATCAGGCGGAGACGGCCTTTCTGCTGGGCGGCGGGGTCCCCGGCAGGTTCGGCCTGCGCTGGTTCACCCCCGGTCGCGAGGTCGATCTGTGCGGCCACGCCACCCTCGCCGCGGGCCATGTGCTGGCGACCGAGATGGGTCTCGAGGCCGCGGCCTTCACCTTTGACACGCGCTCGGGCCCGCTGATCGTCCGGCAGGCCGGCGCGAGCTATGAGATGGACTTCCCCGCCGATCCCCCGCGCCGCTCGGGCGCGCCTGACGGGCTGATCGCTGCGCTGGGCGTGGAACCGGTGGAGGTGTGGGCCGGGCGCTACCTGGTCGCCGTGCTCGCGAATGCGGCTGCGGTGCGCGCGGCGGCGCCGGACATCCGCGCCCTGAAAGCGATCCAGGGCGAGGCCGGCGAAAGCGGCCAGGTGATCGTCTGCGCCCTGGCCGATCCAGGGGACGATGTGGATGTGGTGGACCGCTTCTTCGCGCCGGGCTGCGGCGTCGACGAGGATCCGGCCACGGGCTCGGCCCACTGCATCCTGGGGCCGCTGTATGCGGACAAGCTGGGCCGCAAGTCGGTGCGTTTCCGGCAGGTGTTCCCGGGGCGCGGCGGCGATATCGAAACCGAAATACGCGGCGACCGCATCCTGCTGCGGGGCCGCGCCGTCACCGTCATGGAAAGCCGGCTCAGGATCTGAAACGAGGAAAGGGGCGCGACCCTTGCGGATCGCGCCCCCGGACCTCCGGCGAGGGAAGTCAGGCCCTAGTAGCGACGGTTGTCGTTGTCGCGACGCTCGGCCCGGACCTGCACGGACAGGCGGTCGTAGCGGCGGTCCAGCTCGGCCCGTTCACGCAGCGAGAGGCCGCCGCGCATATAGGTTTGCTCGAGACGTACGAGGGCGTTCAGTTCGGCGCGCAGCCGGGTGGCTTCACGGCGGCTCAGCTGGCGGTTGCGCTCGCCCTGGTCGATGCGGCGGTCCAGCTGGTATTTGCGCTGGCTGATGTTCTGCCAGCCGCCGCGGCTGTCATTGTCGTAGCGACCGCCGCGATCCTGTTCGTAGCGGCCGCCGCGGTCGTCGCGATGCTGCGGGCCGTGGTTCTGGGCCATGGCGGGGACCGCGACGGAGGCCGCGGCCAGGGCGATGGCGGGGATGAGAAACTTCTTCATCTGTCGTCTCCTTGGCGGTTCCACGCTGACCGGTTGGCCGGCGTTGACTGCAGAAAACCATTCCCCGGCTGAGCCCCGTCTGAACGGCCCGGGTCAGCTTCCATTCATCCATGTGAACTCGACGTCACACCGCCGCGGCAAATCTTCCCGTGTGCGCGCGAGAGGGGCGGCGTGCGAGGTGAAACATGTCTACACTTGCTGTTCAGCCATCGTTCAGAGCCCGGGGCCTAGACCGCTCTTCATGTTTCGCCCGTCCGCCATCCTGATTGCAGCCCTGATCGCCGCCGCGCCCCTGTCGCAAGCGGCCGCGCAGGATCGTGGCGCCCGCGGCGACCGCGAGCGTCCCGCACGTGAACAGGAAGACGAGCGCCCGCGCGTCAGCGTCGGAGAAGCGGTGCAGCGGGCCTCCTCCGGCCGCCAGGGCCGCTTCCTCGGGGCCAGCAACCGTGGAGACGTCATCGTGGTTCGCTGGGAGTATCCCGGCGGCCGTGTCGCCGACATCATGGTGGACGCCCGCTCGGGCCGGGTCGTTGGAGAACGCTGAATGCGAATTTTGCTTGTCGAGGACGACGTCGATCTTTCGCGCCAGCTGAAACTGGCCCTGGGCGACGCCGGCTATGCCGTCGATCACGCGGCGGATGGCGAGGAAGCGCATTTCCTCGGCGACACCGAGCCCTATGACGTCGTTGTGCTGGATCTCGGCCTGCCCAAGATCGACGGGGTGTCGGTGCTGGAGCGCTGGCGCCGCGACGGAAAGACCACGCCGGTGCTGATCCTGACGGCGCGCGGGGCGTGGTCCGACAAGGTGTCCGGCTTCGACGCCGGCGCCGACGACTATCTGACCAAGCCGTTCCACACCGAGGAACTGCTGGCCCGCCTGCGCGCCCTGCTGCGCCGCTCGGCCGGGATCGCCTCGGCGACCCTGTCCTGCGGCGGCCTTCGCCTGGACCCCCGCGCCGCCCGCGCGACCGTCAATGGCGAGCCGCTCCGCCTGACCTCGCTGGAATACCGGCTGCTGCATTATCTGATGATGCACCAGGGCCGGGTCATCAGCCGGACTGAACTCGTCGAGCATCTCTACGATCAGGATTTCGACCGCGATTCCAACACGATCGAGGTGTTCGTCGGCCGTCTTCGCAAGAAGATCGGTCCCGACCGCATCGAAACGGTGCGCGGGCTTGGCTATCGGCTGACGCCGTTGCCGGGGGAGAGCGAAACGACGTGACCGACGCGCCGGGGGGCTCCACAGACGCTGCGGTGGACACTCCGCCGTCCTGGGGCCGCTGGTTGGGCCGGCCGGGTCGCAGTCTGACGCGCCGCCTGATCTGGCTGGCTTCGGGGTGGATCGTTCTGGCCCTGGTGCTGACCGGCTGGGCGCTGACGAACCAGTATCAGGAATCGGCCTTGCGCCGTCTGGGGAACGTGCTGGCCGATACGATCGACGAGGTCGTCCTCTCGACCGACGCCGGCGCCGACGGTTCGGTGACGGTTGGCGAGGTCCGGGACGACCGCACGCTTCGCGCCCTGTCGGGAAAATACTGGGCCGTGGCCGAGCCGGGTCCCGACGGTCGCCTGCGCATACTGGCCCGCTCGCCGTCGCTGGCCGGCGAGAGCTTCACCATCCCTGACGAGTTGCCGGGGCGGCTGGCGGAGTCGCGCGGGGTGAATATCAGCTACAACGATCCCGACGGCCTGCGGGCGCGGGGCGAGGGACCGCTCGGCGCCCCGTTGCGCGTGGCCGCGAGCATGAAGCGCCTGCCCGGTCGCGACCAGCCGGTGGTCTTCCTCGCCGGCATTGACCGCACCAACATCGATAATGACACGCAGAAATTCGCCACCTTCACCTGGACCGCCCTGCTGATACTGGGCCTCGGCCTGGTCACCGCCGTCTTCCTTCAGGTCCAGATCGGCCTGCGCCCCCTGTTCAGCCTTCGCAACGAGATCGCCGACGTCCGCAAGGGGAGGGCTGCGCGCATCGTCCGCAGTTATCCCCTGGAGATCCAGCCACTGGCGGAACAGGTCAACCGGCTGCTGGACCACAATCAGGAGACGGTGGAGCGCCAGCGGACCCACGTCGGCAATCTGGCCCATGCCTTGAAGACGCCCCTGTCCGTCATGCTGGCGGAGGCGGGGACGCAGACCGGGCCCCTGCCCGACATGGTCCGCAAGCAGACGGAGGTGATGAAGGCCCAGGTGGATCACCACCTTCGCCGGGCCCGGGCGGCCGCTCGCGCCCAGCTGCTGGGGGAGCGTACGCCGATCGCCGAGGTGCTGGACGAGATGTCGGTGATGCTGGAGCGCGTTTTCGAGCACAAGAAGGTGGAGATCGACTGGCGCGCGCCGGATGAACTGGGCTTCCGCGGCGAGCGGCAGGACCTGCAGGAGATCCTCGGCAACCTGATGGAGAACGCCTGCAAATGGGCGAGGCGGCGCGTCCGCGTCTCCGCCGGCCCGACGGGTCTCGGGCAGATGGTGGTGGTGGTCGAGGACGACGGTCCCGGCCTGCCGGCGGATCAGCGCGATGCGGCCCTCCAGCGCGGCTCCCGCATGGACGAAACGACGCCCGGTTCCGGCCTCGGCCTGTCGATCGTCGTCGAACTGACCCGCGCCTATGGCGGCCGGATCACCCTGGCCGACAGCGACCTGGGCGGTCTGAAAGTCCTGCTGGAATTGCCTGCGGCGGAAGCCTGATCCAGCCCCGGCCCGGATAGCGGTTGTTAACCCTGCGTCCCCATAGTTGGGTAGGCCGGGAGGGTGTCCGTTCAGGATTGTCGTATGTCAGGGCTCTCTGTCGCCCATCGTGTCGCCCTCACCGCCCTGCTGGCGCGGTGTCCGGACGCTGCACTCCGCGCCGTATCCGCCGCGGTTACCCCCCTGCCGGGCGACCGGGCTGACGAATTGCGGATGATCGTGGCCGAAGAAGCCCGCGACCGGGCGCGCCGCAGCCTGGTGCTGGCGCCGCTGCTTCCGATGTTTCGCTCGCGGGCCGACGGCCTCGCCGCCATGGCCTTTCCGCCCGAGGTCCTGCCGCGGCTGTGGCGCCTCGTCCGGGAACGCGAGCCGCATCTTTTGTTCTATCTCGACCAGGATGAGCCGTCGCCCGCCCCGGTCGCCGATCGATTCTGCCAGGCGGCGGCGGCGGCGGTGCGCGACCAGCCTGATCTTGTCTGGCCGTCCGGAGGCGACGATGCGGCGCGGCGGCAAGGTCTCGACGATCTGGCGGCCTGCCTCGATCTGGCTCATCTCGCCCGGCGAGGCCTGCGGTCGCTGCAGATTTGGCTGAAACGGCCCGACGCCGACCAGACCGCCGAACTGCGTCTGCTGCTCAAGGACTGTGCGGATGTTCACGCCGACGGCGCCCAGCGGGTGCTGGAGATCCTGTTCGCCCATCTCGACGACGCGGTTCTGATCCTGCGGATCGTCATCCAGACCTCGTCCTCGGCCGGGCAGGAAGGCTTCCTGTCCGAATCCGAGCTGGCCGGATTCGTCGACCGCCTGATCGTTGGAATCGATGTCCGGGCCCACCGGATCGAAGCGTTCCGGCCGGACGCCGGCGCCGCCGGGGTGAAGGGCCTGATCGCCGACCTCGACTGGTGCGCGGCCGTGCTCGGCGAACTGGACGTGACCCTGACTCTCAATCCGCAGAGCGCCTGGGGCATGTCGGTGCGGGACGCGCGTCTGTCCATCGCCCGACGGCTGTCAGGACTTTTCCGGGCTGCGTACAAGGCCGTGGACGCGGCGCTTCCCCTCGAACGGGTTCACATCGCCGGCCGCATGACCCGCAAGGCCCCCCGTCTGTCGACCCCGACCGACGGCGCCGCAGTGGACGCCGCGCTCAGCCTGTTGAAACTCGTGGGATCCGCCCGAGGGCCGGCGTCGACCTATGGCTGCGAGTCGGACCGCAAGAGCCTTGTCGACGACCTGACGGCGCGGCTGACGGACTACGCCGACGAGGTTCTTCACCTGGTGAATGACGGCGAGGCGGAGGACGAGGTCCACGCGCTGACGCTCGTCGAACTGTCCGCGCGGTGTCTCGACCGGATCGACGCCGTCGACGCGGCCCGCACGGTGCGTCGTCGGGCCGCGGTCGCCGGCAGGCCCCGGAAGGCGGCGGGGGCCTCGTCGCGGGCCGCCTGATCGGCTACATGGCCGTGCATGACGGCATTCTGGATCATGACGGCGCTGCTGACGGCCCTGGCCGCGCTGTCGGTGCTGTCCGGCGCCCGCCGCGGCGCGGACGCCGACGAGCCGGTGTCGGCCGCGGCGGAGCTGGCCGAACTGGATCGGCTGAAGGCGCGCGGCCTGCTCGACGAGGCCGGCTGGACGGCCGCCAGGGCCGAGGCCGGTCGCCGCATCCTCGTCTCCGACCGCGTGACGGCGCCCGTCCGGGCGGGCGCGAGGGACCGTGTCTGGCTGCTGGCCGGGCTGGCCGTCACGGCGGTGATGGCGCTTTCGCTGTACGCCCTCGTCGGGCAGGCGGGCCTGGCCGATCAGCCGTATGAGCGGCGGGTCGATCAATGGGCGACTGAACTGGAGACGCTGGAGGCCCCGCAACTCGCCGCGGTCGCCGCCCGGGTCGTCCAGGAGCGGCCCGGCGACCATCAGGCGCTGACGATGCTGGGGGCCGCCCGGTTCGAGGCCGGCGACCCCATCGGCGCCGCCTCCGCCTTCCGACGCGCCGTGGCCCTTCGGCCCGACGACGCCCAGAGCTGGGCCCGCCTCGGTGAAAGCCTGACCCGCGCCAACGCCGGCGTGGTCGGGGGCGACGCCGAGGCGGCCTTCGCCCAGGCCCTGCGCCGCGACCCGGGTCAGCTGGGCGCGCGCTATTTCCTCGGCGAGGCGGCCCTGGCGCGGGGCGAGACGGCCGCCGTACGCGCGATGTGGGGGCCGCTGATCGCCGCCCTCGGTCCGGCCGACCCCCGCCGCGCGGACCTGCAGCAGCGGATGCCGGGAGCGCCCGAATGAGCTGGCTGCCGAAATCGCCCAAGGCCCGTCGCCGCCTGTGGGTCGTCGCCGCCGTGGCCCCGGTGCTGGCCCTGGCGGTGGGCCTGTCGCTCTACGCGATGCGCGACAACGTCACCTTCTTCTTCTCGCCGTCCGAGGCGACGGCCGAAAACGCGCCCGTGGGCCGCGTGGTGCGTCTGGGCGGGCTGGTGGAAGCGGGCAGCGTGGAGCGCGGGACGGACGGACAGGTGGCCTTCTCCGTCACCGACAATCTGGCTGCGACCCGCGTCGTCTACCAGGGCGACCTGCCCGATCTGTTCCGCGAGGGGCAGGGGGTGGTGACCCAGGGGGCCTTCCTGCCGGACCGCAGTTTCCGCGCCACCCAGGTGCTGGCCAAACACGACGAGAACTACATGCCGCGCGAAGTGGCCGACAGTCTCAAGGCCAAGGGCGAGTGGCGGCCCGAGGGCGGACCGCCCGCCGCTGGAGCGCCCGCGCCGTGATCATTGAACTGGGCGGCTTCGCCCTGATCCTCGCCCTCTCGCTGTCGGCGCTGCAGACGGGGATGGCCGCCGCCGGGCGGCTGCGCCGAAGTCCGGTGCTCGCCGGCGCCGCCGAGGGCGCCGCCCTGGCCGCCGCCGTGGCCGTCGCCGTGGCCTTCGTCTGCCTGATCCAGGCCTTTGCGGCCTCGGACTTCTCGGTCGCCAACGTCGCCGCCAACAGCCACACCGACAAGCCGATGCTCTACAAGGTCTCAGCCGCCTGGGGCAGCCACGAGGGCTCGCTGGTGCTGTGGTGTCTGGTGCTGACCGGCTTCGGGGCGGTGCTGGCGCGAGCGCGCGGCCTGCCGTTCGGCCTCAAGGCCTCGGCGGTTGCGACCCAGGGGCTGCTGGGGGTGATGTTCCTCGCCTTCGCCGTCTTCACCTCCAATCCATTCGCCCGGCTGAACCCCGCGCCCTTCCAGGGCAATTCGCTGAATCCGTTGCTGCAGGACCCGGCGCTCGCCTTCCATCCGCCGCTGCTCTACGCCGGCTATGTCGGCTTTTCCGTCTGCTTCTCGCTGGCGGTCGCCGCCCTGATCGAGGGCCGGGCCAACTCCAGCTTCTGGCCGGCATGGGGCCGCTGGGTCCGGCCGTGGGCGCTGGCCAGCTGGGCCTTCCTTACGGCGGGCATCACCCTCGGCGCCTTCTGGGCCTACTATGAGCTCGGCTGGGGCGGCTGGTGGTTCTGGGACCCGGTCGAGAACGCCAGCTTCCTGCCGTGGCTGGCCGGCGCGGCCCTGCTGCACTCGGCCGTCGTCACCGAACGCCGCGGAGCGCTGGCGGGCTGGACCACCTTCCTCGCCCTGCTGGCCTTCACCTTCTCCATGCTGGGGGCCTTCCTCGTCCGCTCGGGCGTCCTGACCAGCGTCCACGCCTTCGCCGTCGATCCCGAGCGCGGCCTGATGCTGCTGGCCATTCTGGGCGTGTCGTCCGGCGCGGCCTTCGCCCTGTTCGCCTGGCGGGCGCCGCAGCTGAAGGGCGGCGGCATGTTCGCGCCCGTCAGCCGCGAGGGCGCGCTGGTGCTGAACAACGTCTTCCTGACCGCCGCTGCGGCCACCGTCCTGCTGGGCACCCTGTATCCGCTGATCCTCGAGGCGGTGAACGGGGCGGCGATTTCCGTCGGCCCGCCCTATTTCGCCCTGACCTTCGTGCCGCTGATGGCCGTGGCCCTGCTGATCCTGCCCGCGGGTCCGCTGCTGGCGTGGAAGCGCGGCGATCTGCCGGGCGTCGGTCAGCGGCTCGCCGTGGCGGCGGGACTGACCCTCGTGATCGCCCTGGCGGGGTGGATGATGTTCGAGCCGAAGAAGGCCCTGTCCGCCACCGGGATCGGCCTGGGCGCGTGGTTGATCCTCGGAACGCTCGCCGAGGTCGTCGAGCGGACCCGCCTGTTCCGGGCGCCGCTCGCCGAGACGCTGCGCCGCGCGCGGGGCCTGCCGCTCGGCGCCTGGGGTACGACGCTCGCCCACGCCGGCCTGGGCGTCTTCGTGCTCGGGGCCGTGGTCGAGACCGGCTACCGCGTGGAGGCCGCCCGGGCCCTCGCCCCCGGCCAGACCATTGCGGCCGGCAAATGGACCGTGCGGCTGGACTCCGTCCGCGTGGTCGAGGGCCCGAACTATCTGGCCGAACAGGGCCGGCTGACCGTGACCCTGCCCGGCGGCGCCGCCCCGAAGACCGTCACCGCCGAGCGTCGCTTCTTCCCGGCCGGCGGCCAGACGACGACCGAGGTCGGCCTCGATTTCCGCGGGCTGGACGACGTCTACGTCGTGCTCGGCGAGCGCGGCCGGACGGAGACGGGCGAGCCGGCGTGGAATGTGCGGGTCTGGTGGAATCCGTGGGCGCGGCTGATCTTCCTCGGACCGGCGATCATGGCGCTGGGCGGCGCCGTGTCTCTGGCGGACCGCCGTCTGCGGCTCGGTGTCGGCAAGCGATCCGGAGCCGCCGGATGAACTTTTTTCATCTCCGCCCATCCCCGCGAAAGCGGGGACCCAGCGCTTCGGGTGATGTCCTGGCCCCTGGCGGCGCACGAGCGGTCGTCCCGAAGCGCCTGCGCTCCGCTGGACAGGACGGGGTCCCCGCTTTCACGGGGATGAGCGGTATACTGTTGCTGGCCGCGTGTGTGCTTGCGCTTATCGCCGCCCCGGTCGCGGCCCAGGAGCCCCCCCCGACGCCGGACCGGCCGCTGGCCGATACGTCGCAGGAGGCGCGGGCGCAGGCCCTGTTCGACGACATCCGCTGCGTCGTCTGCCAGCACGAGGCCATCGCCGACAGCCCGGCCGGCATTGCGGCCGACATGCGCCGTCTGGTGCGCGAGGAGATCGCCGCCGGGCGCAGCGACGAACAGATTCGCGCTGATCTGGTCGGGCGCTATGGCGACTTCGTCCTGTTCACCCCGCCCTTGAGAGGCGGAACCTGGCTGCTGTGGTTCGGCCCGCTGGCGGTCCTGATCGCCGCGGCGTCGGGTCTGTGGCTGATGATGCGCCGCCGCCCCGCCGAGGCCGCGCCCCTGTCGGCCGCCGAGGAGGCGGATCTGGCCCGAATATTCGCCGATCAGGCGGTTCGCCCCGATCCTGACGCAAAGCCGTCTGACGACTGATGTCGGGCGACCTATCATCACGCGACGCGTTGGTGAAACCGGCCGCCGCCCTATATCGTAAGTCCGAACGGGCGCCCGCCGCCCGACGAGAGGATCGCAAGACACGCCCATGATGAAGCGCAAGGAATTCATGCTGGGGGCCATCGCTGGCCTGACCTTCGCCGCCGCGGCGACCGCCGGCGGCGTCATCGACTGGCCCTCGGCCCAGGCCGGGCCGGTGGCCGGCGTCTCCGGCCAGCTGGCGCCCAGCGCCGGCGCCGCGGGTCTGGCGTTCGCCCCGCCGCAGGGCGCGCCGCTCAGCTTTGCGGATATTTTCGCCCAGGTCGCACCGGCCGTGGTGCAGATCGACGTCAAGACGCGGGTGCGCCGGCCCAGCATGATCCAGCTCCCGGGCCTGCCGTTCGCCATTCCCAATCCGGACGGCGGACAGGAGGGCGAAGAGGGCGCAGACGAGGGCGGCGCAACGGCCATGGGCGCCGGCTCGGGCTTCTTCATCGCCGCCAACGGCTTCATCGTCACCAACAACCACGTCGTCGCCGACGCCACCGAGATCATGGTCAAGCTGGCGGACGGGCGGGAACTCGAGGCCCGCGTCGTGGGCCGCGACGAGGCCACCGATCTGGCTGTCATCAAGGTTGAAGGGACCGACTTCCCCTTCGTGACCTTCGAGGAAACGGCCCAGCCGCGGGTCGGCGACTGGGTGATCGCCGTCGGCAACCCGTTCGGGCTCGGCGGCACGGCCACGGCCGGCATCGTCTCCGCCCAAAGCCGTCAGAATCTCGAGGATCCCACCTCCAGCTTCGTCGACTTCCTGCAGATCGACGCGGCGATCAACCGGGGCAACTCCGGCGGGCCGACCTTCGATATCTATGGCCGGGTGATCGGCGTGAACTCGGCGATCTATTCGCCGACGGGCGGGTCGGTGGGGATCGGCTTCGCCATTCCGGCCTCTGTCGCCAAGCCCATCACCGACCAGCTGATGCGAGGCGCATCGGTCGAGCGGGGCTATGTCGGCCTGGGCCTCAGGACATTCGACGCCGACCGCTGGGAGGGCCTTGGCCAGCCCCGCGATTTCAAGGGCGCCTATATCGAATCCATCAGCCCCGGCGGGCCTGCCGCCCAGGCGGGAGTCCAGGAGGGCGATCTCCTTGTGGGGGTGAATGGTCGTCCAGTCGCCAACGGCACTGAGGCCACCCGCGCGGTCGGATCGGCACGGCCCAACGAGACCATTCGTCTGGAAGTCATCCGCGATGGCCGGCGCCGCACGATCAATGTCCGCTCCGGTGTGCGCCCCCCGGAGCGTGAACTGCTGGCCGATCAGGAACAGGGCGGCGGGGAAGGTCCCCGCAATGCGCCGACCACGCCGCAGGGCCAGACCGTCGAGGGCGCGACGGTGACGTCCATCACGCCGGCCCTGCGATCCCGCCACAGCATCCCCGAAAACGTCTCGGGCGTGATCGTCACCGCCGTCGGGCGGGGGACGCCTGCGGCGGAGGCTGGTCTCCAGGCCGGCATGGTGATCAGCCGTGCGGGCAACCGGACGATCGCCGGGGCCTCTGACCTGGCTGCTGTCATTCAGGAGTTCAGGGCGGCCGGCCGGCCCAGCATTCTTCTGTTCGTCGCCGCCGGAGCCCAGCGGGGCACGCTGGTGCTGAAATTCGCGGCCGATTGAGCCTCGCCAATCTGACAAACGCTTAACTGCCCCCATCGCCGCCGATGCGCTACCATCGGCGGCGATTCATGTTCGAGGGGCTGATTCCATGCGCATTCTGGTGGTCGAGGACGACGCTGAAGCCGCGACCGCCATGGTCCGGGGACTGACCGAGGCCGGGCACGAGCCCACCCACGCCGTCGACGGGGCGTTTGGCCTGCTGGAGGCGCAAAAGGGCGGCTATGACGTCTATGTCGTCGACCGGATGATGCCGCGCCTGGACGGCATCGGCATGGTCGAGACCCTGCGCAAGGACGGCGACCAGACGCCGGTGCTGTTCCTGTCGGCTCTCGGCGAGGTCGACGACCGGGTTGCGGGCCTGAAGGCCGGCGCGGACGACTATCTGGTCAAGCCCTACGCCTTCTCCGAACTGATCGCTCGCGTCGAGGCGCTGTCGCGCCGCCGCGAGACCGGCAGCGTCGCCACCATGCTCAAGGTCGGCGAGCTGGAGATGAACCTGATCGCCCGCACCGTCCACCGCGCCGGCAAGGAGATCGACCTGCAGCCGCGCGAGTTCCAGCTGCTGGAGTTCCTGATGCGCCACGCCGGCCAGTCGGTGACCCGCACCATGCTGCTGGAGAAGGTCTGGGAATACCATTTCGACCCCCAGACCAACGTCATCGACGTCCACATCAGCCGCCTGCGCGCCAAGATCGACAAGGGCTTCGACCACGCCATGCTGCAGACGGTGCGCGGGGCGGGGTACAGGCTGGAGCCCTAGATCGCAGACGTTCTCCCTCCCCCGCCGGGGGAGGGTGGTCGCGAAGCGACCGGGTGGGGAGGGCTCAGCGACATGGGCGCCATAGCCAAGGCGAGAAGTCTCCGGAAGAGAATGACCCCGGCCGAGGCGCGTCTCTGGGTTCGTTTGCGCGGCCTCCGCGCCGAGGGACTTCATTTCCGTCGTCAACACCCGGAGCGAGGCGATATTCTGGACTTTGTATGTCTGGCTCGAGGGATGATTGTGGAGGTTGACGGGAATTCCCACCTTGATCCGGATCGTGCCCGGAAAGACAGGGTGCGGGACGCCGTGCTCGGCCGCGAAGGGTTCGTGACCATGCGGTTCTCCAATGGAGACGTGAAGGAGAGGGTGGAGGAAGTCATACGAGACGTGCGCATGCGATGCCTTGCCCTCCCCACCCGGTCGTCGCTGCGCGCCGACCACCCACCCCCGGCGGGGGAGGGAGAATGAAACTGCCGTCGCTGTTAAGGCGCACACCCTTCCGGCTGACGCTGCTGTTCCTCGCCCTGTTCGCGGCGGCGGCCAGCGCCATCCTCGCCTGGGTCTATTTCGCCTCCGCCACCGAGGCCCGGACCAAGGCGGAACGGGACGTGCGCAGCGAGATGCAGGTCCTGATGGGCATCTATGAGGCCCGGGGCTTCGATGCGCTGAACCGGGCCGTGATCGACCGCACCCTGCGCGAGGGCGCCCTGGTCTATCGGCTCGAAGCCGCGAACAGCGGCGGGCAGGGGACTGGCAGCCTTACGATCCTCCCGATCGAAACGCTGGAGGGGGATCAGGAGTGGATCAGCTTCCCCTTCACCGAGACGGACGCCGAGGGCCGGGTGCGTCAGCCCCAGGTCCGGGGCGTCCAGACGCGGCTGGCGGGCGGCGGCATGCTGTTCGTCGGCCAGTCGCTCAGCGACACGGAGGCCTATCTGGCCCGCCTGACGCAGGCCCTCTGGACGGCCATGGGGATCGTGCTCCTGCTCGGCCTGGCCGGCGGCGTGCTGGTCAGCCGCAATCTGGAGCGTGCCATGGGGCGGCTGACCCGGGTCGTCACGGCGGTGCAGGAGGGGGACCTCAAGGCCCGCGCCGAGGTTCGCAACTCGGGTGACGAACTGGACGAGCTGGGCGCCGGTCTGAACGCCATGCTGGAACGGCTGGAGGGCTCGATGGCGTCCATCCGCCACGCCGGCGACGCCATCGCCCATGACCTGCGCTCGCCGCTGACGCGCATGCGGGCCAAGCTGGAAGTCGCCCTCATGGACGCCGAGGCGGGCAAGATCGACGGCGTCGACGCCGTCCAGCTGGCCCTCGACGAGGCCGACAACCTGCTCAAGACCTTCAACACCGTCCTGGCCATCGCCCGGCTGCAGGCGGCGGCCGGCCGCACCCCCGATCCGAAGGTGTTCGACGCCGCCGACCTCGCCGCCGACATGGCGGAGCTGTACGAGCCCGCCTCGGAGGACAAGGGGCTCGAGTTCTCCGCCGAGATCGAGCGCGGACTGATGGTCGAGGGCAATCAGCCCTTCCTCGCCCAGGCCCTGGCCAACATCATCGACAACGCCATCAAATACACCCCGACCGGGGGCGCCGTGATGCTGCGCGCCCGCCGGCGTTCGTCCGGAGAGATCGAGTATTCGGTCACCGACACCGGCCCGGGCGTCCCGGAGGAAGACCGCGAACGGGTCATCGAACGCTTCGTCCGTCTGGACAACAGCCGCACCGAAGCCGGCTCGGGCCTGGGCCTGTCGCTGGTCGGGGCGGTGATGGAGGCTCACGGCGGCCGCATCCTGCTCGACGAAGGCCCGGGCGAGTACGGCGGCTTCGGGCCGGGCCTGAGAGTGGCGCTGGTGCTCCCGGCGGCGGAATGAGCGGGCCCCTCGGCCGCAGGCTGGCCCCGTGCGGTCCCCTCGTCGACCCTGTCGCCGCCGAACGCAGCCGTGAACGCCTGTCCGGCGCCGCCAGCGAAGGCGGGTGGACCGTCACGCTGGATGGCGCCTGGCCCGCGCTGGCGCCGGCCATCGCCGCCTCGCCGTATCTCGCCGGGCTGGTCCGCCGCTGGCCGGAAAGGCTGCGCCTGACGCTGGAGGCGGCGCCGGAGGACCGGCTGGCCGCGATCCTGTCCGCCACGAAGGCGATGACCGGCGGTGTGGAAGAGGCCAGGGCGCCGTTGCGCTGGCTGAAGGCGGAACTGCACCTGCTGACGGCCCTGGCCGACCTCGGCGCCGTCTGGGACCTGGACGCCGTCACGGACGCTCTCAGCCGTTTCGCCGACGTCTCGGCCGAGGCCGCCCTGCGCGCCGTCGCCCATGACCAGCGGGAGCGCGGCAAGCTCCTGTCCGCGGCCGACGATCCGCGCGGTCCCGTTCCCGGCCTCTTCGGGCTCGCCATGGGCAAGCATGGGGCCTTTGAGCTCAACTATTCGTCCGACATCGACGTCAGCCTGTTCTGGGAGCCCGAGGCGCTGCAGGGGGCTTTGGCCGAGGGCGTCGAGCCGCAGAAATTCGTCGACCGCGCGGCGCATGCTTTCGCCGGGCTGATGCAGGAGCGGACGGGAGACGGCTATGTCTTTCGGGTCGATCTGCGACTGCGGCCAGACCCGTCCTCGACCCCGCCCGTCGTCGCGGCCCCCATGGCGCTGGCCTACTATGAAAGCGTCGGCCAGAACTGGGAGCGCGCGGCCTTCATCAAGGCCCGGGCGGTGATCGGCGACCTCGGCGCCGGCGCCGATTTCCTCAAGGCGCTGAGGCCCTTCATCTGGCGCCGCAGCCTGGACTATCCGGCCATCCTCGACATCCAGTCGATCAAGCGCCAGATCCACGTCCACAAGACGGGCGAGGGAATGGAGGCGGCCGGGGCCAATCTGAAACTGGGCCGCGGCGGCATCCGCGAGATCGAGTTCTTCGCCCAGACCCAGCAGCTGATCCTCGGCGGTCGCGACCCGGGTCTGCGCAATCCGCGCACCGTCGACGCCCTTGCCGCCCTGCGCGACGCCGGTCATGTCACCGGAGAAACCTGCGCCGCCCTGACCGCGGCCTATGTCGAACTGCGGCGGCTCGAACACCGGGTGCAGATGCTTGACGACGAGCAGACCCACATCCTGCCCGGCGATCCCCTCCGGCGCGCGGCGGTGGCGGCCCTGGCCGGCCAGGGCGACCTCGCCGCATTCGACCACGGGATCGAAGCCCTGCTTGTGGGCGTCAACCGGACCTATGGCGAACTGTTCGAGGGCGAGGAGGCGCTTTCGTCCCCCTATGGCTCGCTGGTCTTCACCGGGGTCGAGAACGATCCCGAAACGCTCGCGACGCTGGCGCGGATGGGCTTCGCCGAGCCCGGCGGCGTGGCCGATACGATCCGCAGCTGGCACCACGGCCGCATCCCGGCGACCCGGTCGGCGCGGGGGCGAGAGCTGTTCACCCGACTGGCCCCCCGCCTGCTGACGGCGTTGGCCGACACCGGCGCGGCCGACGCCGCCTTCCGTCGCTTCGCCGTCTTCTTCGCCGGCCTGAACAGCGGGGTGCAGGTCCAGGCCCTGTTTCTGGCCCAGCCGAAACTGTTCGACCTCGTCGTCGGGGTGATGGCGTTCGCGCCCCGGCTGGCCCGCACCTTGGGCCGCTATCCCGCGGCGCTGGACAGTATGCTGGACGCCCGCTTCGGCCGCGCCATCGACGAGGATTCCGGCGTCGTCGCCCAGATGCAGGCGGACGCCGCCGCGGCGCCCGACTTTGAAACCGCGCTCGACATCGCCCGCCGGGTGCATCGCGAGCAGATGTTCCGCATCGGCATCCAGACCCTGACCGGCCATGCGGGGCCGGAGGCGGCGGGTCGCGCCTATACCGCCCTGGCCGACGCCGTCATGGCCGCCCTGGCCCCCGCGGCCATGGCCGAGGCCGTCCGCCAGGGCGGCGCCCTGCCCGGCGGGGCGGTGGCCGTCGTCGCGCTCGGCAAGGCGGGCTCGCGCGAGATGACGGCCAGTTCCGACCTGGACCTGATGACCGTCTATGACGCCCCGTCCGAGGCGGTGTCGGAGGGCAAGGGCTGGGCCCCGGGCGTGTTTTATTCGCGCTTCACCCAGCGCCTGATCGCCGCCCTGTCGGCGCACACCGCGGAAGGGGGACTGTACGAGGTCGACATGCGCCTGCGGCCCGGCGCGGCCAAGGGACCGGTCTCGCTGCGCCTGTCGGCGGTGGAGGACTACTACGCCACCGAGGCCGACACCTGGGAGTTCATGGCCCTGACCCGCGCGCGGGTGGTCTGGACGGACGACCCCGCCTTCGGGGCCCGCGCCGCCGCGGTGCTCGAAGCCATCCTGCGCCGGCCGCGGCCTGACGCCCACGTCGCCGCCGACGCCCGCCGCATGCGCGATCTGATGGCGCGGGATCGGCCGGGGCAGGGGGCATGGGACCTCAAGCTCGCCCCCGGGGGCCAGGTCGACGCCGAATTCGTGGCCCAGGTCCGCCAGCTCGCCGCCGCCGCTGCGGGCGATCCGCTGACCGTGTCCACGCTCGAGGCGCTGGCGGGCGATCCCGCCCTCGCCGCGGCCTGGCGGATGCAGCAGGCGTTGAGCCAGATCCTCGGCGCCGCCTTTGACGACAGGCCCGATCCCGATCAGGAGCCCGAAGGCTTCCGCAGGCGCCTCGCCGAGGCCGCGGACCTCCCCGACTATGAGACGCTGAAGGCCCGGCTGACCGAGGTCAGGCGTGAGGCCCGGGCCGCCTTCGAATCGATCCTGCCTCCTCCTCGCGACGGAGACTGACGCCAGCGCCGTTTCAATCTCCAGACAGGGATCGCGCCCGCGTCGGGCGGTCATGGAGATCATCGAGATGCAAAAGACGCTTCTGATCGGCGGCCTCGCCGCCCTCGCCCTCGCCGCCGCGAGCGGCGTCGCCTTCGCCCAGCAGAGCCCGCGCGGCATGCGGGCGGACGCCGACGGCGATCGCCGCCTCAGCCAGGCCGAATTCGTCGGGCAGCGGGTCGAGCGCCTGGCTGCGATCGACGCCGACCGCGACGGTTCGGTCACGGTCGAGGAGCGCCGCACCGCCATGCAATCCCGACGCGCCACCCGCGCCGACGCCCGCTTCGAGCGGCTGGACGCGAATGACGACGGCGCCGTCAGCCGCGCGGAGTTCGATGCGGTCCGCGAAGCCCGCTCCAACCGCGGCCCCCGGCCGATGCGGGCCCACCGCGGCCTGAACCGGATGGAGGCCCGTGGCCCGGTGGCCGTCGCCGACGTGCAGACGCGGGCCGAACAGGCCTTCGCCCGGCTCGACGCCGACCGCGACGGCTTCCTCACCGTCGACGAGCGACGCGCGGGCCGCATGGCCATGCGCGAGCAGCGCCGTGAGCGAATGGTCGAACGCCGCGCCGCGCGTCAGGCGTCGCCTCCGGCGCCCGCTTCGGAGTAAGGATGATGTCAGGGACGGCGGTCATGAACCGGGCGACCCTCTCGGCAATGACGAAAGAGGGCCGGATTGGCGCTGATCGCCGACCCCGACGAGGAGCTTGTGCGTCGCGTGGGTCAGGGCGACCCGGCGGCGATCCAGGCCATGGTGGCCCGCAAGCTGCCGCGCATGCTGGCGCTCGCCCAGCGGATGCTGGGGGACGCCGCCGAGGCCGAGGACGTGGCGCAGGACGCCATGCTGAGGGCCTGGAAACAGGCGCCGCGCTGGACGCCGGGACAGGCCAAGTTCGACACCTGGCTGCACCGCGTCGGCCTGAACCTTTGCTACGACCGGCTGCGACGCCGGCGCGAGACGCCTGCGGCGACGCCGCCCGATCGTCCGGACACCGGCCCGGCTCCGGACAGGGGTTTGCTGGCGGCCGACGTCGGAGTGCGGGTCGATGCGGCGCTGGCGCGCCTGCCCGACCGTCAGCGCGAAGCCATCGTGCTGTGCCATTATCAGGAGCTGTCCAATATCGAGGCCGCGGCCCTGATGGAGGTCAGCGTCGATGCGCTGGAAAGCCTGTTGTCGCGTGGGCGACGGGCGTTGAGACAGGCCCTCGCCGATATCCGGCCGGGTGCTGAAGGAGCATGAGTGAGATGACGTCCGAACGGTTCCTCGCCCTGGTCGCAGCCTGGGGCGCCGACTCGCGCCGCTGGCCCGAGGCGGAACGCGAGGCGGCGCGGGCGTTCGCTGGGGCCCACCCGGCGGCGGCGGGGCCGGTCCTGGCCGAGGCGGACGCGGCGGACGCCCTGCTGCACGCCTCCCGCGTGGCGCACCCTTCCGTGGCCCTGCGCGACCGCGTCATCGCCTCCGCCGCCGGGGCCGGGCTGCAGGCCCGGCGTGCCGGTCGTCGGTGGCTCGACCGTCTGGCCATCACCATGGGCGCCGGCTGGGCCGCCGCCGCCTGCGCCGGCATCGTCGCGGGCGTCATGATGACCAGCTACCTGACCGCCGACGCCCAGGCCGAGGCGATCCTCTACCAGGCCTCCCTGCTGGGCGTGGACGACGCCGAGGTGCTGGGATGAACCCCCGGACCCTCAAGATCGCTCTTGCGGCCTCGGTGGCGCTGAACCTGTTCGCGGTCGCGGCGGGGGCCACGCTCTTCGTCACCCGCGCCCAGGTCGAGGACCGGGTCGAGGCGCAGCACCGCCCGGCCCGCGCCGGCTCGCCGATGCGGCTGGTCGACCAGCTGGATCCCGCCGTCCGCGAGCGGGTGCGCGACACGCTGAAAGCGTCCGCCCTCGCGGCCCGTCCCGACTTCGAGGAGGCGCGACTCAAACGGAGGCAGGCCGTGGAAATGGGGCAGTCCGCGACCTTCGACACCGCCCGCGCCGGGGCCCTGCTGGAAGAATCCCGCAATGCGGAGATCCGTGGCCGGGCCCGGCTGGAAGCGGACGCCATCGCCCTGCTGGCCACCCTCGAGCCGGATGACAGGCGGGCCCTGTCGGAGATTCTGACCCGCCGGGGCCGGTCCGCCAATCGCGGCCGGAGCGCGACGCCCGAAGCGCCAAGAGCGCCGCCGGCCGCCTGATCAGGCCGCGCGCGCTTCCGACGCGGCGGCGACCGGCTGCCCCGGCCGGCGGATAGGCAGGTCGAAGCTGACGGTCGTGCCTCGGCCGGGCTCGCTTTCAATGCTGAGCGATCCTCCGTGCAACTCGATCAACGACTTGGTCAGCGCCAGGCCCAGACCCGTGCCCTGGGTCGTCTTGGAGTGCTGGCCCTCGACCTGTTCGAACGGACGCGCCAGCCGGTTCAGGTCTTCGGCGGCGATGCCGATGCCGGTGTCGGTGACGGCCACCCGCAGCCGGTCGTCGTCCTCGCGGGACAGGGCCACGACGATATGGCCGCCCTCCGGCGTAAACTTCACGGCGTTCGAGATCAGGTTCAGCACCACCTGTTTCAGGCCGCGATAGTCGGCATCGATCTCGGGCAGCTCGGGCGAGTCGACCAGAATGTTCAGGCCCGCTTCCTGAATTTTGCCGCGCATCAGGCGGGCCGCGTCTTCCACCACCTCCTTCAGCGAGACGGTCTCATAGTGCAGCGTCAGCTTGCCGGCCTCGATCTTGGCCATGTCGAGCACGTCGTTGATCAGCGACAGCAGGTGCTGGCCGGACTGCAGGATGTCGGCCGCGTACCCCTTGTATTTCGGATCGCCCAGCGGCCCGAACATCTCCCCGGCCATGATCTCCGAGAAGCCGTTGATGGCGTTCAGGGGGGTGCGCAGCTCATGGCTCATATTGGCGAGGAATTCGGACTTGGCCTGGTTGGCCGCCTCCGCCCGGGTCATCGCCACCTCGTATTTGCGCGCCAGCTGGGACAGCTTTTCCTCGCGGTCCTCCAGCTCGGTGATGGTGACATGCAGCCGTTCGGTGGCGCGCTGGCGTTCCGCCTCCTTCTGCTTGATGGCGGTGATGTCGGCCGCGGTGACGACCGAGCCGCCGTCCGAGGTGAACCGCTCGGCCAGCTGCAGCCAGCGCCCGTCATGAAGTTCGACTTCGCGCGCGCCGGCCCGTCCGTCGGTCGCCGGCTGGTCCGACTTGATGGCGAGAGCGGCGATCTGGTTCAGGTCCTGCTTGAACACGCCCTTCCTCAGCATCCCGGGCTCGAAGGCGAAGGCGTCCTGGAAGGCCTGGTTCGACAGGATCAGCCGGCCCTGTTTGTCGAACAGGACGAAGGCGTCGGACACGCTTTCGATGCCGTCCCGCAGCCGGCTTTCGGCGGCCTGCGCCTGCGCCTTGGCGCGGCGGGCCTCGGTCGTGTCCAGCGCCACGCCCAGCACATTGGTGAAGCCGTCGGCGCCGCGGTCGCCGCGCGCCTGCCCACGGGCGTCGATCCAGCGCGCCCGCCCCTGGGCGTCGGGCACCGGGAAGCTGACGTCGAAGGCGCCGAAGGTCTGCGCCTGTCGCAGCGCATGCAGGACGGCGTCATGATAGCGGGGATGGATCCGCCCCAGCACCTCGTCAGACGGGATCGGCCCGCTGCGGTCCAGACCCATCAGCTCGGCCATATAGTCCGAGACCGTGACCTGGTCTGTTTCGGTATCCCATTCCCAGACCCCGCAGCGCGCGGCCTCGACGGCTCCGCGAAAGCGCCGCTCCGACGCCGCCCACTCCCGGCTGATGCCTTGCTGGCGTCGCTGCATGTGCAGGACCAGGGCGAGGGTGAACAGGCCGATCAGGATCGGCGGGCCCAGAACCCAAAGCTCGCTCCAGCTGATTCCGCCGAGCGGACCGGCCGACGCCGCGACCGGCCGGTTGATGCTGCGCGCGACCAGCAGGACGTGGGCGGTGATCGCCAGCGCCAGCGCCAGTATGGCGATGCGAAGCCACCGAGGGGGGCCTCTGTGCCGGTCGGCGGCTCGCCTTCCCTCACTGGTTATGCGGCGCTCTTCACCCCGCAAGGCGCTCTCCCCAAGGATTCGGCGTTGAACGGAGAATCTAGGCTGCGTCGCGGATTCCTGTCGAGGCTTGGTTGGAAACGATCAACCAATTGTCGACCGGCGTGTCAGGCCGCCTGGGATACCCGCGCCGACGCGACGGCGCCCTCGGCCGGGGCGGTCAGCACGTCCGTCACCGTTTTCAGCACGGTACGGGCCTCGCGGGCCAGCATCCGGGTTTCCGGCGGGGCGTCGTCGGGCGCTTCATCGACCGACGCGACCAGCCGCTCGGCCAGGGCCATGAGGCGTGGCGCAGCGGCGATCAGCCGGGCCTGGAACTCGATCTGGTCGGGGTCGCGGTCGTATTCAGCGCCGGGCACGCGCCAGCCGCCCCAGTCGGCCTTGTCGGTGACGATCACCGGATAGGTGCCGGGGAAGGGGTGATGCGGGCAGTCATCAGCGGTCTGCCATTTGTTGCGGGCCCGCATCAGCCGCCAGGTCTCGCCGGCGTTGGCGGCCGGATCTTCGGTCGGCAGCAGCAGTTCATGGCCCAGGAACTCGCGGCCCAGCCCGACGTCATAGGTGACGCGCACCGGCTCCTCGAAGCCCTTGGCCCAGACAGGCTGGACCTTCTCGATCTGGGCCCATGCGCCGACGCATTCGACCCAGACCTTCTGACCCTTCTGGAACTGCGCGCGCGCCATCAGCCTCTCCCGTATCCGGCGGGCATCCTGTGGCAGCGCCGATGAACGTCGGGTTTGGCGAAAGGGTTAAGCGAATCCTGACGCGCCGGGCGTTCAGGGGCGCGAAATGTCTTCCAGCGCCTCGCCCGCGTACTTTTCCTTCACCCGGGTCGACAGGTCGCCCAGGGACACGACCCCGACCAGCCGGTCGTCCTTGTCCAGCACCGGCAGACGGCGGATCTGCCTGTCGCCCATGGCGTCAAGCACGGACTTCAGGTCGTCATCGGCGCGGGCGGTGTGCGGATCGCGCGAGATGTATTCCACTACCGGCGAGGTGCAGGCGGCTCCGCCGGCCACGGCCCGCACCGTGATGTCGCGGTCGGTGATGGTGCCGATCAACCGGTCTCCGTCCGCCACAGGCATGAAGCCGAAGTCTCCCGCGGCCATGCGCGACGCCACCTCCTGCAGGCTGTCGCCCGGCCGGGCCACCTGGACGTCCTTGCTCATCACGTCGCGAATTTTCATCGGAGCTCTCCTTGTGGGGTTGCGGTCAGAACACCCCCCGGCCGGCGCGGTTCCTGACTGTGAGACAACGAGACCCTCAGACGCGGGTCAGCCCCGGCATGGCTTTATGGCCTCATCGACCGGGATGGTCCCGGCTTGAAAGGAACTGCAATGAAGACCGCCACGATCAGGAAAGCCCTGCTCCCCGTGCTGGCGGCGTCCGCGGTCATGGTTTCGACCCCGGCGCTGGCCCAGAGCTTCGGGGTCACCCTCAGCTTCGGCTCGCCCGGCTACAGCCAGGGCTACGCCCCCCACCGCGGCTACAGCCCGCGCGACCTTCAATACCGCGCTCACGTCCTGTCGCAGCACATCGAGCGCATGGCCTGGGACCGCAGCGTCAACCGGGGTCAGGCCCGTAGCCTCGCGGCGCAGATGAACCAGTACCAGCGCCTGGAATACCAGTACGCCCGCAACGGCCTGACCGCCCGCGAATACGCCGACCTGAACAACCGGCTGAATCGCATCCAGATGCAGGTCCAGCGCGTCCAGCGCACCCGCTGGTAGTCGGCTTCGACTGATGGAAGGCCGCCCCGGCGACGGGGCGGCCTTTCTCTTTGGGCCCGGCGCCGCTAAGTCGCGCTGGTCGCCCGGAGCCCGCCCATGACCGCCCCCCAGAACGCCGCAGCCGAAAGCCGTGACATCCTGACCCGACTCGGGGTGGGCGCGATCTGGAGTTCGGACGGCTTCGAGGCCCGCTCGCCCATCGACGGTTCGGTCGCCGGCCGCGTCGCCGAAACCTCCGACATCGACCCGGTCGTGGTCTGTGCAGTCTCCGCCTTCCATCATTGGAAACGCGTCCCGGCCCCGCGCCGCGGTGAGCTGGTCCGCCTCCTGGGCGAGGAGCTGCGCGCCTCGAAGGACGACCTCGCCCGGCTCGTCACCCTGGAGGCCGGCAAGATCGTCTCGGAAGGCCTGGGCGAGGTGCAGGAGATGATCGACATCTGCGACTTCGCCGTCGGCCTGTCGCGCCAGATCTACGGCCTGACCATCGCCTCCGAGCGACCCGGCCACCACATGCGCGAGACGTACCAGCCGCTGGGGCCGGTGCTGGTCATCTCGGCCTTCAACTTCCCGGTCGCCGTCTGGGCCTGGAACGCCTGCCTCGCCCTCGTCTGCGGCGATCCGGTGATCTGGAAGCCGTCGGAGAAGACGCCGCTGACGGCGCTGGCGACCCACGCCATCCTCGAGCGCGCCATCGCGAGGTTCGGCGAGGCGCCCGAGGGCCTTTCGCAGCTGGTCATCGGCGGCCGCGAGGCTGGCGAGGCCCTGGCCGCCGATCCGCGCATCCCGCTGGTCTCCGCCACCGGTTCGACCCGCATGGGCCGGGCCGTGGCGCAGACCGTCGCCGCCCGCCTCGGCCGCAGCCTGCTTGAGCTCGGCGGCAACAACGCCATGATCGTGACGCCCAGCGCCGACCTCGATATGGCCGTCCGCGCCATCGCCTTCTCGGCCGTGGGAACGGCGGGACAGCGCTGCACCACCCTGCGCCGCCTGCTGGTGCACGAGAGCATCGCCGAGACCCTGATCGCCCGCCTCAAGGCCGCCTATGAAACCCTGCCGGTCGGCGATCCGCGCCGTGACGGGGTGCTGGTCGGGCCGCTGATCGACGACGCGGCCGGCGCCGCCTTCGACGCTGCGCTGATGCAGGCGGAGGACGAAGGCGGCGAGGTGATCGTCGGCGGAACCCGCGGCGCCGAGGGGCCCGGGATCTACGTTCGCCCGGCCATTGTCCGCATGCCGGCGCAAAGCGCGGTGGTCCAGCATGAGACCTTCGCCCCGATCCTCTATGTCCTGACCTGGTCCGACTTCGACGAGGCCGTGGCCCTGCAGAACGCCGTGCCCCAGGGCCTCAGCTCCTGCGTCTTCACCGACAGCGTCCGCGAGGCCGAGCAATTCCTGTCCGCCTGGGGCTCCGACTGCGGCATCGCCAACGTCAACATCGGCCCGTCCGGCGCCGAGATCGGCGGCGCCTTCGGCGGCGAGAAGGACACCGGCGGCGGGCGAGAGAGCGGCTCTGACGCCTGGAAGGCCTATATGCGCCGCCAGACCCAGACGGTGAATTTCAGCCGGGAGCTGCCGCTGGCGCAGGGGGTGAAATTCGAGGTGTGAAACCTCTCCCATTGGGAAAGGGTGTGGGCCGTCTCTCTCAGTCGGCGCAAGCCGTGTCGCCATCCGGAGCGGCGGCTCACGCCGAAGGATAGAGCCGACCCACATCCGGCGCTGCGCGCCACCTTCTCCCAATGGGAGAAGGATTCAGAGCGCCGCCTCCAGCGCCTCCGCCAGATCGCCCTTTCGCACAGCCTCGACCCGGTCCAGCCCCAGCCACCCGGCCATCCGCTTCAGCTCCGCCGCCAGCCGCGCCGCCGTTTCCGCCGTCGTGTCCGGCTCCCGCCACGCCGCCTGCACCAGCAGCACGCCCGCCTTGCGGTCCGACTTCAGATCGACCCGCGCCGTGATCGCCTCGTCCTCGAGGAAGGGCAGGACGTAGTAGCCGTGGGTGCGCCTGTGCGCCGGTGTGTAGATCTCCAGCCGCACCCGCGTCCCGAACAGCCGCTCCGTCCGGTCGCGGGCCCAGATCAGGTTGTCGAACGGCGACAGCAGGGCCGCGCCCGCGACCTTGCGCGGCGTCCGCGCCCCGGCCGCGAGGTAGGCGGGCTGCCGCCAGCCCTTCACCGAAACCGGCGTCAGCTCCCCCGCCTCGACCAACTCGGCGATCCGGTCCCGCGCATCCGCCAGCGGCAGCCGGAAATAGTCGCGCAGGTCCGCCGCCGTCGCCACGCCCATGGCCCGCGCCGAGATGCGGACCAGCTCCCTTTGGGCGTCGGCCTCGTCCGGCGTCGGCAGATCGACGATGCGCGCGGGCAGGGCGCGTTCGGTCAGGTCATAGACCCGCTCGAAACCATTCCGCGTCTTCGTGGTGATCAACCCGGCCCAGAACAGCCACTCCAGCGCCCGCTTGCCGTCCGACCATGACCACCAGCCGGGCGCGCCGCGCGGGCCCGTGGCGAAGTCGCCGCCGGTGACCGGTCCGCGCCGTTCGATCTCGGCCAGAACCCCGTCGATATAGTCCTGCTTCTCGCGCCCGAACCGCGACAGGCCGGTCCACATCGCCCCGCCCCGCGCCCGCTCCATCCGCCACCGCAACAGCGGCTGCATCTCCAGCGGCAGCAGCGACGCCTCATGGCCCCAGTATTCGAACAGCCCCCGCCGCGCCCCCCAGGCCTCGGCCTCCAGCGCCTCGCGCGGATAGTCCCCCAGCCGCGAAAAGGCGGGCAGATAGTGGGTCCGCGTCACCACATTGACGCTGTCGATCTGGATCACGCCGAGACGGCGGGCGAGGTCACGGACATGGCGTCGGTCGGGGGCGGCGGGCTGCGCGCGCCCGAACCCCTGGGCGGCCAGGGCGATGCGGCGGGCGGATTTGGGGGAGAGGGTTTCAGTCACGGAGTTATCATGGCGGCATCCCTCTCCCATTGGGAGAGGGGTTGCTCAGCCGGGTCCGAAAACCGCTCACCGCAAGCTGTGGTCCATGCCGTCCCGGATCGCCGCTTCGCAGCGTCCGGGATGACAGGGACCGCATCAGATACCTACGGCGCCGCCCGTGCCGGCAGGCCCTCCGCCGCCCGGACCAGCTGCACGAACTCGGCCCGCTCACCGTACGGATCCTCGCCGCGCGCGCCCTGCGCCTGGTCCAGGACCGCATCCCAGTCGAAGCCGTCGCCTAGCCAGGGGTCGCCGCGCAGGCGCTGTCCGAAGGCGGCGACAGCGATGGCCCAGCGGGTGCTCTCCGGAGGTTGGGCGCTGACCCGGTCGCCGCCTGCATTCGACACCACCCGCTGCATCAGCCGGGAGTCCCGCTCGCCCGGCAGCTTGTAGCGCACCTGCACGAAGCCGACCTCGCCGTCCGGGTCGCCGCCGCCGACACCGAGGCTGTTGCGGTTCTCGGGGTAGCGCCGATCGCCCATCTGGCTGGGCCCGCCCACCGGGGTGATCTCGTACAGGGCGGTCACCGAGGCGCCCGATCCGACCTCGCCGGCGTCGACGCGGTCGTTGTTGAAATCGGCCTCGTTGAGCAGCCGGGTCTCATAACCGATCAGCCGGTACTCCGAGACCCGCGCCGGGTTGAACTCGACCTGGATCTTGACGTCGTCGGCGATGGGGAAGGCGCCGCGGTCGAAAGCGGGACCGAACAGTCGCCGCGCCTCGTTCAGATCGTCGACATAGGCCGCGGTCCCGTTGCCCGCCTGGGCGATCGCCTGCATCCGGGCGTCCTGATAGTTGCCGCGTCCGAAGCCGTAGACCGACAGATAGACGCCGGTCTCGCGCTTGGCGGCGACATAGTCCTCCAGCCGCAGGTTGTCGGTGACGCCGACGTTGAAGTCCCCGTCGGTGAACATCAGGATCCGGTTGACCCGGTCGCGGGCGAAATTCGCCTCCGCCTGCTGATAGGCGTTGGTCATCCCCGTCGCGCCGGCCGTGCCGCCCGAGGCGTACAGGCTGGCCACGGCGCAGCGCAGTTTCAGCTTCTGGTCGCCGGGCGTGGGGGCCAGACGCGTGCCCGCGCCCTCGGCGTAGAAGGTCACCGCGGCCGTGTCCTGCGGCCGCAGCCGGTCGATGATCAGGTTCATCGATTTCTGCGCCAGGGCCAGCTTGTCCGGGCTGTCCATGGAGCCCGACACATCGACGAGGAAGGTCAGGTTCAGAGGCCGCCGCTCCGCCTCCGGCAGCTCGTAGCCCTGCAGGGCCACATGGACGATCTGCCGACCGGGCGCCCAGGGCGAGGCGGTCACGGCCGTGGAGATGGCGAACGGCTGGGTCGCAGACGCCGGCCGTTCATAGCCGTAGTCGAAATAGTTGATCAGCTCCTCGACCCGCACGGCGTCCGCCGGCGGGGCGCGGCCCTCATCGATGAAGCGGCGGACGTTGGCGTAGCTGGCCGTGTCGACGTCGATCGAGAAGGTCGAGACCGGCTCATCGGCGACGCGGCGGACCGGGTTGGGCGCTGCGTCGGGATAGCGCTCCGTGTCGGCCGGGCGCGGCGGGGCGATGACGCCGGGCGACGGCGACGGGGCCGGCATCCGGGACCCCGAGACGACCGCCTCGCTTCGCACCCGCGCATCGGTCGAGGGGGCGCTCGGCACAGGCGGCGGCGGAGCGGTCGGAGGCGGCGGAGGCGGGGGAGGGGGCGGCATCGGCCCGGCATAGGCCGCCGTCACGCCGCCCGCAGGCGCGGGGCGGACACTGCGTTCCTCCGGCAGGGTGAAGCCGTAGGCCCGGCAGGCGGCGGGCGAGACCACGCCGTCCGACGGCTTGTCCACATCCACCGTACGCGCGCCCTGCGCCATGGCGGGACAGGGCGTCAGGGGGACGACGAGGGTCAGGCTGGCCAGACCGACAAGGGCCTGTTTGAACGGGCGTCCGGACATCGCGCAATTCCCCTTGGATGTGCGACGCATGAGGCAGGGCGCCCTCGGGCGAAACTGTGGCGCAGCGATCTGACGAGGTCTGACGGCGTCGAAGCGCTCCGAAGGGTGGCGGATCCAGCGTTCACCCCCCACTATCCGGCCACGCTTCAGGGGATGCAGATGCACGAGACCACCAGTATGGGGCTGGGCCACGCGGTGGCGCTGCTGGCGGCCATGGTCGTCGCGGCCACCCTGTTCAGACGCTTCGGCCTCGGCGCCGTGCTTGGGTATCTGGCGGCCGGGCTGCTGATCGGTCCCTCAGGCCTGCGTCTGGTCAGCGACCCGGAATCGGTGCTGCACGTGGCCGAGTTCGGGGTCGTCATGTTCCTGTTCATCATCGGGCTGGAGATGCGGCCGGCGCGCCTGTGGAGTCTGCGCAAGGAGATCTTCGGCCTCGGCGCCGTTCAGGTGCTCGCCTGCGCCCTGCTGCTGACGGGGATCGCTCTCCTGGCGGGTCTCGCCTGGTACGCCGCGGTGATCGCCGGTTTCGGCTTCGCCCTGTCGTCAACCGCGATCGTCATGCAGTTGCTGCAGGAGCGGAACGAGAACGCCGGGCCGGCCGGGCAGAGGGTGGTTTCGATCCTGCTGTTCGAGGATCTGGCGATCGTGCCCCTGCTGGCGCTCGTGGCGGTGCTGGCCGGCGCCTATGGCTCGGCGGTCGACACCGGCAACCCGGTCTGGATGACGGTCGGACTGGCGATCGGCGCCGTGGCGGTGGTCTATGTTGCGGGCCGCTGGATCGTGAACCCGTTCTTCCGTCTGCTGGCCCGCTACGGCGGCCGCGAGGTGATGACCATGGGGGCCCTTCTGGTCGTCCTCGGCGCGGCCTGGGCCATGAACCTGGGCGGGCTGTCGATGGCCATGGGCGCCTTCCTCGCGGGCGTGCTTCTGTCGGAATCGACCTTCCGCCATCAGCTTGAGGCCGACGTCGAGCCGTTCCGTGGACTGCTGCTGGGCCTGTTCTTCCTCAGCGTCGGCATGTCGCTGGACCTGCGCGTGGTGGTCGCCGACTGGGCCTGGGTGCTGGGCGGGCTCGCCGCCTTCATGTCCGCCAAGACGGCGGCCGTCTATGCGGTCGCCCGCATCCGCCAGAAGCACGGCGAGGGCCTGCTGCGCGCGGCGCTGATGGGCGAAGGCGGCGAGTTCGCCTTTGTCCTCTATTCCACCGCCTTCGCCGCCGGCCTGTTCGACGCCCGCACCGCCGCGATCCTGTCCGCCGTGGTCATTCTGTCGATGGCCCTGACCCCGCTGAGAGTCATGCTGGCGGACCGACTGCGCCCGAACGAGGATCTGTCGCCGGACGACGCCGACGGGGTCGATCGGGCCAGGAACCTGCGCGAGCGTGTGCTGATCATCGGCTTCGGCCGCTTTGCGCAGGTCGTGTCACAGCCCCTGCTCGCGCGCGACGTGGACGTCTCGATCATCGACATGGACGTCGAAATGATCCAGGCGGCGGGCAATTTCGGCTTCAAGGTCTATTACGGCGACGGGGCCCGGCTGGATGTGCTTCGCGCGTCCGGAGCCGCCGACGCCGAAACCATCCTCGTCTGCGTCGACAAGCCCGACACGGCCGACCGGATCGTGGAACTGGTCAAGGCCGAGTTCCCCCTGACCAAGCTGTTCGTCCGCGCCTATGACCGCGGCCATGCGATCCGGCTGGTCCAGGCCGGGGTCGAGTATCAGCTTCGCGAGACGTTCGAGAGCGCCCTGGTCTTCGGTCATCAGGTCCTGATCGACCTCGGATTCGCGGACGAGCAGGCGCGCGAGACAATCGAAGACGTCCGCCGCCGCGACGAGGATCGTCTGTCGCTGCAGATGGTCGAGGGCATCACCGCGGGCCGTTCGCTGATGCGCGGCAATATCCGGACGACGAAGCCCGAGCCCTATGTCAAACCCCGCCGCGAGGGTCGGGCGCTCAACGAAGAGGCCGCGGAAGCGCTGGAGGATGACGACCATGAAAAAGCCGACGCCTGACGGCGCCGGCTTCCTCGTTCCAACCCGGAAGGCGGAAAGGCCTACATGCCGGCCTTGATCTGCTGGGCCTGGCGCAGGTGCGCCTCGATCTTGGGAACGACCGAGCGGGCGTGCGCGGCGAGCGGCGACTCATTGTCAGAGAAGCCCCGATGCAGCGTCAGGGACTCCTGGTGGGCGGCGATCTGCTGGTCGACCCAGACCCGGTCGAAATTGGCGGCCGGGGCCGAGCGCAGATTGTCGATCATCCCCTGACGGCGCTCGTCGAGTTCGGTCGGCGGCGTCACCTCGGGCGCGGCTTGCGGGAGCATGGCCTTCATGGCGTTGGAGGCGGCGGTGTGATCGGTCTTGATCATCCGGGCCAGCTCCTTGATCTGGGCATTCTGCGACCGCTCGGCGGCGAGGTCGGCGGCCATGATCTCGTACATGTCGCCCATGGCCGCGTTCGGCACGTAGGCGGAGACCATGTTCGAGCCCATCGTCGCGGCGGACACCTGGCCCACCGGCGCGGCGGCCATGTCCTGGGCCTTGTCTACGGCGGGGGGGCTCTGTTCCGAGTTGCAGGCGGCGAGCAGGGCAAGGCAGGCGGTGCCGGCGAAAAGAGGTCTGATCATGGTTATTCCTCCAGAGTGATATGCGGGGGAAAACTGCGCGACGGCGGCAAGGTTCCCCATTCGCCTCGGAGCAGGGTTCGGTGTATGCAGCCCGCGCCATGAACCGCCGCCTCTCGATCGCGCCCATGATGGACTGGACCGACCGGCATTGCCGGGCGTTCCACCGCGCCCTGACATCCAGGGCCTTGCTCTACACCGAGATGGTCACCGCGCCGGCCGTGGTGAACGGCGACCGCGAGCGGCTGCTGGGTTTTGACCCCGTCGAGCACCCGGTCGCCCTCCAGCTGGGCGGCTCCGACCCGGCCCAACTGGCCGAGGCGGCGCGGATCGGCGAGAGCTACGGCTATGACGAGATCAACCTGAACGTCGGATGCCCGTCGGACCGGGTCCAGTCCGGCCGCTTCGGCGCCTGTCTCATGCGCGAGCCGCAACTGGTCGCAGACTGCATGGCTGCCATCCGGGAGACGGTCTCGGTCCCCGCGACCGTCAAATGCCGCATCGGCGTCGACGACCAGGACCCGCAGGTCTCCCTGTTCGAAACGGTCGACGCCTGCGCCGCCGTCGGGATCGACACCTTCATCGTCCACGCAAGGATGGCCTGGCTGAAGGGTCTGTCGCCCAAGGAGAACCGCGACGTGCCGCCGCTGGACTACGCCCTCGTGCGGCGGCTGAAGCGTGAGCGGCCGCAACTGTCGATCTCGATCAACGGCGGCATCGCCTCGCTGGACGCGGCCGAAGCCCATCTCGACGATCCCGGCGACGGCGTGCAGCTGGACGGCGTCATGCTGGGCCGCGCCGCCTACCATGAACCCGCCATCCTCGGCCAGGCGGACCGGCGGCTGTTCGGCGCGCCCTCGCCCGATGTCGACGCCTTCGCCGCGATCGACCGCTACCGTCCCTATGTGGCGGCCCGGCTTGCCGAAGGCGTCCACCTGGCCGCCATGTCGCGTCACATGCTGGGTCTGATGCACGGCCGCCCGGGCGCGCGCGCCTTCCGCCGGATTCTGACGGTCGAGTCCATCGCGCCCGCCGCGGGGCTGGAGGTGATCGACCGCGCCGTCGCCGCGGTGCGCGACGCCGAGGCGCGGCTGGAGCTGCGCGGCGAGGCCGCCTGAGCCCCGTTAACCGCGGGCTGTGATTCAACGGCCACACCGCGGCGACAACCCGCACTCCGCCCCTCGGCCCGGGGAACGCCACGGCGCCGCTTCGCATTGGATCGGACAGGAGTCCGCCCATGTCCAAGCGTCCGTCTTCCCGCCCCGATCTGCACCTCGTCCAAGCCGAGGTCTACGACCTGATGCGCACCCCGGAAACGACGTCCGAGCGGGTCAAACGCCTGCAGATGGAGGCGCGCGCCCTGGCGGTCGAACAGGTCGAGGCGCTGGAGAAGGTGCTGATGCAGGCCGCCGTCATGGCCCAGGAGATCGCCGACGGCGGCGACGCCTATCCCGTCGGCGCCCGCGAGTTGGCGGGCCGCCTGGCCTCGGACCTGCCCGCCAAGGCCCAGACCTTGAAGGCCGTGGTCGTCCGGACGCTCTAGACCGCCGGGGCTTCGCGTCCTTCCCGGATGCGCCGCGCAAGCCGGAACACCACCACCGCCAGTATGACCAGCGCGATCGGGATCAGGATCGGCGCGAGGAAGGCCACGATCACCGTCACGAACGCCAGCACGTCCTCCACCAGCGACACCACAGGATTGCCCAACCCCCCGGTCGTCGCCGTCGAGCCCACCCGCACTCCGGTCTGGGCGGCATTGAAGGCGAGGGCCGCCGGCGCCCCGACGATCAGGCCGGCGATAGCCGCCGCCGAGGGATCGACGTTCCAGAACACGCTCCCCGCCGCCACCGCGCCGGCGATCGGGCGCGTGACGTAGCCGATGGCGTTCAGCCCGTGATCGATGGCCGGCACCTTGTCGCCGGCGAACTCGGCCACGGTGGCTGTCGCCAGCGCCGCGATGGCCGGCCAGGAGACCAGCCAGTCCATCTGGTCGATCAGGCGCACCCCGAACAGTTCGAATTTCGCGGCCACCGCCAGCATCAGCAGCGGCAGGAAGGTCCGCAATCCCGTCGCCGAGGCCAGGCCAAGCCCCAGCAGGGCGGGCAGCACCCAGGTCTGCAACGGCCCCGCGGCCGTGCTGATCGAGGACAGGTCGAGATCGGGCATGCGGCGGCTCCGGAGGTCGAAGATCACAATGCGCTGGAACGCTTGCGCGCTCCATCGGCTTTTCCCTCATCCAGACAGAGGAGCCCCCCATGGACGACCGTTTCGAACCTCGCGCCGAGTCCATCGCGGACCAGGAGCGCAAAATCCAGGCGGAGATTGACGCCAAGGCCAAGGAGGGCGGGGGTGAGGAAAAGGACGGCGCCGTCCAGGCGGGCGCCCGCAAATACCCCGAGCCGCCCTTCCCGAAACAGCACCAGACCAAACCGGGCGATGAAGCCGCCCTCGACCCGGCGCCCATGTATGACGCGCCGTTCTGGAAGGGCTCAGGCAAACTCGAGGGCATGGCGGCCATCATCACCGGCGGCGACTCCGGCATCGGCCGCGCCGTGGCCGTGCTGTTCGCGCGGGAGGGCTGCGATGTCGCCATCTGCCACCTCGATGAGGACCGGGATGCGGAGGACACGAAGAACGCCGTCGAGGCCGAGGGCCGCAGGGCCATCGTGCTGCAGGGCGACGCCGCCGACCCCGCCTTCTCCGAGGCCGCGGTCAAGGCGACTCTCGACGCCTTCGGCCGTCTCGACGTGGTGGTGCCCAACGCCGCCTTCCAGGAACATGTCGAGGCGCTGGAGGATCTGACCCTCGAGCATTTCGACCGCACTCTGAAGACCAATCTCTACGGCTATTTTCACCTCGTGAAGGCGGCGGTTCCGCACCTGAAGCCCGGCGGTTCGATCGTCATGACCGGCTCCGTTACGGGCATTATGGGCAACGACAACCTGCTCGACTATTCGATGACCAAGGGCGGCATCCACGCCTTCGCCCGGTCGCTCGGGACCCATCTCGCGCCGAAGGGTATCCGGGTGAACGTCGTCGCGCCGGGCCCGGTCTGGACGCCCCTCAACCCCGCCGACCAGCAGGCGGACAAGGTCGCCCGGTTCGGCTCCGGGACAGTGATGAAACGGCCGGCGCAGCCGGAAGAGATCGCCCCCGCCTTCGTCTTCCTGGCCTCGCCGCAGATGTCGAGCTACATCACCGGCGAAATCCTGCCCATCATCGGCGGGTACGGCGGCGGCTGAGTCGGACGAGAGGCTTTAGGCTTTCAGGTCGTCGAACTCGGGATGGCGCTTCAGCCAGGCGGCCGCATAGCTGCAGCGCGGCGCCAGCTTCAGCCCTTCGGCGCGCGCATGCTCGGCCAGCGACTGCATGAACCGGCCGGCCGCGCCCGTGCCACGCAGCGCCGGATCGGCCTCGACGTGCAGAATCACGCGGGTCTCGCCCTGGACGGCGTAGTCGGCGAACACGGCGCGCAGCTGGCCCTCGTCGTCGGAGAACCCCTGCTCGAACCGCTGCTCGGAGCGGACGTCGCGGAAATCGGTCATGTGCGGCCTCGGCTATGTCGGGAAACGGACCCCGGGCGAACACGGCAGTCCCCAACCCGTTCCCTGAAAACCGCTGTTGCCGGTTTCCGTCAGGCGCCGTGGCTTTGGCGCACTCAGGGCGCCTTGTCGCCGAGCAGGTTCAGCAGACCAATGAGGCTCTTGATGGTGAACCAGACGGTCAGGAACAGCAGCGCCAGCAGCAGGATGATCGCCACCGGCACGAGCACGACCCCCATCGCCGGCGCCGCAAACACTCCCGCGACGCAGCCCCAGAATCCGACCCACAGCAGGATGGTCCACCAGAACACCGACCAGAACAGGCCAATCTGGGCGTCGATATGGGCGCGGGAAACGCCGCTCGATCCGCTACGCCCGGCGTAGGCGACGATCAGCCCCACGATCACCAGCAGGTTGGCGCTGGGCAGGGACAGGATGTACAGGCCCCAGGCGATCAACGCCGCCGGCCTGCCCTCGGACTCGTGGCCGGATGCGAAGCGCGGCTCCACCCTTGCAGGGGTCTGTTCAGCCATGGCCTGTCTCCGTCAGATCCACCAGCCGCGCGGATCGGCGATCGCGCGGCCGGACTTCAGGATCCAAACGCCCGAAGCCCCGCGAAGCACCAGCCAGATGGCCAGAGCGAACAGGATCGGCACGCCCAGGGCGAACGGGGCTGCGAGCAGGATCACGCCGGCCACCGCCGCCACCGCGGCCGCCCACAGGGTGCGCTGCTGATAGACGAAATGCGAGGCGGACAGGTCGTCGTCCGGCCCCGCCCGTCCGGTCACGGCGAGCAGGCCGATCAGGGCCGATACGCCCATGGTCGGCACCGCGAACAGGATCAGGGCGTATACGGCGTACAGACCCATCCCCCCGCCCGGGATGGCGGCGCCTGTGTCGCGCCGGCTGCGTCGGGACGTGAACTCGCGCGAGGGGGCAAGGACGAGTTCCGCCTCGACCGGCGGGGCCGGGGCCGGACGCGGCTCATCCCTGACGGCCGCAGGCGCGGCCTCCCCGGGCTCCGGATCGAAGACGGGTTCAGCCTCAGGCTCAGGTTCCGGCGCGGGCTCGGGCGCGCGCGTGCGGCCTTGCAGCGACGCCGGAGAGGCGAAGCCGATCAGGTCGTCATCGTGTTCGTCCCCAAGGTCGTTCCTCGGGGGAAGATCGCCGGCTTCGGCCATCGGTTATCCTTCAGTCCGGTCCAAGTAATGACCGCCCCTCGCCGTCGGCGCAACCGCGTCAGCGCGCCAGTACGATCTCGCATCCGGGGGCCGCGGCGCCGTCCAGCGCGCCGGGCTTTTCGATCCGGACCGTGCAACGCTGTACGCGCGCCTCTTCGAGGCAGGCCAGGGCCAGCCTTTCGGCGAACGTCTCGACCAGCCCGACATGGCCGGCGGCGACGATGGCCCGGGCCGCCTGGGCGATGGTCTCATAGTTGATGGTGTCGGCCAGCCGTTCGACCGGCGCGGGGGCCAGATCCAGCGTCACATCGATGACCAGCGGCTGCAGCCGTCCCAGTTCGTGATCGTGTACGCCGATGCCGGCCTCGACCCGCAGGCCGCGCACAAACACGGTCAGGCTCTCACGGCGCGGGCTGTCCGTAGCGGGGAGGGGGAGGGGGGACACGGTCAAGGCCTACTCCACGATGTCCGGGGTCTTCCAGGCCAGGTGCTGGCCCCCGTCGACGGCGATCATCTGGCCCGTCACCTGGGTCGCGTCCACCAGCCAGAGCACGGATTGCGCCACCGCTTCGGGGCTGCCGGCGCGCTGCAGCGGCGTGGCGCGCGCCTCGGCCTCGAACTCGCCCGCGGCCTGATGCACCGACGGCAGGGTCGGGCCCGGACCGACGCCGTTGACCCGGATGCGCGGCGCCAGGGCCTGCGCCATGGTCCGGGTCGCCACCCACAGGGCCGACTTGGACAGGCCGTAGGAGAAGAAGCGTGGATCGGGCTTCAGCACCCGCTGGTCCAGGATGTTGATGATGGCGGCGCCGTCCGGCGCCTGGGCCGCGAACGCCTGGGCCAGCATGACCGGCGCGCGCAGATTGACGTCGAGATGGGCCGACCAGCTCTCGCCGGTGATGTTCTCCAGGCGGTCGTCGGCGAAGACGGAGGCGTTGTTGACCAGCACCGACAGAGGGCCGAGCGCTTCGACAGCCTCTCCGATCAGGGCGTGGGCGGCCTTGATATCGGCGAGGTCGGCGGACAGGCCGACGGCTCGCCGTCCCATGCCCTCGATCTCGCGCACAAGGTCTGCGGTCTCCGCATGCGAGTCGCGGTGGTGGATGGCCACGTCGAATCCGGCGGCGGCCAGCTCAAGACAGATCGCCCGGCCGATGCGCTTCGCCCCGCCGGTGACAAGGGCGGCGCCGCGGCGAGCGGGCGCCTCAGTCAACCCGGCCGAACTCGATGAAGTTGATGGCGGCGAGAACGGCGACGAAGCCGAGGATGATGTAGAGGGCCAGCATGGAAACGCTCCTTGTTGGCCCCGGCAATAAAGCGGGCCCGGCCATTCTTCAAGACGAGGCGGCGACTCCCATCTTCTCCGGTGCGGTGCGACGCGCAAGCTGGTAGCCAGAGACGATGAACCCCAACCTCTTCGCCATGATCGCCGTCGTCCTCGCGGGCGGCGCCACCGCCCTGCAGGCCCCGACCAACGCCAAACTCATGGGCGCGGTCGGATCGCCGGTGAACGCCGCCTTCGTCTCATTCGCCATCGGCACGGCCGCGCTGGGAATTCTCGCCGTGATCCTCCAGGCGAGGCCGGACGTCACGGCCGCGCGCGGCCTGCCCTGGTACATCTGGATCGGCGGCCTGTACGGCGCGATCTTCGTGGTCGCCGCGGCCTGGGGCGTGCCGCGCCTCGGCGTCGCCCTGACCATCACCCTGATGGTGGCGGGACAACTGCTGGTCGGCCTGCTGCTCGACCATTTCGGGGCCTTCGGGGCGCCGCAGCATCCGATCAGCCTGGGCCGTCTCGCCGGCGTCGCCCTTGTTCTGGCCGGCGTCCTTATGGTCCGCCGCTTCTAGGCCTATATCGGTCCCGATGACCGAGGAGACGATTCCCGACACCCCGACCGAAGCCGGCGCCCTCAAGGCCGCCGACCTGATCCGGGACGAGGCGCGGCGCGCGCCCGACAAGCCGGGCGTCTATCGCATGTACGGCGAGGACGGCGCCTGCCTCTATGTCGGCAAGGCGCGCTCGATCAAGAAGCGCATCCTGCAGTACGCCCAGGGCCGGTTCCACACCCAGCGCATCGGGCTGATGGTGTCCCTGACCCGGTCGATGGAACTGGTCATCACCGCCTCCGAGACCGAGGCCCTGCTGCTCGAATCCAGCTTCATCAAACAGCTGAAGCCGCGCTTCAACGTGGTGCTGCGCGACGACAAGTCCTTCGCCGAGCTGATGATCCGCAAGGACCACCGCGCGCCGCAGGTCCGCAAGCATCGCGGGGCCCACACCACGCCCGGCGACTATTTCGGCCCCTTCGCCTCGACCTGGGCGGTCAATCGCACCCTGAACACCCTGCAGAAGGCCTTCCTGCTGCGGTCATGCTCCGACAGCGTCTACGAGACCCGCACCCGGCCGTGCATGCTGCACCAGATCAAGCGCTGCTCGGCCCCCTGCACCGGCCTGATCTCGCTTGAGGATTACGCCGGTCTGGTCGACGAGGCCTCGGCCTTCCTGAAGGGCAAGTCCCGCGCCGTCATCGCGAGGCTGTCCGACGAGATGAGCGCCGCCGCCGAGGCCATGGACTACGAGCAGGCCGCCCGCGTCCGCGACCGCATCCGCGCCCTGTCGGCCATCGCCATGGAGAACTCCGTCAGCGCCGACAGCGTCGCCGAGGCCGACGTCTTCGCCCTGTTCAGTGAGGGCGGCCAGGCCTGCGTCCAGGTCTTCTTC
>Ga0164290_1001217_pt1 | contig 46064 bp, 37 predicted proteins | sample Micstemetagenome_FD_108782 | JGI IMG/M metagenome (GOLD analysis project Ga0164290, IMG submission 108782) | Contaminated culture microbial community from soil near Moab, Utah, USA - Microcoleus steenstrupii SON62 (Illumina Assembly) | ecosystem: Environmental > Terrestrial > Soil > Soil crust...
CAAGGGCATCGACCTGGAGATCGCCGACGGCGAGTTCATGGTCTTCGTCGGCCCCTCGGGCTGCGGCAAGACGACGACGCTGCGCCTGATCGCCGGACTCGAGGACATCAGCAGCGGCGAGCTGCTGATCGACGGTCAACGCGCCAACGACATCCACCCGGCGCAGCGCGGCGCGGCGATGGTGTTCCAGAGCTACGCGCTCTACCCGCACATGACGGTGGCGGAGAACATGGGCTTCGCGCTGAAGATGGCCGGCACACCCAGAAAGGAGCGCGAGGCCGCGGTGCAGCGCGCTGCCGAGACCCTGCGCATCACCCAGCTGCTGCAGCGCACGCCCAAGGAGCTCAGCGGCGGCCAGCGCCAGCGCGTCGCGATCGGCCGCGCCATCGTGCGCCAGCCCAAGGTCTTCCTGTTCGACGAGCCGCTGTCGAACCTGGACGCCGCGCTGCGCGTCGACATGCGCATCGAGCTGGCCCGCCTGCACCGCGAGCTGGGCACGACGATGATCTACGTGACCCATGACCAGACCGAGGCGATGACCCTAGGTCAGCGCATCGCCGTCTTCAACCAGGGCCGCATCGAACAGCTGGCGCCGCCGCTGGCGGTCTACGAGCGGCCGGCGACCGAGTTCGTCGCCGCCTTCATCGGCTCGCCGCGCATCAACCTGATCGACCGTGCGCAGGCACCGACGGCGCTGTGGGACCAGCTCGGTCTGCCGCCCGAGGCGCAGCGCGCCGGCCTGCGGCCCGAGCACCTGGAACTGCAGGCTGGTGGCGTGCCGGCGACGCTGGAGCTGGCCGAGCACCTCGGTGACGCCAGCATCCTGCACCTGCGCGTCGACGGCATGACGCTGCCGCTGACGCTGAAGGATGGCGAGGCGGCGAGCGGTCTGCAGACCGGCGATCGCGTCGGCCTGCGTGCGCTGCCGGGCAAGGCGCTGGGATTCACCGCGGACGGCCGGCTGATCTGATGCTGAAGCGGCGCCGCCTGCTGGCCGCGGCGGCGCTGTCACCCGCCGCGGCGGCACCCGGGCGGGCGCTGGTCAGCCTTAGCTACGACGACGCGCTGCCCAGCCAGCTCGACGTCGCGTTCCCGGCGCTGCAGCGCCACGGCCTGCGCGCCAGCTTCTACCCGACGCTCGCCGCCGACACCGTCGCCAGTCGCCTTGCCGACTGGCGTCGCGTCGCCGCCGCCGGCCATGAGCTCGGCAACCACAGCCTGTTCCACGGCTGCTCGCGCAGCCAGCCCGGTCGCGACTGGGTGCCGCCGCAGCACGATCTCGACCGCAGCAGCGTCGACGCGCGGCGTGACGAGATCCGGCTCGCCAACGCCTACCTTCAGGCCATCGACGGCCGCGGCGGCCTGCGCACGCTGACCGTGCCCTGCGGCGATTTGCTCGCCGGCGGCCGGCCCTGGTTGCCGGCGGTGCGCGATGCCTTCGTCGCGATCAAGACCCGCGCCGGCGACGGCGTCACGCCGCTCACCCAACTGGACTGGATGGACATCGAGAGCTTCGTGCCGGTGGATGCCAACGGCGACGCCTTGATCGCCGTCGTCGAACAGGCGGCGGCGATCGGCGGCCTGGCCAGCCTGATCTTCCACGGCGTCGGCGGCGATCACCTGGCGGTCTCGGCCGAGGCGCATGAGCGCCTGCTCGCGCACCTGGCAGCGCAGGGGCAGCGCTTCAGGGTCGACACCCTGATGACGCTGCGACAACAGGGCGCCTAAGGCCGGTCGGGCAGTTCGAGCAGCGCGAGTGCGAGACTGGCCGACAACAGGCGATCACGGTCTACCCCGGCGGCCTGACTCAGGGTCAGCACCGGTCGGCTGCCGCTGCGATCGATCACCGCCAGCAAACGGCCATCTCCGGTGATGCTGAAACCCAGCAGCCTCGCCAGGCTTCCCTGTGAGGTGCTGTGAAGCGACAGCAACTGCCAGCTGGGTAGCGTGGCGTCGCCCTGGGCCCTGACCTGTCCGCGCCAGGCTTGTTCGAACGACCCGCGGCCAGGGTCTTCCTCCAGCGCCATCTGCCATCGGCTGCCGATCTGGCACTGCACCTGCATCGGTTTGCGCGCCTGCAGGCTGATCAGCTTGACACGGGCCCCGCGGCCTTCGCAGCGCAGGGCCGGCTGACCATCGGCGCCTTCGATGGCCAGACGGGTGTGACTGCGCTGCAAGAACGGGATCCAGTTCGTGTCGCTGCCGCCCAGGCGCTTGAAGCGCATCGTCTCGCCCTCGACCGAGGTTTCGCCCTGGAAGCGCCAGCTGACACCGCGCAGCTCGATGCGCTCGGTCGGCGCATCGGGCAGCGGGTGGTGCAATGCAGGCGTCAGCGCCGCGCAACCGGACAGCAGGATCAGGGCGGGGGCAAGCAGCCGGCGGGACAGGGTGTCAAGTGGCATGCCGCCGATCCTAGGAATCGGAAGTCGTTGCCGGGTCCGCAGGCCCAGGTCTAGCGCTGATACACCCGCACGTACTCGACCTCCATCGAGCGCGGGAAGATCGTGTCGTCGACCGGCCCACCGAGGTCGCCGCCGACGGCGATGTTGAGGATCATGAACTGCGCCGCGTCGAACGGCCATTGCGCCGTGCCGGTGCCAGCGTTCTTGTAGGTGAAGTGGGTCACGCCATCGACGCCGAAGTGGATCTCCTGGGGCGTCCACAGCATCTGGTAGTTGTGGAACTGCGAGCAGATGGTCGGCAGTTGGCGCGCCTCGCCCTTGCCGTTGCCGCCGCTGCCCGAGGTGGTGTGTACGGTGCTGAACATGCGCGTCGGATTGCTGCCGACATGCTCAAGGATGTCCAGCTCGCCGCCGGCCGGCCAGGTGCCCTGAGCGCCCAGCATCCAGATCGCCGGCCAGGTGCCTTGACCGCAGGGCATCTTGGCGCGTACCTCGAAGAAGCCATAGGTCCATTGCGCCTTGCCGGCGGTGATCAGGCGCGCCGAGCTGTAGCGCTGGCCACCCCAGTCGGGCAGGCTGCTGAGTGATTCCAGACGCGCGGTGATGACCAGCTTGCCGTCGCGCACCTCGCTGTTCTCGCGGCGGGCGGCGCTGTAGTACTGCTTCTCGTTGTTGTGCCAGCCGGCCTTGTTCATGCCGATGTCGTAGACCCAGCGCGACGCATCGGGCAGGCCGGGCGTGTCGAACTCGTCGGCCCAGACCAGGCGGTGATCCGCCGGCACCACCAACGGAGCCGGAGCCGGCGCAGGCGCGGGTGCGGGTGCGGGTGCGGGTGCGGGTGCGGGTGCGGGGGCAGGGGCAGCGGTCGCACCGCCACCGCCGCCGCAGGCGTTCAGGCTCAGGAGCAGGGCGGGGGCAATCAGCAGATGTCGGGTCTTCATGGGTCTCAGCCTACGGGGTTCGGGGTGGAAGGTGACGGTGAAGGGCTTAACGCCTGGCGCGCCGGGCCAGCAGGCGCTCGGCGTCTTCCAGGGCCAGGTCGATCGACTTGCCTCGCAGCAGCACCTTGTCGAGCTCGGTGCCGACGACCTCTTCGGCGAAGCGGTCCTGACGGTGCGGGCGCGGCGCCTGGATCTGTTGTGCCGCCTCGGCCCAGATGCGGCGCGCCGACTGGCCGCCGAGAAAGGGCAGCGGCTCGTCGAAGAACGGGCCTTGCTGGGCCGCGAGCAGCGCCGGGAACGCGTCGTAGCGGCGGAACGCCTGCAGCTGCAGCTCGCGGTCCAGGCAGAGCAAGCGCACGAACTGCCAGGCCAGCAGCTGGCGCTCTTGCGGCAGGCGGCGGGGAATGGCATAGAAGGCGCCGCCATAGCTGGTCTGCGTGCCTTCGGGCAGGTGGCTGGCGCGCCACAGGCCGGCGGTCTGCGGCGCCACCCAGCTGGAGAGCTGTCCGACCAGCCAGGCACCGCCGAGCTCGCCGGCCAGGCGGCCGCGCCGCAACGCTTCGGCCCATTCGTTGGACCAGGTGTTGACGCGGGCGTCCAGACCGAGCTGGCGCACCCGGCGGATCAGCTCGAAGCAGCGGCGAAAGCGCGGGCGGTGCAGCAGCGGCCGGGACGCGGCGTCGTAGTACTGGCCCTCGCCCGGCTGCAGGCCATGGCGCAGCAGGATGTCCTTGAGCAGTTGCACATGGGAGATCAGGAACGCGCCGGTGCGGCTGAGGATGCGCTCGCCGGCGGCCAGGTAGTCGTCCCAGCTGCGCGTCAGCGTGGCGGCGTCGACGCCGGCGCGCTCCAGCACATCGTGGCGCAGCAGCAGGGTGCCGGGTCCGATGTCGGCCGGCATCGCGATCAGCCGACCCGCCTCGTTGCTGCCCTGGGTCAGCGCGTAGGGCGTCAGCTGCGCACGCAGGCCGGCCGCGCCGAAGGGCGCGTCGTCGAGCTCCTGCAAGCCGGTGCCGCGTGAGAAGCGGCCGAGCTGGCTGGCCTCCAACACCATCAGATCGGGCAGCAGCGCGTCGGTGCTCAACGCGGTATTCATCGCCACATGGTGGTCGGCGTACTGGCGGCTCATCACCTGAAGCGGTACGTCGGCGCGCAGCGCGCGCCAGCGCGTCTCGGCCTCGGCGGCGATGCGGTCCACCAGCGGAAACGCGGCGATGCGCAGCGGCCTCCCGGCCGCGGCGGCAGGCAGCGCCAGCGGCAGGGCGCTGGCGAGCAGATCGCGACGATTCAGGGCGGGCTTCAAGAGGCGAAGGAGGGGCCGGCGCCCAGGTGGGCCGGGCGCCGGCGGGTTGCGGGAGACACGCTTTCCAGAGTCGATGGGAATCGCCCTGTCTGCAGGAGTGAAAGCGCTTTCATGATCATTCGAAAGCGGCGCTTCGGTCAAGCGCTGGCTAACCCTGAGCGCCGCTCCCCCCTTGAGTTCGGGGCCTTGGCGCGGTGTTGTCGCCACGCCTCCGGGTCCGCCCTAGGTTGCAAAGCGAGGGCTCCGGCCTATGCTGCTGAAAGCGCTTTCAAGACTGTTTGCAAGAAGCTTGTCCCGCACCGCTCGGAATCCCCCCGTTCCGCTAACTACCCCGTCATTTCCGGAGACCGTTGATGAATGCCTCCTACCCCGCCGACCGCCGCCGCGTGCCCGCGTTCCGGCTCAGCCGCCTGACTCTGGCTACCGGCCTGCTGCTGGGCGGCGTCGCCCACGCCCAGCAGGCCGAGGAGCCGCCCAAGCTTGATACGGTCGTCGTCACCGGCATCCGCAAGAGCCTGGAGACCTCGGTCAACCTGAAGCGCAAGGCGACGGGCCTGGTGGACGGCATCGTGGCCGAGGACATCGGCAAGTTCCCGGACACCAACCTGGCGGAGTCGCTCAGCCGCATCAGCGGCGTCTCCATCGAGCGCAGCAACGGCGAGGGCACCCGCATCACGGTGCGCGGCATGGGCCCGGACCAGAACCTGGTGCTGCTCAACGGCCGCCAGATGCCTGGCTCCAGCTTTGACGGCGGCGCCCCGGCATCGCGCTCCTTCGACTTCTCCAACCTCGCTTCCGACGGCATCGCCGCCCTCGAGGTCTACAAGACCAGCCGCGCCGGCAGCCCGACCGGCGGCATGGGCGCCACCGTCAACGTGCGCACCCAGCGTCCGTTCGACATCAAGGACACCATCGCGCAGATCGGCGTGAAGATGGTGAACGACGAGACGGCCCGCAACGTGCCCAGCGAGCAGCAGGGCAAGAAGGCGACGCCGGAAATCAGCGCCATCTACAGCACGCAGTCGGCCGACGGCACCTTCGGCATCGCGCTGATGGGCACCTACCAGGAGCGCGACTCCGGCTACTCGCAGGCCGCGGTGACCAGCGGCTGGAAGAGCTTCGACGGCAAGGTGGACAACGACTGGGGCGGCGGCAACGCGCAGTGGGGCGGCCTGCCCCCGGCCGCGTGGGGCGCCATCAAGAATCGTCCCGGTCCGAACTCCATCTACAGCGTGCCGCAGAACCTGAACTACTCGTTCACCGGCGTGCACCGCGAGCGCCTGAACGGCCAGATGGTCGTGCAGGTCAAGCCGGTCAAGGACGTCGTCGCCACGCTGGACTTCGTGATGTCGGAGCAGAAGTTCCGCCAGCGCCGCAACGACATCTCGGCGTGGTTCAACTACGGCGGCCAGTTCGGCGAATACCAGACCGGCTCGCCGTCCTCGCCCATCATCTACGGCGAGACCATGACGAACTCCGACGTCGCCATGGGCGGTTCGCGCATCCAGACCAAGATCAAGAACCGGCAGGTCGGCCTGAACCTGAAGTGGAAGGCCAGCAATGAGCTGAACTTCGACCTCGACATCCACAAGTCCTCGGCCACCTCGGGCGCCGACGACCCGCTGGGCACCAGCGTCGTGCTCGGCACGGCCATGCTGAACCGCAACGACACCTATGTCGACTTCAGCAACAAGTTCCCGGTGCTGAACATCAAGGGTGGCGCGCTCGACGCGTCGCTGATGCAGCTGCAGGGTTCGGTGTTCAGCAACAGCTACCAGAAGAACGAGGTCCAGCAGCTGCAGACCAACGGCAGCTGGAAGATCGACGGCGACAGCAGCCTGGACTTCGGCGTGGCACTGACCGAGGTGAAGAACCGTTCGGCCTTCGCCAACGTGCAGCGTGACAGCTGGGGTGCCAACGCCGCCGGCGGTCCCGCCGCGCTGCCGGACAACATCTGGAAGGCCGAGTCGATCAGCAAGTACTTCGGCGGCATTCCTGGCTCGTCGGATCCGCGCCTGTACAACCAGTTCTTCACGTTCAACTTCGAGCAGCTGCGTGCCGCGGCGATCCAGGCCCTGGGCTCGGATGCGCTGCTGAAGGCCTCGTTCAACTTCACCGACGACCTGCGCACGACCGAGAAGTCGGACGCCATCTACGGTCAGTACAACCTGGCCTGGGACTGGGTCGTGCCGATGGACCTGGCTGCCGGCGTGCGCTACGAGCGCACCCGGGTGGAGTCACCCGGCGTCGAGTCGGTGCCCGTGGCCGTGCGCTGGGCCGGTGACAACGAGCTGCCGGTGATCTTCAACGGCACCACCAACTCGCTGCGCACCGGCAAGTACAGCTACGCGCTGCCGTCCATCGACTGGAGCGCCGAGCTGACGAACGACACCAAGATCCGTCTCAGCTACGGCAAGACGATCGGTCGTCCGGGCTGGAACGCCATCCAGGGTGGCCGCACGCTGAACGGCCTGGCGCGCATCGACGGCGGCACCGGCTCGGTCGGCAACCCCAACCTGAAGCCGCTGCAGTCGAACAACTTCGACTTCTCGGCCGAGCATTACTACGCCAAGAGCAGCTATGTGGCGCTGAGCTACTTCCTGAAGAAGGTCAAGGACTACAACGCCGCCGTCATCACCAACCAGACCGTTCCCGGCCTCACCACCCCGGTCGGCGGTGCCTACTACCGGCAGGCCGTCCAGGCCGGTGGCTGCGCGCCCAACGACTCGGGCTGCATCCGCCAGTACATCTTCACCAACCTGGCCAACGCGCCGGGCGTGGACGTGGCCGGCCGCACCATCACCGGTCAGCCGGGCGACCCGCTGCTGGTGTTCAAGCTCGGCAGCTTCGAGAACAACGAGCGCAAGAGCCGCATCAACGGTATCGAGGTGAACGCGCAGCACATCTTCAGCGACACCGGCTTCGGCGTCTCGGCGAACTTCACCAAGGTGAAGTCCGATCGCGACTACGACAACAACAAGGTGGGCGCGCAGACCGATGTGCTGGTCGGCATGGGCGACTCGGGCAACCTGGTCGGCTTCTACGAGAACGCCGACTTCAGCGCCCGCCTGGCCTACAACTGGCGCGGCAAGTTCCTGGTCGCGAACTTCGGCGGCACCGACGGCGCCCAACCGATGTACGTGGAGCCCTATGGCCAGTTCGACCTGAGCCTGGGCTACAACTGGGACAAGAACCTGCGCTTCCAGTTCGAGGCCATCAACCTGACCGACGAGTACGTGCGCACCCATCTGCGCAACGAAAACCAGATCGGGTCCGTGACCAAGCTGGGCCGTCGCTTCATGATCGGCGCACGCTACAAGTTCTGAGCGGCAGCACGGACCGGCCGCCTGGCCGGTCCCTTCCGAGGGGCCGCGCGAGCGGCCCTTTTTTCATGCGCACGATGGCCGGGTTCGCCAAGCCCCTTGGCGACTCGGTCGTCGCCGGCTGAGCGAGACTGGACGGGGCACACTGTTTCATGAGGATCCGATCGTGAACGAGCGACTGCAGCGGGTGCTGGTGCTGGGCGGCGGCTCGGCCGGCTGGCTGGTGGCCGGCCTGCTGGCCGCCGAGCACCCGGACCTGCGCATCACGCTGATCGAGTCCAGCGACGTCCCCGTCATCGGCGTCGGGGAGGGCACCTGGCCGTCGATGCGCGACACCCTGCGCCGCATCGGCCTGTCGGAGTCTGAGTTCATCCGCCGCTGTCAGGTCAGCTTCAAGCAGGGGTCTCGCTTCGACGGCTGGCGGCGCGGAGCGCCCGGCGCACAAGGTGACCGCTACTACCACCCCTTCATGCTGCCGGTCGGCCATGGCGACGTCGATCTGGTCTCAGCCTGGCTGGGCACCCAGGCCGAGCGCCCGTTCGCGGATCTGGTCAGCCCCTCGGTCCAGGTCTGCGAGGCCGGCCGCGCGCCCAAGCAGGCGCAGACCCCCGATTTCGGCGCCGTCGCCAACTACGCCTACCACTTCGACGCCGGCCTGTTCGGCCAGCTGCTGCGCGAGCACGCCACCCAGGTGCTCGGCGTGCAGCACCTGATCGACCATGTCGACGCGGTGCGCTCGCACGAGAGCGGCGACCGCGTGGGTGACATTCGCGCGCTGCAGACCCGCGAGCATGGCGAACTCGAAGCCGAGCTGTTCATCGACTGTTCGGGCCTCAGCGCCCGGCTCATCGGCCAGCACTTTGGCGTGCCTTTGAAGAGCGAGCGCGAGGTGCTGTTCAACGACGCCGCGTTGCCGGTGCAGGTGCCCTACGCACAGCCCGATGCGCCGATCGCCCCCTGCACCGTCGCCACCGCCTGGGCCAAGGGCTGGATCTGGGACATCGGCTTGCCAACGCGGCGCGGTGTCGGCTGCGTGTTCTCGCGCGCCCATGCCGGCGAGGACGAGGCGCAGGCGGCACTGCAGGCCTACCTGGACGCGACCGGCGCCCCTGCCGAGCGCCCGCTGCCGCGGCTGATTCGCTACGACCCCGGCTACCGTGAGCAGTTCTGGGTGCGCAACTGCGTCGCCATCGGCCTGTCGTCCGGTTTCATCGAACCGCTGGAAGCGTCAGCGCTGGCGCTGGTCGAGTTGTCGGTACAGCGCCTGTGCGACGAGCTGCCGATGAGCCGCGCCAGCATGGACGCCGTCGCCCGCCGCTTCAACGACGACTTCGGCTACCGCTGGTCGCGGGTGATCGACTTCCTCAAGCTGCATTACCTGCTCTCCGAGCGCGACGACAGCGACTACTGGCGCGCGCACCGCGACCCGGCGAGCTGGCCCGGGAGCTTGCGCGAGCTGCTGCCGATGTGGCGCCTGCGTCCGCCGGCGCGGCACGACTTCGGTCGCATCGACGAGGTGTTCCCTGCCGCCAGCTACCCGTACGTGCTGTATGGCATGGGTTTCCGCCCGGACCTGCAGCCGCTGTCCGCCGCCAAACTGCAGGCTGCGCAGGCCTGCTTCGACGAGGCCGCTCGCCAGGCGCGCCGGTTCGTGCCGGCCTTGCCCAGCCACCGCAGCCTGATCGACCACATTCACAAGACTTCGACATGACCCGCCACGCCCTGCTCGACAACGTCACGCACCGCCTTTTGCGCGTCCATACCGACCGCGCTGCCGCCTATGGCGACGCGCGCCAGTCCTGCCTGGCCCTGCCGGCGGAGTTCCGCCAGCTGCAGGCGCATTTCCCGATCGTCTTCCAGCATGTCGACGGCGATGCGGGCTTCCAGCCCATCGCCCTGTTCGGGCTGGAGGAGGGACAGAACCTGTTCCTGAGCGAGCGCGGCTGGGATGCCCCGGTGGTGCCGATGGCCCTGCAGCGCGAGCCGTTCCTGATCGGGCGCGGCGACGACGACAGCCTGAAGCTGCACATCGACCTGGACAGCCCGCGCATCGTGCGGCCCGAGCAGGGGGAGGTCGGCACCGCGCTGTTCATGCCGCATGGCGGTTTCAGCGACTACCTGGACCACGTCGTCCAGCTGATGGAGCATCTGCACGCCCATGCCCAGCAACTGCCGGCCTTCATCGAGGTGCTGGCGCGGCTCCAGCTGCTCGAGCCCTTCGTGCTCGACATCGAGCTGCCCGGCGGTGAGCAGGGGCGGCTGACCGGCCTGTTCACGATCAACGAGGAGCGCCTCACCGGCTTGCCCGGTGCGGTGCTGGAGGGCCTGGCCCGCGAGGGGCATCTGCTGCCGATGTTCATGCAGATCGCGTCGTTGGCCCAGTTCACCGGACTGGTCGAGCGCGCCAACCGATCCTGAGCGCCTGATGCGAGCCGTCCCCGACTGGACCGGGCCCTTCGACCCGCAGGCGCTCCCCGCCGAGCTGCTCACCGCCGCACGACCCTATGTGGTGCGTGGCGGCTTCGCGCACTGGCCGGTCGTGCAGGCGGCGCGCCAGTCCGACGAGCAGCTGGCCCGCTACCTGCTGGGCTTCTACAACGGCGTGCGCATCGGCATGTTCCAGCTCGAGCCGGAGGCCCGCGGCCGCGTCTTCTACGCCGACGAGAGCCTGCGCGATTTCAACTTCAAGCGCTATGCCGCGACCCGGGACCAGGTGCTGACCGGCTTGCTCGGCCTGGCCCAGGCGCCCGAACCGCCCGCGCTGTATGTCGGCTCCACGACGGTGGAGGCGGTGCTGCCCGGCTTCCTGGATGCCAATGGCATGGGCCTGGGCGCGCGCGATGCGCTGGTCAGCCTGTGGATGGGCAACCGCACGCGCGTCGCCGCCCACTACGACCTGCCGGACAACCTGGCCGTGGTGGCCGCCGGGCGGCGCCGCTTCACGCTGTTCCCGCCGGAGCAACTCCACAACCTCTACCTCGGCCCGCTCGATCCGACCCCGGCCGGGCAACCGATCAGCCTGGTCGACTTCGCCGCGCCCGACCTCGAGCGCTTTCCGCGTTTCGCCCTCGCCTGGGAGGCCGGCGAGCGGGTGGAGCTGGAACCGGGCGACGCCGTCTTCATCCCCAGCATGTGGTTCCACCATGTCGAAGGCCTGGCGCCGCTGAACCTGCTGATCAACGCCTGGTGGCGGCAGACGCCCGACTACGTCGACTCGCCGCTGAGCACGCTGCGCCTGGCGCTGATGACGCTGCGCGACCTGCCGGAGAAGGAGAAGCGCGTCTGGCAGCACCATTTCCAGCACTTCATCTGGGGCGCCGACGCTGACACCTGGGCCCATCTCCCCGAGGCCGCCCGCGGCCTGCTCTGACCCGTCGACGAAACCCTCTCGCGCCAGGCCCGCGCGCAACTCCTGAGCCAATTGAAACGATGAACACCGCCCCACGAACCTTTGATCGCGTCGTCATTGCCGGCGGCGGCACTGCCGGCTGGATGATGGCCGCGCTGATGAGCAAGCTGCTGGGCAAGCGCCTGGACATCAAGCTGGTCGAGTCCGAGGAGATCGGCACCGTCGGTGTCGGCGAAGCCACCATCCCGGCGCTGCTCACTTTCCACAATCTGCTCGGCATCAACGAGGCCGAGTTCATGGCGGCCACCAACGCCACCTTCAAGCTGGGCATCAACTTCGAGGGCTGGAAGGCGATCGGCGAGAACTACTTCCACTCCTTCGGCAGCACCGGCAACGACCACTGGAGCGCCGGCTTCCAGCACTTCTGGATGAAGGGTCGCCAGGAGGGCCTGTCGCGGCAGTACACCGACTACAACCCCGAGACGGTCGCCGCGTTCGCCAACCGCTTCGCCCACGTGCCCAACAGCGCGCTGAACTACGCCTACCACCTGGACGCCAGCCGCTACGCCAAGTTCCTGCGCGCGATGAGCGAGGCCGCCGGCGTGCAGCGCATCGAGGGCAAGATCGCGCGCGTGATCCAGCACGAGCTGGACACCGGCGCGGCACGTGCCGGCGACATCGCGGCGCTGCAGATGGAGGATGGCAGCCGCATCGATGGCGACCTGTTCATCGACTGCACCGGCTTCCGCTCGATGCTGCTGGGCGAGACCCTGGGCGTGGGCTACGAGGACTGGTCCTACTGGTTGCCCTGCGACCGCGCCGTGGCGGTGCAGACGGCGTCGGTGCGCGAGGCCTGGCCGTACACGCGCTCGATTGCCCACCGCTTCGGCTGGCAGTGGCGCATCCCGCTGCAGCACCGCGTCGGCAACGGCCTGGTCTACAGCAGCAAGGAACTCTCAGACGCCGACGCGCCCGAGGTGCTGAAGGCCAATGTCGAGGGTGAGTTACTCACCCAGCCGCGCGTGATCCGCTTCCTGCCCGGCCAGCGCCACAAGGTGTGGGAGCGCAACTGCATCGCCGTGGGTCTGGCCGGCGGCTTTGTCGAGCCGCTGGAATCCACCAGCATCCACCTGATCCAGCGCCACGCCATCCGGCTCATGCAGCTGTTCCCGGCCGGCGGCGTCAGCCAGGCCGACGTCGACGAGTTCAACCTGCAGTCCAAGCGGGACCTGGAGCACATCCGCGACTTCATCGTGCTGCACTACCACGTCAACGCGCGCGACGACTCGGCGCTCTGGAAGCATGTGCGCGAGATGGAGATCCTGCCGTCGCTGCGGCACCGCATCGAGCTGTTCCGCGAGACTGGTCGCGTGTTCCGCCCCAGCGACGAGCTGTTCGCCGAGAACTCCTGGATCCAGGTCATGATGGGCCAGGGCATCACGCCGCAGTGCTATCACCCGGTGGCCGACCTGATGGGGCGGCAGGAGCTGCAGAAGTTCCTCGGCGACATCGAGCTCAGGGTGCAGCGCCTGGTGGCCGGTCTGCCGGCGCACCAGGGCTATGTGAGCCAGCTGTGCGCGCCCTACCGGGCGCAAGGACTCGGCCAGGCCGCCTGATCAGGCCAATCAGGCCGCCTGCACCAGCGTGGCGATGGCGCGCGCCGGCAGCTCGAAGTCGGCGAACGCGCCGTTCCAGCGCAGGCGCAGCGGCTGCGGCTGATCGCCGCGGTTCAGCAGCACGGTGGCGATGCTGCCGTCGAGATTGCGGAACGCCACGCACTCGACCCTGGCGGTGCCGCTGGCGCAGACGATGCGTTGCGCCCCAGGGCGGATGAAGCGGCTGAAGTGGCCGAGGGTCCAGTAGCTGCTCTGCTTCATCACCTCGCCCTTGGCGCGGTCGATGAGCAGCGGCGCGCTGCAGAGGTTGCCGACATGGTTCGGCCCGCCGGTCTCGTCGAGCATCAGGTTCCAGTCGATGAAGCCCTCGCAGCCGTTGCGCAGGTCGTGGATCAGCGAGCGCGCATAGCGCTCGCCCAGCGCCCAGGAGCCATGGTGCGGCCCACCTTCCTGGCAGCCCTCGGTGAAGATCAGATGCTTGTCGGGCCAGGCCTCGCGGACCTGCGCGACCTGCTCGAAGTGGTCGTCGCCATACCAGTGGAAGCCCATGCCCCAGACATAGCGCGCCGCCTCGGGGTCGCCGTAGATCACCGAGGCACGCTGCACCATCTGGTCGCGGTTGTGGTCCCAGACCAGCAGTCGCACGTGCGACAGACCGGCGCGGTGCAGCGTCGGACCGAGGAAGTCGCGCACGAAATCGCGTTCCTGCTCGGCGGTGTAGATGCAGGAATCCCAGCGCTGCACCGCCATCGGCTCGTTCTGTACGGTGACGCCCCAGATCGGCACGCCCTCGGCCGCATAGGCCTGGATGAAGCGCACATAGCACTGCGCCCAGGCCTCGCGGTACTGGGGCAGCAACTCGCCGCCGTGGTTCATCTGGCCATTCGTCTTCATCCAGGCCGGCGGGCTCCAGGGCGAGGCCAGGATCTGCAACGGCTGGTTGGCTGCCGCTTGCGCCGCCTTGATCATCGGCAGCAAGGCCTGGCGGTCGCGCTCGATGCTGAACGTTTTCAGCTCGACGTCACCGGCCTGCTCGACATGCGCGTAGTTGCCGAGCGCGAAGTCGCAGCTGTTCATGTGCACGCGGCACAGGCCGTAGGCGTGACCCTGCGTGCTGTCGAAGTAGTCACGCAAGGCCGCGTCCCGCTGCGCCGGCGGCAGCTGCTGCCAGCTGACCGCGGCCGCCTCGGTGAACGCGCCGCCGAAGCCGATCAGGCTTTGAAAGCGCCGGCTGCTGTCGACGGTGATCTCCGGTCGCGCGGTGCCGTCCGCCCGTGCCTGCAGGTTCAGGCGGGGCAGGGGATCGAGGCGCTGCAGGCCCTGCTGGGCACTGAGGTAAGGCTGGACGGTTGACATCTCGGGCTCGGCGTTGAAAGCGGTTTCAAACTATAGCCAGCGCGGTGCCCGGCTGCATCCGGGTGCGCCCCAGCCGTGCTTCGGTCGCGCAGGCCGGCATCTCGTCGGATGCGCCGCCGCGCCGCCGCCCAAGGCGTCGACAGTGCATCACCTTGCCCCGGGAGCACGCCATGCTGCTGAAGAAACTCTGGACCGCCGCGCTGATCCTGCTCGGCCTGCTGCTGAGCCCGATCGCGGTCAGCGCCAACGGCCCGCTGGTCAGCGTCGACTGGCTGAAGGCTCAGCTCGGTCAGGCCGATCTGCGCATCCTCGACGCGTCGCCGGCCTCGCTGCATCGCCAGGCGCACATTCCGGGCGCGATGCCGGCCGACCTGTTCAGCGCCGGCCTGATGGACGCACCGCCCGATCGCGTCGAGAAGAAGCTGCGCGCCTGGGGCATTCAACCCGGCGACCGCGTCGTCGTCGTCGATCAAGGCGGCGACTGGATGGCGCCCAAGCTGCTCTGGGATCTGCTCAGCTACGGCCTGCCGGCCGATCGCCTGTTCCTGCTCGACGGCGGCATGGCGCAGTGGCGGCTGCAGGGCGGCGCGCTGAGCAGCGAGCCGACGCCGGCGCCCCCGGCCGGCAGCATCGCCATCAAGGCCTTCGACGACAGCGTGCGTGTGCGCCTTCCCGAGTTCCTGGCCGCTACCGGCGACCCGCGGCGGAACGTCATGCTCGAGGCGCTGCAGCCCAGCTACTACTTCGGCGGCGCCGCCTTCTTCAACCGCGCCGGCCATGTGCCGCACGCGACCCTGATGCCGTCCGAGGACTTCTTCCAGGCCGACAAGCGCTTCAAGCCGGCCGACGAGATCCGTCGCATGCTGCGTCACCAGGGCATCGGCCCGGATCAGCAGGTGCTGAGCTATTGCGGCGGCGGCGGCGCGGCGGCCGTGCCGTACTTCGCGCTGCGTTTCATCGCCGGGCACGACAAGGTCCGGCTGTTCCAGGAGTCGCAGCGCGGCTGGCTGGAGGACCCGCGCGAGCTGCCGGTCTGGACCTATGCGAAGCCCGAGCTGCTGCGCGATGCCGACTGGGTGAAGGCATTCGCCAGTCCGATGCTGAAGGCTTTCGGCCTTTCCAAGGTCAGCGTTGTCGATCTGCGGCCGGCCGAGCAGTACGCGCAGGGCCATGTGCCGACGGCGCTGAACCTGCCGGCCGCGCAGTTCGCCGTCGCCGACGGGACGCTGGCCGAACGCCTGGGTCAGGCTGGCCTGGAGCGTTCGCATGAGGCGGTGCTGGTCGGCAACGGCGGCCTGACGCCCGAGTTGGCCTTGGCCTGGCTGAGACTGGAGCAGCTCGGCCAGCATCGCGTCTCGGTGCTGCTGGACGGTCCTGAGGCCTGGGCCGAGCGTGGCTTTGAGCTGGCGCGGCCTGGCCAGCGCCCGGTGCAGCCGCGGCCGTATGCGCCTGCTCCGTCTGGTGCTGCGCCGACCGGGCTGTTCCCGCCCGTCTACGTCGCCGCAGGCCGGCAGGCGCCGGACCGGGCGCCAGGGCAGGCAGGCGCTGCGCCGCTGATCCATTTGCCCTATACGCAGCTGCTCGACGTCGACGGCCGGCCCAAGCCGGCCAAGGAGATCTGGAAGCTGCTCGAGAAAGCCGGCGTGCCGCGCTACGCGCAGATCCGCCTGTTCGCCGAGCGACCGGGGGAGGCCGCGGTGAACTTCCTGCTGCTGCGCCTGATGGGCTTCTCCGACCTGCAGCTGCTGACGCCCTGAGTCAGCCGCCGCCCTCCAGGCTGGCGCGTGCCTGTTTGCGCGCGACCGCGGCCGCATGGCGGCGGCGCTCGTCGGGTGTGAAGGGGCGCAGCGGCGGCACGGCCACCGGCTTGTGGTCGTCGCCCACCGCGACCATCGTGAAGTAGCAGCTGTTCACATGCCGCGACTCCTGGGTGCGGATGTTCTCGGCCACGACCTTGATACCGACCTCCATCGACGAATGGCCGGTGTGGTTGATGCTGGCCAGGAAGGTCACCAACTCGCCCACGTGCACGGGCTGGCGAAAGATCACGCGGTCGACCGACAGCGTGACCACGTAGCGGCCGGCATAGCGGCTGGCGCAGGCGTAAGCGACCTGGTCGAGCAGCTTGAGGAGGTTGCCGCCATGCACATTGCCGGCGAAATTCGCGGTGTCCGGTGTCATCAGCACCGTCATCGTCAGCTGGTGGGCGGGCAGGTCCATGGGGTTCAGGCGCCGAAGCGGTGCAGGGTGCTGCTGCGATAAGTCTGGCCTGGGCGCAGTGTGGTGCTGGGCCAGTCGGGCCCGGCTTCGCGGTTCGGCGAGTCGGGGCTGTGCTGAGTCTCCAGGCAGAGGCCACTGTGCTGTTCGTAGCGTTGGCCACCCAGGCCGATCAGGCTGCCGTCGAGGAAGTTGCCGGAATAGAACTGCAGCGCCGGTTCGGTGCTGAGGATCTCCATCTGCCGGCCCGAGTCGGGATCGACCAGGCGCGCGACGGGGCGCAGGCGGTCGGCTTCGCGGTCGATGAGCCAGTTGTGGTCATAGCCCTTGGCGCGCAGCAGCTGCGGGTGCGGGGCATTCAGGCGGGCGCCGATGGGCGTGGGCGTGCGGAAGTCGAAGGGCGTGCCTTCGACGGGAGCGTGTTCGATGGGGATCAGCGCCTCGTCGACCTTGGTGTAGCGCGAGGCGGGGATGCTCAGCTCATGGCGCTCAATCGAACCGCCGCCAGCGAGGTTGTAGTAGCCGTGATGCGTCAGGTTGACGACCGTGGGTCTGTCGGTCGTCGCCTGGTAGTCGATGCGCCAGCTGTTTTCTGCGGCCAGCAGCGCGTAGCGCACGCTCACCTCCAGGCGGCCGGGGAAGCCTTGCTCGCCATGCTCGCTGACGCGGGTGAGAAGCAGGGCCACCGCCTCGCTGTCGCGCGGGGTGTCCGGCTCGACCTGCCAGAGCTGGGTGCCGAAGCCCTGGGCGCCGCCATGCAGGCATTTGGCGCCGTCGTTCCGGCTGAGCTGGTGGACCTCGCCATCGAGCGCGAAGCGGCCGCCGGCGATGCGGTTGCCGTAGCGGCCGACGATGACGCCGAAGAAAGGGTTGCGTTCGACGTAGTCCTCCAGCCGCTCAAAGCCGAGCACCAGATTCGTCTCGCCCAGCCAGAGTCCGTTGACGATGCCGCCATAGCTCAGCACCGAGAGCCGCAGGCCGCGGCCGTTGTCGAGCAGGAACTGCTGAACCTCGCGGCCGTCGGGCAGGCGGCCGTAGTCCGATCGCTGGATCACACCCAGCCGCCGTCGACGATGAAGTCCTGCGCGGTGCACATCGCGCTGTCGTCGGCGGCGAGGAACAGCGCCATCGCCGCGATGTGCTCGGGCAGCAGCGGCTCGTTGATGCACTGGCCCTTGGCGATGTCGGCGCGCGCGGCGTCGTCGACCCAGAGCTGGATCTGCTTCTCGGTCATCACCCAGCCGGGCACCAGGGTGTTGACGCGGATGCCGCGCGGGCCCAGATCGCGCGCCAGGCTGCGCGTCAGGCCCTGCACCGCCGCCTTGCTCGTCGTGTAGGCGGGCATGCCGCCCTGCTTGAGCTTCCAGGAGATGGAGCCGAAGTTGATGATGGATGCGCCGGGCTTCATGCCGTCCATCACCGCCTGAGCGGCGAAGAACTGGTGCTTGAGGTTGACGGCGATGCCGGCGTCCCAGCTCTCGCTGGTGACGTCTTCGATGCGATGACGGCGATCGTTCGCCGCGTTGTTCAGCAGCACCTGGAAGGCGCCGACGCGGCCGGCGAGCTGGGCGATCGCGCTGCGCAGCGCGGCGATGTCGGTGAGGTCGGCGGCGATGAACTGCGGCGCATGGCGCGCACCCTTGAGTCGCTCGGCCAGAGCCTCGCCGGCATCAAGCGCCAGGTCGATGAAGCCGACCTTCGCGCCTTGGGCGACAAAGGCCTCCACCAGGCTGGCACCGATGCCGGTGGCGCCTCCGGTGATGAGGACGGCGCGGTCCTGCAGGCTGAGGTAATGGGCGTAAGCGGGCATGGTCGGGTCTCCTGGCGACCGATTATTAGTCATACTTTTTATCCGTACTCACCGGTAACAACCTGGTTTACCCGCGTGACTCGCAATTAATAGTCATACTTTAATGCGGTCCATTCAGAGCCGGCTGCAGCCGGCCGCACCCCACCCCGAGGCCGTCCCATGAGCAGCATCCGTCGCCCCTACCGGGGTGTGTTCCCCGTCGTCCCGACCATCTTCGACGAGCAGGGCGGCATCGACCTGCCCGGCCAGCTGCGGGTTGTCGATTTCATGATCGATGCCGGCTCCAACGGCCTGTGCATCCTGGCGAACTTCTCCGAGCAGTTCGTGCTGTCGGACGCCGAGCGCGAGCTGCTGACGCGGGCCATCCTCGAGCATGTCGCCGGCCGCGTGCCGGTGATCGTCACCACCACGCACTACAGCACGCAGATCTGCATTGCGCGCAGCCAGCAGGCCGAGCAGCTCGGCGCGGCGATGGTGATGGTGATGCCGCCGTACCACGGCGCGACCTTCCGCGTGTCCGAGGCGCAGATCGAGGCGTTCTACACGCGGCTGAACGACGCGATCGGCATCCCGATCATGGTGCAGGACGCCCCGGTGGCCGGCACGCCGCTGTCGGTGCCGCTGCTCGCGCGCATGGCGCAGAACATCGAACAGCTGAAGTACTTCAAGCTCGAGATGCCGGGCGCCGCCAGCAAGATGCGCGAGCTGATCCGCGTCGGCGGCGCCGCCATCGAAGGACCCTGGGACGGCGAGGAGGCGATCACCTTGCTCGCCGACCTCGATGCCGGCGCGACCGGCGCGATGACCGGCGGCGCCTATCCGGACGGCATCCGCCTGATCTTCGACGCCTTCCACCGCGGCGACCGCGAGGAGGCCGTGCGCCAGTACGGGCGCTGGCTGCCGCTGATCAATTACGAGAACCGCCAGGCCGGCATCCTCACCGCCAAGGCCTTGATGAAGGCCGGCGGGGTCATCCGCTGCGACTTGCCGCGGCATCCGTTCCCCGAGATGACGCCCGAGGTACGCGCCGGCCTGCTGGATGCGGCGCGGCGCCTCGATCCCCTTGTGCTGCGCTGGGGGAAGTGATGCGCGCGTTGCTCGCCGCTTTGCTGGCGCTCTGGCTGGGCGCCGCCGTCGCCATCGAGCCCCAGGGCGACACCGGGGCCCATGACCCGACCCTGCTGATCGAGGGCCAGCGCTGGTATGTGTTCAGCACCGGGCCGGGCTTGCAGCGCTTGGTGTCCACCGACGCCGGCAAGAGCTGGACCCGGCTCAAGCCGGTCTTCGAGCAGGCCCCCGCCTGGTGGAAGGAGGCGGTGCCCGAGCAGAAGGCGCTCGACGTCTGGGCGCCCAAGCTCTTCAAGCATCGCGGCCGCGTCTGGGTGCTGTACTCGCTCTCCAGCTTCGGCAAGAACCGCTCGGCGATCGGCCTGGCGAGCAGTGAATCGCCGGACGGCGTGTGGCGCGACGAGGGCCTGGTGGTGGCCAGCCAGGCCAGCGATCGCTTCAATGCGATCGATGCCGACCTGCATGTCGAGCCCGATGGTCGGCTCTGGCTGAGCTACGGCTCCTTCTGGGATGGCATCCGCCTGACCGAGCTCAGCGCCGACACTTTGCGGCCGATCGGCGAGACCCGCTTCATCGCCCGGCGCAAGGAGGGCATCGAGGCGCCCACGCTGGTGCGGCGCGGCGAATGGGTCTACTTCTTCCTGTCCTACGACCTCTGCTGCCGCGGTGCCGAGAGCACGTACAACGTGCGCGTCGGCCGCGCCCGTTCGGTCGAGGGTCCGTACCTGGACCGCGACGGCAAGCCGATGATGGAGGCCGGTGGCAGCTTGCTGCTCGCCGGGGGGGCGCGCTGGAAGGGCCCCGGCCACCAGGACGTGGTCGGCGACTGGATGGTCCATCACGCCTACGACGCCGAACGCGGCGGCAAGCCACACCTGCGCATCGCCAGGCTGCGCTGGACCGCCGACGGCTGGCCCGAACTGGAGTAATCGATGGCCGGCCTGAAGCTGCAGAACATCAACAAGCGCTACGGCGCCACAACGGTCATCGCCGACCTGTCGCTTGAGGTCGCCGACGGCGAGTTCATCGTCTTCCTCGGCCCCTCGGGCTGTGGCAAGACCAGCCTGCTGCGCATGATCGCGGGGCTGGAGGAAGTCAGCGGCGGCCGCATCGAGATCGGCGGCAAGGACGTCACCCAGGCGGCACCGGGCCAGCGCAACCTGGCGATGGTTTTCCAGCATTACGCGCTCTACCCGCACATGTCGGTGAGGGACAACCTCGGCTTCGGCCTGCGCAACATCGGCACCCCGGAAGCCGAGATCGCTCGCCGCATCGCCGAGGCCAGCCGCATGCTGGAGCTGGAGACCCTGCTCGATCGCAAACCCACGCAGCTCAGCGGCGGCCAGCGCCAGCGCGTGGCGATTGGCCGCGCGGTGGTCAAGGAGCCGGGCATCTTCCTGTTCGACGAGCCGCTGTCGAACCTCGACGCCGCGCTGCGTGGCCGCACCCGCTTGGAGCTGGCACAGCTGCACCGGCGCCTGGGCGCGACCATGGTCTTCGTCACCCACGACCAGATCGAGGCCATGACCCTGGCAACGCGCATCGTCGTCATGAAGGGCGGCGCGATCGAGCAGGTCGCCGCGCCGGCGGAGCTGTACCGCCGGCCGGCCACGCTCTTTGTCGCCAGCTTCATCGGCACGCCGGGCATGGGCTTCGTGACTGTGCAGCGGCAGGAGGATGAGGGCGGCTTCGCGGTCGTCGGCCTGCCCGACGGCGGCCGCCTGCGCACCCGCGTGCCGGCGGCAACGCTGCCGACCGGTGGCTTGAGTCTGGGCCTGCGCCCCGAGACCCTGCACCCGGCCGCCGACGGTGCGATTCGCGGCAGCGTCGAGATGGTCGAGTTCCTGGGCGAACGCACGCTGGCGCACCTGAAGCTCGCCGATGGCAGCCCGCTGATCGTCACGCTGAACGGCGTGCGCCCGGCCGTCGGCGATTCCATCGCCGTCGCGGCCGACGTCAACGAGGCGCATCTGTTCGACGACGCCGGCCGCGCGCATCACGCCCTCGAGGTGCAGGCATGAGCCAGGTCGGCCTGCGCGCCTCGCGCCCGGCCTATGCGCTGTTCGTGCTGCCCTTCGTCGCGCTCTACGCGGCGCTGCTGATCTGGCCGCTGCTCAAGGGCCTGTTCATCAGCTTCCACGACCACGACCTGCTGTCCAACGAGAGCTTCTGGATCGGGCTGGCGAACTACCGCGAGCTCTGGGGCGACGAGGTGTTCCGCCAGGTGGTCTGGAACACGATCCGCTTCGTCGCGATCAGCACGCCGATCTTCGTCGTGCTGTCGCTCGCGTTGGCGCTCGCGCTGAACCGCCCCGGCAAGCTCGCCTTCCTGCTGCGCGCCACCTTCTTCTGTGCCTCGGTGTTTTCGGTGACCCTCGTCACCCTGGTCTGGAAGCTGGCGCTGATGCCGGGCCGCGGCCTGCTGCCGCAGATGCTGACGGCGCTGGGCCTGCCCGAGCTGCCGCTCTTGACCGACGAGAACCTGGCGCTGCTGACAGTCGCCCTGATCACGGTCTGGTGGATCATCGGCTTGCCGATGATCCTGTTTCTGTCGGCGCTGCAGCAGATCCCCGCCGAGCTCTACGAGGCCGCGGCGCTGGACAACGCCAGCCGCTGGCGCACGCTGACCCGGGTGACCCTGCCCAGCCTGAAGCGCGCCATCGTGCTGGTTGCGCTGATCGAGGTGATCCGCCAGTTCCAGGTCTTCCCGCAGATCATGCTGATGACCAACGGTGGACCGAACAACAGCACCCGGCCGATCGTGCAGTTCATCTACGAGCAGGCCTTCATGCAGCTGTCGCTGGGCTATGCGACCGCGGCGTCGCAGATACTGCTGGCGATCATGCTGGTGGGGGTGTCGGCGCAGATCTGGATCGAACGCGACAAGCAAGGGGGCAGGGCATGAACCCGCTCTTGCGTCGCGGTTGGTTCGATCGCTTCCTGATGATCGGGCTTTGCATCCTGGCCTTGATCTGGATGCTGCCCCTGCTCTGGGTGCTCGCGCTCTCGTTCAAGCCCAACGAGTTCCTGATGGCGCGCACCGATGTGTTCCTGGCGCCGCCGTTCACGCTGGACAACTACCTGGACATCCTCGGCACCTCGGCGGTGTTCCGCTGGCTGGGCAATAGCGCCCTGGTCGCCTTGCTGCAGACCGCCGGCGTGCTGGTGCTGAGTTCACTCGCCGGCTACGGCTTCGCGCGCTGCGAGTTCCCGGGGCGGCGCTGGCTGTTCGCCTTCGTGCTCTTCGGCCTGGCGGTGCCGGCGCAGTCGGTCTTCATCCCGCTGCACCACCAGTTCACCGCCTGGGGCCTGCAGAACACGCATGCCGGCCTGATCCTGCCGAGCCTGGCGGCGCCCTTCGGCGTCTACCTGATGACGCAGTACTTCAAGGCCATCCCGCTGGAGCTGGAGGAGGCGGCGCTGCTGGACAACGCGTCACGCCTGAAGACCTTTGTGCGGGTGATCCTGCCGCTGAGCCTGCCGGCGCAGGCCACGCTGGGCATCTTCACCTTCCTGGCCTGCTGGAACGACTACCTCTGGCCCTTGGTCATCGCCACGCAGCCAGACATGTACACGCTGACCCGGGGTCTCGCGTCCACGCAGACGAACTTCGCGCAGTCCGAGGGCCTGGGCTTCCTGATGGCGCAGGCAGTGTTCGCCGGCGCGCCGGTGCTGATGCTCTACCTGTTCTTCCAGAAGCACCTGGTCAGCGCGGTGGCGTCGCGATGAAGAGGCTCCTGCTTATTGCTGCGGCGCTGCTCGCCGCCTGCAGCCCGCCGCCCGACGATCCGTCGCGCACCGAGATCACGCTGATGCGCTTCTTCGGAAGCTGCGAGGCCAAATTCGGCGCCGTCACCGACACCCGCCAGGGGGTAGGCGAATGCGGCATCGTCACGGCCCTGGTCAACGAGTTCAACGCGACGAATGGTGAGGGCATCGTCGTGCGCACGCAGATCGGGGAGTGGGGCCCGTACTACGACCAGCTGACCGCGCGTCTGGTCGCCAAGGACATCCCCACCGTCGCGGTGATGCACGAGTCGGCCCTGGGTGACTACGTGCGCCGCAAGCTGGTGCTGCCGCTGGACGAGGACTTCACGCGCCTGGGCATCCCCGTCGACGACTTCACCGAGCACGCACGCCGCGGCGTCACCTTCGGCGGCGAGGTCCATGCCTTGCCTTTCGACACCTGGGCCTGGCTCTGGCACCTCAATACCGGGCTGTTCAAGCAGGCCGGGCTGACGCAAGGTGGCAAGGCCCAGCTGCCGCGCTCGCCCGAGGAACTGATCGCGCAGGCGGTGCAGTTCAAGCAGCGCACCGGCAAGCCTTACTTCGCCTGGGCGGTGGCCAACGAGACGGCGGCGAACTTCCGCAGCTTCCTGACCCTGGTCGCGCAGCAGGGCGCGCCCTTGTTCGCGAACGACGGCAAGTCGATTGACATGAAGCAGCTGGCGGTGACGAATGCGCTCACGCTGATGCAGCGCCTGTACGCCGAAGGCCATGTGAAGCCCCACCTCGATTACGCCGCCGCCAACCAGGCGTTCCTGAACGGCGAGGCCGGCGTGCTGCTGGTGGGCACCTGGACCATCGACCAGTTCCTGCGCGAGGCCGAGAAGCCGGGCTCGGCCCTCAGCGGCGGCTACGAAGTGGTGCCGTTCCCACAGCTCTACGCGCGCAGGGCGGTGTTCGCCGACGGCCACGCCTGGGCGCTGTTCAAGGGCGGCGCGAAGAGCGATCGCCACCACCAGGCGGCGTTGAAGTTCCTGCGCTTCATCTGGTCGCGCAGCGCCGAGTGGGCGCGCACCGGGCATCTGCCGGTCAGCCGCCAGGTGACGGACAGCGCTGCCTTCAAGCAGCTGCCGATGCGCGCCGGCCTGACCGAGATCACCGAGACCGGCGTCGGCATGCCCGGCAATGTGCCGACACAGCGCGCGATCGAGTTGCTGACCGGCGAGGACGTCGCAAACCTGATGCTGTCGAACAAGCCGGTGGCCGAGGTGCAGGCCACGGTCGAGAAGCGGGTCAACACCGCGCTGAAGAAAGCCCGTCGATGAAGGCAAGTCTCAAGGTCGACCGCGACTTCCGCGTCGGCGAACTCGACCGCCGGATGTTCGGCGTGTTCGTCGAGCACCTGGGCCGCTGCGTCTACACCGGCGTCTACGAGCCCGATCACCCCACGGCCAACGCGCAGGGCTTCCGCGGCGACGTGCTGGACCTGACGCGCGAACTCGGCGCGACCCTGGTGCGCTACCCTGGCGGCAACTTCATGTCGGGCTACAACTGGGAGGACGGCGTCGGCCCGAAGCAAGACCGCCCGCGTCGCCTGGAGCTTGCTTGGTTTTCCACCGAGACCAACCAGGTCGGCACGCATGAGTTCATGGCCTGGTGCCGCGAACTGCAGATCGAGCCCCTGTTCGGCGTCAACCTCGGCACACGCGGCATGGACGAGGCGCGGCAGTACCTGGAGTACTGCAACCACCCGGGCGGCACGGCGCTGTCCGACCTGCGCCACCAGCACGGCCACCCCGAGCCCCTGGGCATCAAGCTCTGGTGCCTGGGCAACGAGATGGACGGACCCTGGCAGATCGGCCGCAAGACCCCGGCCGAGTACGGCCGCCTGGCGCTGGAGACCGGCAAGCTGATGCGCATGGTCGACCCGACGATCAGCCTGGCGGTCTGCGGCTCCTCGGCCTACGACATGCCGACCTACGGCGTCTGGGAGGACCAGGTGCTGGAACATTGCTACGAGGTCGCCGACTACCTGTCGCTGCACAGCTATTTCGTCAAGCTGCCGGCGGATACGAGCAGCGAATCCTTCTTCGCGCAGATCGAGACCAATGCGCGCTACATCGAGGACACGGTCGCGATCGCCGATGCGGTCGCGGCGCGCAAGCGATCGACCAAGAAGCTGATGCTGTCCTTCGACGAGTGGAACGTCTGGTACCGCGCCCGCCATGGCCAGCACATGAAGCAGGACGGCTGGCCCGAGGCGCCGCGCCTGCTCGAGGAGGTCTACACGGCGGAGGACGCGCTGCTCGTCGGCGGCATGCTGACGATGATGATGAACCACGCCGACCGGCTGAAGATCGCCTGCCTGGCGCAGCTGGTCAACGTCATCGCGCCCATCATGACAGCCCCCGGCGGCCCGGCCTGGCGGCAGACGATCTTTCACCCGTTTGCGCAGGCCGCCCGGCATGCGCGCGGCGCGGTGCTCAAGCCCTTGGTCGAGTCGCCCGGCTACGCGAACGCGCGGCATGGCGAGCTGCCTTTTCTGTGCGCCAGCGTCACGCACGACGAGGCCACGGGGCGCTGCGTGCTGTTCCTGCTGAACCGCAATCTGCGCGAGCCGCTGCAACTGGACGCGCAACTCGCCGGCCTCGGCGCACGCCGCGTCGTCGAGGCCTGGCAGCTGCGCCACGAGGACCTCGAAGCGAGCAACACGATGGAGGCGCCGGACCGCGTCGCGCCGCAGCCGCTCGCCGGTGTCGGCGTCGATGGCGAGCGCCTGAGCGTGCAGCTCGCGCCCGCCTCCTGGTCCGTCATCGTCACCGAAGCGATTCCCTCATGAGCTGGACCCACCCGCTGATCCCGCAACGCGCCGACCCGCATCTGTCCTTGGTCGACGGTCGCTACTGGTTCACCGCCTCGGTGCCCAGCTACGACGCGATCGAGCTGCGTGCGGCGGATGACATCGCCGGCCTGGCCAGCGCCGAGCCCAAGACAATCTGGCGCAAACACGACAGCGGCCCCATGAGCTTCCACGTCTGGGCGCCGGAGCTGCACCGTGTCGACGGTCGGTGGATCGTCTACTTCGCCGCCAGCCGCGTGGACGACATCTGGGCGCTGCGCATCTATGCGCTGGAATGCCAAGGCCCCGACCCGCTGCGCGACCCCTGGGTCGAACGCGGCCAGATCCGCACGCACGAGGAAGGCTTCTCGCTCGACGCGACCCCCTTCGAGCACCGCGGCCGCCGCTTCCTGTGCTGGGCGCAGAAGAGCCCGCCGACCGAGAGCAATCTCTACCTCGCCGAGCTGGCCGATCCGTTCACGCTGAAGACTGCGCCGGTCTGCATCAGCCGCCCGAGCCTCGATTGGGAGCGCATCGGCTTCGCCGTCAACGAGGGGCCCGCCTTCCTGAGCCGCCACGGCCGTGTCTTCATCGCCTACTCGGCGGCGGCGACGGACGCGAACTACTGCATGGGCCTGCTCTGGGCCGATGAGGGCGCCGACCTGCTGGACGCCGCGAGCTGGCACAAGTCGTCGACGCCGGTCTTCGCTTCGGCCAACGGCCAGTACGGCCCCGGCCACAACAGCTTCACGAGCACGTCCGATGGCCACACCGACCTGCTCGTCTATCACGCCCGCAATTACCGCGAGCTGATCGCCGACCCGCTGAACGACCCGAACCGCCACACGCGAGTGCAGGCCTTTGCCTGGGCCGTGGACGGCTTCCCCGACTTCGGCACCCCGGTGCCCGACGGACCCTATTCGCCATGAAGCGCCTGCTTGCCCTGTTGCTGATCGCGGTCGCTCCTGCCTGGGCCCAGCTGAAGAGCCCCGACGGCCAGCTCGAGGTCGTGCTGGAGCTCGACGCCCAGCAGCGCCTGCACTACCGCGTCAGCCGCGCCGGCCAGCCGGTGCTGCTGCCCTCGCGCCTGGGCCTGCAGCTGGAGGGCGCCGACCTGGCGAGCCGCCTGACGGAGGTATCGCGCTCGCCGGTGCGCCCGCACCACGAACGCTATGAGCTCGGCCATGGCAAGCGTCGGCTGGTGGACTATCGAGCCAACGCGCAAAGCCTGATCTACGCGAACCCGCAGGGCCAGCGCCTGCAGATCGAGCTGCGCCTGTCCAACGACGGCCTGGCCTTCCGCTACCGGGTCGATGAGCCCAAGCTCCCCATCAAGCGCTTCGTCAGCGCGGCCAGCAGCTTCCGCTTCGCGCCCGAGGCGCGCGCCTGGCTGCAGCCGATGTCGGTGGCCGAGACCGGCTGGAGCCGCGTGAACCCGGCCTACGAGGAGCATCACCAGACGGAGATCGCGGTCGGCACCGTCTCGCCCTCGAAGGCAGGCTGGGTGTTCCCGGCGCTGTTCCGCACCGGCGACACCTGGGTCGCGCTCAGCGAGGCCGGCATGGATGGCGGCTTCCATGCGTCGCGCCTGCAGGCAGAGTCCCCCAACGGCGAATACCAGCTGGGCCAGCCCATGCCCGCCGAGCGCTTCCCCGGCGGCGCGCTGCTCGCCGAGGTGAAGGGCAGGGCGCTGCAGACCCCGTGGCGCGTGCTCGCAATCGGCAGCCTGAAGGCCGTCATGGAGTCGACGTTGGGCACCGACCTGGCGCTGCCGGCGATTCCGTTCCCCAAGGCCAAGGTCAGACCCGGCCTCGCCGCCTGGAGCTGGGCGCTGCTGAAGGACGATGGCACGGTCTATGAGGTGCAGCGCCGCTTCATCGATTGCGCGGCAGAGATGCGCTGGCCTCATGTGCTGATCGACGCCGACTGGGACCGCGAGATCGGCGACGCGCGCATCAAGGAGCTGGCCGACTACGCGCGCAGCCAGGGCGTGGCGATCCATGTTTGGTACAACAGCTCGGGCCCCTGGAACGACACCACCTACACCCCGAAGAGCGCGCTGCTCACCCCCGAACAGCGCCGCCGCGAGTTCGCCCGCGTGAAGGCGCTCGGCGTCTCCGGCCTCAAGATCGACTTCTTCAACGGCGACGGGCAGTCGGTGATCGGCTACTACCTGGACCTGTTGAAGGACGCCGCCGCCCACGGCCTGCTCGTCAACTTCCACGGTGCCACCTTGCCACGCGGCTGGGCGCGCACCTTTCCGAACTTCATGACCGCCGAGGCGGTGAAGGGCTTCGAGTTCGCGACCTTCGAGCAGGTGGATCAGGACAAGGTGGCCCGCCACCTGGCCATGCTGCCGTTCGCGCGCAATCTCTGGGACCCGATGGACTTCACGCCCATGGTGTTCGCCGACATCCCGAAGATCCAGCGCCGCACGCGCAACGGCTTCGAGCTGGCCCAGGCCGTGCTGCTGCTCTCCGGCATCCAGCATGTGGCCGAGACGCCCGAGGGCATGGCCACGGTGCCGGGCGCCGTGCGGCGCTATCTGCAGGAGTTGCCGGCGCGCTGGGACGAGACCCGCTGCCTGGCCGGCGAGCCCGGCCGCTACCTGGTGCTGGCGCGGCGTGCCGGTCGCGCGTGGCATGTCGCCGGATTCAATGCCGATGACGTGCCGCGCACGCTGCCGCTGGATCTGGGCTTCATCGGCGCGGGGCAAGGCCTTTTGATAGCGGACGGCGAGGGCCCGCGCGAATTCGCCCTCGGCACGCTGCCCGCTGGTAACGCGTTCATCACGATCAAGCCTCAGGGCGGCTTCGTCGCGCGGTTCACACGATGAGCTTTGATAGCCTGTCCGCCATGCGAACCCGTGCCGACCATTCCACCTACAGCGCCGAGCCCGAGGGCAGGAAGAGCCAGCATGGCCGCATCGTCAGCGAGCTCGGCCTGGCGATCGTCGGCGGCGAGCTGCAGCCCGGCGACAAGCTGCCGCCCGAGGCCCAGCTGCTGGAGCGCTACGAGATCAGCCGCCCGGTGCTGCGCGAGGCGGTGCGCGTGCTCGTCGCCAAGGGCCTGATGCTGTCGCGCCAGCGGGCCGGCGCCATCGTCCGCCCGCGCAACGAATGGCATCTACTCGACCCCGATGTGCTGTATTGGCTGATCCAGGCCAAGCCGCAGCGCGAGTTCGTTGGCGCGCTGATGGAAGTACGGCGCATCTTCGAGCCGGCTGCCGCCGCGCTGGCTGCGCGCGCCGCCACGCCGGCGCAGCTTGAGGGCATTGCCACCGCCTATGCCGGCATGGAGGCGGCGCGCACCACCGAGGAGCTGCTGGAGCCGGATCTGGCCTTTCACCGCCGCATTGCCGAGGCCACGGGCAACGACCTGCTCGCCTACATCGGCAACATGCTGTCGCTGGCGCTGCGCGCGTCCATCATCCTGTCGAGCCAGTTGCCCAACACGCATGCGCTGTCGCTGCCGCGGCACAAGGCCATCCTCACCGCGCTGCAGAACCGCGACCCGCTGGGCGCGCGGCAGGCCACCCTGGTGCAGCTGGAGGAAACCGGCGATGACCTCAGCAACGTCCTCGCTGCCGACGGCGGCGTGAACCTCGCGTAAGGGCCCCATGGATACCGACGACTTCGCCGACAGCCTGCCGCCGGCCGCTGCGGCGCCAGCGGGCCTGACCGACGCCGCGCCCAACCCCAACTGGTTCCTGCGCGCGCGCCTGAAGACGCGCCAGCTGTTGCTGCTGATCGCGCTCGACGAGCAGCGCAACATCCACCGCGCCTCTGAGGTGCTGTGCATGACGCAGCCGGCCGCGTCCAAGCAGCTCAAGGACCTGGAGGACATGCTCGAGGTCAAGCTTTTCGAGCGCCACCCGCGCGGCATGGAGCCGACGCTGTACGGCGAGACCATGATCCGCCACGCGCGCATGGCAATGACCAGCCTGTCGCTGGCGCACGAGGACATCGTCGCGCTGAAGAACGGCCTCAGCGGCCAGGTCGAGGTCGGCTGCATCATGACCCCGGCCATGGGCCTGCTGCCGCGCGCCATCTCGCGCATCAAGCTGGAGGCGCCGATGCTGCGCATCGGCGTGCACATGGAGGCCAGCAAGCTGCTCTTCGACATGCTGCAGAAGGGCACGCTCGACTTCATGATCGGCCGCATCGTCGATGAGTCGGACGCCGCCGGTCTGCACTACGAGGAACTTGCCATCGAGCCGGTCTGCGCCGTCGCCCGCGTCGGCCACCCGCTGCTGAAAGAAGAGAGCCTGAGCCTGGCCGATCTGGCCACGCAGCCCTGGATCCTGCCGCCCCCCGGCAGCGTGCTGCGCCACCGGTGGGAGCTGATGTTCCGCCGCGCCGCGCTGGAGCCGCCGGCGAACGCGGTGGACACCACCTCGTTATTGCTCATCACCGCGCTGCTCGCGCAGACCGACTCGCTGCACGTGATGCCGGTCGAGGTGGCGCGCTACTACGCGTCGTTGAAGGTGCTAGCCATCCTGCCCATCGAGCTGCCCTGCCGCATGGACGCCTTCGGCATCATCACCCGCGAGGGGCATCTGATGAGCCCGGGGGCCAGGCAGTTGCTGCAGCAGGTGAGGTTGGCGGCGAGGGATTTGTACTGAGCATCGCCAGGCTCGTTTGATCAACGGCGAGCTGATGTTTGAGGGTGTGCCCAGTAATCCGAAGTTGACGGCGCGAGCGGCTGCTTCCGAAACTTGCAGGCTGCCGTCGCCCCCAATCTGAGGCAACGCGAACAGCTGGTTTTCGCCATCGGGTCGACTTAAAGAGCCTCGTTGGCAGTTGACGACTCCAAGCCAACTTCGACTTAGCCTGACCTGAGTCCCACTCGTTCGAGGGTTCGAACGACGGTGGATTCACAAATCGCGGTCAAGCTACACAAGATCGTCGGACTTTTGCTCCGCGAGCCGACGCAGATGCTGCTCGCTTGTACTGCCGGCAACGTATTGGCCGATGAGCTGGCCTTGCGTACATCGATGTGAGGCTGTCACTCCCTGACCTGATCGCATGCTTTCGAGCGAAGTAGCTCCTCAATAGAGAGGGCGACACGACGTCCTCGTTAAGCAAGCATGCCCAGCCATACGTTCACGGAGGTAAGCATGGCGACCGGAAAACTAACACTCATCCTTGAGCGCGATCCGAATGGTGGATCGCGCGCGACTGCATCGGGTTGGGTCTGGATCAATGGCCAGTCATCTGACGATCCACCTCACTTTTCGCTGGTTGATACAAGTACGACGATCGAGACCGTTTCACTCGATCTGCCGAAGGGTCGGCACTGGGTGTCCGGGATGGTTCTTGCCATGCTCGGTGCCAATGGAAAAGGCGGGTTTCGCATCAGGGTCGGTGGAGTGATCTCCCGTGAGCAGTGGCCCTACGACATCGGTTCTGCGGCAGCGAAGCCGTTTCCGTTTGGGTCGTGGGTCACTGTTGCGTGACGAAGGGAGAGCACGATGCGACAACTCAGTCATGTTCCCAAGTTGCTGGCCGCCTGTGCGATCGCCGCAGCTAATTTCTTCGCGCTCGAGTCCGCCGTCGCGGACCCGCAAAAAGATCAAGCGACCACGACGCTGGTTAACAAGGTCGATGCGAATGCGGAGAAGGCTGCATTCAGCTACTACCTGCTGCAGGACTCTGCAACCCAGGTTGTAGCGAGTGGTTTGGCGGGCGTAGATCCGAGCGCAATCACAGTGGTGGACAACACCCGCTCTTACGGTGTCTATCTCAAGGCCTTCGATCGCGACAACAAGGGTGGCGGCTTCGCCATTACACCGGGGCGCGCCAAGGCACCATTCCCCTATGTGTCGGTTCCTGAGTACCTGTCCAAGGGCTTGGGTGGCTACTGGAAGCGGGCGCTGAATGCCACAACCTTCAGCTACGCGCAGGGTACATCTGATGTCGGAGGAAAGAGCTACAGGAGGCGTGCTGCAACGCTGTCAACGAGCATCTACTTCAAGCCTGAGCGCGATGATCCTGTCTATGTCGGGATCACCAAGGACCGTGAATGGGCGAACGCCGTCTTCAATAACGAAGAGATGATGAAGCGCTACCGAGAGAAGGTGCTGATGCCGCCTCCTCCCGATGGAACATCGCAAGAGGAGATCAACATGATACTTGATGCCAGGATTGTGGAATTCGAGCCCGACATCGTGGCGCAGGTGACGAAGTCCCGCACCAAGATGGAGGCTGAACTCTCAAAGCGCTGGTACCGTCCGATGCTGTCGTTCGTGGTGGGGACTGGGGATGCACGGGAGGAGTCCAGCGGGGCCTCCGCCCGTCTTGGCACACACGCCGCAATGGTTCTTCGGTACGGCGACGGACTGGGCAAGGCAACGCCTGGCACCATGGGCAAGGAGACGGCGAACGGCAAGGCTCCCGATAACTTCGAGTATGGCTGGGCCCTTACCGCGAGCGCCAAATGGGTGAAGGACGAACCCGTCCTGTCGTCTCTCGGAACTGCCTCCTTCGTCAGAAAGGACGCGACCATAGTGGCGGTTCGCGGCACGATGGGTAACCAGACTTGGCGCTTCCTGGCGGAGGCCAGCAACGTCAAGTCCCGCGCCGGCGAAGTGGGTGAGGGAACTTTCCGGCGGGCGCTGGGCGTCGAATGGAAGCTGCCCTTCGAGAACCCGAGCCTGGGCTGGCTGCATATGCGCGCCGGGAAGCGCATGGACATGAAAGCTGGCAAGGAGGAAACCGCCGTCCTCCTCACAGTCACGATCAGTCCCGACGTAAAGGGCTTTTAGTCTCTTCAATCTCGGGGTATGGCTGCTCAGGTTTTGGGTGCTAGCTTCACATTCAAGACCTGACCCTCGCTCCCTCACTCGCTCCCTCAGTGGCGGGAACGGCTCGCATTCAATCGAACGTAGGTAAACCGGTCAGAGTCGAGGGACTGGCGGGTGATGTTCGCCTGAACCTACGATCCTGCTCAGCACTTGGGTCTACGAGCCAAGAGGGAGCCAGATGAGAGAGTTTTCGGAGGAAGAGGTTCAGGACTTGACGGATCGAGTGTTCTTGGCGAAAGAGCAACTCGAGGCGGGAAAAGTGTTCTTTGCGGAGCACCTGATAGACGACTTCACACGTAGTTTTGAGGCTGTTCGCCTTCGCCCGGACGGGAAGGTAGATCCGCATACCGTTGATGGCCGCATCCGGTCGGTCACGCTAGCGATGGTCGGTATGCGCCATCGCGAAGATGCCAAGAAGTCTGCGAGCCTCGGGGAGATTCAGTCGATGTACTTCGACTTCCTCCTCCAGCAGTTTGGAGATCTTTATGAGCAGATGCGCCGGGCTGGAGGTACGCCGATCCAGGCCGCCCGACTGATCTCGAACGACGCCAAGATGGTGGAGAGCTTCACGAAAGGCCTCCCAGAGCTTGTGCAGATCGTGCGGGAATTCTGGGGCTCCGTAGCCGAAGCGGCCATGTATCACCTGCAGGACGGTTCACAGTTGAAGGTCACCTTTGCTGGCGACCTATTCCCCGCGTACTGGGAGAACGCCGTTTCCACGGCGGGGCTATATGTAGACACCATCGTGTTGCCGTGCCCAATCATGCGGATTGCTCCGCTGTTTAACGTAATGCCCCCAAAAGAGGTCGTGAGCCTTTTGGTGAAGCACACGTTCACGGCGATGGGATACCGAGAACTTGCGACAGCGGACATCAGCCCTCCGCTCGCACTCATTGTCCCCAGCAGATCTGACGTTGAAGACGACAGTAGATCCGCTCTGGTCGAACAATGTGAGCCGCTTACATGCAAGCACGCGGGCTACCTGTTTGGAAGGTCGTTTGAGTCAGTCGATCACTTCCGGGATTTCTGCGGGAGTCTGACCACTGTCGACAGCGTGTTGGCTGAGCTGAAGGGTCGGGACAGGCTGATTTTCGACACTGAATGGGGAAGCGACCCCAGAGGTCAGCTTGAATGCGCGATGAAGGACAGGCTGTTCCCAGGCCTCGATCCAGCAATCGCAGGGAATCATGTGCTGAAGGCCTGCCTGGGTCGGATGCCTCAAGCCGTAGCAGCCCAACGGAATGCGCAACAGGTTGGCGGCACTCCACTCATCAGCGCCGAGACGACTTGGTTGCATTACACGTGGATGCTGGAGTACGAAGGCGCTCCCCCGCCGGGGGGTGAAGAGGATCGCATGAGCATGCATGTGGTTAGGGCGCTGATGAGCGAGACCGGAAACAACTTGGAGTGGCTCGGAAATGTGCCCCCGGAAACCGTCTTACAGATCCGGCAGCAAGGGCTTGCGAACGAGGTTCGAGCGATGCTTGGGCAGGGTGTATCTGACCTGATCGGTATCAACCCGAGCAACTACTTCAGAACAGCCGACCAAGTAGTCGCGAACCTCGAGCAAGCTTTCCGCGTCCATCAAAAGGCGATTGCCGAGGCAAAGTTGAAAAAGCTGAAGCTCTTCGGCATTGACGTGCCTCAGTGCTTAGCAACTGGTGGACTCGCTGTGGGCGCAGCCCTTACTGGGAACATCGAGCTCGGTGTTGCGTCGGGTGTTGCTGGAAGTGCGGGGTTTGCCAATCTCAAAGACATCAAGACAAAGCTCGTCACCATGTTGGCTGAAGACAAAGCCCGGAAGTTGTCGCCGACGGGTCTTCTGTTTAGGCACGTCCGCAAGTAGTCAAGAAGCTCAGCGCCGCGGCTTTCACGCCACTCTGATGCCTACATCGCAGTCTTGCAGCCTGCTCCCGGATTCGGCCTTGGCCCCGCCACCGTCTGCTCAACGGGCTTGATCGCCCCATCCGCCCCGTACTGCAACTCCTCCACCCCCACTGACCTCCGGTACTCCCCCCCGCCCGCCAACTTCGCGTTGTGATACGCGATATAGCTGCGCCCGTTGAAGTCGAAGATCGCCTGGTGGATGGTCTTGGTGCCTTCGTTCTTCTCCATGATGCGCCCGCGCGGCGTCCAGGGGCCTTCGGGGCTGGGGGCCGTGAGGTAAGCGATCTCCTCGGGCCAGCCGCTGGCGTAGCTGAGGTAGTAGGTGCCCTGGCGCTCGTGCACATAGGCCGCCTCGGTGAAGCGCTCCACCGGGATCACGTTGATCGGCCCATCCAGCTCGGTCAGGCTCGCCTTCAGCCGCGCATGCTTGAGCACGGTATTGCCCCAGTACAGATGCGCCTGGCCGGTCTTGGAGTCGATGAAGACTGCGGGGTCGATGTCGTCCCAGGCGATCTCCGTCTGCTTCGTCATGTCGTGGGTGATCAGCGCGCGGCCGATCGCGTCGACGAAGGGGCCTTCGGGCTTGTCGGCCACGGCGACGCCGACAGCGAAGCCGGGATTGGAGCCGTGCTCCACCGTGGAGAAGAAGTAGTAGCGCCCATTGCCCGGGTGCTTGACCACATGCGAGGCCCAGGCGCGGCTGCGTTGGCCCTGGGTCGCCCAGGCGAAGTCCGCCGCCTTGAGCGGCACGCCATGGTCCTGCCAGTTCACCATGTCGCAGCTGGAGTAGACGCGCCACTCGTGCATCACATAGTCCTTGCCCTCGGGCGGCGCCTCATCGCGGCCGACGTACAGGTAGACGCGGCCGCCGTCGACCAGGGCGGCGGGGTCGGCGGTGAAGATCGGGCCAAACAGCGGGTTGGGGGCGGCCTGGGTCGACAAGGCAAGGGCGGCAGCCACGGCTGCCAGGGCGAGACGCAAACGCATGAGGATGGACTTTCGATCAGGCGCCGGCGCGTCGCGCCAGCAGGCGCTGCACCAGGCAGAACAGGAAGAGCAGCGCGCCGATGACGATGCGCGTCCACCAGGAGCTGAGCGTGCCGTCGAACGCGATCAGGGTCTGGATCAGGCCGAGCAACAGCACGCCGGTCAGGGCGCCGGCCACCAGGCCCTGGCCGCCGCTGAGCAGGGTGCCGCCGATGACTACGGCGGCGATCGCGTCCAGCTCGGCGCCCTGGCCGTGTTGGCCATAGCCCGACAGCATGTAGAGCGCGAACAGCAGGCCGCCGAGCGCCGCGCAGAACCCGCTGAGCGCGTAGACCGCGACCTTGGTGCGCGCCACGGCTAGGCCCATCATCAGGGCGGACTGCTCGTTGCCGCCGATCGCGTACACGGTGCGGCCGAAGCTGGAACGCTGCGCGACCAGCACGGCCCCCCCCAGCACGGCCAGCGCGATCAGCGCCGCCGGCGACAGCCAGGCCTCCAGGCCGGGCAGCGCGATCTGCGCCTGCGACAGCCGTAAGAACAGTGGTGCATCGATGGTGATCGAGTCGACGCTGATCAGGAAGCACAGGCCGCGCGCCAGGAACAGCCCGGCCAGAGTGACGATGAAGGCTTGCAGCCGGAACGCGTGGATCAGCCAGCCCTGCAGCGCGCCGAAGAGTGCGCCCCCAAGCAGCACCAGCGCGACGACCACCTCGGCCGGCCAATGCGCCACCTGCAGCAGCCAGGCGCAGGCCATGGTGGCCAGCGCCATCACCGCCCCCACGCTGAGGTCGATGCCGCCGGAGAGGATCACGAAGCTCATGCCGACCCCGATGACCAGCAGGTAGGCGTTGTCGACCAGCAGGTTCAGCATCACCTGCGTGGAGCCGAAGCCCGGGTAGGCGATGGCGCCGGCGACGGCGAGCAGCAGGGTCAGCAGCAGGCTCACGCCGCTGGGCAGGGAGGGCGCTGCGGTGATGCGTTGGATGAAGCTCATGCTGCCGCCCCTTTGCCAACACTTCGAGAAGCCCAGACCGGCGACTGCGCGATGCAGACCACGAACACCACCAGGGCCTTAACCACCAGGGTCAGCTGCGGCGGCACGCCCAGGGTGTAGATCAGCGCGTTGAGCGTCTGGATGATCAGCGCGCCGATCAGGGTGCCGGCGAGGTTCAGGCTGCCGCCGCTGAGCTGGCCGCCGCCGAGCGTCACCGCGAGGATGGCGTCCAGCTCCAGCAGCTGGCCGGCGTTGTTGGCGTCGGCGCTCTTGATGTTGGACGCGATCATCAGCCCGGCGAGTCCGGCGCAGCCGGCGCAGGCGATGTAGCTCAGCGCGATCAGTAGGCTGCTTCGCAGGCCGGCCAGGCGGGCGGCCACGGGGTTCAGGCCGACGGCGGCGATGAAGAGCCCGAGGGCGGTGCGGCGCAGCGCCAGCGCGACCAGGCCGTAGAGCCCGGCAACAACGAAGAGCGCCACCGGCAGCCCGAGCCAGTAGCCGGCGCCGAGCACGAAGAAGGAGGCCGGCTCGTAGACGGTGAGGATCTGCCCATCGCTGATCAGCTGCGCCAGGCCGCGGCCGGCGACCATCAGGATCAGCGTGGCGACGATGGGCTGCAGGCCCAGCCCCGCCACCAGCAGCGCGTTCCAGGCGCCGCAGAGCAGGGCGATGCCGAGCCCCGCGGCGAGCGCGAGCAGCGTGCCATGCCCCTGCAGCAGCAGCCAGCAGGCCACCGTGCCGGCGAGGGCCACCACGGCGCCGACCGAGATGTCGATGCCGCGCATGGCGATCACCAGGCTCATGCCCAGCGCGGCGAGCATCAAGGGCGCGGCGCGCTGCGCGATGTCGACCAGGCTGCCGTAAAGCCGGCCGTCCTTGATCTCGAGCGTGAAGAAGCCGGGCACCAGGAACAGCGCGACGAGCAGCAGCAAGGCCAGCGCAGCAAGCGGTCGGACCAGCGGGTTCGCGAGCAGGCGGCGCGGGAGCGAGGGATGCGCCATCGGCAGGGCAGTGGTGCTCACGCGGCAGCCTTCTCTTCGTCGCCAGCGATCACCGCGAGCAGGCCGGCTTCGTCCAGCTCGCCTCGCACGTACTCGCCGGCGGCGCGGCGGTCGCGCAGCACCAGCACACGGTCGCTGCAATGCAGCACCTCGGCCAGCTCGGCGGAGATGAAGAGCACGGCCATGCCATCGCCCTCGCGGCTCAGCGCCAGCACCTCATCCATGATTTCTTCCTTGGCGCGCACGTCGATGCCGCGGGTCGGCTCGTCGAGGATCAGCAGCGCGGGTTTCGTGGCCAGCCAGCGCGCCAGCAAGGCCTTCTGCTGGTTGCCGCCGGATAGCTGGCCGATGGGGGTGTCGGCACTCGCGGTCTTGATGCCGAGCTGCTTGATGTAGCGCTCGGCCAGCTGCTGCGCCTGCGCGCTCGACATCACGCGGCGCAGGCCGTGTCTGGCCTGCAGCGCGAGCAGGATGTTGTCGCGCACCGAGAGCGCCCGGATCGCACCCTCGTGCTTGCGGTCCTCGGAGCAGAAGCCGATGCCTGCGGCAATCGCCTCGCGCGGCGAGCGCCAGCGGCGTGGCGCGGCATCGGAGGTGTGCAGGCTGCCGGCATCTGCCGCGTCGGCGCCGAAGAGCAGGCGGGCCGTCTCGGTGCGGCCGGAGCCCAGCAGGCCCGCCAGGCCCAGCACCTCGCCGCGGCGCAGCTGCAAGTCCAGCGGCTGCAGCGCACCGCGGCGGGCGATGCCCTCGGCGCGCAGCACCTCGGCGCCGGGCGCGGCGTCGCGGGCCGCGGCGCGTTCGGCGCTCTGCACGCTGCCCACCATCTTGTTGACCAGCGCGACGCGGCTCAGTGCGGCGGCCGGGTACTCGCCCTCGGTCTGGCCGTTGCGCAGCACGGTGATGCGGTCGGCGATCGCGTAGGTCTGCTCCAGGAAATGCGTGACGAAGAGGATCGCCACGCCTTGCGCGCGCAGCCGGCGCAGCACGGCGAACAGCTGCTGCACCGCGGCCTCGTCGAGGCTGGAGGTCGGCTCGTCGAGGATCAGCACGCGCGTCTCGCTGGCCCTGAGCGCGCGGGCGATGGCGACCATCTGCTGCAGGGCCAGCGGGTAGCGAGACAGCGGCAGGCTGACGTCGATGTGCACGTCCAGCGCCGCCAGGGCATCTTTCGCCTCGGCACGCATCCGCCGCGGCGAGATCAGCCCGAAGCGCCGCGGGTAGCGGCCGGCGCAAAGGTTCTCCGCCACCGACAGATTCGGGCAGAGATTGACCTCCTGGTAGACCGTGCTGATGCCCAGCTGCTGCGCCTGCTCGGTGGAGCGTGGCGCGATGGGCTGGCCGGCGAGCTGCATCGTGCCGGCGTCTGGCGCGTACAGCCCCGTCAGCACCTTGATCAGCGTGGACTTGCCGGCCCCGTTCTGGCCCATCAGCGCTTGCACCTCGCCGGGGAACAGGCGCAGGCTCACGCCCTGCAGCGCCTTCACGCTCGGGCCAAAGCTTTTGTGGATGCCGGCCAGCTCCAGCAACGGTGGAGCTTGCACTTTCAGTACTTTCTATTCGGCAGTTCTTTCGCGGCCTGGTCGGCGGTGAAGACGCCTTCCTCGACAGTGACGCGCTTCGGCACCGCCTTGCCGGCCACCACCTCCTTGGCCAGCTGCATCAGCTGCGGGCCGAGCAAGGGGTTGCATTCGACGGTGACGTTGAGCTTGCCGGCCTTCATGGCCTCGAAGGCGCCGCGCACGCCGTCGATGGAGACGATCAGGATGTCCTTGCCCGGCTTCAGCCCGGCCTCCTCGATGGCCTGGATCGCACCGATCGCCATGTCGTCGTTGTGCGCGTAGAGCAGGTCGATCTTCTTGCCGTCCTTGACCTTCAGGAAGGCCTCCATGACCTCCTTGCCCTTGGCGCGCGTGAACTCGCCCGACTGCGATCGGATGATCTGCAGCTTGGCATTGCCCTTCAGGACTTCCTCGAAGCCCTTCTTGCGGTCGATGGCCGGGGCCGAGCCCACGGTGCCCTGCAGCTCGGCGATGTTGAGCGCCTTGCCGCCCTTGGCCTGCTCCAGTACCCAGCGCGCCGCCTTGCGACCTTCCTCGACGAAGTCGGAGCCGATGAAGGTCACGTAGAGCGAGGGGTCGCTCACCTTCCCCGCGCGGTCGGTCAGGATGACCGGGATCTTGGCCGCCTTGGCCTCGCGCAGCACGGTCTCGAAGCCCGACTCGACGACGGGCGAGAAGGCGATCACGTCGACCTTCTGCGCGATGAAGCTGCGGATCGCCTTGACCTGGTTCTCCTGCTTCTGCTGCGCGTCGGCGAACTTCAGCTGGATGCCGGCGGCCTGCGCCGCCGACTTCACCGAGGCGGTGTTCGCGCTGCGCCATTCGCTTTCGGCGCCGACCTGCGAGAAGCCCATCACCAGGGGTTTGCTGGCCTGGGCGGAACAGGCAAGGGCGAGCGTGCTGAGCAGTAGCGCGCGGCGCAGAACGGGGCTGGGCATCGACGGTCTCCGGGGGTGAGCTGTGGCCCGGATGCTAGGAATCAAGGCGATGCAAGACCAATCACATTTCGCGGCGAAAGCATGTCGGAACGCGTATTGGTGCTGACCCTAGTCGCTCAAGCCCTGGGCCAGCAGACGCGCGTGCTCACCGCTGCGCCGCCAGCGCGCCAGCAGTTCGTTGACGCGGGCCAGCAGCGCGCTTTGATTCGTGCGCTTGTGGAAGGCCAGGTGGGTCGGGTTCTCGGTCAGCGGATTGGCCATCGCACGCACCGTCGGGTAGGCGCCGGTCGCCAACTGGGCGTCGCCGGCCTGTTCGATGGCCAGCGCCACATCGAGGAAGTCTCGCTCCAGCTTGCCGAAGTTCTGCTGATCGGCGGCGACCACCTCGAGCTTGAACAGGTTCTTGCGCGCCGCGGCGTCGAAGGCATCGCCATAACTCCAGCCGCGCAGCACCCCGACGCGCAGGCCGCGAAGGTCCTCGATGCGTTCGAACAGGCGCAGTCGACCGCGGCGCGCATACACGCGTACGGTCTCCACATGCAGGGGTTCGCTGTAGTCGTAGCGGGCGCGGCGCTCCGCTGTTGAGTAGATGCCGGCCACGCCATGTTCAGCCCGCTCCAGACCGGCCAGCGCCCGCGGCCAGGGCAGGGCGTTGAGCGTCAGCGGCTGATTGAGCTCGGCAAACAGCGCGCGCAGCAGCAGCGGGTAGACGCCACGCGCCTGACCGTCGGAGCCCGCGTACATGAAGGGCGGGTTCTGCGCGTCGACGGCGATCACTAAGTCGGCGCCTTGGGCGCGCACGACCAGCGGGGCGACGGCAAGACTCAGGCAGGCGCGGCGATGCATGCTCATGGAAGGCAGCTCCGGGAGGCGGCGCTGCCAGTGGAGCGCCGTTGCCGGCCACGCCGGCCGGGGGTTTGTGCCGGGTCGTGCGCTCAGCGCAACAGGCGCACGCCGTAGAGCCCGCCGGCGATCGAGCCGGGCAGGGCGACGAACTGGATCTCCAGCCTGCCGTCGGCGCGGCGCAGGGCGGGCGGGATGGGCAGGTCCAGTTCGTAGAAGGCCGCGTCGCGGCGTGCGAGCTCCAGGCTCTGCAGCAGCTCGCCGTTGGCGCGGACCTCGAAGCGGCGGCCGGCGTCGCCGCTGGCCAGGCGCAGGCGCAGTGTCTTGGCCTCGCCCTTGAGGTCGTTCAAGGTGTAGGCGAACCATTGCGTCGCATGCCGCCAGCGCGCGCTGCCGTTGAGCCCGCTGTCCACGCCCTCGCCGCGGAAGCCGTGATCGCTTTCCGGCTGCTGCTCGCCGGGCGCCACCTGGTCGATGGTCTGCCGGACCAGCTGCAGGCGCTCGGCCTCGGCCTTTGCCAGTTCGCTGCGAAGCGCCGCATGGGCCTGCGGCGTGCTGCGCGCCCAGACCAGCATGTAGCGGGCGTCGTGCAGGCGGAAGAAAGGCATCAGCCGCAGCGGCTGGCCGCTGCCCTGGATCAGGCCGGGCGCGCTGAAGGTCAGCGGCTGGCCCTTCACGGGGCGGATCTGCTTCGCGATGTCGACCCCCGCCGGCGCGACGAACATCGGCGCCTGCTCCTGCGCGCAGACCGGGCCTTGCGCGATATGGCCCATGCGCGAGTCGTCGGCGATCAGCGTCAGGCGCTCGCCCGGGAACGGGTTGGTCTTGGCCGCCAGCACGAGGGGGCCGTGCAGCACGCTGACCTGATCCGGGCGGCCGGGCAGGGCTTCCAGCGTGGTGCGCATCGGCAGCCTGATGTCGACGCGGTCGCCGGCTTGCCAGCGGCGGGACGGGATCTCCAGGTAGCCGTTGCGCGCTGTCGCCTTGATGGACTTGCCATTGAGGCGCAGCGCCATGCCCTGCGTCCAGCCCGGCTGGCGGATGCGCAACGCAAAGCGGCCGCCCTGTTCGACGATCAGCCGGCTCGCCGCCTCGTCGGGGAAACGCGTCTGCTGACGCAGGCGAACCCCTTGCTGCGTCCAGTCCAGCGTCGAGGCGGCAAACAGGTTCAGGTAGAGCGTGTCACCGTCGTGCGCGTAGACGAAGGCGCCATGTCGCGCATGGCTCTCCAGGCCCGAGCCGACGCAGCACCACATCGCCTCGTGCGTGGACGAGTAGACGCGGTAATGCTGCGGCCGCAGCGGGGTGAAGTAGACGAAGCCGCCATGCTGCGGGTGCTGCGACGCGAGCAAGTGATTGAACAGCGTGCGCTCGATGTAATCGGCGTAGCGACTCTGCGGGTCCATGCGGAACAGTGCTTCGCTGAGCCTCACCATGTTCACGCTGTTGCAGGTCTCCGGCCCCTCGACCTCGTCGAGCATGGGCTGGAAGTTCGCGGCGTCGTGGAAATGCTCCTTCTCGCTGTTGCCACCGATGGCGACGGTGCGGCGTTCGACGACGGTCCGCCAGAAGTTCGTCGCCGCCTTCAGCCAGCCGGGCTCGGCGCCGAGTTCGGCCAGGCGTGCGAAGCCGATCACCTTGGGGATCTGCGTGTTCGCATGCATGCCGGTGAGCGGGTCCTCGCCGCGCAGCAGCGGCTGCAACAGCGCCTGGTGCGAGAAGCGACGCGCGAGGCGCAGGTAACGCGGCTCGTTGCCGCTCAGTGCGGCGAGGTCGGCGAACAGCTCGTTCATGCCGCCGTGTTCGCTGCGCAAGCTCGCCTGCATCTGCTCGTCGCTCAGGCCCGCGGTCACCCGCTCGGCCCAATCGGCAAACTCGCGCAGCATGGGCAGCGCATCGGGGTGGCCGGCGTGCACATGCGCGTCGCGCAGGCCGGCGGCGATCTTGTGCAGGTTGTACCAAGGCACCCAGCGGCCGTTCAGCGAGAAGTTGTCGACCTGGATCGTGCCTGCCGCAAGCGCCGCCCAAGCCTCCTCGCCCTTGGGGATGCCGCCGAGGTAACCGCTGGGCCGTTGCGCCTGCTTGAGCCCGGCCATCACGACGTCCAGGCGCTCGCGGATCAGCGGGTCGTCGCCGGCCGCGCTCATCATCGCCAGCGCCGACAGGTAATGCCCGGCCATGTGGCCGTCGAGCCCGCTGGACTCCCAGTTGCCGTACGAAGGCTTGAGCGCCGGCAGACCCGCCTCGCGACGGAACGGCGCGAGCAGGCGCTCGGCGTCCAGCGCGAGCAAGGTGTCACGGTCGCGTTGCTGGGCGGCCAGCAGCGGGCCGTCCTGCAGGCGCACGGCCGACAGCGGAAACGCCTGCGGGCCGGCCTGGACCAGGCCGGCGGCGAGCAAGAGCGGAAGGGCGAGGCGGAGCAAGAGCAGCTTTCAGGTAGCGGGCAGGAAACGGGCGACGGAACGGCTCAACACCGCGTCCCGCAGGCGGGCGCGCAGCGCCTGCAGCGCGACCGGGTCGACGCGGTCGCCCAGAGCCGCCTCACGCGCGGCCGCACAGCCCAGGCCGAGGTCACAGGGCAGCAGGTGCAGCGCCGCCTCGATCAACATGCGATCGGCCTCGTCGCGGAAATGCTGGCCGTCGAAATAGAAGTCGCCATCGCGTTGCCAGAGCAGGCGGCTGCCGAGTTCGTCGAACAGCAGCGGATCGGGCCGCGCAAGCAGCGCGGCCAGTTGCGCCGGCGCGGCCTCGTGGTGATCGAGCAATTGCAGCAGCGGATCGGTCGGTCCCTGCTCGTCCGCTGCGATATTGACAAGGGCCAGCCACTCGCTGACCAGCACCTGGTCGCAGCCACTGCGCAGCTGGTCGAACTCAGGTCCATTCGGCTGGTGCGCATCGAGTTCGGCACAACGCCGCGCCAGCGCCCGCGCGTACAGCCGGCCGCCTTGTTCGCGCATCCGCATCGCACGGTCCAGGCTGGCGCGCAGCTGGCCGGGCGGCGCTTTCAGCAGGTCCAGCATGGGCGCTGGTGCAGGCGATGCGGCCGGCCGGGGCTCGACATCGACCTGCGCCGCGTCCAAGCGCAGCGCCAGCGGCGCTGCGGTGACGAGGGGCGGCGGCTCGGCTTTTCCCTGCTGCGGCGCGCCATCGTCCCAGGCCAGCCCGAGCAGGCCCAGGATCAGCGCGCCCAGCAGGGCCGCCGGCTTCACCAGACCGGTGCCGGCCATCCGTCGCTGCCCCAGCTGACATCACCGACGAAGAGCACCGGCGCGCCATTGGCCAGCGCGTCGTAGGCATGCCAGGCCATCACGGAGCCGTTCGTCAGCAGCGACTGGCCGCCGGGGCCCTTGAAGCGGGCGCCGCTCTGCGCGAGCAGGGTGCCGCCGCCGCTCATCATCGACACGCCGGCCTTGTCCACATAAGGTCCGGTGATCGAGGTCGAGCGGCCGACGACGATGCGGTACGTGCTTTGCGCGCCCTTGCAGCACAGGCCCTTGGAGGCGAACAGGTAGTACCAGGCCTGGCCGTTGTGCACGCGCGAGATGACGATGCCGTTCTCGATGCCGTTGACGGTGTCGCGCGCGATGTTCGTCGCCGTGCCGGTGGGCTTGAGCGTCGTCGCGTCGACCGGGCGGATGAAGATGCCGTTCCAGAACGAGCCGTAGACCAGGTAGGGCGCGCCATTGGCGCGGATCGCCAGCGCCGGGTCGATGGCGTTGTAGCTGTCGCCCGCCTTCGACGTGAGCACCGGACCCTGGTCGACCCAGCGCCCGGTGGCAATGCCGCCAGCCGAAGTGGCCAGGCCGATCGCCGACTTCTGCGAGCCGAAGCTGGACACCGCGTAATAGCAGTAGCCATTGCCCTTCCACTCGCCGCAGCCGGGTGCCCAGACCATCGCGGTCTTGTCGCTCGGCAGGTAGTTGCGCCACCAGGACAGGCCGTTGCCGAAGATCGGCAGGCCTTGCGTCCAGGCGCGGCCGTCGGCTGAGTACTTGACCGCCAGCCCCTGGTTGTCCGTGGTCTCAAAGATCCACCAGCTGCTGCTGGTCCTGACGATGTGCGGGTCGTGCGTGCCCAGCGAGCCGCTGAGTTGCCAGGGCGCTGCGAAGGCGGGGAGCGCCGCGAACAGCGCGAGAGGGAGCAGCCGCCGCAGGCGGCGGGTCAAGGTTATCAGCATGTCGTCTCCGGGTTGGGGGGATTCGCGAGACGGCCTGCTGATGCCTCGCCGCGGCGATGCTAGGCAGCAGGCTGGGGGGAGGGCCAATGAAATCGAAACCGGTGGTGATGCCGGTTCCGGCATTCGGGTTAGTCCCCCGTGCGGATGCCCCAAACCGAAACGCCTTCGCTGGATACCGCGCTGAAGCAGACCACGAAGGCGCCCGCGTTCGCATGCCATTGCCGCGACAGCTGGCCCTTGTAGGCAAAGCCGCCGACGGTCAACGTGATGCGGTTGCTGCCGCCATGGCTCCAGCTGCCGCTGAGCGCGCCACTGAGCGCGCCGCCGCTGGCCAGGCTCAGCGCGGCGGAGGGTTTGATCGTCGCGCTGATGTCCTTGCCATGGTTGACGAGCTGGTAGCTGCCGGCGGCCTGTGCCGCAGAAACCGCGGCCGTCTGCGTCGGCGTCGCCAGGCTCAGCGGCGCGTAGCGCAGCGGAGCGACGACCGGCCAGCCATCCTCGTTCAGGTGGAACTCGTGGACGCGGATCTCATGCTGCTCGCCGCGACCCGGGAAGCGCGAATGGAAGATCAGGAAGTACTGCTGCGTCGTCGCGTCGTAGTAAGCCGAGTTATGGCCCGGCGACACATAGCCCGGTGCCACGCCGCTCTGGCCAGGGGCAAGCTGGAACTGGTGGTTGCCCATCAGCTTCACGCCATGCGGAGCGATGCTGGCATCGTCGAACACCGTGCCGACCGCGCCCTTGACCGTGCTCATGTCCTTGCCGGCGGCGTCGACGTAGGGCCCGTCGGGGTTGCGCGAGCGCGCGACGCGGACGTTGTAGCCACCGGTCGCGTCCAGGCCGCCGAAGGAGCAGAACAGGTAGTAGTACTGCTTCTCTGGGCTGTAGAGCACATAGGCGCCTTCGATGCGCGCATGGTTGCC
>Ga0164290_1001218_pt1 | contig 45885 bp, 41 predicted proteins | sample Micstemetagenome_FD_108782 | JGI IMG/M metagenome (GOLD analysis project Ga0164290, IMG submission 108782) | Contaminated culture microbial community from soil near Moab, Utah, USA - Microcoleus steenstrupii SON62 (Illumina Assembly) | ecosystem: Environmental > Terrestrial > Soil > Soil crust...
AGGAACTCGGCGCCCATCAGCAGGAACAGGCCCGCCGCGTTGAAGAAGGCGAGCACCAGCCACAGGACCGAGTGCACGGGATTGCGCGCCAGGATGGTCATCAGCGCGGAGAGCACGACGACGCCGGCGAACAGGTAGAAGATGATGGCTTGAACGGCCAAGAAACGGTCCCTTCGGAGTCGGCGCGGGGTTTACCGCCAGGGTGCGTCGGCGGCAAGGTTTTGGGAGAGAACCTTTTCCCAGCGCTCGCCGTTCGCCAGCAGCTTCGCCTTGTCGTAGAACAGCTCCTCGCGGGTCTCCGTCGAGAACTCGAGGTTCGGCCCCATGACGATTGCGTCCACTGGGCAGGCTTCCTGGCAGAAGCCGCAGTAGATGCACTTCGTCATGTCGATGTCGTAGCGCGTCGTCCGCCGCGATCCGTCCTCGCGCGGCTCCGCTTCGATCGTGATGCAGACCGCCGGGCACACGGCCTCGCACAGCTTGCAAGCGATGCAGCGCTCCTCGCCGTTCGGATAGCGGCGCAGCGCGTGCTCGCCGCGGAAGCGCGGGCTGAGCGGCCCGCGCTCGTACGGGTAGTTGAGCGTGACCTTCGGCCGGAAGAAATATTTGAGCGTCAGCCACATGCCCCGGACGAACTCGAGGAGCAGCAGCGACTTGGCGGCCTGGAAGACGGCGGTCATGTCAGTACCTATCCGTGAAGAACACGAGCCACCCGGAGACCAGGAAGACCCAGAACAGCGACAGCGGCAGGAACACCTTCCAACCCAGCCGCATGAGCTGGTCGTAGCGGTAGCGCGGCACCGTCGCCTTCACCCAGGCGAAGACGAAGAACATCAGCGCGATCTTGACGATCAGCCAGACGAAGCCGGGCACGACGTAGAGCGGCTCCCAGTTCACCGGGGGCAGCCAGCCGCCGAGGAACAGCACGCTGGTCAGCGCGCACATCAGCAAGATGTTCGCGTACTCCCCAAGGAAGAACAGCGCGAAGGCCATCGAGCTGTATTCGACCTGGTAGCCGGCGACGAGCTCGGCCTCCGCCTCGGGAAGGTCGAACGGCGGACGATTGGTTTCCGCGAGCGCGGAGATGAAGAAGATGACCGCCATCGGGAAGAGCAGCGGGTTGAAGATGTTGCCGTTCAGCACCCCGAAGATGTTGCCGCGCTGGCTCAGGACGATGTCGTTGAGGTTGAAGCTCGCGGCGTAGAGCACGACGCAGACGATCACGAAGCCGATCGACACCTCGTAGGACACCATCTGCGCCGCCGCGCGCAGCCCCCCGAGGAACGGGTACTTCGAGTTCGACGCCCAGCCCGACATAATGATGCCGTAGACGCCCATCGACGAGACGGCGAACAGGTAGAGAAGGCCGACGTTGATGTCGGCCAGCACCGCCTCCGGCCCCCACGGGATCACCGCCCAGGCGATCAGCGCGAGCGTGAAGGTGATCATCGGGGCGATCAGGAAGATGCCCTTGTTCGCGCCCGACGGGACGATCGTCTCCTTCATGAAGAGCTTGATCGCGTCCGCGAAGGACTGGAGGATCCCGAACGGACCGACGACGTTCGGCCCGCGACGCATCTGCATCGCCGCCCAAACCTTCCGGTCGGCGTAGACCGCGAAGGCCACGCCCACCATCACCGGCAACGCGATCAGCAGGATGAGCAGCAGGTAGGCGGCGAGATAGCCCGCCACCGGCCCGAGGAAGCTGTTCTGGAACGCCTCGACCATGGCCTACTCCGCCGCCTCAAGCTGTTCGCCCAGCCCCAGGATCTCGCGCACGCAGTCCTGCATGGTGTCGCTCGCGCGGGCGATCGGGTTGGTCAGGTAGAAGTTTTCGATCGGCAACGCGACCGGTCCCGCCGGGGTGCCCTTGTCCTCCGCGCCGAAGCCGGCGTCCCACGCTGACGGCACCAGTCCCTCGTCGGCGAGGTGCGGGTGGACGACCGCGATGCGGGCGCGAAGCGCCGCCAGGTCGTCGTAGGGCAAGGTGCGGCCGAGCACGTCGGACAGGGCGCGGAAGATCGTCCAGTCCTCGCGCGCATCGCCCGGCGGATAGACCGCGGCGAGCGAGCGCTGCACGCGCCCCTCGAGGTTGACGTAGGTGCCCTTCTTCTCGGTGTAGGCGGCGGCCGGCAGGATCACGTCGGCGTGACGCACGCCGTTGTCGCCGTGCGTGCCGACGTAGACCGTGAAGGCGTCGGCGAAGACCGAGGCGTCGAGCTCGTCGGCACCGTAGTTGAACAGCGCCTTGAGGCGCCCCGACCGGGCCGCGGCCGTGAGGCCGGCGATCCCGCCCGGCGTCGTGAAGCCGATGTCGAGCCCGCCGACGCGCGCCGCGGCGGTGTGGAGCAGGTTCCAGCCGTTCCAGCCGTCGCGCACCAGCTTATGCTTGGTCGCGAGCGCGAGCGCCGCGGAAAGCACGCCGCCGGCGCGGAGCGCGCCCGTGCCCACGACGATCGCCGGACGCTCCGCGTTCTTGAGCGCGGCCGCCAGAGCCTTCGGCAGCTTCGCCAGCAGGCCGAGGTCGTCGCCGAGCTGCGTCACCGGATAGGTGAGGTCGACCTCGGGACCGATGTTGAAGATCTGCGCGCGGTTCTTGCGCACCGCGACGCGGAGACGGGTGTTGACGAGCGGCGCTTCCCAGCGCGGGTTGGTGCCGACGAGCAGGACGACGTCGGCGTTCTCGATGCCGGCGATCGTCGAGTTGAAAAGGTAGCCGGCCCGGACCGACGGATCGACGTTCGCGCCGTCCTGGCGGCATTCGTGGCGCGTCGAACCGAGCATGCTCAGCAGCTCCTTGAGCGCGAACATGCCCTCGACGTCGACGAGGTCGCCCGCGATCGCGCCGATTTCGTCGCCGCTCGCGCCTTCGAGGCCCGCGCGGATCGCCTCGAACGCCTCGCTCCAGCTCGCCGCCCGGAGCTTGCCGTCGCGGCGCACATAGGGGCGGTCGAGGCGCCGCTTCATGAGCCCGTCGCAGGCGAAGCGGGTCTTGTCCGACGCCCACTCCTCGTTGACCTCGTCGTTCAGGCGCGGGTTCACGCGCATGACCTGCGGGCCCCTGGCGCCGATCAGGATGTTCGTCCCGACCGCGTCCATGACGTCGACGCCGGCGGTCTTCTTGAGCTCCCAGGGGCGCGCGGTGAAGGCGTAGGGCTTCGAGGTCAGCGCGCCGACCGGGCAGAGGTCGATCACGTTGCCCGACAGCTCGGAGGTGAGCGACCGCTCGAGATAAGTGGTGATCTGCTCGTTTTCGCCGCGGAACACGAGGCCCAGCTCCTCAACGCCTGCCACTTCCTCGGCGAAGCGGACGCAGCGCGTGCACTGGATGCAGCGCGTCATGATCGTCTTGACGAGCGGCCCCATGTATTTCTCGGTGACCGCGCGCTTGTTCTCCTGGTAGCGCGAGAAGCCGCGGCCGTAGGCCACGGCCTGGTCCTGGAGGTCGCATTCGCCGCCCTGGTCGCAGATCGGGCAGTCAAGCGGGTGGTTGATGAGGAGGAACTCCATCACCCCTTCCCGCGCCTTCTTCACCTTCTCGGTGACCGTGTGGATCACCATGCCGACGGCGGCCGGGTAGCTGCACGACGCGATCGGCTTCGGCGACTTCTCCATCTCCACGAGGCACATGCGGCAGTTGCCGGCGATCGACAGCCGCTCGTGGTAGCAGAAGCGCGGGATCTCCTTGCCGGCCTCCTCGCAGGCCTGCAGCACCGTGGCGCCCGCCGGCACCTCGATTTCGATCCCGTCAACCGTGAGCTTGGGCATTCGCTTGCCTCTTCTATTCGGCGGCGACCGGCATCGCCGAGCGGCGGCGCGCGATACGCGCCTCGAGCTCGGGCCGGAAATGGCGGATGAGCCCCTGGATCGGCCAGGCGGCGGCGTCGCCGAGGGCGCAGATGGTGTGGCCTTCGACCTCGGTGGTGACGTCGAGCAGCAGGTCGATCTCGCGCGGCTCGGCGTTGCCTTCGACGAGGCGCTCCATCACGCGCCACATCCACCCCGTCCCCTCGCGGCAAGGCGTGCACTGGCCGCAGCTCTCGTGCTTGTAGAAGTAGCTGAGGCGCGCGATCGCGCGGACGACGTCGGTCGACTTGTCCATCACGATCACCGCCGCGGTGCCGAGGCCCGACTTCAGGTCGCGGAGCGCGTCGAAGTCCATCGGGCAGTCCATGATCTGCTCGGCCGGCACCAGCGGCACCGAGGAGCCGCCGGGGATGACCGCGAGCAGATTGTCCCAGCCGCCGCGGATGCCGCCGCAATGCTTCTCGATGAGCTCGCGGAACGGAATCGACATCGCCTCTTCGACGACGCACGGCTTGTTCACGTGTCCGGAGATCTGGAAGAGCTTGGTGCCCTCGTTCTTCGGGCGGCCGAAGCCCGCGAACCAGGCCGCGCCGCGGCGAAGGATGGTCGGCACGACGGCGATCGATTCGACGTTGTTGACCGTGGTCGGGCAGCCGTAGAGGCCGACGCCCGCCGGGAACGGCGGCTTCAAACGCGGCTTGCCCGGTTTGCCCTCGAGGCTCTCGAGCATCGCGGTCTCTTCGCCGCAGATGTAGGCGCCCGCCCCGCGGTGCACGAAGACGTCGAAATCGTAGCCGGACTTGGCGGCGTTCTTGCCGAGCAGGCCCTTGGCATAGGCCTCTTCGACCGCCGCGAACAACACCTCGGCCTCGCGGATATATTCGCCGCGGATGTAGATGTAGGCGGCGCGCGCACGCATCGCGAAGCCGGCGATCAGCGCGCCTTCGATCAGCTTGTGCGGATCATGGCGGATGATCTCGCGGTCCTTGCACGAGCCGGGCTCGGACTCGTCGGCGTTGATGACGAGGAAGCTCGGACGGCCCGGCTGCGGCTCCTTGGGCATGAAGCTCCACTTCATGCCGGTCGGGAAGCCGGCGCCGCCGCGCCCGCGCAGCCCCGACGCCTTGATCGCATCGATGATCGCGTCCGGTCCGGCCCCCATCAGCCCCTTGGTGTCGTCCCAGTCGCCGCGTTTCATCGCGGCCGGCAGGCGCCAATCCTGGAAGCCGTAAAGGTTGGTGAAGATCCGATCCTTGTCCTCAAGCATCGTTCGTCGCCTCCAGGAGCGTCGTCGGTCCGCCCTCCGGGCAGCTCGCCTTGCGGCCGAACTGCGGGCCGGGCGCGGGCATCTCGCCGCGCCCGAGCGCGTCGAGGATCTCGCCCATGCGCTCGTAGGTCAGGTCCTCGTAGTTGTCGTCGTTGATCTGGACCATCGGCGCGTTGGCGCAGGCGCCCAGGCACTCGACCTCGGACAGGGTGAACAGCCCGTCTCCGGTCATCGCGCCCTTCTTGAGGCCCTTGTCCTTGCAGGCGCGCATGACGTCGTCCGACCCGCGCAGCATGCACGGCGTCGTGCCGCACACCTGGACGTGGAAGCGGCCGACCGGCTTCAGGTTGAACATCGTGTAGAAGGTCGCGACCTCGTAGGCGCGGATGTAGGGCATCGCGATCTGCTTCGCGACGAACTCAATGACCGGCACCGGAAGCCAGGCGTGGCCGGTCTGCGCCCCCATCTGGTACTGCGCGAGGTGCAGGAGCGGGATGATCGCCGAATGCTGGCGGCCCGGCGGATAGCGGCCGAGGATGCGTTCCGCCTCCTTCGCGTTCTCGGCCGTCCAGGCGAAGTCCCCGAACGCGGTCGGCTCGAAGCGCTGGTCGCCCGCCTCGGCGGTGGTGCTGTAGGTGCCTGCGGTCACCGGTCGATCTCTCCGAACACGATATCGAGCGAGCCGAGCACGGCGGGCGCGTCGGCCAGCATGTGCCCCTTGCAGAGGAAATCCATCGCCTGGAGGTGCGCGAAGCCGGTCGCCCGGATGTGGCAGCGGTACGGCTTGTTGGTGCCGTCGGACACCAGGTAGATGCCGAACTCGCCCTTCGGGCTCTCGGTCCCGACGTACGCCTCGCCCGCCGGCACGTGGAAGCCCTCGGTGTAAAGCTTGAAGTGGTGGATCAGCCCTTCCATCGAGCGCTTCATCTCGCCGCGCTTGGGCGGCACCACCTTGCGGTCGAGGCTGGCGACGGGCCCGGGGCGCATCTCGTTCAGGCACTGGCGGATGATGCGCAGCGACTGCCGCATCTCCTCCATGCGAACCATGAAGCGGTCGAAGCAGTCGCCGCGGTTGCCGACCGCCACGTCGAAGTCCATGCGCGCGTAGACGTCGTAGGGCTGCGACTTGCGCAGGTCCCACGGCACGCCGCTGGCGCGGATGCACGGTCCCGAGAAGCCCCAGGCGATCGCGTCCTCGGCCGAGATTATCCCGATGTCCACGTTGCGCTGCTTGAAGATGCGGTTGTGCGCGACGAGGTCCTCCATCTCGTTGAGGACCTTGGGGAACCGCTCGGTCCACGCCCAGATGTCCTCGGCGAGACCCTCGGGCAGGTCCTGATGGACGCCGCCGGGCCGGAAATAGGCCGCGTGCATGCGGGCCCCCGAGACGCGCTCGTAGAAGCCCATCAGATATTCGCGCTCCTCGAACAGCCACAGGATCGGCGTCAGCGCGCCGACGTCCATCGCGTGCGTCGTGACGTTGAGGATATGGTTCAGGACGCGGGTGATCTCGGCGAACAGAACGCGGACATACTGTCCGCGGATCGGCACCTCGAGCCCCATGAGCTTCTCGATGGCGAGCACGTAGCTGTGCTCCATGCACATCGGCGACACGTAATCGAGGCGGTCCATGTACGGGAGCGCCTGGAGGTATGTCTTGTACTCGCAGAATTTCTCGGTGCCGCGATGGAGCAGGCCGATGTGCGGATCGACGCGCTCGATGACCTCGCCGTCGAGCTCGAGCACGAGGCGCAGCACGCCGTGCGCCGCCGGATGCTGCGGCCCGAAGTTGATCATGTAGTTCTGGATCGCGACGCCGTCCTCGTCGCCGGCGATGCTGCCGCTCGACGGCGGCGCGCCCAGATTCGGATCGCGGTCGGCCATTCGACTAATCCTTGTTGCCGGCAGAACCGCCGGCCTGCGGCTTCGACGCGTCCGGCGTGCCGACGGGCGTGTTGCTCGGCTTGCCGTCGGCGGCGACCGGCGTCGGCGCCCCGGCGGAATGCGGCGTCGCCTTCTCGTCGCCCGGGAGCACGTACTGCGCGCCCTCCCAGGGCGAGAGGAAGTCGAACGCGCGGAAGTCCTGCGCCAGCTTCACCGGCTCGTAGACGACGCGCTTGTGCTCCTCGGAGTAGCGCAGCTCGACGTAGCCGGAGAGCGGGAAGTCCTTGCGGAACGGGTGGCCCGAGAAGCCGTAGTCGGTGAGGATGCGGCGCAGGTCGGGGTTGCCCTCGAACAACACGCCGTACATGTCCCAAATCTCGCGCTCGAACCAGCCGGCGACCGGCCACAAGCCGGTCACCGACGGGACGGCGTCGTCCTCGTTGACGGTCAGCTTGACGCGGATGCGGCGGTTCGCCTTCAGCGACAGCAGGTGATAGTTCACCTCGAAGCGCTCGGGACGGTCGGGATAGTCGACGCCCGCGATGTCCATGAGCTGGCCGAAGCGCAGTTCGGGATCGTCGCGCAGGTGACGCATCACGTCGAGGAGCGCGGCGCGACGCACAGTGACCGTCAGTTCGCCGACGAGCTCCTGCGCGTCGAGCAGCGCGTCGCCGACGAGCGCGCGAACGCGATCCGCGACGCCGTCGTTGGCGGCCATGATCGGAGCGGGGCTGGTCATCGTTCGAACGTCCCGTCGCGGCGGATCTTACGCTGGAGCGCCAGGATGCCGTAGAGCAGCGCCTCCGCCGTCGGCGGGCAGCCGGGCACGTAGATGTCGACCGGCACGATGCGGTCGCAGCCGCGCACCACCGAGTAGCTGTAATGGTAATAGCCGCCGCCGTTGGCGCAGCTCCCCATCGAGATCACGTAACGCGGCTCCGACATCTGGTCGTAGACGCGCCGCAGCGCCGGGGCCATCTTGTTGCAGAGCGTGCCCGCCACGATCATCACGTCCGACTGGCGCGGGGACGCGCGCGGCGCGATGCCGAAGCGTTCGAGGTCGTAGCGCGGCATGCTGGCGTGCATCATCTCGACCGCGCAGCAGGCGAGCCCGAAGGTCATCCACCACAGCGAGCCGGTGCGCGCCCAGTTGACGAGCTCCTCGGTCGAGGTGACGAGATAGCCCTTGTTCGAAACCTCGGACGTGACGTCCTTGAAGAACTGGTCGCCCTGTCCGGCGGCGAGCGCGCGGGCCTGTTCTTCCTCCGTCGCGAAGGGCGGGGAAACTACTCCCATTCCAACGCTCCCTTCTTCCATTCGTAGATGAAGCCGACAGTCAGGATGCCGAGGAACACCATCATCGACGCCCAGCCGAACACGCCCGTGGCCCCGAGCGAAACGGCCCAGGGAAAGAGGAACGCCACCTCGAGGTCGAAGATGATGAACAGGATCGACACGAGGTAGAAGCGGACGTCGAACTGACGGCGGGCGTCCGAAAAGGCCGGGAAACCCGACTCGTACTCGGCGAGCTTGTCGGCGTAGGGCTTGTTCGCGCCGGTGAGGTTCGAGATCAGCACCGGAAGGCCGACGAACGCGCCCGAGAACCCGATCGCGACGATCAGGAACAGAAGGATCGGCAGATACTCGGCGGCGATCGCGGGCATGAGAGAACCTCGGCCGGTCGGTTAGGTTGGCGCGCTTTTAGGCGCGGGGGGCGATGGTGGCAAGGCCGGCAAGGCCCGGTTCGGGCATCGCTTTCGGCCTATGTTTGTTCTATGGATCTCGGGGCAACGGGGTGCGGCGTTATCGCCCCCTCACCGCCCCCGCGACGAGCTTGTGGAGCTTCGAATGGATCTCGCCGTTCGCGGCGACGAGCTCGCGCCGTTCGACGATGCGCTCGCCGCCGCGATAGTCGGTGACGAAGCCGCCCGCCTCGCGAACCAACAGCGCGCCGGCGGCGAAATCCCAAGGCTGGAGGTGCGACTCCCAGTAGCCGTCGTAGCGGCCGGCCGCGACCCACGCGAGGTCGAGCGCCGCCGAGCCGAACCGGCGGATGCCCGCCACCTGCGGCGCCACCGCCGCCATCACCGCGGCGTGCTGATCATGGTCGCCGTGCCCCTGGAACGGGATGCCGGTCGCGATCAGGCAGTCGCCGAGGTCGCGGCGCGCCGACACGCGGAGTCGCCGGTCGTGGAGCCAGGCGCCCTTCCCTTTCTCCGCCCAGAAGCTTTCGTCGGTCAGCGGCTGGTAGACGAGGCCGGAGACGATTTCGCCGCGCTCCTCGACCGCGATCGAGATCGCGAAGTGCGGGATGCCGTGGAGGAAGTTCGAGGTGCCGTCGAGCGGGTCGATGACCCAGCGCGGCCGGCCCTCCTCGCCGGCGGTCTCGCCGCCCTCTTCGGCGAGGAAGCCGAAATCGGGGCGGGCTTGCCGGAGCAGCTCGACGATCGTCCGCTCGGCTGCGCGATCCGCGTTCGAGACGAAGTCGGACGGCCCCTTGCGCGAGACCTGGAGCTGCTCGACCTCGTTGAAGTCGCGCCGGAGCCGGGGCGCCGCCTTGCGGGCGGCCTTTTCCATGACGGTGATGAGCGCGGAATGAGCGGGCATGGCGTTCCTTCGGGACCGGATAGGCGAAACGCGCGACGCCTCAGGACGCCGCGCGTTCCAAACTCACGGGCGTCGTGCCTCAGTCGGCGCGGCGAACGTACTCGCGTTCGTAGACGTCGACGACGACCCGCGTGCCGCTCGCGATGTGCGGGGGGACCATGATGCGCACGCCGTTGTCGAGCACGGCCGGCTTGTACGACGACGAAGCGGTCTGCCCCTTCACGACCGCATCGGCCTCGACGATCGTCGCCTCCACCTGATCGGGGAGCTGGACCGAGATCGGACGCTCCTCGTAGAGCTCCATAAGCACGTCCATTCCGTCCTGCAGGAAGTCCGCGGCCTCGCCGAGCAGGTCGCGCGGGAGCTGCACCTGGTCGTAGGTTTCCTTGTCCATGAAGGTGAGCTGGTCGCCCTCGGCGAAGAGGAACTGGAAGTCCTTGGTGTCGAGGCGGACGCGCTCGACCGTCTCCGACGAGCGGAAGCGGACGTTGGTCTTGCGACCGTCCATGACGTTCTTGAGCTCGACCTGCATGTAGGCGCCGCCCTTGCCGGGCTGCGTGTGCTGGATCTTCACGGCGCGCCATAGGCCGCCTTCGTACTCGATGATGTTGCCGGGACGGATGTCCACGCCGCTGATCTTCATGGGATAGCCCCGCTCTGTCTGGAGTCGCGCGGCTCTAGCAGAGCGGAGCCCGTCCGAACAAGCCCGGCCCCGGTGCGTTCGTTGCGCCGACATGGGTGAGATGCGCGTCGGCTGCTCGGGCTGGAACTACCGCCATTGGCGCGGGCTCTTCTACCCCGAAGGCCTGCCGGTGAAGGCGTGGTTCGCGCGCTACGGCGCCGCCTTCGACACCGTCGAGATCAACAACAGCTTCTATCGGCTCCCGACCGCCGAGACCTTCGCCGCTTGGCGCGAACAGGCGCCGCCGGGCTTCCGATATGCGGTGAAGGCGAACCGCTTCCTCACGCACCAGAAGAAGCTGAAGGACCCCGCCGAGCCGCTGGATCGGATGCTGGGCCACGTCCGGGCCCTCGGCGACCGGCTGGGGCCGATCCTCTATCAGCTGCCGCCGCGGTGGCGTCTCGACCTCGGGCGCCTCGGCGGATTTCTCGATCTCCTGCCGCCCGGGCTCGAGCATGTGTTCGAGTTCCGCGAGCCGAGCTGGATGACCGACGCCGTCTTCCGGCTGCTCGACGACCGGGGGCTGTCCTTTTGCACGCACGACATGCCCGACATGGTCGTGCCGCGCATCGCCGTCGGCCCGCTCGCCTACGTCCGTTTCCACGGCACGACCGGCAAGTACGTCGGCCGCTATCCGCGCGAGGTGCTCGAGGATTGGCTGGAATGGATGGCCGCGCAGCGCGCGCAGGGCCGCGGCGTCTACGCCTATTTCAACAACGACATCCATGGCCACGCCGTCGCGGGCGCGCTGGAGCTCAAGCGCCTCGTTGGGGATCGAGCAGCCGATTGAACGCTGCGACGGCCTCCCTGGGCCCGGCCGGATGACCCCAGACGCTGCCCGAGACCGCGAGGAAGTCGGCGCCGGCCTCGACGAGCGTCCCGGCGTTCTCCGGCGTGATGCCGCCGATCGCCACGCACGGCGTGGCGAACAGCGTCGTCCACCAGCCGAGAAGCGACGGATCGGGGCGGTGGCGCGTCTCCTTCGTCTTCGTGGGGAAGAAGGCGCCGAACGCCACGTAGTCCGCGCCCGCCTCGCCCGCCTCCATCGCGAGGTGGCGGCTGTCGTGGCAGGTGACCCCGATTTGCGCCTCGCGCCCGAGGAGGCGGCGCGCCTCGGCGACGCTCCCGTCGGTCTGGCCGAGGTGCACGCCGTCCGCCCCGAGGCCTTTCGCGAGGTCGGCGCGGTCGTTGACGATCAGCGCGACGTCGTATGCGGCGAGGATTGGCTTCAGGACCTCGCCGGCGCGCAGCACCTCGAAATCCTCGACCTCCTTCAGCCGAAGCTGGAAGGCGGCGATGGGTCCGCCGTCGAGGGCCGCCTTGAGGCGCTCGGGGAAGCCCGGGTCGAAGCGCGGCGGCGAGATCACATAGAGCTGGCAGCGCGGCCGCGGCTCGCGTTCGAAGCGCGAACCAAACCCGGGGTCGAGCTCCAGATCGTCCGCGGGGTCGATCGGCGTGTCGATCATGCGCCCTTGCTGCTCCGCATCGCTTCTTCCCGCCACAAAGACGGCGGAGGCCGGAGTGCCGGCGCTCCGGCACCCGGCGTCGCCGGTCGTCAGGCCTTGACGGTCGACGCCCGGTGGATCTCGTCGATGGCCCCGCCGAGCGAACGGTCGAACTCCTCGTCGCTCATCTGGTGGCGCAGATCCTCGAGGAGCGCGCGCGAGAAGCTCGCGATCATGCCGCGGTTCTTGGCGAGCTCAGCGCAGGCTTCGGGTCGAGCGTAACCGCCCGACAGCGCGACCACGCGCAGCACGCGGGGATGGTCGATCAGCGGATCGAACATGCCGGACGTGGCGGGGATCGAAAGCTTGAGCATCACCTTGTCGTCGCCCGGGAGTTCGTCGAGCGCCTTGAGCAGCTCCTCGAGCAGGATCCGGTCGGCCTCGGCGCGCTCGGGGCTCTTGATGTTGACCTCGGGCTCGATGATCGGAACGAGACCGGCCGCGAGCACCTGCCGCGCCACCTCGAACTGCTGCCGCACGACGGCGGCGATGCCCTCGCGGTTGGCCAGGTTGATCACCGACCGCTCCTTCGTGCCGAAGACTCCGAGGCTCTTGGCGCGGCTCAGCAGCGCGTCGAGGCCCGGCATCGGCTTCATGAGCTGGACGCCGTTCGCCTCCGTCTCGAGCCCCTTGTCGATTTTGATGAAGGGTACGACGCCGCGGTCGTGCAGCGCCTGCGGCACTGGCTTACCGTCGGCCTGGCCGTCCATGGTGCGCTCGAACAGGATGGCGCCGATCACCTTGTCGCCCGAGAAGGACGGCGCGGTAATGATCCGGCAGCGCATCTCGTGGATGAGGCCGAACATCTCCTCGTCGTTCGACCAGGCGCCCTCCTCGATCCCGTAGCCCTTGAGCGCCTTGGGCGTCGAGCCGCCGCTCTGGTCGAGCGCCGCGATGAAGCCCTGGCCGTTCGCGATCTTCGCCGCCATCTCCGATTCTTGCATGCTTCCGTCCTTATCGTTGCTGCAGCGCTTCGACCCCGGGCAACGGCTTGCCTTCCATCCATTCGAGGAAGGCGCCGCCGGCGGTGGAGACGAAGCTGAACTTGTCGGCGACCCCCGCATGGTTGAGCGCGGCCACCGTGTCGCCGCCGCCCGCCACCGAGACGAGTTGACCCGCCTCGGTGAGCGCGGCCGCGGTGCGGGCGAGCGCGACGGTGGCGCGGTCGAACGGCTCGAGCTCGAAGGCGCCGAGCGGCCCGTTCCACACCAGCGTGCGGCAGGTCTTGAGCGCGTCGCCGAGCGCCTCGACCGCGGCCGGACCGACGTCGAGGATCATCTCGTCGGCGCCGACCTCGTGGACGTTGGCCACGCGGTTCTCGGCGTTCGCCTGGAACGTCTTCGCGACCACGACATCGTAAGGCAGGTGCACCGTGCAGCCGGCGGCATCGGCCTTGTCGAGGATCGCAAGCGCGGTGTCCTTCAGGTCGTGCTCGCAGAGCGACTTGCCGACGTCGACGCCGCGGGCGGCGAGGAAAGTGTTGGCCATGCCGCCGCCGATGACGAGGTGATCGACCTTGGCGACGAGGTTCTCGAGCACGTCCAGCTTGGTCGACACCTTGGCCCCGCCGACCACAGCGGCGACCGGGCGTTCGGGTCGGCCAAGCGCCTTCTCCAGCGCCTCGAGCTCGGCCTGCATCGAACGGCCGGCGAACGCCGGAAGCCGGTGCGCCAGGCCCTCGGTGGAGGCGTGCGCGCGGTGCGCCGCCGAGAAGGCGTCGTTGACGTAGAGGTCGCCGAGCTTCGCCATGCCGTCGACGAGCGCGGGATCGTTCTTCTCCTCGCCCGCGTGGAAGCGGGTGTTCTCCAGCACCGCGACCTCGCCCGGCCGGAGCGCGGCGACCGCCGCCTCGGCGTCGGGACCCTGGCAGTCGTCGACCAGCGTCACCGAGCGGCCCAGCACCGCGCCGAGCGCGTCGGCGACCGGACGGAGCGACATCGACGGGTCGCGCCCACCCTTGGGTCGGCCGAAGTGCGACAGCACGAGTACGATCGCGCCCTTGTCGGCGAGCTCCGCGATCGTCGGCATCGCCGCGCGAAGCCGCGTGTCGTCGGACACGCGGCCGTCCTGCATCGGCACGTTGAGGTCGGCGCGCACCAGGACGCGCCTGCCCCTCACCTCGCCGACCTCGTCGAGCGTGCGGAACGCCACGGTCAGCCGAGCTTCGCCATGGCGAGCGCGGTGTCCGCCATGCGGTTCGAGAAGCCCCACTCGTTGTCGTACCAGGAGACGACGCGGACGAGCCTGCCCTCCATCACCGTGGTCTCGAGGCTGTCGACGGTCGAGGACGCCGGGCAGTGGTTGTAGTCGATCGAAACCAGCGGTTCCTCGCTGTAATCGAGGATGCCGGCGAGCGGGCCCGAGTTGGCGGCCGCCTTCAGCGCGGCGTTGACCTCGTCCTTGCTCGTCGCGCGCGCGGCGTCGAATACGAGGTCGACGAGGCTGACGTTCGGGGTCGGGACGCGGATCGCCGAGCCGTCGAGTCGGCCCTTGAGCTCCGGGAGAACCTCGCCCACCGCGCGGGCCGCGCCGGTGGTGGTCGGGATCATCGACATCGCGGCCGCGCGGGCGCGGCGCATGTCCTTGTGGATCTGGTCGAGGATCTTCTGGTCGTTGGTGTAGGCGTGGATCGTCGTGCAGAAGCCGCGCTCGATACCGACCGCGTCGTTCAGCACCTTCGCGATCGGCGCGAGGCAGTTGGTCGTGCACGAGGCGTTCGACACGATCTTCATGTCGGCGGTCAGCTTCTCGTGGTTGACCCCGTAGACGACCGTGAGGTCGACGCCCTTGGCCGGCGCCGAGATCAGCACCTTCTTGGCGCCGGCGGTCAGGTGCGCGCCCGCGCTGTCGCGATCGGTGAAGAAGCCGGTGCACTCCATCGCGATGTCGACGCCGAGGTCGCCCCACGGCAGCTTGGCCGGGTCGCGCTCGGCGGTGACGCGGATGCGCTTCCCGTTCACGATGAGGTCGGAGCCTTCGGCCCGGACCTCGCCGTCGAAGCGGCCGTGCACGCTGTCGCGCTTGAACAGCAGCGCGTTCGACTCCGCGTCCGCGAGGTCGTTGATGCCGACCACCTCGATGTCGCTGCGCCCGTTCTCGAGCATCGCGCGCATCACGAGGCGCCCGATGCGCCCGAAGCCGTTGATCGCTACCCGAACCGCCATGTCCCTGCTCCTCTTAGAGTTTGGCCTTCACCTTCGCCGCGATCGCATCGGGCGTCAGGCCGAAATGCCGGTAAAGATCTTCTGCGGGCGCGGACGCGCCGAAGCCGTCGATTCCCAGCGCCAAACCCTTTGCACCCGTGTAACGTTCCCAACCGAGCGTCACGCCGGCTTCGACCGACACGATCAGGGCGTCGCCCGGCAGCAGGCCGGCGCGGTAGTCGGCGTCCTGCGCATCGAAAAGCGACCAGCAGGGCATCGAGACGACGTCGCAGCCGACGCCCTCTCGCTCCAGCGTCTCGGCCGCCGCGACCGCGATGTGGACCTCCGACCCGGTGGCGAGGAACACGACGCGCCGCGTAGCGCCCGCGGCCCGCAGACGATAGGCGCCTCGGGCGCATGGATTGCCGTCCGCGGGCTCGAGGCGAAGCTGCGGCAGGTTCTGCCGCGACAGCGCGAGCAGCGACGGCCCCTTGTCGTTCGCCAGCGCTAGCGCCCAGCATTCGGCGGTCTCCACCGCATCCGCCGGGCGGAACACCGCGAGGTTGGGGATCGCGCGCAGCGAAAGCAGATGCTCGACCGGCTGGTGCGTCGGCCCGTCCTCGCCGAGACCGATCGAGTCGTGCGTCATCACGTGGACGACGCGCGCCTGCTGCAGCGCGCCGAGACGGATCGCCGGCCGGGAATAGTCCGAGAAGACGAGGAAGGTGCCGCCGTAGGGGATGATGCCGCCGTGCAGTGCCATGCCGTTCATCGCGGCGGCCATGCCGAACTCGCGGATACCGTAGTAAACGTAGCGCCCACCGTAATTGTCGCGCGTAAGCGGTTCGAGCGCTTTGGTTTTCGTGTTGTTCGAACCCGTCAGGTCGGCCGAGCCGCCGATCGTCTCCGGCAGCGCGGCGTTGATCGCCTCGAGCGCCAGCTCGGACGCCTTGCGCGTCGCCACCGTCTGCGGACCGGCGATCAGCTTGGCGACGTGATCGGCGACGGGCGACCCGCCGGGCAGGCGTCCGCTCATCCGCCGTTCGAATTCGGTGCGGTCCGGCGATCCCGCCAGCCGCGCGTCCCAGGCGGCGGACGCCGCCTTGCCGCGCGCGCCGGCGACCCACCATGCTTCGCGCACGTCTTCCGGCACCACGAACGGATCGTGCGACCAGCCCAGCCGCTCGCGCGCGCCGGCGATCTCGTCGGCTCCCAGCGGCGACCCGTGCGTCGCGGCGGTGCCCTGCTTCTTCGGCGCGCCGTAGCCGATGATAGTGCGGCAGGCGATCAGCGACGGGCGCGGGTCCGCAAGCGCGGCGTCCATCGCCGCGGCGATCTCGTCGGGGTCGTGGCCGTCGCAGGTCACGACGTGCCATCCGGCCGCGTCGAAGCGCTTGCCGATATCCTCGGACGTCGAAAGGTCGGTCGGACCGTCGATCGAGATCCGATTGTCGTCCCACAGCACGTTGAGCCGACCGAGACGAAGGTGGCCGGCGAGCCCGACGGACTCGTGGTTGACGCCCTCCATCAGATCGCCGTCGCCGGCGATCACCCAGGTGCGATGATCGACGAGATCGTCGCCGAAGACCGCGTTGAGGTGCCGTTCGGCGATCGCGAGGCCCACCGACATCGCAAAGCCCTGCCCCAGCGGCCCGGTCGTCACCTCGACGCCGGGGAGCTCGAAATTCTCCGGGTGCCCGGCGGTCGGGCTGCCGAGCTGCCGGAAGCTGCGGATGTCGTCGAGCGTCGGGCGCGCGTAGCCGGTCAGGTGCAGCAGCGCGTAGATGAGCATCGAACCGTGACCGGCCGACAGCACGAACCGGTCGCGATCGGCCCAGTCCGGCCGGGACGGATCGAACCTCAGATAGCGGGTGAAGAGCACGGTCGCGACGTCGGCCATGCCCATCGGCATGCCGGGGTGCCCCGACTTGGCTCGTTCGACGGCGTCCATCGCAAGCGCGCGGATCGCGTTTGCCATCGAATCGTGCGGGACTGTCATGATCGACCGGACACCTTGAGGCTGGGGACTGCGGCGACTCGGGGCGCGAGCGGGCGCACAATGGCCAGCGACCCCGACTCCGTCAACCAAGCCGCCCGATCTCCGGACCCCGCAATTGACTCGACTCGACACCCGGTCTTACCGTCACCGCCCAACGCGTTGATTTACGAGGGTTCGGCATGGCGAACGACGACGCGCTGGGCGCGATCGAACGGTTGGAGCGGGCGCTGCGCCGGATCGAGAACGCGACCGAACGCCTGGCGTCGAACGCCGCCGCGACCGAGCTGCGGACGCGTCACCTCGCGCTGCAGGCGGAGGTCGAGGCGGCTGTCACGAACCTCGACCGCCTGATCGCGGCGGCGGAGCCGAGCTGATGGGCCAGGTCAACGTCCAGATCGCCGGGCGCTCCTACGCGCTCGCCTGCCGCGACGGCGAAGAGCCGCGGCTGTCTCGGCTCGCCGGCCACCTCGAACGCAAGGCCGAGGAGCTCTCGGCGACGCTCGGCCAGATGAGCGAGCCGCGCCTGCTGCTGATGGCCGGCATCCTCGTGGCGGACGAGCTGTTCGAGCTTCGCGAAACCCAGGGCGGCGGCGCGGCCGCCGATCCGCGCGTCGGCGAAGCGCTCAATCGGCTCGCCGAGCGCGTCGAGGCGCTCGCCTCGAGCCTTGAGGAAACGGCCGGCGCACCCTAGATAGGTATCGGGTACTGCCGGGTGCGAGCGAAGCGAACATCCCTGAGGCGATATCGACATCCTAGGGGGCTGTCCCTGCGCGGATCCTGGTCCGACGTACACGGTCCCCACCTGACGTTACTGGCGTCAGAGGATATTCCGGCCAACGGCCCAGGCGGTCCCACCCCCCCTCGTGGATAAGCGCGCGCTCCGAACCGAGATGCGCGCCAGACGCCGGGCGTTCGTGCAGAGCATCGACGCCGCCGCGCGCGCCGAGCTCCTCGGCGCGCTCGCCGGGCGCGTGCTCGATGTCCTGCCGGAAGCGGGGATCGTCGCGAGCTATACGGCGATCGGCGACGAGATCGACCCCGCGCGGCTGCACCACGGCCTGGCGGGGCGGCTCGCCCTGCCCTGGTTCGCCGCCGCCGACGCGCCGATGATGTTCCGGCAAGCCGGCGGAGCGCTCGAGCCCGGTCCGTTCGGCATTCCGCAGCCCGCACCGGCGGCGCCCGAGATGGCGCCGGACGTCCTGCTCGTCCCGCTCATCGCCGCCGATGTCGATCGCAGCCGCCTCGGTCAAGGCAAGGGCCATTACGATCGGGCGCTGGCGTCGCTGGCCGCCCGGAAGCCGATACGCGCCATTGGGTTGGCGTGGGACGTTCAGATCGTCGCGGAACTGCCGACCGATCCGTGGGACGTGCCGCTCGATCTGGTGGTGACGCCGACCCGTCTCATCCGCTAGGGGGCGGGCATGAAACCGACACTGCGCAAGCCCGCGGGCGTGCTCGGCCTCGTCGGAGGCCTCGTCCTCTACGCGGCGCTCGTCGCCTCGCTCGCCGGCCCGATCGCCCGGCTGCCGGGACTCGTCCAGGCCCTCGTCTATCTCGTGCTGGGGGTCGTTTGGATCCTGCCCCTGCGGCCGCTGCTGATCTGGATGGAGACCGGTCGATGGACCGCCATGAAATAGTCCCGGCCGATCGGTGCGCGTCGATGTCGGAGGTCAGGGCCGGCATCGACGCGCTCGACCGCGAGCTGGTCACGCTGCTGGCCCGCCGCCTGCGCTACATCGAGGCGGCCGCGCGCATCAAGCCGAGCCGCGACGCGGTGCGCGACGAGTGGCGCAAGGCTGACGTCCTTTCGAAGGTGGAAACGGCATCGCGCGAGCTCGGCGTCCCCGCCGATCTCGCCGCGCGGCTCTGGGAGGAGCTGATCGAATATTCGATCGCCCACGAGTTCGCCGTCTTCGACGAACTTCGGTCCTAAACCACCGATTCTCTTGGAAAGGTGGCGCGAGTGACGGGGCTCGAACCCGCGACCTCCGGCGTGACAGGCCGGCGCTCTAACCGACTGAGCTACACCCGCGCAAAAAGCGTGGCGCTACCTATGCGGCGGTCCCCGCCCTGTCAAGCACGGCGGTCGGCTTTTTTGCGCCCAAATCCATGAAGTCGATCAGGATGTCCGCGAGCTCCTCGCCGGCGTCCTCCTGGCTGAAGTGGCCGGCGCGTTCGACGGTGCGGTGCGGCTGCCCCTTGGCGCCGGGGATGAGCGCCTGCAGGATCGCGTCCGCGCCGCGGGTCACGGGATCGCTGTCGCCGAAGGCGGTCAGGAACGGCTTGTCGAACTGCGCGAGCACCGTCCAGGCCTGCTTGTTCGGCCCGGCTTCCGGATCATCGGGACTGGCCGGAACGAGCATGGGGAACGCGCGCGCACCGGCCTTGAAGCTTTCGTCCGGGAAAGGCGCGTTGTAGGCGGCCCGGACCTCGTCCGACACCGGCCGCGCCGTCGCGCCGCCCACGATCCAGCCGGAGTCGAAATCGGGCACGGTTTGCGAGAATTCGCGCCACCGCACGAAGGCCTCCGACGGCGACCCCTCGCCCGTCGGCAAGAAGGTGTTCGACGCGCAGACGCGTGCGAACCGCTCCGGGTAGGCGGCGACGAGCCTGAGGCCGATCAGCCCGCCCCAGTCCTGGCAGAAGAGCGTCACGTCGCGAAGGTCTAGCGCGGTCAACCATCGGCTCATCCAGGCGACGTGCCGCGCGTAGCTGTAGTCACTCCGCTCCGACGGCTTGTCCGAGCGGCCGAACCCGACCAGGTCGGGCGCGATCACCCGCGCGCCCGCCCCGGCCAACGGCGGAATCATCTTGCGGTAGAGGTAGGACCAGGTCGGCTCCCCGTGCATCAGCAGCACCACCGGGCCGTTGCGCGGCCCTTCGTCGAGGTAGTGGATCCGCAGTTCGCCAAGCCGCTCGTCCTCGATCGTCAGGTAGTTGGGCGTAAAATCGTAGCCCTGCAGGCCCCGAAAGCGATCATCGGGCGTGCGTAGAACCGGCATCGTGATACCTCCCTCGGTTGGCCAGAGGCGATAATCGGTCGCAGGCCACTCAAAGCAAGCTGCGAAAAGCCTGGGCCTTTCAACTGTCGGCAGACTTTACACTTTCGGTGCGCGGTGATTCCGGCACCGAAATCATCCAATTGTTACGTCACGAGATTTGCCGTTTGGTCCCGGATTTGCTACCGCATTAATACCGTGTGCCGCGGGGGTTTGTCGGCACCGGTTCGCGGGTCCAGGCTCGCCGCTCATCGGAGCGGCGCCGGACTGGCGGGACAGTTCGGGGGGCTTGGGCTTTGCTGCATCGGTTCGGCAAGGAGATTTCGGCGCGCGAGCGGCTGGCGTCGGCACTTTGTGCCGCGGCCGTGCTCTGCGTGCCCGCCCCTGTCGCCGCCAAGGGCACGCGCGCCGGCACCGCCATCTCGAACGTCGCCAGCGCCACCTTCACCGACGAGGACGGACCGGTCACCGTCACCTCGAACATCGTCACGATGCGCGTCGACGAGGTGCTCGACGTCGTCGTTCAGCCGGCGAGCACCGAGCGGCCTAAGGTCATGCCCGGCGAGCAAGGACGGGCGCTCGCGTTCGTCGTCACCAACGCCGGCAACGGGCCCGAGAATTTCGCGCTCGAGAAGCGCACCGACCTCGCCGACGACCGCTTCGACCCCATCTGCCCCCGCCTCGTCCTCGACAGCAACGGGAACAACGGCTTCGATCCGTCGACCGACGTCAATTACGTGGCCGGATCGAACGATCCGGCGCTCGACCCCGACCAGTCGATCACAGTCTTCGCGATCTGCGACGTACCCGCCACCGGGCTCAACGCCGACGACTGGGGCTCGGTCCGGCTCGACGCGACGGCGAAGACCGGCAGCGGCCAGCCCGGGACGGTGTTCGCCAACCCGAACGGCGACGGCATCGACGCGATCGTCGGAACGACGACGGCCAAGGCGAACGCCCTGAGCGGGCTCGTGGTCGGCATCGACCCGCCGACGATCACCAAGGCCCAGGCTGTCCAGGACACGCGCGGCGGCGCCAGCCCGATGCCCGGCGCGGTCGTCACCTACACGCTCACGGCCGCCATCCGCAGCGGCAACGTCGCCAACACCGTCGTGACCGATCCCATTCCCTTCGGCACGACCTACGAGGCGGGATCGCTCCGCCTCGACGGAACCGCGCTCAGCGACGCCGAGGACGGCGACGCCGGACGGGTGACGGCGCAAGGCATCGAAGTCCGGCTCGGCGACTTGACCGCCGCCGCGTCGCGGATCGTCAGCTTCAAGGTCAGGATCAACGATCGATGAGTAGCACGCGTATGTACAGGAAGATGATCGTCGCGGGCGCGGCGTTCGCGGCGTCCGCCGCCTTTGCCCAGCAGCCGGTTTCGATCGAAAGCAAGATCTTCGTCGAGACCTTCGTGACCGGCAAGGACGGCGCGATCGAGCGGCAGCTCAAGCCGGCGGCGACGGTCGTCCCGGGCGATCGGCTCGTGTACGTCCTCAGCTACCGGAACAACGGCAGCAAGCCGGTCGCGGATTTCGTAATCACCAACCCCCTGCCCGCCAACGTCGCGTTCGACGGCGAGGAGAGCGCCGGCGCCGAGATGTCGGTCGACGGCGGCAAGAACTGGGGGTCGCTGGCGCAGCTCACCGTGCGCGGACCGAATGGGACGTCCCGGCCGGCGCGACGCAGCGACGTCACGCATATCCGTTGGCGACTGGCGGGAGCGATCGCGCCGAACGCCGACGGGCAAGTCACGTTCAGGACCAAGCTTAACTGAGGAATATCGGCCGGCGCGCGGGGGTTTGCCGCGCCGGACCGAAGACGGGGGGTTCAGGGATGAAGATTGGAAGCCTTGCGGGGCGCGCGATCCTGATGGTCGCGGGCCTCCTCGCGGCGCAGCAGGCGCAGGCGGCCGGAACCGCCGCCGGCAGCACCGTCACGAACAGCGTGACGGTAAACTACAGCATCGGCACGTCGCCGCAGACGGCGACCGCGACCGCGGCCTTCACCGTCGACCGGAAGATAGACGTCGTCGTGGCGGAGGTCGGGAACACCGACACCACGGTGCTGCCCGGCGCGACCCAGCAGGTGACCACCTTTACGGTCACCAACGCGTCGAACGACACGCTGGACTTCGGTTTGAGCGTCGGTCAGCCCACCACGGGCACCGGGCCGCGGGGGCAGAACGACACGTTCAACGCGACGAGCGTCGCGATCTACCGCGAGTCCGACGGCACGGCCGGGTTCTCGGCGACGGACGCGCTCGTGACGTACCTGGATGGCCTCGTGCCTACGTCCACGGCCGACCCGACGCTCGGCATCCAGACGGTCTACGTCGTCGCGACGATCCCCGGCACGGTCGTCAACAACGACCTCGCGGTCGTCACGCTGACCGCGCAGGCACGCGACGGCTCGACCAACGGCACCGAGGGCGCGATCCTCGTCGAGACGACGGGCGCCGATACCGCGGGCGTCGACAACGTTTTCGCGGACGGCGACGGCCCGGCGGCGGACGACGGTCCCGCGCGCGACGGCAAGCACAGCGACGACGACGCCTACATCGCGTCGGTGACGATGATCAGCCTCGAGAAGGCTCGGCGGCTGATAAGCGACCCGATCAACACGACGACCAACCCCAAGTTTATTCCTGGCGCGGTCGTCGAATACTGCATCCTCGCCTACAACCCCGGCAACAATCCCGTGACCGGCATCGCGGTGGATGATCCGATCCCGACGAACGTCACCTACGTCGCGGGCTCGATCATGTCGGTGCCGACGGCGACGAACACGACCGACTGCTTCACGGCGGCGGGCGTCGTCGAGGACGACAACGCCGTCGACGGCGACGACACGGACGGCTTCGGCGCGGCCTACGACACCGCCGCGACCAAGGTCACCGCGACGATCCCGACGTTGGCCGCGACCACCCGGACCGCGCTGCGGTTCCGCGTTACGATCAACTAAGGGCGACGACCCTGCCCCTCCGGGGGTGGGGTCAAGCACCATGCGCCACCGCTTCGCCCCCGTCGTCGTCGCCGCCGCAGCGCTCGCCGCTGCGGCGCTCGGCGACCTGCACGCCGCGACGATCGTCAACACGGCGAAGCTGCGCTACGACGCGGGCGGTCAGACCCGCACCGTCGACTCCAATACCGTGACCCTGTCCACCACGCGCCCCCCGACGCCGGGCAAGGTCATCTTCCTGCGCTACACGCCGGACGGCCCCGACCCCAAGCCGACCGACGCGACCGGCGGCCTCTGCCGCAACAGCAACGGCGTGTTCGCCCCCGTCGCGATGGGCGGCGGCACGGGCAGCATGGACCTCGCCGCCGCGCCGCTCCGGCAGACCAGCGCGTTCCGGGCCGGCGAAGTGATCTTCATCCAGCTCGCCGACGGCAACCGCAACCTCGACCCCGCCTCGCGCGAGATCATCGAGGTGCGGGTGACCACGTCGACGAACGACGAGGAAGTGCTCCGCATGCGCGAGACGGCCGCAGACAGCGCCGTCTTCCTCGCGCCGATCCAGACGGTCGCCATCCCTCCGGCGGCCGCCAAGTTCGACTGCCAGCTCTCGGTCGGCACCAACACCGACATCAAGGCCAGCTACGTCGACGACTTCTACCCGTCGGACATCAGCGTCGCCGAGGCGCTCGTCGACCCTTACGGCTTCGTGTTCAGCACCGAGGACGGCGCGCCGATCGACGGGGTCAGCGTGACGCTGATCGACGAGGCGACGGGCCAGCCGGCCGCGGCGTTCGGCGACGACGGCCTGGTCGAGCCCTACCCCAACGTCGTCACGACCGGCGGCAGCGTCACGACGAACATCCGCAGCTACCAGTTCCCGCCGGGTGGCTTCCGCTTCCCGCTGCTGCGCACCGGCAGCTACCGCCTGCGCGTCGTCCCGCCGGAAGCGTTCCGCTCGCCCTCGGCTATCGGCCCGGACCTGCTACGGTTGCTCGTCGGCCCGGACGGCAAGGCGTTCACGCTCGATCCCGTGGGTTCGTACGGCGGCCCGTTCGAAGTGATCGGCCCGGCGCCGATCAAGATCGACCTGCCGATGGATCCGCTGCGAGGAACGCTCGTGATGGGCAAAAACGCCTCGACCGGCGTCGCCTCGATCGGCGACTTCGTCCGCTACGAGGTGTCGCTCACCAACCGCAACCGCGTCGTCGAGCAGCGCAACACCATCGTCACCGACGCGCTGCCCACCGGCTTCCGCTATCGCGCCGGTTCGCTCCGCATCGACGATGCGCCGGCGGCCGATCCGCAGATCTCGGCCGACGGCCGCACGCTCACGATCCCGCTCGGCACGCTGCCGGCCGGAGCCAGCCGGAAGATGAGCTACGTCACGCAGGTGGGCCCGGCCACGCCGCTCGGCGAGGCGGTGAACGCCGCCCAGGCCCGGGCCGAAGGCGGCCTTTCGACGAGCAATCGGGCGACGATCGGCGTCCGGATCTCAAGCGGCTTCTTCAACGACGCCGTGACGATCGTCGGTCGTGTCGTCGAAGGCCAGTGCGGCGTCGATCCCAAGTCGCGGCCGGGCGTCGAGGGCATCCGCGTGCTGATGGAGGACGGCACGTTCGTCGTCTCGGACGAGGACGGCCAGTTCCACTTCGAGGGCGTGCGCCCCGGGACCCATGTCGTGCAGCTCGACCTGGCGACGCTGCCGGAGGGCTACGAGGTCGTCGAGTGCGTCCGGAACACGCGCACGGCCGGGCGCGCCTTCTCGCAGTTCGTCGAGGCGCAGGGCGGCTCGCTCTGGCGCACCGACTTCTTCCTGCGCCGCAAGCCGGGCGCGCCGCCCGCCAAGCTGCCCGCCGCCCCCGCCGGCGAACCAGGCGCGGCGGTCGACCAGGGCAAATCGGGCGCGGCGACCGAACCGACGGCCGCCGTCCAACCGGCCGCGAGCGACGAGGCGGCGGGCGACGTCGACTGGCTCGAGGACCAGACGCCGGGCGCGGGCCTCCTCTTCCCGAAGCCCGACTACAACCCCCGCGCGCCCGTCACCCGCGTCGTGCTCAAGCACGCGCCGGGCCAGCGCGTGAAGCTCCACGTCAACGGCAAGCCGGCCGACGCGCTCAGCTTCGACGGCATCGAGACGAGCCTGGACAAGAAGGTCGCGATCAGCAGCTGGCGCGCGTTGCCGCTCGTGGACGGCGAGAACCTCATCCGCGCCGAGGTCGACGGCGAGGTCTTCGAGAGCCGGATCTACTACAGCAACACCGCCACGCGAGCGACCTTCGTGCCCGAGCGTTCGAAGCTCGTCGCCGACGGCGTCACCCGGCCGATCGTCGCCGTCCGCATCACCGACAAGACCGGGAAGCCGGTGCGCGCCGGGCTGAGCGGAGGGTTCAGCGTCCGGCCGCCCTATTTCCCGGCGACCGAAGTCGACATGCAGCAGGAGCGGCAGCTCGCCGGCCTCGACCGCTTCGACGCGACCTGGCACGTGGCGGGCGACGACGGCATCGCGCTGATCGAGCTGCAGCCCACCACCCAGACCGGCACCGCCGAGCTCGAGTTCGAGTTCGACTACGACAAGCAGAAACGCCGCGACGAGATCCGCGCGTGGCTGCAGCCCGCGTCGCGCGACTGGGTCGTCGTCGGCTTCGCGGCGGGCACCGTCGGGTTCAACACGCTGTCGAAGAACAGCGAGAAGCTCGCCGACACCGCCAACGACGAGACGTTCAAGGACGGCCAGGCCACCTTCTACGCCAAGGGCCGCGTCAAGGGTCAGTGGGTCCTGACGCTCGCCTACGACAGCGAGCGGACCAAGAAGGGCCTCGACGGCCGCCGCTCGCTACTGCGCGTCATCGATCCGGGCCGCTACTACACGGTCTACGGCGACCGCTCGGCGCAAGGGTACGACGCCGCGAGCGCGGAGAAGCTCTACCTGCGCCTGGAGCGGCCGCAGTTCTACGCGCTGTTCGGCGACTACGACACCGGCCTCACCGGCTCTGAGCTCGGCGCCTACAGCCGCACTTTCACCGGCGCCAAGGCGGAGTATCGCGGCGAGAAGCTCGCGGCGACCGCCTTCATCGCCGACACCGACCTCAACTACCAGCGCGACGAGATCCAGGGGAACGGCCTGTCGGGTCCCTACCCGCTCTCGCGCCGCGACCTCATCCTCAACACCGAGAAGGTCCGGATCGAGATTCGCGACCGCTTCCGCTCGGAGCGGATCGTCGAGACGAAGTTCCTTTCGCGTCACATCGACTACGACATCGACTACGACGCCGGCACGCTGCTCTTCCGCCAGCCGATCCTGAGCCGCGATCGCCAGTTCAATCCGATCTTCATCGTCGCCGAGTACGAGACCGAGGGCGCGGCGCTCACCTACACGAACGCCGGCGCGCGCGTCCTGGTCGAACCGGTCAAGGGCAAGCTGCAGATCGGCGCGACGGCGGTGCGCGACAGCAACGCGCTCGGCAAGACCGATCTCGGAGCCGTCGACGTCCGCGTCCGCCCGACCGATCGCACCGAGGTCCGGCTCGAGGCGGCGCTGACCGACAGCCGGCGTGCCGGATCCAACGAAGCCTACATCGCCGAGGTCGAGCATCGCGGCGAGAAGGTCGACGCGGTGGTCTACTACCGCGAGCAGGACGCGAGCTTCGGCGTCGGCCAGCAGAATCGCAGCGAAGGCGGCACGCGCAAATACGGCGTCGACGGCCGCGTCGAGCTTGCGAAGAATCTCGACGCGACGGCGAGCGTGTACCGCGAAGAATATATGAACAGCACGGCCAAGCGCGACGCGGCGAGCGCGACGGTCGAATACCGCAACGGCGACTCCGCTCTGCGCGCCGGCGTCACGCACGCCGCCGACGAGAACCAGGTGGGCGAGGAGCTGACCTCGACGCTGCTTCAGGTCGGCGCGTCGCAGAGCCTGATGGGCGGCAAGCTCCAGCTCACCGGCGACGCCGACCTCGGCATCGGCAGCGGCGGCGAGCAGAGCGTCGACTTCCCGGCCCGCTACCGGCTCGGTGCCTCCTACGCGATCAGCGAGGCCGTGCGCCTCGTCGCTCGCCACGAGATCACCGACGGCGCGGACTTCGACAGCGCGACCACTCAGTTCGGCTTCGCCGTCGCCCCCTGGGCCGGTGCGCGCCTGACCTCTACGCTCAACCAGCAGGCGATCGGCGAGAACGGCCAGCGCAGCTTCGCGAACCTCGGGCTCACCCAGTCGCTGTTGCTCGGCACGCGCTGGGGCGTCGACTTCTCGGTCGACAGCAGCCAGACCTTCGACGGCCGGCTCGATCCGGACGACGTGCTCAACCCGAACTTTCCGGTCGCGCCCGGCGGTTTCCTGAGCCGCAACGGTCTGACCGACGACTTCGTCGCCTTCAGCACCGGCGCGACATACCGCTCCGACCTGTGGTCGTGGAACGGGCGTCTCGAGTACCGGAACGCCGACAGCGGCGATCAGTACGGCCTGTCCACGTCGCTGCTGCGCCAGATCGAGAACGGCGTCACGGTCTCGGCGAGCGCGCGCGCCTTCCGCTTCGACCAGGACGACGGCAGCACCAACACGAGCGTCACGACCGACGTCTCGCTCGCCTGGCGCCCGCTCGGCAGCCGCTGGTCGATCCTCGAGAAGCTCGAGGTCCGCATGGACAAGGTCGAGGACGGCGTCGCGGGCGGCTACAGCCCCTTCGGCGCGAGCGGCCTCATCGTCTCGGGCGATGCGAAATCGTGGCGCGTCGTCAACAACATCGCGCTCAACCGCGTCGCCGGGAGCTGGAAGGACGAGAACCTCGAGCAGCGCTCGCAGTTCTCGCTCTTCTACGGCTCGAAGTACGTGCTGAGCCGCTTCGACTCGCTCGACTTCAAGGGCTACACGCACATGCTCGGGCTCGAGGCGCGGCTCGACCTGACGTCCTGGCTCGACCTCGGCATGAGCGCCAGCGTCCGCCACGCCTTCCAGACCGACGACGTCGCTTTCTCGGTCGGGCCGTCGATCGGCATCTCGCCGCTCGCCAACGCCTGGATCAGCGTCGGCTACAACATCGTCGGCTACCGCGACCGCGACTTCGAAGACGCCCGCTACACGCGGGAGGGCTTCTACATCATGATGCGCATCAAGCTCGATCAGCAGACGCCCCAGGACCTGGGGCTGACGGGGGACAAGAAGTCATGAAGCTGCGCACCGCGCTGCTGCTCACCGCGCTCGTGCCCACGCCCGCGCTCGCCAACTACTGCGCCGCGCCGCTGAGCCGGACGAACTCGTCGATCGCTGGCGTGGTGAATACCTACTATCCCGTCACCGCGAACATCACCAACGGGAACACCATCACGATCGGCGGAGCCCGAGGCGCGAGCGAGGCGTTGCGCGTCGGCGACCTGATCCTGCTGTGGATCCATCAGTCGATGCAGCACAACGCGGGCGCCAACACGCACAACCTGCCTTACGGAAGCGCTTCGACCAGCGGCGCCGATGCGGGCCGCGGGTGGACCAACCTCAACCACACCGGAAAATTCCAGTGGCTGCGCGTGTCGGGCGTCGGCGGCGGCACGAGCCCGCAAGGGACGCTCGTCAAGGCGGCCGGCGATACCGGAACTACAACGATCACCGTGAGCAACGGCGGCGGCGGCGGCCCGTTCGGTCAGTTGCAGCTCGCGTTGAACACGGTGCGCGGCGCGCAGGTCGTTCGGGTGCCGCAGTACGGCAACGCCACGATCACGGGCACGGTGACCGCGATGCCCTATCAGCAGACGCAGACGACCGGATCGAACGGGCCGCAGGGGACGGGCGGAATCGTCGCGCTCGATGTCGCCGGCACGCTTACCTTCTCGCCCGGATCCAGCATCAACGTCGATGCCATGGGCTTCCGTGGCGGCGCCGGGCAGGCACTCACCGGCTCGACCGGAAGCTCGCCGGCCATGGATCAGGCCACGCGCTTCTACGCGTTCTCGCCGAATTCGGGCAGCCCGCTGCGCGCGTTCGGCGGGACGAAAGGGGAAGGCGCGGCGGGCACGCCATACCGCGTCTACGACTCCCGGACCGCGACGATCACCGCGGGGCTGAACTATTCCGGCGCGCCTTCGACGGTGTCGGCGGACGGCTACGGCGTGACGGCCGGCGGCAACGGGCGGGGCGCGCCGGGCAACGCCGGCGGGGGCGCTACGGACCAGTGCCCGTTCAACGGGGCCGGACCGTCTAGCACCTTTCAGACCATGTGCCGGGCCGGGACGGTCACCTACAACAACAACCGGCTCAACACCGGCGGCGGCGGCGGCGGCGGCCACGGCAACGGCGGCAAAGGCGGCGAGCAGGATTTCGACGGGACCAGGAGCGGGGCGAACGTGACGTCCGGCGGCGTGCAGAGCTATGTCGGACCGATCGGCTACGGCGGCGGCGGCCTCGGCGGAAAGGGCGTCAGCAGCGCAACCTTATACGCACCGGAAAATCAGCCCCCCACCCCCGCGGGCAGCCACCAGGTCGCGTTGATGGGCGGCGGCGGCGGCGCCGGCAGCACCAACGACACGATCAACTTCGCGAACTCGAGCGGCGGCAACGGCGGCGGTGCGGTGCTGATCCGTAGCGGACGCGTCGCGGGGAGCGGGTCGATCTCTGCGAACGGCGGGGACGCGCCGGACGCTCTTACCGAGGACGGCGGTGGCGGTGGCGGCGCGGGCGGCTGGATCCTCGTATCGGCGCGGCAGACCAGCACGGCGAGCCTTTCGATGAGCGCGCGGGGCGGCGCCGGCGGCGACTCCAGCGCGCCGGGCAACATCGGCATGGGCGCCGGCGGCGGCGGCGGCGGCGGCTACATCGGGACGTCGACCACCCTCTCCGCCCCCTCCTCTTCCGGCGTCCAGGGTGGCGCGGCCGGCACGACCTACGGCGTCAAGCCACCGCGCTCGACGAGCATGGCGACCGAAAACCTTCACGACTCGGTGGCGGCGTCGCCGGCCGAAGCCGGTTCGAACGGTTCGGTCGGTCAGTTCCCGGCGACGGGTCTCAGCGTGCCGTCGCTCAATGCCGCGGCCGGCAGCGAGTCGTCCTCGAGCAGCAGCGTGGCCCCGGGGCCGCAGTGCGTTCCGATCCTGACCAAAGAATTCTCGAGCGACGGCGGCACGACCTGGGCATCGACGATCACGCGGCCCAAGAACGGCGTGTTCAAGATGCGCATCACGATCGAGAACGGGAACGAAGACAATTTCGTCAGCGGATCGTCGACGCCGCAGCTCTACGAAGACATCACCCTCACCGACAACTATCCCGCGAACGTCGTCAACGCGACGCCGCCCGGCGTCACGCAGACCGGGTGCGGCGCGGTGAGCATCGTCGCGACGGCCGGCGGGAGCTCGCTGACGATCCCGACGAGCGGGTCGATCGTCAGCCTCGGCAAATGCATCATCACCGTCGATCTGAAGGCGACGGCCTTCGGCACGTGGACCAACACGATCGCGGCCGAAACCGTGACCGTCACCCAGCTCAAACAGATCGTCGGCGCCGCGAACGCCTTGACGCTCGAGAATTACGAGGACGTGTCGGCGACGGTCATCGTCCCGACGATGGTCGAGGCCGAAAAGACGAGCACCGTCGTTTCGGACCCGACGAACGGCACGACCAACCCCAAACGTATCCCCGGCGCGGTCGTCGACTACCTGCTGACGATCACCAATCCGACGGCCACGACGCTCGACAACAACTCGATGTTCGTCGCCGACCTCCTGCCGCCCGAGGTCAATCTCTTCGTGGGCAACCTCACCGGCGGGGCGCCGTTCGAGTTCACCGCGAACGGCAGCAACCTGACCTGCGGGTTCGGCGCGCTCGGGGACGGCGGCGACTGCGTCGAATTCTCGACCAACGGCACCGACTGGACCTACACGCCGATGCCGGACGCGAACGGCTACGATCCGGCGGTGCGCCACATCCGATTCAAGCCGCCGGGTTCCATGGCGGCGAACAACACGTCGTTCGTGGTCCGCTATCGCGTGGTCGTGAAGTAAGGGCTGGTGCCCCCGGTCCGACTCGAACGGACACTCCTTGCGGAACTCGATTTTGAGTCGAGCGCGTCTACCGATTCCGCCACGGGGGCACGCTCGCTGACCTAGAGGGGCGGCCGCGCCGGGTCAACCGCACTTGCCAAGGCCGGCGCGGGCCGCCATGTCGCCCGCCATGCCGCGCCCTCCCCGCCCCCGTCCCGACAGCCGTCCCGAGCGGCGCCCGCGCCGCGGCGGCCCCGCGCCGCGCCCGCCCGAGCGCGAGACCGGTCCGCAGCGCATCGCCAAGCTGCTGGCGCGCGCGGGCGTCGCGTCGCGGCGCGACGTCGAACGGCTGATCACCGAAGGACGCGTGGCGCTGAACGGCGAGACGCTCGCGACGCCCGCGACGCTGCTCGTCGACCTCAAGGGCGTGACCGTGGACGGCAAGCCGGTCGCCGCGCCAGAGCCCACCCGGCTGTTCCTCTTCCACAAGCCGGCCGGTTGCCTGACGACGGCGCGCGACCCGAAGGGACGGAAGACGATCTACGACCTGCTGCCGCCCGGCCTGCCGCGGCTGCAGCCCGTCGGCCGGCTCGACATGAACACCGAGGGCCTGCTGCTGCTGACCACCGACGGCGAGTTCAAGCGGGCGCTCGAGCTTCCCGCGAACGCCGTGGACCGCCGCTATCGCGTGCGGGTCTACGGCCGCGTCGAACAGGCCTCGCTCGAGCGCCTGGCGGAGGGCATCACCGTCGAGGGCGTGCGCTACGGCCCGATCATCGCCGACCTGGAGCGCCGCATGGGCGCCAATTCCTGGGTGACGATGACGCTGACCGAGGGCAAGAACCGCGAGGTGCGGCGCGTGCTCGAGGCGCTGGGCGTGCAGGTCACCCGCCTAATCCGCGTCGCCTACGGCCCGTTTACGCTGGGCGAAAGCCAACCCGGCGACATCGTGGAGGCCCGGCCGGCCGACGTCGATCGGCTGAAGCGCTCGCTCCGATGAGGATCATCGCCGGCCGGTGGCGCGGCCGGGCGCTCGCGGCGCCGCCCGGCGGCGGCACGCGCCCGACCGCCGACCGCGTGCGCGAGGCGTTGTTCTCGATGCTCGCGAGCCGCCTCGGCAGCTTCGAGGGGCTTCAGGTCCTCGACGCCTTCGCCGGCACCGGCGCCCTCGGGCTCGAGGCGCTGTCGCGCGGCGCGGCGCGCGCGACCTTCGTCGAACCGGATCGCGCCGCGCTTGGGGCGCTCCGCGCGAACATCGCCAAGCTCGGCGGCGATGCGACCGTGGTCGCGCAGCGCGTCGAGACCCTCGGCCGGGCGCCCGCCCCGCACCACCTGGCGTTTCTCGATCCGCCGTACGACCAGCAGCTCGCGCGCCCCGCGCTCGCGCACCTCGCGGCCAGGGGTTGGCTCGCGCCGCAGGCGCTGGTCAGCGTGGAGACGTCGCGGGACGAGACGCTGGCGATCGACGGGTTCGAGGCGGACGCCACGCGCGATCACGGAAAGGCCCGCCTGCACCTACTGCGCTACGCAGGTTGAAGCGATCCTGCCCCGCGGGGCGTCCTGCCAGCACCCGCTCGTCGGCGGGTTGACGACCGAGCGGCGGCGCCACCCCCTACGCCACCACCTCGACAAAGCTGTCCAGGACGCGCTTCGAGCCGGCCTTCTCGAAATCGATCTCGAGCTTGTTGCCTTCGACCGCCGTTATGCGGCCGTAGCCGAACTTCGAGTGGAACACGCGCTGGCCGACGCTCACGTCGCCGCGGCCGGCGTTGCCGAGGCTGACGGCGCTCGCGCGCGCCTCGATGAGCGGCCCGCGCGTCTTGGGGATGCCGCCGGCGCCCGCCGCGCGCTGCCAGCCGGGCCCGCGGCCCGTGCCGCGCCCGACGTCGAAGAACGGATCGCGCTCCGACAGCGCCGCGCGCCACAGGCTGGCCCCGCCGCTCATGGTCGTTTCGACGTCGATGTGCTCGTCGGGAAGCTCGGCGACGAAGCGCGACGGGATCGACGACGTCCATTGCCCGTAGATGCGCCGGTTGGCGGCGTGGAGGACATAGGCCTTCCGCTTGGCGCGGGTGATGCCGACATAGGCGAGGCGCCGCTCCTCCTCGAGGCTGGCGTTCCCGCCCTCGTCGAGCGAGCGCTGGCTGGGGAATACCCCCTCCTCCCAGCCGGGTAGGAAGACGAAGTCGAACTCGAGCCCCTTGGCGGCGTGGAGCGTCATGATCGTCACCTTCTCGGAGACGTCCGACTGCTCGTTCTCCATCACCAGCGCCACGTGATCGAGGAAGCTCGACATGTTCTCGAATTCCTCCATGGCGCGCGTGAGCTCCTGGAGGTTCTCGAGGCGGCCCGAGGCTTCCGCCGAACGGTCTGCCTGCCACATCGCGATGTAGCCCGCCTCCTCGAGGATGAGCCGCGCGAGCTCGGCGTGGGGCAGCTCCGCGAGCTGCGCCCGCCAGCGCGCGATGTCCTGCACGAGGCCGGTCAGCGCGCGCCGCGCGCCGCCGGGCAGTTCGTCGGTTTCGACCAGCGCCGCCGCGGCGGCCGCGAGCGGCATGGCCTCGGCCCGCGCGAGGCTGTGCAGCCGCTGGATGCTCTTGTCGCCCAGGCCGCGCTTCGGCGTGTTGACGATCCGCTCGAAGGCGAGATCGTCGGCGGGCTGGCTCACCACCCGGAAGTAGGCGAGCGCGTCGCGGATCTCCTGCCGCTCGTAGAAGCGGAAGCCGCCGACGATCTTGTACGGCAGACCGATGGTGATGAAGCGGTCTTCGAACTCGCGGGTCTGGAACTGCGCGCGGACGAGGATGGCCGTGTCGTTGAGCGATTCGCCCTGGCGCTGCAGCCGCTCGATCTCATCGCTGATCCGCCGCGCCTCCTCGGGACCGTCCCACACGCCGACGACGCTCACCTTCTCGCCGCCGTCGGCCTCGGTCCACAGCGTCTTGCCCAGGCGCCCCGAGTTCTTGGCGATCACGCCGCCGGCGGCGCCGAGGATGTGCGAGGTCGACCGGTAGTTCTGCTCGAGCCGGATGACCTTGGCGCCCGGGAAGTCCTGCTCGAAGCGCAGGATGTTCGCGACCTCGGCCCCGCGCCAGGAATAGATCGACTGATCGTCGTCGCCCACGCAGCAGATGTTCTTCCGCTCCTGCGCGAGTAGCCTCAGCCAGAGATACTGGCTGACGTTGGTGTCCTGGTACTCGTCCACGAGGATGTACTTGAACCGCTGTTGATACTGGCCGAGCACGTCCGGGTGCCGGGTGAAGATCGTCAGCATGTGCAGCAGCAAGTCGCCGAAGTCCGCGGCGTTCAGCGTCAGCAGCCGGTTCTGATAGGCGTCGTAGAGCTCGCGCCCGCGCCCGTCGGCGAAGGCGAACACCTCGTCGCCCGGCAGCTTCTCCGGCGTCCAGCCGCGGTTCTTCCACTTGTCGATCAGCGAGGCGAGCAGGCGCGCCGGCCATCGCTTCTCGTCGAGGTCGGCGGCGACGATCGTCTGCTTGAGCAGGCGGAGCTGGTCGTCGGTGTCGATGATGGTGAAGTTGGACTTCAGCCCGACGAGCTCGGCGTGGCGACGCAGCATCCGCGCGGCGACCGAATGGAACGTGCCGAGGAACTGCATGCCCTCGACCGCGTCGCCGATGATCCGACCGACGCGGTGCTGCATCTCGCGCGCCGCCTTGTTGGTGAAGGTCACCGATAGGATCTCGCTCGGCCACGCGCGGCGCGTGTAGATCAGGTGCGCCAGCCGCGCGGTGAGCGCGCTCGTCTTGCCCGTGCCCGCGCCGGCCAGCACCAGCACCGGCCCCTCGGTGGTAAGCACCGCCTCGCGCTGGGGTTCGTTCAACCCGGCGAGGTAGGGCGGTTCGGCGGACAAGGCGGTGGCGGGCATGAAGACGGTTCCAGCTTTGGGCGCTACGGCCGCCAACGAACAGCCGCCGTTCGGGCTGCATGGCGCAGCCCCGTGATATAGAACAATGTAGGAACGGGTTGCCACGCGAAAAGTGCGCCGGTTGACCGGGCGACCGCCCGGCGCCACTAGCGCCGGCATGACCGACACCTGGAAGATCAGCCTGCCCTGCACGCGCGAGGAGGGCGAGGCGTTCGCCGGCGAGTTCAGCTTCGCTTCCGGGCGGGAACCGCCCGTCATATCGACCGACGAGGCGGACCCCGACGACCCCGAACGATGGCGGCTGACCGCCTATCTGGAGACCGAGCCCGACGAGATCCTGGTAGGGGACCTGCTTCGGCTGGCGCCGAGTGCATCCCGCCGGGACGTGCGGATCGAGCGCATGCCGTCGGTGGATTGGGTGACGCTGAGCCAGCAGGGCGTGAAGCCGATCACGGCCGGACGCTTCCACGTCTACACCGCGGCCTACGCCGACACGCTCCAGCCCGGTCAGATCGGCATCCGCATCGAGGCCGGCCAGGCGTTCGGCACCGGGCAGCACGAGACGACATCGGGCTGCCTCGCCGTGCTCGACCGGCTGGCGGCGGAAGGCCGATCCTTCCTCAACGCGCTCGATCTCGGCACGGGCAGCGGCATCCTCGCGCTCGGGATCGTCAAGCGCTGGCGCGGCGCCCGCGTGATCGCGAGCGACATCGATCCGGTCTCGGTCGAGGTCGCGGCGGAGAACGTCGGGATCAACGGCGAGACCGTCGGCGACGGGGCCGGTGCGATCGCGCTGGTCGCGGCGGACGGGTTCGAGGACGAGCGGCTCCGGGCGCGCGCGCCCTACGATCTCGTCGTGGCGAACATCCTCGCCGGACCGCTGATCGCGCTGGCGCCCGACATCGCAGACGTCCTGCAACCCGGCGGCACGTTGCTGCTGGCCGGGCTGCTCGACGAGCAGGCGGAGGACGTCGTCGCGGCCTATGCGGTCCGCGGCTGCCGCCTGCTCGAACAGCACGTCGTAGGCCCGTGGCCTACGCTCGTGCTCACGAAACGATGATCAGGGACGCCAGGCGTGGAACAGCGGGGTCTGAGCGTCGGCGTTGAACGCCAGCGTCAGACGGCGCGAGCCACGGACGGTGCGGAACGAACCTTCCTCGCGACGGGGCGCGATGAACGCGTCGCGCGGCGTCTCGGTTTGGGCGAAAGCGGCGGGAGTCATTTTCTTCTTCCTTTCTGGCGGCGGGTTTTACCAGCCGGCAGAAAGCATTTACGGCCGCGTAATTAGAAGAAGTAGACGCAGAGGTTAAACAGGAGCCATGCACTCAAGGCATGGCTCGCGCTTAAGCCTTGAGCGTATTGGGTTCTAATCCGCGCGCCGGACGATCTCGAGCCAAGCCGCCTCGTCGATGACCTGTATCCCGAGCGACGCAGCCTTGGTGAGCTTCGAACCGGCGCCGGGTCCCGCGATAACCAAATCGGTTTTAGCCGATACGGACCCCCCAACCTTGGCCCCTAGCCGTTCCGCCTGCGCCTTGGCCTCTTCCCGGCTGATCGCTTCGAGGCTGCCGGTGAACACGAGCGTCTTGCCGGAGACTTCGGACGCTTTCGTCTCGAACGAGACCGGCTCGACCGCCACCTGCCCGAGCAGGTCGTCGATCGCCTCGCGGTTGTGCGGCTCGGCGAAGAAGTCGACCAGCGCCTCGGCGACCTTCGGCCCGACGCCCTCAACCCCCATGAGGTCGCCCATCGCCTCTTTATCGAGCGCGGCGCGCTCGCAGGCGCCGCGGAGTGCCTCGAACCTTCCGAAGGCGCGCGCGAGGTCGCGTGCGGTGACCTCGCCGATGTGGCGAATGCCGAGCGCGAACAGGAAGCGGTCCATCGGCACGCGGCGCCGATCTTCGATCGCGTTCAGCAGGTTCGCGACCGATTGCGGCCCCCAACCCTCGCGCGCCTCGATCTCGGCCGCCCGGTCCTTCAGCCGGAAGATGTCCGCCGGGCCGTGCACGAGCCCGTCGGCGAAGAACCCCTGAATCGACCGGACGCCGAGCCCTTCGATGTCGAGCGCGTGGCGCGACACGAAGTGGCGCAGCCGCTCGACCCGTTGCGCCGGGCAGACGAGGCCGCCGGTGCAGCGCCGGGCCGCCTCGTCGGCTTCGCGTTCGGCGGCGGAGCCGCACTGCGGGCAGTGCTCCGGAAAGACGTAGGGCGCGAGACCCGCGTGCTCGTCCGGATCGGTCGCGGTGCCGACGATCTGCGGGATCACGTCGCCGGCCCGCTGGAGCACGACGAGGTCGCCGACGCGCACGTCCTTGCGCTGGATCTCGTCCTCGTTGTGGAGCGTGGCGTTGGTGACGACGACGCCGCCGACCGTCACCGGCTCGAGACGGGCGACCGGGGTCAGCACGCCGGTGCGCCCCACTTGGATGTCGATCGCGTTGAGCCGGGTCGTCGCGCGCTGCGCCGGGAACTTGTGCGCGATCGCCCAGCGCGGCGCCTTCGCGACTTGCCCGAGCCGCGCCTGCCAATCCAGACGGTTCACCTTGTAGACGCAGCCGTCGATGTCGTAGTCGAGGTCGCCGCGTTCGCGTTCGATGCGGCGATATTGGTCGAGCACCGCTTCGACCGTGTCGCACACGACGAGGCGGTCGCTGATCGGGATACCCCACCGCTCGATCGCGAGCATCATGTCGTGCGCGGTGGTCGCCGGGATCTCGCTCACCTCCCCCCAACCGTGCGCGTAGAAGCGCAGGGGGCGCCGCGCCGTCACCTTGGGGTCAAGCTGCCGGAGCGACCCGGCCGCGGCGTTGCGCGGGTTGGCGAACACCTTGCCGCCCGCCTCCGCCTGCGCGGCGTTGAGCTTCAGGAAGTCGGATTTCGCGATGTAGACCTCGCCGCGCACCTCGAGCACGGCGGGCCAGCCCTCGCCCTTCAACCGCTTCGGCACGTCGGCGAGCGTGCGCATATTGGCGGTCACGTCCTCGCCCGTTGTGCCGTCCCCGCGCGTCGCGCCGCAGACGAAGACGCCGTTCTCGTACCGCAGGCTCGCCGACAGGCCGTCGAACTTCGGCTCGATCGTCAGCGCGACGGCGTCGTCCGCCTTGAGCGCGAGGTAGCGCCGCACCCGCGCGACGAACTCGTGCACGTCCTCGTCGGCGAACGCGTTGTCGAGGCTGAGCATCGGCCGCGAGTGGCGCACCTTGGCGAAGTGCGCCGCCGGCGCCGATCCGACCTTCTCCGACGGCGAGTCCGGCCGCTTTAGATGCGGAAAACGCGCCTCGATCGCCTCGTTGCGCAGCACCAGCGCGTCGAACTCCGCATCCGAGATCGTCGGCGCGTCGTGCTCGTAATAGGCGCGGCGGTGGGCGGCGACCTCCTGTGCCAGCCGCTCCAGCTCCACCGCGGCGTCCGGTTCGGTCAGCGTCTCGACGGGGCGGTCGGTCACAGCAGGCTCTGCCCCAGCAGCCGCGCGGCCTGCGCGCGCGCCTCTTCGGAGATCGTCGCGCCGGATAGCATGCGCGCGATCTCCTCTCGGCGCTCGGCCTCGTCGAGCGGGCGCACGTCGGTGCGGGTGACGTCGCGCTTGCTCGACTTCGTGATCAGCCACTGGTGGTCGCCCCGCGCCGCGACCTGCGGACTGTGCGTCACCACGAGGAGCTGCGTGCCCTGGGAGAGGCGCGCGAGGCGTTCGCCGATCGCGCTCGCGACTGCGCCGCCGACGCCGCGGTCGACCTCGTCGAAGATCATCGTGCCGGCCGTCTTCGTTTCCGCGAGCGCGACCTTCAGCGCCAGGATGAAGCGCGAAAGCTCGCCGCCGCTGGCGATCTTGATGAGCGGCGCGAAGGGCGAGCCCGGATTGGTGGAGATCTCGAACTCGACGCGGTCCGCGCCGGCGGCCGACCATTGTCCCTCCGGGAGCGGCTCGACGACGGTCCGGAACCGCGCGGCGTCGAGCTTGAGCGGCGCCAGCTCGCGCGCCACCGCCTTGTCGAGCTTGCCCGCGGCCGCGGCGCGCGACTTGGACAGCGTCTGCGCCGCCTGAACGAAGCGCTCGCGCGCGCTCGTCACCTCGGACTCGAGGCGCGCGACCCGCTCCTCGCCGGCGTCGATTGCCTCGGCGCGCGCCGACAACTCGGCCGCCAAGTCGGCGAGCGCGTCGGGCTCGACGCGGTGCTTGCGCGCCAGCCCACGGAGCTCGAACAGCCGCGCTTCGACCGCCTCGAGGCGCGCGGGATCGTAGGCCATCGCCTCGTTCGCCGCCGCCAGCTTGTCCTCGACCTCGTCGGCCTCGACGAGCGCGCGGTCGAGCGCGGCGAGCGCCTCGCCGAACAGCTCGTGCTCGGATGCCAGCCGCTCTAGCCGGCGCGCGGCCTGCCGAAGCTGCGCCAGCCCGCCCTCCGATCCGCTGACGAGTTCGCCCACCGCGGTGACGTCCTGCGCCAGCCGCTGGCCCTTCATCATCGACGATCGCGCTTCGGCGAGCTCCGCCTCCTCGCCCGGCTCCGGCTTGAGCGCCGTGAGCTCGGCCACGGCGTGGCCCAGCCATTCGCGATCGCGCAGTCCCGTCTCGAGCGTGGCGCGGGCGGTGTCGAGCGCCGCTTCAGCGTCGCGCCACGCGGCGTAGGCCTTCGCGGCGGCCTGCGTGTCGAGCCGACCGAAGGCGTCGAGCAGCGCGCGGTGACCGCGCGCGTTCAACAGGCCGCGGTCGTCGTGCTGGCCGTGGATCTCGATGAGCGTCGCGCCCACGTCGCGCAGCATCGCCGCGCTGACCGGCTGGTCGTTGATGAAGCCGCGGCTGCCGCCGTCCGCCTTCACCTGGCGTCTGAGGATGATCGCGTCCTCGGCGTCGAGGCCGTTATCGGCGATCAGGCGGCGCGCCGGATGGTCGGGTCCGACCTCGAAGGTCGCGGTGACGCTCGCCTGGGCGGCGCCCGAGCGGACGAGGCCGGCGTCCGACCGCGCGCCCAGCGCCAGCCCGAGGCTGTCGAGAAGTATGGATTTGCCGGCGCCGGTCTCGCCGGTCAGCGCGCAAAGACCCGGCGCGAACTCGAGGTTGAGGACCTCGATCAGCACCACGTCGCGGATGAGGAGCGAGCTAAGCACGCGGCCGACGGCCGCCTAGGCGGCGTGTTTCTGGACGAGCCGGTAGGCTCGTTCGTACCACTTCGAGCCGGGGTAGTTGTAGCCCAGCACCGCGGCCGCCTTCTTCGCCTCTTCGGGGATGCCGAGCGCGAGGTAGCTTTCGACGAGCCGCTCGAGCGCCTCGGGCACGTGCGTGGTCGTGTCGTAGCGCTCGGCGACGTTGCGGAAGCGGCTCACGGCGGCGAGATACTGACCCTGCTGCTGGTACCAGCGGCCGATCTCCATCTCCTTGCCGGCGAGGTGGTCGCGGGCGAGGTCGATCTTCAGGCGCGCGTCGGCGGCGTAGCGCGTGTTGGGATAGCGACGGACGAGCTCGTTCAGCGAGTCGAGCGCCTGCTGCGTCACCTTCTGGTCGCGGCCGACGTCGATGATCTGCTCGTAGTAGCTCATCGCCACGAGATAATAGGCGTAGGGCGCGTCGCGGTTGCCGGGATGGAGCGACAGGAAGCGTTGCGCGGCGAGGATCGCCTCCTGATACTCGCGCGCCATGTAGTAGCTGAACGCGCTCATGAGCTGCGCGCGCCGCGCCCAGACCGAATAGGGGTGCTGCCGTTCTACCTCGTCGAAGATCAGCGCCGCCTGGCGGTACTGATTCCGGTCGAGCGTCTCCTTGGCGTAGTTGTAGAGCGTCTCGACGTCGCGCGCGACGTAGGACTGGTCGGCGCGCGTCTGCTGGCTGGTGCGGGCGCAACCGGTCACGCCGACAGCGGCGACGGCGAGGGCGAGCGCGGCGGCGCGCGACAGGCGGGAAAGCTTCATGGCCCTTCTTTAACGAGCGGGTACGCCATCGCCAAGCGGCGCCGTGACGCCGCGACCCGCCGCCGCTATAGGCTCCGCCATGCTGCGCGTGCTCACGCTCTCGACCCTCTACCCGAACGCGGCTCAACCCGGGTTCGGCGGCTTCGTCGAGCGGCAGACGCTTCGGCTGGCGGCGCGCGGCGACGTGGACCTCCGCGTCGTCGCGCCGTTGGGCTTGCCCCCCTTCCCGCTCGACCGGCTGGCCGCCTACGCGGCCCGGCGTGCGCTGCCGCGCGAGGAGGCGTGGAAGGGCACGGCCACCCTGCGCCCCCGCTTCCCGCTCCTGCCGATGATCGGCTGGCGGTTCAACGCCGCGCTGATCGAGCACGCGACGCGCGCCGCGATCGGACGGCTGAGCGACGAAGGCTTCGTCCCCGACGTGATCGACGCCGAATTCTTCTTTCCAGACGGGGTCTCTGCCGCGCGGCTCGGCCGGTCGCTCGGCATCCCGGTGTCGATCAAGGCCCGCGGCAGCGACATCCACTATTGGGGCGCGAAGCCGCGGCTCCGGGGCGCGATCGTCGAGGCGGCGCGCTCAGCCGACGGCCTGCTGTCGGTGTCCGAGGCGCTGAGGCAGGACATGATCGCGCTCGGCATGCCCGCCGACAAGATCCGCGTCCACTACACCGGCGTCGATTTCGACCGCTTCAAGCCGGTCGACCGCGCCGGCGCCAAGGCACGGTTCGGCGTCCGGGGCCCGCTCGTCGTCAGCATCGGCAACCTCGTGAAGCTCAAGGGGCACGAGATCGTCGCGGCCGCCGTCGCCGGCCTGCCCGACGTCACGCTGCTCGTCGCCGGTCGCGGCGAGGACGAGGCCTGGATCCGGCAGCAGGTCGCCGCCGCCGGCGCGCCGGAGCGCATCCGTTTTCTGGGCGCCGTCGCCCACGACGACGTGCCGACGCTGCTGGCGGCGGCCGACGTGATGGCGCTCGCTTCCGAACGCGAGGGCCTCGCCAACGCCTGGGTCGAGGCGCTGGCCTGCGGCACGCCGGTGGTCGCGCCCGACATCGGCAGCGCCGCGGAGGTCATCGATCGGCCCGCGGCCGGCGTCATCGCGTCGTCGCGCACGCCGACTGCATTCGCCGACGCGATCGGCCGGCTACTCGCCGCCCCGCCCGCGCGTGCGGCCGTCCGCGAGGCCGCCGAGCGCTTCGCCTGGGAGAGGAACACCGACGAGCTCTACCGGCACCTTGCCGCCGTGGCGGCGCAGCGACGCTAGAGCGGCAGCAGCGCGGCGGCGACGAGGCGCCCCTCGCCGGCGAGGATGCCGTAGGTTCGCGCCGCCGCCTTGGAGTCCATCGGCTCGACCGCATAGCCGCGCTCGCGAAGCGCCTCGACGAGCGCCTTGGTCGGCCGGCGGAGCGTGGCGCCCGTGCCCAGCAGAATCACCTCCACCGCCTCGTCGCCGATGGCGTCGAAATCGGCCGCGGTCATGTCGTCGAGCGTCGCGATCGGCCAGGCGACCGCGCGGGTCGGCGTGACGAGCACACCGCCTTCGTAGCGCTGTCCCGAGACGCGGAAGCCGCCGCGGTCGTAGCCCTGGATGACAGGCTCGCCGCCGGTCGGCACCTGTTGCTCGAACCGCGGCGCCATGGGCTTACGGCCTCACCTTCTCGGCCTTCGAGTCGTCGGGCGGCACGAAGGTCTGGCCGCTCACGCCGAGCCAGATGAGGATCGGCGCCGCGATGTAGATCGACGAATAGGTGCCGATGAAGATGCCGAGCAGCATCGCGATCGAGAATCCGAAGATCACGTCGCCCCCGAACAGCACGAGCGCACCGAGGGCGAGCATCAACGAAACGGACGTCACGATCGTGCGCGAAAGCGTCTCGTTCACCGAGAGGTCGAGCAGCGGCCCGATGTCCATCTTCCGGTACTTGCGGAGGTTCTCGCGGATACGATCGTAGACGACGACCGTGTCGTTCAGCGAATAACCGATGATCGTCAGCAACGCCGCCACGACGTTGAGGTTGAACTCGAGCTGAGTGAGCGCGAAGAAGCCGAGCGTGACGAACACGTCGTGGACGAGCGCGAACAGCGCGCCCACGCCGAACTGCCATTCGAACCGCAACCAGATGTAGGCGGCGACGCCCAGCATGGCGAAGAGCATGGCCAGTCCGCCGTCGCGGATGAGCTCCTGAGAGACTTTGCCGCTGACGGTTTCGACACGGCGGACCTCGGCGTCGGGATTGTCGACCTGGATGGCGTTCTGGACGCGAGTCACGACGCGTTGAACGGCATCGGCGTCGCCCGCGGGCAGCGGAAGGCGGATCGACACGACGTTCGGACCGCCGAATTCCTGGAGCGACGGCTCGCCGACGCCGAGGCCGTTGATCGTTCCGCGCAACTGGTCGAGCGGCGCGGCTTCCTCGAACCCGACCTCCATCATCAGGCCGCCGGCGAAGTCGACGCCGTAGTTGAGGCCGCGGGTCGCCAGCAGCACGAGCGAGCCGATGATGAGGCCGAGCGTGAACACCAGCGCGGGCCAGCGCAGCCGCACGAAGCGGATGTTGGTGTTGTCGGGTACGAGCTTGAGCAGGCGCATCGGATCGCGGCCTCTTCTATCGGAATTTCACGAACGCCGGCGCATCGGACGTCACAGCACCAAGGCCGCGGGACGGCGGCGGCGCAGCGATAGCGCGAGCATCAGGCGGGTGACGGTGACGGCGGTGAACACCGACGTCACGATGCCGATCGACAGCACCACGCCGAACCCCTTGATGGGTCCCGAGCCGAACCACATCATGATCACCGCCGCGATCACGTTGGTGACGTTGGCGTCGAAGATCGCGCGGCTCGCTTCCTTGTAGCCGGTCTCGATCGAGTGGATGACGTTGCGCCCTTTGCGCTGCTCCTCGCGGATGCGTTCGTTGATGAGCACGTTCGCATCGACCGCCGCGCCGATCGTGAGCACGAAGCCGGCGATGCCGGGCAGCGTCAGGGTGGCGCCGAAGACGGACATCACCGCCATGATGAGCATGACGTTCAGGACGAGGCCGACGTTCGCGTAGACGCCGAAGCGGCCGTAGGTCAGCAGCATGAAGACGCCGACGGCGATCACCGAGATGATCGAGGCGATCGTCCCCGCGCGGATCGAGTCCGCCCCGAGGTCCGGCCCCACCGTCCGCTCTTCGACCACCGTGAGCTCGACCGGCAGCTTGCCTGAGCGCAGCAGGATGGCGAGCTCGTTGGCGCTCTCGGTCGTGAAGCTGCCCTGGATGATGCCCGAGCCGCCGAGGATGGGCTCGTTGATGTTCGGCGCCGAGATCACGCGATCGTCCAGGACGATCGCGAACGGCTTGCCGACGTTCTCGGTCGTCGCGCGGGCGAAGCGCTTGCCGCCTGCGGTGTCGAAGCGGAACGACACGACCGGCACGCCGTCCTGGTAGCTCGGCTGCGAGTCGATGAGCTGATCGCCGGTGATGATGGCCCGCCGCTTCACGGCGATGGCGCCGCCGCCCTCGGCGTTCGGCAGCACCTGGCTGCCGGGAGGCGCCCGCCCCTGCGCCACGTCGGCCGGATCGGCCTCCGTGTCGACGAGCTTGAACTCGAGGCGCGCCGTGCGCCCGAGAAGCTGCTTGAGCGCCTGCGGATCCTGGAGGCCCGGCACCTGGACGACGATGCGGTCGTCGCCCTGCCGGATGATCGTCGGCTCGCGCGTGCCGAGCTCGTCGATGCGGCGGCGAATGACCTCGACCGCCTGCTGCATGGCGCTGTCGACGTGCGCGGCCAGCCCGGCGTTCGTGATGGTGAGCACGATCCGGTTGCCGTCAACGACCTCGACGTTGAGGTCGCGCTGCCCGCTCACCCCGATCGGCTGGCTGATGTTGCGCATCGCTTCCACGGCGCGGTCGACGTCGTTGACGTCGCGCACCATGAAAGTCAGCCGTCCGTTGCGCAGCGACATGTCGCCGAACGCGATGCGGCCGCCCGCCGCGCCGCGCAGCTCCTGCCGGACCGTCTCCTCGAGCGTGTCGAGCCGCTGCTTGCGCACGTCCTCGATGTTCGCCTCGAGCAGCAGGTGGCTGCCGCCGCGCAGGTCGAGGCCGAGGTTGATCTGCTGCTTGGGGAAGCCGTTCGGGAGCGACGCGAGAACGGAGGACGGCAGGAAGTTAGGGAGCGCGAAGACAAGGCCGACGAGCAGGACGAGCGCGATCGACCAGATCTTCCAACGCGGGAAATCGAGCATGGAGACGACTTACTTGGCGGCGTCGTTGGCGGGCGTCGGGGTGCCGACGCTCGACAGCGTCGACTTCACCACGCGCACCTTGACGTTCGGCGCCAGCTCGACCTCGACCTCGCCGTCCTGCACGCGGATGACCTTGCCGATCAGCCCGCCGCCGGTCACCACGCTGTCGCCCTTCTTTACCGCGTCGATCATCGCGCGGTGCTCCTTCAGCCGCCGCTGCTGCGGGCGGATGAGCAGGAAGTAGAAGATGACGAAGATGAAGACGAGCGGGAGGAACTGAACGAGTGCCGCCTCGCCGCCGCTGGGACCCGCCGCCGTCTGGGCGTAGGCCGGGGAGATGAACATTTGGCTTGCCTTTGGTCTGATTTGCCCGCCGATTTGGCGCGCGACTATACAAATGCAAGACGCCAGCGCAATGATCGACCCCGACCGCGACATCACGGACACACTGAAGCGCATCGCCGACGCGCTCGAACGGCTCGCGCCCGGCGCGCCCCCGCCCGCCGATCCGACGGCCGGGCGGGTCTTCGTCTGGTCGGGCCGAGCGCTGCGCACGGTCGATCCGCCGGCCGCGCCGCCGCTCGACCGGCTGCTCGGCATCGATGCCCAGAAAGCCGCGGTGATGGCGAATACGCGCCGCCACGCGGACGGCCTGCCCGCCCACGACATCCTGCTGTGGGGCGCGCGCGGGATGGGCAAGAGCGCGCTGGTAAAGGCGGCGCATGCGACCTGCGCCGCGAACGGCCTCGCACTCGTCGAGGTCGCGCGCGAGCACGTCCGGACCCTGCCCGACCTGTTCCGGATCCTGCGCGGCGTCGACCGCCGATTCCTGCTGTTCGTCGACGACCTCAGCTTCGAAGCGGACGAGCGCGAGCCGAAGGCGCTCCGCTCCGTGCTCGAAGGCGGGATCGAGGCGCGGCCGGAAAACTGCCGGCTCTACGTGACCTCGAACCGCCGCCACCTCGTCCCGCGCGACATCGCCGAGAACGAAGCTTCGACCGCGATCAACCCGCGCGACGTCATCGATGATCGCCTCGCGCTCGCCGAC
>Ga0164290_1001219_pt1 | contig 45756 bp, 35 predicted proteins | sample Micstemetagenome_FD_108782 | JGI IMG/M metagenome (GOLD analysis project Ga0164290, IMG submission 108782) | Contaminated culture microbial community from soil near Moab, Utah, USA - Microcoleus steenstrupii SON62 (Illumina Assembly) | ecosystem: Environmental > Terrestrial > Soil > Soil crust...
CCTCCTCGAGGAGGCCGGACCCGCGCCGACGAAGCAGCTCCAGGAAGACGCGTTCGCGCTGAAGCCGATGAACTGCCCGAGCCACTGCATCATCTTCGGCGCGCGGAAGCGCAGCTATCGCGAGCTGCCGTGGCGTGTGGCGGACTTCGGCCGCCTCCACCGCTACGAGCGCGGTGGCGTCGTGCACGGCCTCTCGCGCGTACGCACGTTCTGCCAGGACGACGCGCACATCTTCTGCACGAGAGAACAGGTCCCGAGCGAGATCGAGAAGTTCATCCGGCTCCTCTACACGGTCTACAAGGCGTTCGCGTTCGACAAGATCGACATCAAGCTCGCGACGCGGCCCGAGAAGCGCCTCGGCTCCGACGAAGACTGGGACATGAGCGAAGGCGCGCTGAAGGAAGGCCTCGAGCGCGCCGGGCTACCGTTCGAGATCACGCCGGGGGAAGGCGCCTTCTACGGACCGAAGGTCGAGTTCCACGTCCACGATGCGCTGAAGCGAAGCTGGCAGCTCGGCACGATCCAGTACGACCCGAACCTGCCGGAGCGCTTCGACCTCGCGTACACCGGCGAGGACGGCAAGGATCATCGCCCGGTGATGCTCCACCGCGCGGTGCTCGGCTCGCTCGAGCGGTTCATCAGCGTGTACCTCGAGCACTGCGCGGGGAACTTCCCGGCGTGGATCGCACCGACACAGGCGATCGTGCTCACGGTCAGCGACAAGAGCGAAGCATACGGACGCGACGTGCTCGCCCGCTTGCGCGCACGCGGCCTCCGCATCGACGCGGACTTCTCCGCCGACAAGCTCGGCGCGAAGATTCGCAACGCGCGCCTCGTGCGTCATCCGTACATGCTCGTCGTCGGTCCGAAGGACGCCGAGGCGGGCACGGTCAGCGTCCGCTCGCGCGACAAGGGCGAGCTCGGCGCGATGCCGTTCGATCAGTTCGTCGCGCTCCTCGAAGGCGAGAGCAAGCCGCCGCGTTGATGCCGCGCGCGCGCGTCGCCGCCCGTTCAGCCGCGGCCGGCGAGCTCGGCGACGGCGGTCACGAGCGTATCCAGGGGTACCGGCTTCGCGATGTGACGCTGGTATCCCGCCGCTTGCGCCTCGCGACGGTCTTCCTCGCGCGAGTAGGCGGTGAGCGCGATCGCCGGAGTCGCGCCGCCGTCCGCGGCGGACAGCGCGCGGATCCGGCGGATGAGCGAGTAGCCGTCGACGAGCGGCATGCCGATGTCGGAGACGACGACGTCGTGCCGGAGCTTCGCGAGCTCGCGGAGCGCATCGAGGACCGAGGCTGTCGTCGTCACGTCGGCGCCGCATCCCTCGAGGACCTGGGTGACGAGATCGCGCGCGTCGGGCTCGTCGTCGACGACGAGCACGCGGAGGCCGCGCAGGCGGTTCGCGTCGGTCGACGATCGGGGAGCGCTCGCCGAGGAAGGCTCGTCGGCCACCGACGACGGGGGCGGGTCGTCGCTCGTTGCCGCCGCCGTGGCGCGGATGGGCAAGGACACCGTGAACTGCGAGCCGCGGCCGACGCCGGCGCTCGTCGCTTGCACCGTGCCGCCGTGCAGCTCGACGAGATGACGCACGATCGCGAGGCCGAGACCGAGCCCGCCGTGCGCGCGCGTCTTCGTGGCATCGCCCTGACGGAACCGCTCGAACACGTGAGGGAGTAGGTCGGCCGGGATTCCGCCGCCCGTGTCGCGCACCACGATCTCGAGCGCGCCGCTCTCTCGCCGAGCGCGGACCTCCACCTTGCCGCGAGGAGGCGTGAACTTCACGGCGTTGCTGACGAGGTTCCAGACGACCTGCTGGAGGCGGTCGGCATCGCCGACGATCGAGCCCGCGTCTTCCGCAATGACGACATCGAGCGTGATGGCTTTGGCGGTCGCCGCGTGACGCACCGACTCGATCGCCGCCTCGACGAACGTGGCGACGGGTACGGCGACGGAGCGCAGCTGCAGCTTGCCGGTGATGATGCGTGAGATGTCGAGGATGTCTTCGATGAGCCGCGCCTGAACGGTGGCGTTGCGGCGGATCGTGGTCAGCCCCCGCTCGAGCGTCTTCGCGTCGCTCGACGGATCGAGGAGCGACGCCCAACCGAGGATCGCGTTCAGCGGCGTCCGCAGCTCGTGCGAGACCACGGCAAGGAACTCGTCCTTCATCCGGTTCGCCGCCTCGGCCGCTTCACGAGCATTGCGCTCCGAGACGAGCAGGCGGTCGCGTTCCTCTTCGGCGTGCCGGCGCAGTCTCTTGTCGTCGGCTTCGGCGAGCGCGCGACGAACCGCGGGCGCGAGCCGCTCGAGACGATCCTTGAGCACGTAGTCGGTCGCTCCGCGGCGCATCGCATCGATCGCGCGCTCCTCACCGATCGCGCCGGACACGAACAGGAACGGCACGTCGGGCAGCGTCGTCCGCGCCGCCTCGAGGGCGCTCACTCCGTCGTACGTGGGCAGATTGAAGTCCGAAAGCACGAGCGACACGCCGGGGCGCAAGAGCGCGCGGAACGACGCCTCGTCGCGCGCGCGGCGCACGTCGAACGTCAAACCTTCGGCCGCGAGACGCTCGACGAGCAGCTCGGCGTCGAGGTCGTCGTCCTCGAGGAGGACGACGACGCGCCGGTTCTCCGTCGTGTAGCTCGCGCGAGCGCTCTCGTTCATCGGGCGCTCAGGAGCTGCTGCCGCCGCTACCGTCACCGCCGCGCGCCGGCGGCGGTTGGTTGATGACCGCCCAGAAGAGGCCGAGCTCCGTGATCGCGTTCACGAAGTCGAGGAACTCGACCGGCTTCACGACGTACGCGTTCACCCCGAGGTTGTAGCTGCGCACGATGTCCTGCTCCTCGCGGGACGACGTGAGCATGACGACGGGCGTTCGCTTCAGCTCCTCGTCGGCGCGCATGCGCTGGAGGACCTCGAGGCCGTCGACCTTCGGCAGCTTGATGTCGAGGAGGACGACGACGGGATTGCCGCCGGCGCGGAGCTTGAAGGCGCCGCGCCGCTGCAGGTAGTCGAGCGCCTCCTCGCCGTCGCGAACGACGACCACCTCGTTCGCGAGCTTGTGCTTCTCGAGCGCCGTCAGCGTGAGCTCGACGTCGTTCGGGCTGTCTTCGACGAGGAGGATGCGCCGCGTGTCGTTCATGCCGGAAGGTCCTTGTGAGGGAGGGAGAAGTAGAACGTGGCGCCCTCGCCCTCGGCGCCGCGCGCCCATACGCGACCGCCGTGACGATGGACGATGCGACGCGCAGTGGCGAGGCCGATGCCGGTGCCCTCGAACTGCGCGTCGTTGTGGAGACGTTGGAACACGCCGAAGAGCTTCTCTTGGTAAGCCATGTTGAAGCCGACGCCGTTGTCGGTGACCCAGAAGACGATCTCGTCGCCCTCGCGCTTCGAGGCGACCTCGATTTTCGCCTCCGCTCGCGTCCGCGTGTACTTGACTGCGTTGGCGACGAAGTTCGCCACGACGAGGCGGATCATCGTCGGGTCGGCCGCCACCATCGGCAGGTCACCGATCGCCCAGGTCACGTTGCGCTTCGCGAGGTCCGGCTCGAGCTCGCGCACGACGTCGCGGACGACAGAGCCGAGGTCGACCGGACGCTTCCCGAGCTCGGTGCGTCCGAGACGCGAGAACGCGAGGAGCCCGTCGATCAGCATCCCCATCTGAGACGCCGAGGTCTTGATGGTGTCCAAGTAGCGAAGCGCGCGATCGTCCAGCTTGTCGCTCGCCGCGTTGCGCAGGAGGTCCACGAACCCTCCGATGTGACGCACCGGCGCGCGGAGGTCGTGCGAGACGGTGTACGAGAACGACTCGAGCTCCTTGTTCGCTTCGCGGAGCGCAGCCGTTCGGTCGTTGACGCGTTGCTCGAGCGTCGCGGCGAGGTCGCGGACCTCGGCGAGCGCGCGATCGCGCTCTTCGACGGCGCGCCGCGCCTCCTCGTACAAGGTGGCGTTCTCGATCGCGACCGCCGCTCGGCGCGCGAGCTCCTCGGCGAAGACGATGTCGCCGTCGACGTAGGTTCGCTTCGACTCCGCGGTGACGAACGTGATGACGCCGATGGCTTCGTCGTTCACGATGACCGGCACGCAGATGTACGAGTGGAGGCCGAGCGCACGAGAGATGGCGAGGTGCTCCTCGTCGCGCGCACCGGCGACGAGGAGCTCGTCTGGAATGTGCGCGACGTGCTCGGTCTGTTTCGTACGGAGGACGTTGAAGACGCCCGTGGGGGCGTTGGGGTCCGGGGGATAACGGCGATCGAGGTCGTGCGCGAGCTGCACCTTCGCAGGGTCGACGTGCGTGACCGCGAGACGCTTCACCGCGCCGTCCGAGACGACATCGACGGCGCACCAATCGGCGAACGTGGGAACGACCGCGCGCGCGACGTTCGCAAGCGTCGTGCTGTAGTCGATCGACGACCCGAGGATCGCCGCCGCCTCCGCGAGCAGCCGCTGCGCATCGAGCTCCAGCTTCCGCGCGGTGACGTCGCGGACGGAGCCGGCCATGCGGACCGGCTTCCCGCTTTCGTCCCACTCGGCCTGCGCGACGGTGCTGCACCACAAGTAGCGCCCGTCCGCGTGTCGCAGCCGGAACTGCTCCACGCGGTAGGGCACTTTTCGCTCGAGGTGGTCCTGGATCGCCGCGGACATGCGCGGTTGATCCTCCGGATGCACGCGCGCGAACCAGTCGTCGAACGTGCCGCCCCACGAGGCCCGATCGAGACCTAGCATCGCGAGCAGGCGGTCGTTCCAATCCACGGCGCTCGCGCCGACCTCCCAGCTCCAGATGCCGTCTTGGGCGGCCTCCGCGATCAGGCGGTAGCGGCGCTCGCTCGTCCGTAGCGCCGTCTCGCTTTCGCCGAGCCGCTTGAAGAGCTGCGCGTTCGTGAACGTCGCGCCGGCCATGGCGATGAGCGCGGCGAGCGCTCGCTCGTCTCGCGCGGTGAACACACCGGGCTTCTCGTGCCCGAAGAAGAGCCCGCCGATCACCTGGCCGGCGAGCGAACGCACGGGCGCGGCGAGGTAGCTCCGTACGGGAAGGTGGCCCGCCGGCATGCCGTGGTGAGGTGCGTTGTGGCCGTAGCGCGCGTCCTTCGTGATGTCGTCGACGCGCACGACGCCTTCGCCGTTGAACGTGGGCGCGAACACGGCCGTGTTGCGCGGCATCGGGAACTTCGAGAACGCCTCGCGGGGTACGCCGGAGATTGTGTAGAGGAGGAAGCTCTCTCCGCTCGCGTTGACGATGTTGTAGAAAAAGGCGCCGAACTGCGCGCGCACGAGCTGCGTGGCCTCGTCGGTGATCTGCTGCACGAGGCGGTCGGGATCGAGCTCGGCGGCGAGCAGCGGACCCACGCGGACGAGATCGTCGACGATGCGCGTCTCGGCCTCGAGCTCGCTTCGAAGGTCGGTCATCTCGCCTTGGTTTATACCGCGTCGTCGACGCGTGACCGCTGCGGAGCGGGATCGCGGGTTCGTTTTACCGAACCGTCTCGCGAGGCTCACGTCTCGCGCCGTGAGCCTGCCCTAAGGCAACTCACCCCGTCGGCGAGTCCCGTCGAACTTTCGTGCCGCGCTCGTCGTGCCGGAGCGCGTCGCTCTCGATCCCGACCGCCGCGAGATTGGCGAGCGTGCGGAACAGCGCGAGGTCGTCCGGTTTGTACAGCCCGGCCTTCGAGATGCTGTCGGCGTAGAGCACGCCGATGGTGCCTCCGCCGGGGTTCACGGGCACGGCCATCGCGGCGCGTACCTGGATGTCCTCGTGGATGTCACCCGGGAGCGCGCGGTCCTTCGAGACGTCGACGAACGACGTCGGGCTGCCGCGGTCGACGACGTAGTCGACGACGCGCCGGCTGAACGGCCTCTCGCTGGCTCCCGCGAACGTCTTCACGACGCGCGGCCGGAGCTCCAGCGTCTCGTCGTCGAGCATGATCACCGCGATGCGGTCGACGTCGAGCACCTGCACCGCCAAGACGACGAGCTCCTCGAGCATCCGGTCGACGGGCAGCTCGCCGACGAGTAGCTCGCTCGCCCTCATCAGGAGGAACAGCTTGTCTTTGTAGCGCTGGTCGTCGTCGGCCATCACGACGGCGGGCGCGGGGATGCGCGTCGGCCGCTTGCTCGCCGCGGGGTCGACGAGGAGAGGAGAGGGAAGCGTCTGCGCTCCGACCGAGATGCGCGGATGCTTCGTGGTGGCGCCCTCGACGAGGATCGTCACGTCGCCACAGCGGAACGTGTCACCCTCGACGAGCTCGCACGAGGGGACGCGTCGGCCGTTGAAATAGAGGCCGTTCTTGCTCTGGAGATCCGCGACGCGGACCTTCCGGCCATCGAAGTCGACCTGCGCGTGCCGGCGCGACAGGCTCTTGTGCGTGCACGTGATCTCGTTGTCGCGGGTGCGTCCGATGGTCACGGACCCGACGGCAAGGACGAAGGATTGCTCGTCCGGCGCGCCGGGGTTGAGCACGAGCGACAGCACGGGGGCGGAGAGTAGCTTTCTACCCCCCGCCGGACGAAAAAAGGGGGCCTAGCCCCAAAGGGTTGCAAATTCCCGGCCCGCCGGGGTTGACCCGCCCGCGCCCGCGGGGGGAGACTGCACGAGTCTCCGCGTCCGTCCTCCTTGCGAGGCCGGTCGGAGTCGCAACTTTTTCGAGGAGGTCACGGTCCCCCAATGTCGATGGGTCGTCCCAGGTTTGATCCGCGCCAGCCGCAGCGCCAGTTCCAGATTCGAGTGAACCACCGCATCCGCGTGCCGGAGGTGCGCGTCATCGACGCGAACGGCGAGATGCTCGGGGTTCTCTCCACGCACGAAGCGCTGAGGCGCGCGCAGGAACAAGGGCTCGACCTCGTCGAGGTGAACCCGAAGGCCGAGCCGCCCGTCTGTAAGATCCTCGACTTCGGTAAATACAAGTACGAGGAGAAGAAGAAGGCCGGCGAAGCAAAGCGGAAGCAGACGGTCGTCGAGATCAAGGAGATCAAGCTCCGCCCGAAGACCGACGACCACGACATCGCCTTCAAGACGAAGGCCGCGCGTCGCTTCCTCGAGGCCGGTCACAAGGTGAAGATCACGGTGCGCTTCCGCGGCCGCGAGATCACGCACCCCGAAAAGGCGCAGGAGCAGATCACGACGATCGTGCAGGGCGTCGAAGACCTCGCGAACGTCGAGACCCGCGCGATGATGGAAGCGCGCGCGATGAGCATCCTCGTCGCGCCGAAGCCGGCCATCATGCAGAAGGTCGCGCAGGCGAAGGCGCAGCGTGAGAAGGAGCGTCAGCAGGCGGAGAAGGAAGGCCGCGAGCTCCCGCCCGAGCCGGAGTCGATCGAGGATCTTCCGGACGACGACGACGACGATGACGACGACGAGGGCGAAGAGGCCTCGAAGTAGCCCACGGCGACGTCACGACGAGAGCCCGCTCCTCGCTGCCACTGGCGAGGGACGGGCTCTTTCTCTTTTGTCGGGCGCGGCCGCGGCCCCTGATAGCTTTTTCGTGATGGGGCTCCGTCGCGTCCTCGTGCTCGCCGCGTCCTCCCTTGCGCTCGTGGTCGTGCAGCCGCGCTCGGCCGAAGCGGCTCTCACCTCGAGTGAGAAGGGTCAGATCCGCGACTTCGTCGCCGCCGCACGCGCCGAAGACGCTGCGCGCGTGAGGGCGCTCGTCGCGCGTACGGATCTCACCGCCGACGAATCGGTCGCCGCGCTCGCCGAGGCCGTAGCGCCCGCGGCATTCGACGAACGGCGCGCGGGTTTCCTCCGCGAGCTCACGTTCGGAGCGGCTTCCGCGTCGTCTCGTCCTCTGCTCGCGCAGGCCGTCACGAGGAGCGTGCTCGCGCGCGCGGACGCGATCTTCCAGCGCTACGTCGGCGGTCTCGACCACGAGCCGCGTGCGATCGCGGAGCTCGTCGCCATCTACGCCTTCGTCGACGGCGCGATCGCCAACGCGGGGAAGCCGACGCTCGCCGAGCACGACGCCTCCGCAGGAATCTCCGCGGCGGCGTACGAGCAGTGCGCAAAGGCGCTTCGCGAGCACATCGAGCAGAACGCGCGATGGCTGAAGGGCGACGGAGCCCTGGCCGAGAGCGTGGGCCGTGTTCGCGCACAGGCGCAGGTTGCGTTCTTCGACATGCTTCCCGACGGCACGACGCGCCGGGTGGACGCTGCCGAGCGCCTCGGCCTGCGAGGCGCGCGCCGTCAGATGCTCACCGAATGGGGTCTCCTCCTTGCCGATGCGGGCAAGCTCGACGACGCGAAGGCCGAGCGCGTGCGCCAGTTGCTCGTGCGCCTGCCTGCGGCGCGTGCCGAGCTGTCTCTTCTCTACGTGGGCGATGACCGCGGTCCGCTCCGCGCGCGCGGCGGTGTGGCCTTCGCGGGTGGGTCCGCGCGGACCGAGAGCACACCGTTCGGGGACGAAGTCTCTGCGGCGACGGTCGATCCTGCGGTGCTCGCCATCACGGGCGATCTCGCGATGCTCGCCGTGAAGCGCGCGCTCGAGACGCGCACCGAGCTGCGCGCGCAGGCGGCACGCGACGCTGCGGCGGCGCAGGGCGACCGGAAGCGCCTGCTCGGCCGGCCCGGGGCGCCGAGCGTCGAGCACGTCGTCGGTGCGGCGGCGCAGCTGCTCGTCACCGACGCGCCGCGCACGCTCGATCTCGCGTTCGTGCGCGCGCTGGACGGCCGCCCCGAAAGCGCGGCGCTCCTCTCCGACGCGATCGGCGCACTGGCTTTATCGATGGCCGCCGCGGGTGGCGACGCGAAGGACGGGCGCCTCGAGCTCGCGAAGGGCGACGCTCCGCTCGTGATGACGGCGATCCGGCTCGCGCCAAGCGGCGTCGCGCAGTCGTTCGCGCTCGAAGGGCACACGTGGACGATCGAACGCGCCGCCGGCGCAGGCGCCGTGACGGGCGTGCTGCGCGACGGCGCTCCGCTGCGCCGCGCGGACCTCGCAACGGTGCGGCCGCCCGCAAAGCCTGCGTCGCCGCCGCCGGCGAAGAAGTGACGGAGCGGGCGCTCTCCCCCGCAAATTGGGCCTCCTCGTCAGGAGGGTGGGATATGTGCCTACATGCGTGGTCTCGCCGTGCTCGCCGTCGCCGTCGCCCTCGCGACGGGTTGCGCGTCGGCCGACGGGCAGCCCGCGCGCGAAGAAGCTCCACGCGCGATCGCGATCTCCGCGCCCGCCGTGATCTCCGAAGCGCTGCCTCCTCCGGCGGCTCGCGCGCCGGTCGCCAGGCCGCTTCGCATCCTCGTCGGCGGCGACCTGCTCCCGCATCGACCGAGCCTCGTCGCGCCGAACGCGATCGCCTCGGCGCTCGCGCCGCTCGCCCGCACGTTCGCCACGGCAGACGTGGTCGTCGCGAATTACGAGGCGTCGACCGGCGAGGTCCTCGGCGATGCGTTTCGCATGGCCTACGCCGCGCCGCGCGGGTGGATGGGCGCGCTCGCGAAGGCGGGCATCGGCGCGGTGACCGTCGCGAACAATCACGCGTGCGACCTCGGCGAGAGCGGCGTCGCGGCGACGCTCGACGAGGCACGCGCGAGCGACGTGATCGCGCTCGGCGGAGATGCCGTCGATCCGTGGGCACCTCGCGAGCTCGCGGTGCAGGGCACGAAACGCGTATGCGCCGTCGCGTGGACGACGTTCTCGAACGCCGAAGGCGCCTGCGCGCGGAGCCGACACCTCGCGATCGCGCCGCTCTCGCCGGCCGGCAAGCAGCGCGTGAGCCGTGCGCTCGCCAACGCGCGCGCGCGCTGCGATGCGACGATCGCGATCGTGCACGGCGGCGAGGAGTACGTCCGGCAGACGACGCAGGTCGTCGACCAAGCCGCGCATGCCGCCGAGGCCGGAGCGGACGCCGTCGTCGTTCACCACCCGCACGTCGCGTCGCCCGTCGTCGTGCATGCGACGCGGGATGGGCGCAACGTGCCGATCTTCGCGTCGGTCGGCAACCTCGTCACCAATCAAGGCGAGTCGTGGAAGCTGCCGATGTTTCCGGTGCTCCGCGAGAACCGCCGCCTCGTGTGCGTGAACGCATGGACGCGGCTCGGAGTGCTCGCGGATCTGTCGTTCTGGTTCGACGGACCCGCCCCGCGCCTCGTCTGGGGAACGCATCTCACGTGGGTCGACAACGAGCACGCCGACGATCGCAGCGCGCCGGTGCCGAAGATCAGCGCGCGCATCCTCGATCCGACGGCGGACCGCGCGCTCGTCGCGAAGCTCTCCGAAGACCGCTCCGGGCCGCTCGCGCTCTTCTCGGAGCCGTGCTGGCTCGCGCACGAAAGCGCGGGCGCCACCGGCGCGGCAGCCGAGCCTTCTCCGCGCTGCGTCTCGCCGCTCGTCACGCACGAGGCTGCGCCCTTTCTTGCCGCCGCGCTCGGCCGTTCGCACGCGCCGGCGGCGAAGAGCCGCGCCGGCAAGCACGCCTCGTCACGTCGCGCCAAGTGACACATCGCCTCGCCGCGCGCGCGACGTGACGGCGTCGGCGCGTATTCGGCGCGTCGGATCGCTTTCTGCACGCGCGCGGCCATGAGCGATCGCGATCCCGCCCGGCTTCCTCGACGAACTTTTCTCGGCGGCGTCGGCGTCGGCGTCGCGCTTGCGGCCTGTACGAAGAGCGGACCTCCGAAGGACGCCCCGAAGGAGGGCAGCGTGCCCGTTCCGCCCCCGCCGGTCGCGGCGAACACGATGCCGGTGCGGCCGCTCGGTCGGACGGGCGTGAACGTCTCCGTCGTGGGCCTCGGCGGCTACCACATCGGCAGCGCGAAGGACGACGGCGAGGCCATCCGTATCGTCCACAGTGCGCTCGAACGCGGCGTCACCTTCCTCGACAACTGCTGGGACTATCACGACGGCAGGAGCGAGAAGCTCATGGGCCAGGCGCTGCAGGGAGGGCACCGGCAGAAAGCCTTCCTCATGACGAAGCTCGATGGGCGGACGAAGAAGGCCGCCGCCGACCAGCTCGAACAGTCGTTGAAGCGCCTCGGGACGGACATGATCGACCTCGTGCAGATCCACGAGGTCATAAGGCCGGGAGATCCGGAGCGCTGCTTCGCCGCGGGCGGGTGCATCGAGGCGCTGCTCGACGCGAAGAAGGCCGGCAAGCTCCGCTTCATCGGCTTCACGGGGCACAAGGACCCGAGCATTCATCTCGCGATGCTGAAGGCTGCCGACCAGCACCAGTTCACGTTCGACGCGGTGCAGATGCCGCTCAACGTGATGGACGCGCACTACCGCAGCTTCGAGAAGATGGTGCTGCCCGTGCTCGTCGAGAAGAACATCGGCGTGCTGGCCATGAAGACGCTCGGAGCCGGCAAGATCCTCGACGCGAAGAAGGTGAGCGCCGTCGAATGCCTTCACTACGCGATGAACCTGCCTACGTCCGTCGTGATCACCGGCTGTGAATCCGTGGGCGTCCTCGACCAGGCCGTGAACGCGGCGCTCACGTTCAAGCCGCTCGCGCCGGAGGCCGTCGCCGCCATCCTCGACCGCACCAAAGAGGTCGCGATGGACGGAAAGTACGAGCGCTTCAAGACGACGACCGAGCACGATGGGACGACGCGGCACCCGGGATGGCTCGAGTCGGCCTCGATTTGACAGGCGACGGCGCGCGGATGATAACCGGGAGCGATGTCGCAAGACGCCGCCGCTTCGAGCCGTAAGGTCCGCATCCTCGTCGCAAAACCCGGCCTCGACGGGCACGACCGTGGCGCGAAGGTCGTCGCGCGCGCGCTTCGCGACGCAGGCTTCGAGGTCATCTACACGGGCCTCCACCAGACGCCCGAGATGATCGCGAACGCCGCCGTCCAGGAAGACGTCGACGGCGTCGGCCTCTCGATCATGAGCGGCGCGCACAACACGCTGTTTCCCGCCGTCATCCAGGCCCTCCAGGCGAAGGGCGTCGACGACGTCGTCGTGTTCGGCGGCGGGATCATCCCGGAGGGCGATCTCGAGCGCCTCCGCTCGGCCGGCGTGAAGGGCGTCTTCACGCCCGGCACGACCCTCGAGCAGATCATCGGCTGGGTGCACGAGAACGTACGTCCTCGCGCCTGAGGGCGTGGCGTCAGCGGGGACGCAGCGGCGGCGTGAGCGCGTCGAGCGCCCAGCGGGTCACGTTCGGGAAGTGGCGCGAGACGCCGTACACGCGCGGGTAGAGGACGCGGGGGCGCTTCTTCTCCACGGCCACTGCAATCATGCGCGCGAGCACGTCGGGCGAGCCGGTCGGCGTGTACTTGGCCGCGGCGGTCTCCTCGTACGCGGCGCGACCGGCCGCTTCCATGTCGCTCGTCACGGGTCCCGGGTACACGGTGACGACGTGGATGCCATGCGGCTTCACCTCCGCGCGGAGCCCTTCCGACGCGGCGGCGAGGCCCGCCTTGGCCGCGTTGTAGAAGAACATTCCGGGCGTGGGCGCGATCGCGGCCATCGAGGCGATGTCGACGATCGTGCCTTGTTTACGCGGGATCATGCGTCGGAGGACGACCTGCGTGAGGCGGAGCGGCGTGTGCAGGTCGAGGACGAGGAGGCGCTCGGCGTCCTCCCAGCTCGTCTCCGTGGCGCTCTTCACGATCTGGACGCCCGCGTTGTTGACGAGCACGTCGATCGGACCGAGCGCCGCCTCGGCCTCGTCGACCCACGCGAACGCGACGTCGGGGCGTCCGAGATCGGCCTGCACGACGTGGGTGCGGTCTCGTGCGGACGAGACGAGCGCGTCGAGCTTCTCGCGTCGCCGCGCGATCACCGTGAGGCGTGCGCCGCGGTTCAGGTACTCACGGGCGATCGCTTCGCCGATGCCGCTCGAGGCTCCAGTGACGACGACGTGCATGACGCGGCAGGATAGTCGCCTCGTGACGCGCTGACGAGGCGCTCCACGTGTACGAGGAGCGCGCGCGCCGTGGGCTTGGTCTTGAAGACGTAGAGTGACGCGTCGGCGTCGTCTTCGAGCACCGCCTCGCTGACGCGCAGCCTTGCGCTCGCGCAGAAGACGACGTGGGCACGCTCGCCGTCCGCGTCGCGCAGGCCTTCGCGGGCGAGCTCGACTCGGCGCCAGACGGCATCGCGGCTCCAGTACCCCAGCATCTCGACGTACACGCGCGGCGCTCCAGGTCGCGCGAGAACGAGGTCGGGGATCACGACGCCGAGGCTGCGATGCTCGAGGAACGTGGAGGCGACCTCCGCCCGCCATGGTCCCGGGCTCCGCGCGAGCTCTGCGAGCAGCGTTTGCACCTCGGCGGAGACGTGCACGTCTTCATCGGCGGTCGCGCACGCGCTCGGCGACGAGCGAAGCCGGAACGTGAGCGCGCTCGCCGCGCCCGGCTTGCCCCACCGCACCTGCGCTTCGAGCGACCACGTGCCGAGCGCTTGCAGCCACGGCAGGACGAGCGCAAAGCGTACGCCGTAGCGCGTGACGGACTCGAACATCGAGAACGGCCCGTCGAGGACGATGCGCAGCGCGCCGTCATCGAGGCGCTCCGCGGAAAAGAGCAGGCCGTGGAACTTCAGCTTCGCGAAGAACGCGCGGAGGAGGCCCGGCGACGTGTGCGTGACGTCACACGTGACGCGCACCGCCCGGAGGAGCACCGCCTGAGCCCGTCCGAGCTCGTACGCCTCGACGAGCGCGCGTGCGGTGAGCCTCGGCGCCTGACGGAGCACGTGCTCTCCGCGGAGATCGGCGAAGAGCAGCGTGTCGACGCGCGCCGCATCGAGGCCCCGCGCTTCGCCGACGGTGCGTAGGATCTCGAGGCGATCGATCGGCGCGCTCGTACGCCTTCGCTCGGCGGCGAGTCGGAACACCTCGGCGCGCAGCGCGACGGGATCGACCTCGGTCGCATCGTCGAACACGCACGCATCGGTCACCAGCTTGCGGAGCCCCGCGGCAAGCTTCGGGCGCGCGCCCACCTCGTGCTCCTCGAAGCGCTCCTCCAGCTCTTCGCGCGTGCGGCCGACCGATGCGGCTGCATCGGCGAGGTACGCCGCCGCGAGCTCTTCGGCGGCGGCGCGCGCGTCCGCGTCGAGCTTCGTGAGGACGAGCTCGGCGCCTTTGCGGCGTGCTTCGACGTGATCAGCGGTAAGCATCGTGGTCCCGTCGCCGATCGCTCGTGCTGGCTTCCGCCGTGCGCGAGGTGACGAGCTCGTAGAGGACGGCGCGCTTGTCGCCGCTCTTCCGGAGCACGCGCCCGAGGCGCTGCACGTGCTCGCGTACCGACCCGCTGCCGGAGAGCACGATCGCGACGTTCGCCTCCGGGACGTCGACGCCTTCGTTCAGCACCTTCGACGTCACGACCGCCGAGTACGTGCCGTCACGGACGCCCGAAAGGATCGCGCTTCGCTCCTTCACCTTCGTCTGGTGCGTGATGACCGGGACGAGGAAGCTGCGGGCGACGTGGTGCGCGCTCGCGTTGTCTTGCGTGAACACGATCGCGCGGTCGCGTGCATGCGTGTCGAGCAGGTGCTCGACGTAAGCGAGCTTCGCGCTCGCTGCGAACGCGAGCTCGCGCTGACGGCGGTACGCGCGCATTGCTCGCCGGCCTTCTGCCGTGCGCGCGGACCGTACGATGAAGTCGCCGAAGCCGCGCGGCGAAGACATCCGTATGCCGTTCTTCGCGAGGAACGACACGTACAGCGTGCGCTCGGCGTCGTGCTCCGTCCGCTCTTCCGGCGTGAGGTCGACGCTGAGCCGCACGACGTCGTAGTCGGCGAGCCATTCGCCGGCGAGGTCGGTGATGTCTCGCCGGTACACGGTAGGGCCGACGAGCTCGACGAGGTCCGACTCGCGCCCGTCGCCCCGCTCGGGCGTTGCGGTGAGGCCGAGACGGAAAGGCGCGAGGCACTGCCGCGCCGCGAGCGCATACGTCGGCCCGGGCAGGTGATGGCACTCGTCGAAGACGACGAGCGCGAACCGGCCGCCGAGACGCTCCATGTGGAGATAGGCCGAGTCGTACGTGGTGACGGTGATCGGCAAGACCTCGTGCTCGCCGCCGCCGACCAAGCCGATGCGCGTGCCGAACGTCGCTCGGAGCACGTCGTACCACTGCCGCACGAGATCTAGTGTCGGCGCGACCACGAGCGTGCTGCGCCGCACGTCGTCGATCGCCAACGTCGCCACGTGCGTCTTGCCGGCGCCCGTCGGCAGCACGACGACGCCTCGGCGTCCTCCTGCCGCCCACGCGTCGAACGCTTCCTGCTGGAATGGACGCGCCTCGCGATGCACGAGCGCGCCGGAGGCGAGCGGCTCGTCGCTTCGGGCGATGTCTTCCAAGTCGGCGAAGCGCGCAACGAGTGTCGGCGCGACGGCGGCATAGGCGTGCGCGGGCGCGCGGTGAGAATCGGTGCGAGGGTCCCACGCGAACGCGGGAGGCAGCGCTGCGTCGCGCGCGAGCCCACGGAGCTCGAGGGTGCCGGCGATGAAGCGGAGGGTCGGCACCCGCGAGCGTCTACCACGTAAAGCGCGCGTTGCGGAGGCGGCGGCGCAGCGGCAGGAGCACGGCGACGAAGAGGAGCGCGTACCGCGAGACGGGGCTCGACTTGCGGGGCGCACGCGTCGCGCCCTGTTGCTTGGGCTTGCCGTTCTTCGTCTTCTTCGCCTTTGGCTTCTTCGCCTTGGCCTTCGCCTCGTGCCCGCTCGGCGTGCTCTTGCTTCCGTCGTCCGCGGACGCGGAGCCTGCGGCCGTCGTCGCGAACGACGAAGGGCTCATGTCGTCCTCGTCGTCCCAACCGCCCGAGCTCGAGGAGCTCGTCGACGAGGAGCTGCTCTTCGAGGCGCAGCCGTCGTCCGAGGAGCTCGAGTCATCGTCGTCCGTGTCCCACTCGTCGCCGGAGTCGTCGTCCGAGTCACCGTCGGACGCGCCGCTCGTGCCGGAGCTCGACGACGTCGTGTCGCCGCCGCACGATTCCCCGTCGCTCGTCGTGCCCGAGCTCGGTTCCGTCGTCGATCCGCCGCAGCCTTCGTCGGCCACGGGCTCTTCTTGGCCGGTGTCTTCGTAGACGACGACGGTGGAGCTGCCGCTGCAGCCGTCCGTGGTGCGCGTGTAGGTCGGCTCCGTCGGGGCGGCGGACGTGGGGCCGGTCGCCGGAGGAGACGGCGGCGTGAGCGGCGCGCCCGGCGGCGCGACGGGGCACGCGCCGTATCCGGCGGCCGTCTGCACGACGCCGAGCGGCGCGCCGCCAGAGGTGATCGCGACGTCGCTGCCGAGGTGGCCGCGAGGAACGACGCCCGCGAACCGCGTGACGACGACCGAGCTCGGGGAGAGCCCGGAGAATGCGAGCGCGAGATCGTCGACGCCCGCGCCGCAGGTGAACGCGGAGGGATCGACCGCGCCCGCGCTCGGCGAGCACTCCGTACCGCCACCGACGCGGCCGAGCGCACCCGGCGCGCAGGCGCGTCCGGCGACGCCGACGTTCGCGCCGGCGGCGGCCGCGGACTGCTCGCACGCGAGCTTCGCGGAGCCGGTTGCGCGTGAGAAGTACGTCGCTGCGAGCGAAGGCACGACCTCACTTCCGCGCACGACGCGAGGCTCGAAGAGCGTCTCGCGCGTCGCCGTCTCCCGGAGCCACGTGCTGCCCGCGCCCTTCGCGAGGACGCCGGCGCGAAGCTCTGCGAACGAGCTGCCGTACATCTCCCAGAGCAGCTCGCTGCGCCGCAGGTCCATGGACCCTGGCAGCGTCGCGGTGCCCTCGCCGAGGATGAACGCGGTGACGCGTGTGGCGGCCTCGGCGCTGCCGGTCAACGCGAGAGGGAGGAGCGCCGGTCCGTCGTCGCTGACGCGCAAGGTCGCCGTCGTCCCGAGGTGTGGGAACGCGTCGAGCTCCACCGAGACGAGCGCGGTCCCCGCCGCATAGGTCTCGTGGATGCGCGAAGCGGCAGAGGGCGAGACCTTGAAGCCGCGAGCCGCGGCGTGCGCGCGGGCGTCGGCCTCGGTCTCGTGCACGACCACGGTTCGCGCGTGATGCTTCGTTCCCGTCGTCGCCCACGAAGCGATGACCTCGGGCGCCTCGGTCATCCCGCACGGCGGGACCTTCGACGGCGGCACGATGCGAGGAGCGGTCGACGTGTCGAGCGCATCGAGCCAGGCATCGGGCGCCCAGTCGAGGGCTGCGCCGGGACGCGCGGGGACGAGCCAGAGCACGCGTGACGGACCGCCCACGGTGACGCGCGACCACCTCGTCGTGCCGTGGGGAGCGGTCGCGATCGCGACCTGGACGTCGAGGGTCGTCGGATCGGGGGTCGTGCCGGGCGGAAGGACGGCGCCCGTCGCGCGTGCGGGCGGCGTCGTTGCAAGGAGACCGACGACGGCGGCAAGACCAAGGAGACGGGACGTGTTGCTCAATCCGCACCCACTCACGCAAGCCACATACCGGATGCGCTTTCGTGTTTTGCGCCGCCGCGATCGCTCGATTCTCCCGCTTTCGCGCGCATCGGCGGGCGCGTCGAGAACGGCGCGACGTCGCGATTGACGTTGCACGTGATAACGCGCGGTCACAGCGGCGCGCCGTGCAAGCGGACGCCGGAAGGGGTGGCCCGTGGGCCGGCCCGGGCCTGGCCCGGCCAGGTGCGCGCTGCGGAAAAGCGTGTGGTTTCGCGGCGCGTCTCCCGGCACGTCGTTCGCTGAGCGGCGCGGCGGCGCGCCTGTCGCGCGCTGCCAGCTGCGGCCGCCGCGGGGGAGACGCCGTCTCACGCCGCGCGAAGGAGGTCACCGATGATTCGTCGTTGTGCGATGCCGGCTCTCGTTTGCGCTGCGCTGTCTGGATGCAGCGCCTCTGCGGAGCGCTCCGATTTGCGCGCCGCCGTCGAAGACGCTCCGGACGAAGACCGCGACGCGCGGCCGGACGGCGGCGCATCGGCGGATCTCGTCGAGATCGTGCGCGGCGTTCCGAACCGCAATCGCGACCCGGCGGTCGTCGCCGTCGCCGTCGGTAGCGAGGGGCTCTGCTCGGGTACGCTCATCTCGCCGAGGCTCGTGCTCACTGCGCGGCATTGCGTCAGCCGCACCGTTGCGTCGGTGACGTGTCCTCCGAACGGCGTGCAGATCCTCGGCGAGCGTGAGCCGAGCTCGCTCGCGATCCTCGTCGGAGATCACGTCGCGTCGGCGCACACGGTCGCCCATGGCCTCGAGGTCGTCGCGCCTTCCGGCGTCACGCTGTGTGGAGCAGACATCGCGATCATCGTTCTCGATGAGGAGGTGAAGACGATGAAGCCGCTCCCGGTGCGCGCGCGCGGCGTGGCCGTCGGAGACCGCGTGCGCGCCGTCGGATACGGCAGAACCGGCGATGGCGATGCGGCGACGGGCGTGAAGCTCGTGCGCGAGCACGTCCGCGTGATGTCCGTCGGGGTCGCGGAGTTCACCGTCGGCGAGGCCACGTGTCAGGGGGACTCGGGCGGCCCTGCGCTCGACGAGGACACCGGCGAGATCGTCGGCGTCGTTTCGCGCGGAGGTCCTTCGTGCGAGGGCGCCGGTGTTCACAACATCTACACCCGGGCCGACGCGTTCACGTGGCTCGTCGACGAGGCGTTCGCGCGCGTCGCCGGCCTCGGTCGCGACGGAGATGCGGGCGCGAGCGGACGCCCGCCCGCGAAGGGAACGAAGCAGAAGCCGCCGAGCGACGTGGGCGGCCCGTGCGAGAAAGGCGAGGACTGTGCGGCAGGCGTTTGCATCACGGACGGCGCACGCAAGTACTGCTCGCGCCCGTGCGGCCCGGGCGACCGCTGCCCGACGCGCTATCACTGCAAGCCGGTCGCCTCCGTGACCGAAGGGCAGGGCTCCGCGTGCGTCAACGTCCGCTGATTCTTCGCGCGTTCGCGAGCCTGTCCATTGACGGAACGGACGCCGGACCCCTAAATGGCGGGGATCATGGACTTCTCGCTGTCCGAGCACCACGAGCTCCTCCGCAAGACCGTGCGCGACTTCGCGCGCTCCGAAGTGCTTCCGAACGCGAAGAAGTGGGACGAGGAAGAGCGCTTCCCGAAGGAGATCGTGCCGAAGCTCGCCGACCTCGGCCTGCTCGGCATCCGCATCCCCGAGGAGTACGGCGGCTCGGGCATGGACGTGACGAGCTATGCGATCTGCGTCGAGGAGATCGCGCGGGCCGACGGGTCGCTCGCGCTCACCGTCGCGTCGCACAACGGGCTCGGCACCGGGCACATCCTCACGTTCGGCAGCGAGGCGCAGAAGCAGAAGTACCTGCCGAAGGCCGCGCGCGGCGAATGGCTCGCGGCCTGGGCGCTCACCGAGCCGGGGAGCGGCAGCGACTCTGCGGGCCTCCGCACGACCGCGCGTCGCGAGGGCGACAAGTGGGTCATCAACGGCACGAAGATGTTCATCACGCAGGGCTCCGTCGGAGGCTTCTGCGTGGTGCTGGCGAGGACGAACGCCGACGTCGCGAAGCAGAAGGGCATCACGGCCTTCGTCGTCGAGCACGGCACGAAGGGCTTCTCCGCGTCGAAGCACCTCGAGAAGCTCGGCTGCCGCTCGAGCGACACGGTGGAGCTCACGTTCGACGAGGTGGTCGTCGGTGACGAGCAGCGCGTCGGCGAAGTCGATCACGGCTTCACGGACACCATGCAGATCCTCGACCGCGGCCGCATCTCGATCGCCGCGATGGCGCTCGGGCTCGGCTACGGCGCGCTCGACATGGCGATCGCGTACGCGAAGGACCGAAAGCAGTTCGGCAAGGCGATCGCCGACTTCCAAGCCGTGCAGTGGATGCTCGCCGACTGCAAGACCGAGCTCGATGCTGCGCATCTCCTCACGTATCGCGCGGCATGGCTCGCCGATCAGAAGCGCCCGTTCACGAAGGAAGCATCGATGGCGAAGCTCTTCGCGAGCGAAGCCGCGACGCGCGCGTGCAACAAGGCGCTCCAGATCCACGGCGGCTACGGCTACACGCGCGAGTTCCACGTCGAGCGGCACCTCCGTGACGCGAAAATCTGCGAAATCGGCGAGGGCACGAGCGAAGTGCAGCGCATGGTGATCGCGAAGCAGCTCCTCGCGGGCTGACCTTCTCGGCGGCGAGCGTTCTCGCGCGCTAGCGAGACTTCGCGCAGCGGAAGCCGACACCGTGGCTGCGGGTGTCCGGCGAGGCGTGGAAGCGGAACGAGGGGCGTACCCAGTCGGGGTACGCGCCGTTCCACGCGCCTCCGCGCATCACGCGCGTCGCGCCGCTCGCGGGCCCGGTAGGGTTGTCCTGATCGGCTTCTGCGTACGGGCCGTAGTAGTCGGCGACCCACTCCCAGACGTTCCCGACGATGTCGAGGACGCCCCACGCCGATGCGCCCGCGAGGAAAGAGCCGACCGGCGCCGTCGTCGGCCACGGATCCGCTTCGGTGAACATCGCCTCCAAGAACGCGCCGCGCTTCTTGCCCCACGCGACGCACTCGGCTCCGCACGCGTTGAGGTGCTTCGGGCTCGGAGGGCTGTCGCCCCACGGGTACTTGCGACCGTCGGAGCCGCGGGCCGAGAACTCCCATTCCGCTTCGGTGGGCAGGCGCTTGCCCGCGGCACGGCAGAACCGGTCCGCCATGCTCCACTCGACGCAGTTGATGGGGTGCGTGCCGCGCGTCGCGTCTTGCGCGGTGCACAGCGGGTCGTACGTCTTCGCGTCCTTCGGCGTCATGCCGTCCCACCGGTTCGTGGTGCCGGCGCGCTTGCAGTCACCGCGATCGCTGCACGCGCGGTACGCCTCGGCGGTCACCTCACGCTTGTCGATGCAGAACGGGCGGAGCACGACTTTGTGCGCCGGCTTTTCGGGCGGGAGGTCGTCGTCGGAGCCCATGAAGAAGCCGCCGCCCGGGATGGCTGCCATGTCGTCGGGACATGCAGCGCCAGCGGCCGCGCCAGCTCCGGCGGCCGCCGAAGCGGCGTCGGCCGGCACGCTCGCGCCTGTCGTTCCGCCGGCCGCGTCGAGGGTCGTCGCGGCGGTCGTCGTCGTCGTGGTCGCCGTCGAGGTCGCTGCCGCGCCGTCACGCGCGTGCTTCTGCCGCCAAAGCAAGACGCCCGCGGTCCCGCCCGCCAGCGCGATGAGACCGGCGGCGGCGGTCACGGCGAGAGCGATGCGCGCGCCGTTGTCGGTCGTGCCGGGTCGCGCGCCGCTCGCGGCGATCCCACGCCCGTTGCCGGTGCCGCCGGCGCCGGGACCGCCGCCGCCTGGCGCACCCGAGCTCGGCGGAAAGCTGGCGACGAGGACCGGCGCACTCGTCGGAGGAGGCGTCGAGCCGTGGAACGGCGGCGGCGCGCTCGCGACGGGTCCCGATCCGGAGCCGCGCGCGGCGGCGGAGCTCTCGCGTGGATCGCCGGGCGTGACCGGCGGAGGCGCGGACGACATCGCGGCGGGATTCACCGCGACCATCTCGCGGGAAGGCGAGCTGCGCGCGCTCTGCAGCGACCGCAGGCTGTCGACGGCCTCGCGGAGATTCTTCGTCGAGGTCCTCGCCTCGATGGAGGCGATCAGCTGAGCGCGCGCCGACAAGGTCTTCGCGCATTGTCCTTTCAGCTCTTCGCCTACCTCGCTGGCCGTCGCGAGCGAGACGGCGCGCTCGATCGCGCTCGCCATCTCACGCGCGCTCGCGAACCGCTCCTCGGGAGCTCGCGAAAGACCACGGAGCACGACGGCGTCGAGCTCCGGCGGCACGTCGCGGTTGATCCGGCTCGGCGCGCGCGGTGACTCGAGGAGGATCTGGTTCAAGACCGCCGCCTCGCTGTCGCCGTGGAACAGCTTTGCGCCGGTGAGCGCTTCCCAGAGCACGACGGCGGCCGCGTAGACGTCCGTGCGCCGGTCGAGCGGGCCGTTCGTGACCTGCTCGGGCGCCATGTACGAGAGCTTCCCTTTGAGCTGTCCCGTCTGCGTCGTCTGGATTCGTTGGCTCGCCTTCGCCACGCCGAAGTCGAGGACCCGAGCGATGCCGTCGGCGCCGACGAGGATGTTCTGCGGGGAGACGTCGCGATGGACGATGCCGAGCGGCTCACCCGTCTCGCCGCACGCCTCGTGCGCCTCGTGGAGGCCGCGCAGCGAATCGCAGAGGACCGCCGCGATCACGCCGATCGGCACGCGCGTGCCCGCGCGGTTCGCGGACGCGACGAGCCGCACGAGCGACTCGCCATGGATGTACTCCATGACGAGGAACAGCTCGCCGTTCTCCGCGACGACGTCGACGGTCTGCACCACGTTCGGGTGGCGGATGCGCGCGACGATGCGCGCCTCGTCGAGGAACATCCCGACGAACTCCGGATCGCGGGAGAAGCGCTCGTGGAGCCGCTTGACGGCAACCATGCGCGCGAAGCCGGCCGCGCCGAGCTGCCGTGCCAAGTGCACGGTCGCCATGCCGCCCGACGCGATCTCACCGCAGAGGACGTAGCGCCCTCCGATCGTGCTGCTCAGCGGGTCCAGACCGCGCCCTCCCTCTCCACCACTAACGCCACGACACCGGTGTCGGTTTCAAGTTCGACACCCTCGGAAGTGGTCCAGCTCGTGCTTCCTGTGGAAAACCTGTGGGCCGCCGCGCCGAGCGGTCGTCACCGGTTGCGCCATCCGCTGCGACGAGCGCGACCGAGGTGGAGCAAGGCCCCGTACGACTTGGAATTTATTGACACACGTTCGCCAAGAAAATACCGTGGCCCTGCTACGTGGGAAGAAGTGGCGGAAAGTGCCAAACCGAGGCACGCCCGCCCGTTGTACCGCCCACGGAGCGCGAGGCAGCGTCGTCGATGTTCCGCGGTCGCTACGAGCACACGATCGACGCGAAGGGGCGGACCAGCCTCCCTGCGCGCTATCGCGACGTGCTCTCGTCGATCGGCGAACGCCGCGTCATCCTGACGAGCGCGCTCGATCCGTGCCTCGTCGCGTACACCGCGCCCGCGTGGAACGAATTCGAGGAGAAGCTCGCGAAGCTTCCGCAGTTCGATCGCGCCGTTCAGAAGCTGAAGCGCATCTACGTGTCCGGCGCCGTCGAATGCGACGTCGACGACTCGGGTCGCATCCTCGTTCCGCCGACGCTGCGGGAGCACGCGCAGCTGAAGAAGGACGTGCTCTGGGCCGGTAGCGGGAAGTACGCGGAGCTCTGGGACGCGCAAGCCTGGAAGCACCACTTCGAGACGACGGACGACGAGCGGGTGCAGATCAGCTCGCGTCTCGCGGAGCTCGGTCTATGAGCGGGCAAGCGCAGCTCGCCCTTCCCGGGGTCGTCGCCGAGACGGCCGCGGAGTGGGTCTGGACCGAAGAGACCGGAGAGGAGGCGGAGGCCTTGGACTTCGTCCACGCGACCGTTCTGAAGGCGGAGATGACCGAGGCGCTCGCGCCGCGCGCTGGCGTGTTCGTCGACGCGACGGTCGGCGGCGGCGGCCATTCGGAGGCGATCCTCGAGGCGCATGCCGAGAGCCGTGTCGTGGCGCTCGATCGTGACCAGGTCGCGCTAGACGCCGCGCGCGCTCGCCTCGCGCGGTTCGGAGACCGCGTCACGTTCGTGAAGACGCCGTTCGGGCGCGTCACGGAGGCGCTCGCGTCGCTCGGCATCGAGCAGGTCGCCGGCATCTGCGCGGACCTCGGCGTCAGCTCACCGCAGCTCGACGATGCGGCGCGCGGCATGAGCTTCCGTCGCGAAGGCCCGATCGACATGCGCATGGACTCGAGCGAGGGCGAAACTGCTCTCGAGCTCATCGCGCGGCTCACCGACGACGACCTCGCCGACGTCATCTACCAGTACGGCGAAGAGCGCCGCTCGCGTCGCATCGCACGCAGCGTGAAGAAGGCCTACGCCGACAACCAGCTGCAGACGACGCTCGATCTCCGTCGCGCGATCGTGCGCGCCGTCGGCCCCGTGCGCGTCGGCGGAGTCGATCCCGCGACGCGCACGTTCCAGGCGCTCCGCATCGCGGTGAACCGCGAGCTCGAGGAGCTCGAGCAGCTCCTCGCCTCGCTCGGCAGCATCGTCGAGCCCGGAGGCGTCGCTGCCCTCCTCAGCTTCCACTCGCTGGAAGATCGCCTCGTGAAGCGCGCGTTCCAGGACAAGCAGTCGTGGGCGCCGCTCACGAAGAAGCCGCTCGTCGCGACGGACGAAGAGGGCGCCGCGAACCCGCGCTCGCGCAGCGCGAAGCTCCGTGCCGCACGCCGTCTCGCGCCCGGCGAGCCGTCCGGCAAGTACGCGCGCAGCGACCGAGGAGAGCGATGAACACGCGTCGCGCTCGCGTGTTCCTGCTGAACTGGACGCTCGCCGTCGTCGCGACCGTCTGCGCGTTCGTCGTGCATCTCGCGATGCGCGGGCGCACCGTTTCGCTCGGCTACGAGCTCGGCAAGGCGCGAAGCGAGCAGGCGCGCCTCCGCGAGGTGAAGCGCGTCCTCGAGCTCGAGTCGGCGAGCTACAAGACGCCCGAGCGCGTCGAGATCGTCACCCGCACGCTGCTCGGCATGGAGCCGCCCGGGCCCGATCGCATCGTGTCGGTCGGCGCGAAGGTGCCGGTCGCCGAGGCGGAGGGCTCCGCGAAGGGCGTCCCGTGAAGAACCTCGATCCCGCGCGCGCCAAGTGGATCCGCTTCCGCATGGGCCTTCTCTGCGGGACGATGGCGGTCGGGCTCGGCGGCTTCGTCTCGAGCGCGTTCCGCGTGCAGGTCGAGGACGGGCCGACGTGGAAAGAGACCGCCGAGAACCAGCGTCAGCGCCGCCTGCACGTCGAGCCGAAGCGCGGAGCCATCTACGATCGCAACGGCGCCGCTCTCGCCGCGAGCGTCGAAGTGCCCAGCATCAGCGCCGACGTCGTCGAGATGCTCCGCGGCATCGAAGGTGACAAGGCACGCGAAGCGGCGCTCGCCGAGTATGCGCCGCGGATCGCCGCGGCGCTTTCGCTCGATCCCGCCGACGTGCTCGGTCGTATCGGCTCGAAGCGCCGGTTCGTCTGGTTGAAGCGCCGCGTGACGAGCGACGAAGCGCAGGCCGTGCGCGAGCTCGGTGACCCGAAGAAGAGCACGCGTCCGGTACGCGGCCTCGCCGTCGAAGGCGAGGGCCGCCGCTACTACCCGGGACGCGAGCTCGCCGGACCCGTCCTCGGCTTCGTGGCTCCCGACGGCTTCGGTAAAGACGGCCTCGAGCTCGCGCTCGACGACGAGCTCCGCGGCCGCGCCGAAGAGGTGAAGGGCCTCCGCGATCGCTCGGGGCGCCTCATCTTCTCCGAAGGCGCATCGGACGAGGGCGCGTTCGCGGGACACGACGTGCAGCTCGCGATCGACGAGGGCATCCAGCACGTCGCCGAGCGCGAGCTCGCCGTCGCGCAGCGTACGTACGAGACGAAGGGCGCTTCGCTCGTCGTCATGGATCCGGCGACGGGCGAGCTCCTCGCGATCGCGTCGGTGCCCGGATACAACCCGAACGACTACGGCGACAGCGAGGTCGACGCACGTCGCGACCGCGCGGTCTCCGATCGGTTCGAGCCCGGCTCGGTCATGAAGGTCTTCACCGTCGCCGCCGCGCTCGCCGGCGGCTCGCTGAAGCCCACCGAGACGATCTTCTGCGAGCACGGCACGTATCGGCTCGGTCCGGTCACCATCCACGACACGCACGAGAACGACTGGCTGACGCCGACCCAGGTGCTCGCGAAGAGCTCCAACATCGGCGCGCTCAAGATCGCGCTAGGGCTCGGCGAGCCCGGGCTCTACTCGGCGTATCGGCGGTTCGGGTTCGGCGAGCCGACCGGGCTGCCGCTCCCCGGCGAGGCAGCGGGTGTGCTCCGGCCGAAGGGGCGCGCGTGGTTCGACGTCGAGACCGCGAATGCCTCGTTCGGGCAGGGCATCAGCGTCACGACGATGCAGCTCGCCGTTGCGATGGGCGCGATCGCGAACGGCGGCAAGCTGATGGAGCCGATCCTCGTTCGCAAAATCACGGACGCGAAGGGCGCGGTCGTGAAGGAGTGGACGCCGCACGTGCGACGCGAAGCCGTCCCCGCGAGTGTCGCGAAGACGGTGGCGGAGATGCTCACCGCCGTCGTCGAAGAAGGCGGCACCGGCGTCGAAGCCGCAATGACGGGGTTCCGCGTCGCAGGAAAGACCGCGACGGCGCAGAAGGTCGACCCTGCGACCGGCAAATACTCCGAAGACAAGTACACGGCGTCGTTCGTGGGGTTCGTGCCCGCCGAAAAGCCGCGCCTCGTCGTCGCCGTGGTGCTCGACGAGCCGATGATCGGGCGCTACGGAGGAGACCTCGCAGGCCCGGTTTTCCGCCGCGTCGCGGAAGCGAGCCTCAGGTACCTCGGCGTTCCGCCGGCTCACAACGCACCGAAGATCAAGTCCGTGACCCGCACCGGTGATCCTGCCGAACAGACGCTCGCCGCGCTTCGCGCCGATCTGCCCGCGAGCGCTGCGCCCGCCGAGGAGCCGCGTCCGGCGCCGGCGCAGCCGCAGCCCGTCGGTCCGCCCCTTCCGAGCACGGTCCGCGTCCCGGACGCGCTCGGCATGGGTGCGCGTGATGCGGTGCGCGCCGTCGGCAGCGCCGGGCTCGTCCCCGTCGTCGAGGGCACGGGCCGCCTCGTGAAGCAGGTGCCTGCGGCGGGAACTCCGGCGGCGAAAGGAACGAGCGTCCGGCTGGTCTTCGAGCCGGCCTCATGAGCGCGGCGTCTCCTCCGGACGGCGACGTCCTTCGCGAGGCACGCCCGTCCGACGGCATGACGTTGGCCGACGTCGCCCGCGAGATCCCGGGCGGAACGCGCCTCGAAGGCGACGGCCGCGTGCGCCTCTTCGGCGTTCATCACGACTCGCGACGCGTGGAGAAAGACGACCTCTTCGTGGTCCGGCGCGGCGAGAAGGCGGACGGCGCGGCGTTCGTGGCCGACGCGAAGCGGCGCGGAGCCGTGGCGCTCCTCGCAGCGCACGGCACCGACGTCGGCGGGTCCGACGTGCCGGTCCTTCGCGTCGACGACGTGCCGACGGGCCTCGCGTACGCCGCGGCGGCCGTGTACGGGCACCCGGCCTTCTCGCTCGACGTCATCGGCGTCACCGGCACGAACGGGAAGACGACGACGACGCATCTCGTACGCGCCGCGATCGACGGAGCGCTGGGGCGGCCGCTCTGCGGGATCGTCGGCACGATTGGTCACACGTTCGCGGGCCGAACGATCACCGCTGCGCACACGACGCCCGAGGCCGACGAGCTCGCGCGGGTGCTCGCGGTGATGCGGAAGCGCGGAGCGACCCACGTCGCGATGGAGGTCTCGTCGATCGCGCTCGTCCTCGGGCGCGTGAAGGCGGTGCGTTTCCGCGTGGCCGCGTTCACGAACCTCACGCAGGACCATCTCGACTTCCACGGGTCGATGGACGCGTATGCGGCGGCGAAGATGGAGCTCTTCACGTCCGCGGGGCCAGGCCTCGCCGTCGTCAACGTGGACGATCCCTTCGGCGCGAAGATCGCGAAGACCGCGAAGTGCCGCGTGCTCCGCGTGCGAACGCATCCGGCCTCGGACGCGGCGGCCGACGTGACGCCGCTCGCGATCACGGCGACGTCGAGCGGCATGAAGATCGTCGCCGACGTGCTCGGCCGGCGCATCGATCTCGATACGCGCCTCGTCGGGATGCACAACGTCGAGAACCTTCTCGTCGCGCTCGGTGTCGTCGCCTCGCTCGAGCTCGACGTCGAGCGCGCCGCGGCGGCCCTCGCCACCGAGGTCGGCGCGCCCGGCCGCCTCGAGCGCTGCGACGGCGACGACGACGACGTGGTGGTCCTCGTCGACTACGCGCACACTCCGGACGCGCTCGCGCGCGTGCTCGATGCGGTCCGCGCGGTGACGACGAGCGGCCGCGTCATCACGGTCTTCGGCTGCGGCGGCGATCGCGACAAGAGCAAGCGTGGCCCGATGGGGCAGGCGGCGGGCGCGCGCTCCGACATCGCGATCGTCACGAGCGACAATCCTCGCACCGAGGCGCCCGACGAGATCGCCGCGCCCGTCGAAGAGGGCGTCCGCGGAACGGGTCTCATGCGCCTCGGCGGCGCCGAGGTCCGGGCGGCGAAGCGCGGTTACGTCGTCGAGCTCGATCGGGCGAAGGCGATCGCGCTCGCCATCGACGCCGCTCGCCCTGGCGACGTCGTCGTCATCGCCGGCAAGGGCCACGAGGACTACCAAATCATCGGCACCCAGAAGCGCCCCTTCGACGATCGCGTCGAGGCGAGGACGGCGCTCGAGGCGCGTCGCACGCGCGGTCCTCGCTCGTCGGTCGCGCCTCGTTCGGGAGGCGCCTGATGGCGACCCCCATTCCGAAGAACGAGGCGAGGTTCGCCATCGCCGATGCCGCGCGCGCGGTTCGCGGCACGCTCGTGAGCGGCGGAAGCGCGGACGAGGTCGTCGGCGTCACGACCGACAGCCGCGCCGTCGCGCCGGGGAGCGCGTTCGTCGCGCTCCGCGGCGAAACTCACGACGCGCACCGTTTCGTCCCCGACGTCGTCTCGCGCGGCGCGGCGCTCGTCGTCGCCGAGCGCGGGCGTGTCGACGCGACGGCGATCGGTCAGGCCGCGCTCCTCGAAGTGGACGACACGCTCGTCGCGCTGGGCGACCTCGCGCGCGCCCATCTCGAGCGCTGGCGCGCGCAGCCCGGCCCGAACGGCGAAGCACGCCGCGTCGTCGCGATCACCGGGAGCGCCGGGAAGACCACCACGAAAGAGCTGACCGCGGCGCTCCTCGGGGCCGTCGCGCGCACGCACTTCACCGCCGGGAACCTGAACAACCGCGTGGGCGTTCCGTCGATGGTGCTCTCCCTCACCGACGCCGACGTCTTCACGGTGCTCGAGATGGGCATGAGCGTGCCCGGCGAAATCGCGGCCGTAGCCGCGATCGCGCGGCCCGACGTCGCAATCATCACGAACATCGGTCTCGCCCACGCCGAAGGCGTCGGCGGACGCGAGGGGGTGCTCCGGGAGAAGTCCGCCGTGTACGCGGCGCTGCCGGACGACGGCGTCGCGATCGTGAACGCCGACGACGACTTCGCGATTCGCGCGGCGGAGCGGACGCGCGCGCGCCGGCTCACCTTCGGCCGCGACGGGAACGCGACGTACCGGCTCGTCCGCCGCGAGGCGCGCGGAGAAGAGGGCTCCGTCGTCGAGCTCGCGTCCGCGGGTCGCACGCTCGTCGTCCGTCTGCCGCTGCCCGGCGAAGCGGCCGCCGTGGATCTCGCGGCCGCGCTCGCTGCGCAAGAGGCGGCAAGCGGCGCCACGCTCGAGCCCGCGGCGATCGAGCGTGCGCTCGGGAGCGTGAGGCTCGCCGGGCGCGCCGCCCTGAAGCGGCTCGGCGGCGACATCGTCGTGCTCGACGACACTTACAACGCGAACCCGTCCAGCATGCGCGCGGCGCTCGCGACGCTCGGTGAGCTCGGCGCCGCCCGCCGCCGCGTGGCGGTGCTCGGAGAGATGAAGGAGCTCGGCGCTCACGCCGAGGAGGAGCACGCCGCGCTCGGCGCCGTGCTGGCGGAAGCGGGCGTGGCGCTCGCGATCGGCTGCGGCGGGCTCGTCGGTCTCGCCCTCGAACGCGCGGAAAAGGCCGGAATCGAGGTCGTTCGTGCCGAATCGACCGAGGCCGCAGCCCGCGAAACGGCGGCTCGCGTGCGGCCCGGAGACGCCGTCTTGGTGAAGGGATCGCGCGGCGTCGGGGCCGAGCGGGTCGTGCTCGCGCTGACGGAAGCTTGGCCCAGCGGCGATAAATCTGCTTCGTCAGAAGCCGGATGATCTACGAGCTGCTCTATCCCCTGCGCCATTCGGCGAGCTGGTTGGGGTGGCTCAACGTGCTCCGGTACGTGCCGTTCCGCGTCATCGCCGCGACGATGACGGCGATGCTCATCTGCTTCCTTCTGTCGCCGTGGTTCATCCGCGAGCTGCAGAAGAAGCAGATCGGACAGGTCGTTCGCGAAGACGGCCTCATCCCCGAAGGTCACGTGAAGAAGCGTGGCACGCCGACGATGGGCGGAGCGCTCCTCCTCCTCGCCGTGCTCGGGTCCACGATCCTGTGGTGCGACCTCCGCAACGTCTTCGTCCTCGCCGCGACCGCAGTGACTGCGGGGTACGGCGTCATCGGGTATCTCGACGACTACCTGAAGATCCGGATGAAGAACTCGAAGGGGCTCGCCGCGCGCTACAAGCTGCTCGGCCAGTTCCTCGTCGCGGCGGCCGTTCTCTCCTGGGTGTTCACCGCCAAGGAGCACGTTCCGCCGGATTGGTGGGAGATCCGCGATCGCCTCGCGCTGCCCTTCGTCGCGTTCAACAAGCACCCGATCCGGCTGCCCATCGCGCTCTACATCGTCTTCGCGGTCTTCACGGTGGTCGCCATGTCGAACGCGGTGAACTTCACCGACGGCCTCGACGGGCTCGCCATCGGCCCGGTGATCTTCAACTCGGGCACGTACTTGATTTGGGCGTATCTCTCGGGCGCGACGTTCGGCATTGCCAACGTCGCGCAGCGCTTCGTCGTCGCGAAGTACCTCGACATCCCGTTCCTCGCGTCGAGCGGCGAGATGGCCATCTTCTGCGGGGCCATGGTCGGCGCCGGCATCGGCTTCCTCTGGTACAACACGTATCCCGCGCAGGTCTTCATGGGAGACGTCGGCGCGCTGGCGCTCGGTGGCGGGCTCGGCACCGTCGCGGTGTTCACCAAGAACGAGCTGCTCTCCGTGATCCTCGGCGGGATCTTCTTCCTCGAGGGCCTCAGCGTCGTCACGCAGGTCGTCTCGTTCAAGCTGACCGGCAAGCGCATCTTCCTCATGGCGCCGATTCACCACCACTACGAGAAGAAGGGGTGGCCGGAGCCGAAGATCATCGTGCGCTTCTGGATCATCTCCATCCTGCTCGCGCTGGTCAGTCTCGCGAGCCTGAAGCTCAGGTGACATCGATGGAGTCGCTCGATCTCGGCAAGAAACGCGTCGTCGTCGTGGGGCTCGGCACGAGCGGCATCGCCGCGTGCCGGCTCGCCGCCGCGCGGGGCGCGAACGTCGTCGGCACCGACGCACTGCCGCGTGAGCGGGCGGCGGCTCACGTGCTCGCCCTCGAAGGCGAGGGCATCTCGCTCGTCCTCGGCGGCCACGAAGAGGCGAAGCTCTCGGAGGCGGACGTCGTCGTCGTCTCGCCCGGAGTTCCTGCCTTCCCCGAGCTGCGCGCTGCCGAGCGCGCCGGCGTGCCGATCTGGGGCGAGGTCGAGCTCGCGGTACGCGCGGCGCTCGCCTACGCGGCAGAGGCCGGGCGGCCCGCTCCGCGCGTCGTCGCGATCGGCGGCACGAACGGCAAGAGCACGACGACGTCGCTCGTCGGCGCCCTCCTCGAGGCGCGCGGGCTCCGCACGTTCATCGGCGGCAACCTCGGCGAGCCGCTCGCAGCGCACGCGAGCGAGCCTTTCGACGCGATCGTCCTCGAGGTCTCGAGCTTCCAGATGGAGCGCGTCGACGCGTTTCATCCCCAAGTCTCCGTGCTCCTCAACGTCACCGCCGACCATCTCGACCGCTACCCGGACATGGCCGCGTACGCGCGCGCGAAGGGCAACTCGTTCCTGAGGCAGACCGCGGACGACCTCGCCGTCGTGCCGGTCGGCGACGACGTGTGCCGCCGCCAAGCGGAGCGCGGTCGCGCGCGTGTCGTGACGTTCGGACCGGGCGGCGACATGGACGTGACGCCCGAGGCCGTCGTCGATCGCGCGCGCGACGTCGCGTACCGCCGTCGCGAGATGAAGCTCCAGGGCGGCCACAACGCGTTGAACGTCGCCGCTTCGCTCGCCGCGGTCATGCCGTTCGACCTCCCGGCGTCGCTCGTGCGCGAGGTGCTCGCCACCTTCGAGGGACTGCCGCATCGCATGGCCCTCGTCGGCGAGCATCGCAGCGTCCGCTACTACGACGATTCCAAGGGCACGAACGTCGGCGCCGCCGTCACCGCCGTCCGCGGCGTGGTCGAGCCCCGCGTCGTCCTCGTCGCCGGCGGCCGAGACAAAGGCGGAAGCTACGGGCCGCTCGCCGAGGCTCTCCGCGAGAAGGGCCGTGCGCTCGTCGTGATCGGCGAGGCCGCCGACGTCATCGCGTCTGCCGTGGGTGATGCGCTCCCGGTGCGCCGCGCCTCGACCATGGAAGAAGCCGTGCGCGTCGCGTCCGAGCTCGCGCAGGAAGGCGACGCGGTGCTCCTCTCGCCGGCGTGCTCGAGCTTCGACATGTTCAAGGACTACAAGCACCGGGGCGACCTGTTCGTCGCGGCATTCCAGGCTCTCGCGAAGGGGCAGGCATGATCCGCAACGTGCGCAAGATGCCCGCCGCGCTGCCGGTCCAGCTCGCGGTGCCGCTCGACGCGAAGCCGAACGAGCACGCGGGCGAGCGCCCGGTCGACGTGGTCCTCGCGGCGCTCGTCGTCGCGCTGATCGGCTTCGGCGTGGTGATGGTCTACAGCGCGTCTGCGGTGCAGGCGACGCTGCACTACCACGACCCGCAATTCTTCCTGAAGCGCCAGGCCGCGTATGCGGCGGTCGGGCTCGCGCTCTTCTTCACGCTCGGCCTGGTCGACTACCACCGTCTCTACAAGCTCACGTACCCGGTGCTCGGCGGCGTCGGCGTGCTGCTCCTCCTCTGCGTCGCCGGCCTCGGCCACAGCGGAGGTGGAGCGACGCGCTGGCTGTCGCTCGGCCCGGTGCACGTGCAGCCGGCAGAGATGGCGAAGCTCGCGCTCGTCACCTGGCTCGCGTATTCGCTCGCGAAGAAGGCCGACCGGGTGAAGACCTTCACCGTCGGCTTCCTCCCGCACCTCATCGTCGCCGGCATCTTCATGTTCTTGTGCATGAAGCAGCCCGACTTCGGCAGCTCGGTCGTGCTCCTGCTCCTGACGTTCACCATGCTGTTCGTGGCGGGCGCGAAGGTCGGCTACATCCTGGGCGCATCGATCTTGGGCGGCGCGTTCGGCGCGATCTCCATCATGTCGAAGCAGTATCGCTACGAGCGATACCTCGCGTGGATGAACATGGATCAGCACCGCGCGGACCTCGCGTATCAGCCCTTCCAGAGCGTCATGTCGTTCGGGTCGGGCGGCACGTGGGGCACCGGCGTCGGCAAGGGTCTCCAGACCCTCTACCTTCCCGAGGCGCACAACGACTTCATCGCCGCCATCATCGGCGAGGAGCTCGGCTTCGTCGGCATCCTCTCGCTGTGTCTCGTGTACCTCGCGCTCGTCGCGCGCGGCGTACGTGCGGCGTTCCGTGCGCCGGACGACTACGGTTCGTATCTCGCCTTCGGCATCTCGACGATGTTCGGCGTGCAGGCGCTCGTGAACCTGTCCGTCGCGCTCGCGATCTTGCCGACGAAGGGCCTCACGCTACCCTTCCTGAGCTTCGGTGGGTCGTCGCTCCTCGTGAACGCCGCGGCGGCGGGCATTCTCCTCAACGTCTCCCGCCAGGGCGCTCCGCGTGACCGGCCCGAGTCGGAGATCGAGACGCCGCCGCCGTCGCATGCCGAAGAAGAAGACGCGTTCGCGGAGGCGCTCGCCGAGCGCACGGTGGTCCACGCCGAGGAGGCGGTCTGATGCGCACGATTCTCGTCGCGGGCGGCGGAACCGGCGGACACGTGTTCCCGGGTCTCGCCGTCGCGCAGCAGCTCCGCGAGCTCGCGGACGTCGACATCGTCTTCGCAGGCTCGCCTCGCGGTCTCGAATCGCGCATCGTGCCGAAGCACGGCTACGACCTCGAGCTCCTCGATGTCGAGCCGATGAAGGGCGGAGGTCCCGCGCGCGCGATTCGCGGTGCTCTCGTCGCGGCCAAGGCCATGCGCCATGCGACGGGGATCGTGGGTCGTCTGCGTCCGAGCGCCGTGCTCAGCGTCGGCGGCTATGCGGCAGGGCCTGCGGCCTTGGCTTGCGTCCGCGCCCGCGTTCCGCTCGCGGTGCTCGAGCCGAACAGCACGCTCGGGCTCGCCAACCGTCTGCTCGCCCCGTTCGCCAAGCGCGCGTACGTCGCCTGGCCGGAGACGACGCGACATTTCAAGTCGGACAAGGCGCGCGTCTACGGCGTTCCTCTGCGGAGCGGGTTCGCGCCGCGCGCGTACAACCCCCAGGCCGACGTTCGCCGCGTGCTCGTGCTCGGCGGCAGCCAGGGAGCGACCGCCCTGAACGAGCGCATGGCGGCCGCCATCGCGCGTGCAATGGCGTCGGTGGGAGACGTCACCGTCGTGCACCAGACCGGCGAAGGGCGCGAAGAGAAGGTGAAGGCCGCGTACGCGCAGGCCGGTGTCGCTTCCGTGACGGTCGTCTCGTTCCTCGACGACGTGGCGGAGCAAATGGCGCGCGCGGACGTGATCGTCGCGCGGGCGGGCGCGAACACGGTCGCCGAGATCGCCGCGATCGGTCGCGCCTCGATCCTCGTGCCGTTTCCGCACGCGGCCGACGACCATCAGGCGAAGAACGCGCTCGCGCTCGCCGAGCTCGGAGGCGCGGTGTGCGTTCGTCAGGAAGCGGCCGACGAAATGCGGCTCGGGACCGAGCTCGCGCTCCTCCTCGGCGAACGCGAGCGCTGCGCGAAGATGGCGGCGGTCGCGCGCGAGCACGGCCGGCCGGACGCCGCGCGCGACATCGCCAAAGACCTTCTCTCGCTGGCGGGCGCTCCGCTCCGGAAGAAGCCCGACCCGGGGCCCTCGAAGGCGAACGGAAGCGCGAACGGCGCGTCGTCGAGGATGACCGCGTCGAAGGAGGTCTCGTGATGTTCCGCGGCCGCGTGAGGCACGCGCACTTCGTCGGAATCGGCGGCATCGGCATGAGCGGGCTCGCCGAGATCCTGCGCACGATGGAGTTCGACGTCTCGGGCTCGGACCTGAAGCCGAACGACATCACGCGCCGCCTCGAGACCATGGGCGTTCGCGTCGACGTCGGCCATCGCGCCGAGAACGTCGAGGGCGCCGACGTCGTCGTCTATTCGAGCGCGATCGACGACAAGAACCCGGAAATCCAGCGCGCGCGTGCGCTCGAGATCCCCATCATCCCGCGCGCCGAGATGCTCGCCGAGCTCATGCGCGTGAAGTACTGCGTGCTCATCGCCGGCTCGCACGGAAAGACGACCACGACGTCGCTCGTCGCCACCGTCGTTCGCGCGGCGGGCCTCGATCCCACGGTGGTCGTCGGCGGGAAGGTGAACGCGCTCGGGTCGAACGCTCGCCTCGGTGAAGGTGATCTCTTCGTGGCAGAAGCCGACGAGAGCGACGGCTCGTTCTTGAAGCTCACGCCGACGATCGGCGTCATCACGAACATCGACGCCGAGCACCTCGACCACTACGGCACGCACGAGAAGGTGAAGCAGGCCTTCGTGCAGTTCGCGAACAAGATCCCGTTCTACGGGCTCGCCGTGCTTTGCATCGATCACCCTCACGTGCAGGCGATCATCCCCCAGATCGAGCGGCGGCACGTCACGTACGGCGTCTCGCGCCAGGCGGACTACCGCGCGAAGAACATCCGCTACAACGGCCTCTCCACGCACTTCGAGGCGTATCGTCGGGGCGAATCGCTCGGCGAGTTCTCGGTGCGGATGCCCGGGCACCACAACGTGCTGAATGCGCTGTCCGTCATCGCGGTCGCCGACGAGCTCGAGGTGCCGTTCGACATCGTGCGTGAGGCCATCGGCGGGTTCCATGGCGTCCAGCGTCGCTTCACCGTCGTCGGACAGCCTTCGCTCACGCGTGAAGGGAAGTCCGGCGACGTGATGGTGATCGACGACTACGGGCACCACCCCGCCGAGATCGAAGCCACGCTCGACGCGGCGCAGAACGGGTTCGACCGTCGCGTCGTCGTCGCCTTCCAGCCGCATCGCTACACGCGCACGCACACGCTCTTCGAGGACTTCACGCGTGCGTTCAACAAGGCCGACGTGCTCGTCGTCACCGAGGTGTACCCGGCGGGCGAGCAGCCGATTGCGGGCGCGACGGGCGAGGCGCTCGCCGAGGCGATCCGCGCGCACGGGCACCACAACGTCCGCTACGTCGCCGACAAGAAGAAGGTCGGCGCAACGCTGCTCGAGCTCGCGCGGCCGGGCGACCTCGTCATCGCGCTCGGCGCCGGTGACATCAACGCGAGCGCGCGCGAGGTCGTCGCCGAGCTCGAGAAAGAGGAGAGGCCATGAGGTCGACGCTCACGCCGCTCCCGCCCACGGCGGCTCCGAAGACGGCCCGGAACACGCGAAGGCCGCCGCGCGAAGGCGAGCCTTCGGCCCGTGCAGTGCGGGCGGCGGCGCCGAGCGATGCTCCGGTGTCGGTCGACGCTTCGCCGCGCGCGTCGAAGCCGCCGCCCCCGCCGGTGGCGCCGCGTGGCGACTCGCGCGCGATGCGCATTGCGCGCGGCGTGCTCGGGTTCGTGATGGTCGTAGGGATCGGTGGCTCGGTCGCGTGGGGCGCGCGCAAGTACGTGAAGGAGAGCCCTCGGTTCGCCGTCTCGGAGATCGTGACGACGGGCGCGAAGCGGCGCAGCGCCGAAGAGCTCGCCGAGATCGCCGGCGTCGCCAAAGGCCAGAACGTCTTCGGTGTCGATCTCGATCACGCCCGCGCTCGGCTCCTCGCCGATCCGTGGATCAGTGAAGCGGCGCTCGCGCGGCAGCTCCCAGGTACGGTCTACGTGCGCGTGGTCGAGCGCGAAGCGGCCGGCGTGCTCGCGACGAGCGACGCAGGGCACAACGATACGTACCTCGTCACGCGCGAAGGTGTGGTCATCAAGCACGTCGAGGCCGGTGACCCGACCGACTTCCCGGTGATCACCGGCGTGCCGCTGCAGCAGCTCGTCGACGACCGTGAAGGCGCCGTGCGCACCGTGCGTCGCGCGCTCGATCTCGCATCCGACTACGACCACTCACCGCTCGCGCAGCGCTCACCGCTCGAAGAAGTTCACGTGGAGACGAACGGCGAGCTCACGCTCGTCATCGGCAAGAGCGCGGTCAGCCTGCACATGGGCGCGCCGCCCTATCGCCGCAAGCTCGAACAAGCCGTGCGCGTCGTCGCGGAGCTCGATCGCCGCGGCGCAAAGGCCGACGCGATCATGCTCGACAACGAGGCGCGCCCCGACCGCGTCGTCGTCCGCATGCGCTGAGCGCGCGTCACGTGCGCGCGCGTGCTGCCCGCGCAGGCTCCGTGCCCTCGCCGAGCGCTTCGAGCTCCGTCGCGAGGTCGGCGGCACCGTCCGCCTCCGCGACCTCCGCGACCCGCAGGAGCACGCGGCGAACGACGGGCTCGGCGACGTCTTCCGCCATCACGCGGAGACGCGGGGCGTGCTCCCCCTTCGCGCCGAGCGCGACGGCCGCCGCGACTCTGACCTCCGTGGAGGCGTGCGCGTCGACGACGACGTCGAAGAGCGCGCGTTCGTCGACGGCGGCGGCGCGATAGCTCGCCTGCGGAGCGCCCTCCCCGAGCGCGCGCAGCGCGGAGAGCCATGCGCGCGTGGGCCGGCCGCCTCGGGCGAGCGTCGCGTCCAGAGCGCGCCGCTTCGGGGTGTCGATGGTCGCATGCCAGGCGCGACGCACGACTTCGAGCACGGGGTCCATCGCCGTCGTACCGGCCTGGAGACGCTCGTCCAGCGTGTCGAACGCGACCTTCCTCCCGTCATGGAGGCGGAGAAAGAAGCCCGGGCTGATCCCCGGCTTCGCACCGAACCGCGAGACGATGCGCTCGACCTCGACGATGTCGGCGTGCGCGAAGAAGCGCCGGCGCCCGAGGAGCGACGTGACCTCGACGCCGTCGACGCCGGCAACGATGACGCGCCGGAACGCCGCGCGGTCGACGAGCGGCATGAGCCCGGCCAGCACGAGCGTCGCGACGAAGGGCACCGGCCCGAACGAGAGAAGACCGAACGCGGTGAGCGCCAGCGCGAGCGCAGCCGCCGCGCCGAAGCCCCTCGCAGCGGGGTGCGTGCGCACGCGGAACCTCGTCGTCCCCGTGCGGGGGTCGAGCCCGAGCGCTCCGAGGAAGCCGCGCACGTCGGCCTCGGTCTCGAGCTCGAAGTGGAGGCGCGGCGAGACGTGGCGGCGCACCGTCACCCGGTACCTTCCGCCCGGGACGACGTACGCCGTGCCGCTCGCGACCTCTTCGTACGTCGCCACGAGGTCACGGCGGCGGCCTTCCCGCTGCACGCGAAGGCCGCGCTCGTCGACCGAGACGGCCACGGGCTTACGGCGCGGCGCCGCGTAGAAGAGGTAGGGGAGGGCGGTGCATGCCGCGAGGATCCCGAGCAGGTACGCGAGCGCGCGCAGGGGCTCCTCGCCGTTCGCCTGGACCGCCAAGACCGCCGAGCCGAGCGTGAAGCTCGTGCAAATCGCGCCCCAAACCGCGCTCCGGCGGAGGAGGAAGGCCTGGACGGGGCCGAAGGGCTGGCGGCGGCCTCGCATGCTCCGAGTCTACCGCACGAACCGACCGTCACTTATTTGGCCATGCCCTCGGGACTATGCGAACCCTGGGACGAGATGAGCACGATGGCTTCGCAAGGGGAGATCGTCGTCGGCCTCGACATCGGCACCACCAAGGTGTGTGCCGTGGTCGGCGAGATCGCCGAGGACGGCATCACCATCCTCGGCGTCGGGTCGGTCCCCTGCCGCGGTCTCCGGAAGGGGATCGTCAGCAACATCGAGTGGACCGTCCGGTCCATCAAGGACGCCATCGAGGCGGCCCAGACGATGGCCGGGGTCGAGATCCGGACGGTGTACGCCGGGGTCGCGGGCAGCCACATCCGCTCGCAGGCCTCCGACGGCGTCGCGGCCATCGCCGGCGGCGAGGTCGCCCGCGCCGACGTCGAGCGCGTGCTCGAGGGCGCTCGCGCCATCCCCGTCGATGCCGACCGGCAGATCCTGCACGTCCTGCCGCGCGAGTACATCGTCGACGCGCAGGACGGCATCCGCGACCCGATCGGGATGAGCGGCGTTCGCCTCGGCGCGAAGGTCAACCTCGTCACCGCCGCCACGAGCTGCGTGCAGAACGTCATCCGCTGCGCCGAGCGCTGCGGCCTCGTCGTGGCCGACGTCGTGCTCGAGCCGCTCGCGAGCTCGGAGGCCGTTCTCTCCGACGACGAGCGCGAGATCGGCGCGGCCGTGGTCGACATCGGCGGCGGCACGACCGACATCCTCCTCTACGTCGATGGCGGCATCTCGCACGCGAGCGTGATCCCGGTCGGCGGCAACAACATCACGAACGACATCGCGGCGGGTCTCCGCACGCCGATGGCCGAAGCCGACCGCCTGAAGCGGCTCTGCGGCTGCGCGCTCGGACGGATGGTTGCCGACGACGAAGACATCGAGGTCCCCGGCGTCGGCGGTCAGAAGCCGCGTCGCACGCCCCGCCGCGTCCTCTCGGACATCATCGAGCCGCGCGTCGAAGAGATCTTCGCTGTCGTCCGCAAGCGCATCGAAGACACCGGGATGCTCGAGCAGCTCTCGGCCGGCGTCGTGCTCACCGGCGGCGCGGTCCTCCTCGAAGGCACGCAGGAGCTCGCCGAAGAGGTGCTCGGCATGCCGGTGCGCATCGGTTTCCCCACCGGCGTGCGCGGCATCACGCAGCTCGTGCACGGGCCGCAGTACGCCACCGGCGTCGGTCTCGTGAAGTACGGCGCGCAGGCCATCGCGGACGCGCACTCGCGCGCCGCGGCGCCCGCTCACTCGATGATGCGCATGACCGCGTCGGCCGCGAAGAAGGCCGACGAGGAGCGCACCGAAGAGGGCCCCAAGTCGTCGAAGCTCTGGGAGTGGCTGAAGGCCGCTTTCTGATTCGGATTCAGATTCTCGACAATCAATAGATCTCACGAACGCCGTATCGAGGAAGAGGCGCCTCGGAACGGCGTATTGCTCGCGCTCTGCGCGAGGGCATCAAGCGAAAATCCCCGGGAGGCTAGAAGCGTCATGACGTTTTCGATCGAGTTCGCGGACGAGCAGCAGGAATACCAGGCGCGCATCAAGGTGATCGGCTGCGGCGGCTCCGGCGGCAACGCGGTCAATACGATGATCAACTTCGGCCTCGAGGGCGTGGAGTTCATCGTCGTCAACACCGACGCGCAGGCGCTGAACCAGAATGCAGCGCCGACGAAGCTCAACATCGGCAACGCGGTGACCCGCGGGCTCGGCGCCGGCGCCGACCCGGAGCGCGGTCGCAAGGCGGCGATGGAAGATCATCAGCGCATCAAGGAGCTGATCAGCGGCGCGGACATGGTGTTCGTCACCGCCGGCATGGGCGGCGGCACGGGCACGGGCGCGGCGCCGGTCATCGCGCAGCTCGCGCGCGAAGAGGGGGCGCTCACCGTGGGCGTCGTCACGAAGCCGTTCCTCTTCGAGGGGCGTCAGCGCTCGCGCCGCGCGGAGCTCGGGCTCGCGCAGCTCGCCGAGCACGTCGACACGCTCATCACGATCCCGAACCAGAAGCTCCTCATGCTCGGTGAGGAAGACCTCTCGTTCATCGACGCGTTCCGCAAGGCGGACGAGGTCCTCTTCCAGGCCGTGAAGGGCATCAGTGACCTCATCACGCAGAACGGCATCGTCAACGTCGACTTCGCCGACGTGAAGACGGTCATGAACAGCATGGGCCGCGCGCTCATGGGCACCGGCATCGCGAAGGGCAACAACCGCGCGCGTCTCGCCGCGGAGATGGCGGTCAGCTCGCCGCTCCTCGACGACATCTCGGTCGACGGCGCGACGGGCGTGCTCATCAACATCGTCGGCGGTCCCGACCTCAAGATGCGCGAAATCCAGGAGGCGGCGAGCCTCGTGCAGGAGCAGGCGCACGAGGACGCGAACATCATCTTCGGTGCGAGCATCGACGAGGCGCTCGGCGAGAACGTGAAGGTCACCGTCATCGCGACGGGCTTCGACCACGACCGCATGGCCGTCATGAACGAGGCGGCGCGCGTCTCCGTGCAGGCGCCCCAGACGGTGCCGTCGATGCAGTACACGCAGGCGCCGCAGCATGCGCCGCACGCGCAGCACCACCCGCACGCGCCGGCGCAGCGCCCGGTGTTCCAGCACCAGCTGCAGACGCGTCCGACGAGCGAGCCCGCCCCGGCGTTCTCGAGCCGTCGCCTCCAGACCGCGCAGCAGGAGCGCGTGCCGGCCGCGAGCACCCGCCTGCCGACGCGCGAGCGCGCGAGCACCACGTTCCCGGCGTTCGACACCGACTGGGACGTCCCGGCCTTCCAGCGCAAGGGCGGCCAGTAGCGAAGAAGAAGACTCGGGGACGCGGACGAGCCCGCGCGTGACGGCGCAGGCGTGGACTTCCGAGGTTCGAAGAGGCGCGCTCCAAGTAGGGAGCTCGCCTCTTCATGTTTTGTTCGGGCCTGGAACGGGGCGCGGGTGGACGCGGGCCCGCGCACGCGCGCGAGGAAGCCGCGGGGTGCGCCTGCCGTATGCTGCGCGGATGGGATTCTGGCCGTTCGGCAAGAAGGACAAGGCGCCGGCGGCCCCCGAGCTGCGCGTCACCGAGAATGCGGACGGATCGCGCACGGTGACGACGTCGTTCGCGCTCTCGGGCGAGCCGCGCACCGCACGCGAAGACGTCCTCGCGTCGATGGACGATGCGCTCGGAGCCCTCCGCGCGCCGGGAACGGAGCTCCTCCACGCGATCGATCCGCGCCGCATCCTCGCATGGGAGGAAGGGGGCCCCGCGGTGTGGAGCGTCGGCCTCGTCGAGGTCGCGGGCGCGCGGCCGTACCGCCTCGCGATGACGTACGGCTTCGGCTCGGTGCTCACGCCGGAGCCGTGCCGCGCGAAGTTCCGCCACGAGTACTCGATTGCGTTTCCCGCGGAGGGCGGACCGGAGTGGGCGGTTGCGCTCCTACGCCACCTCTCGCGCTACGTGCTGACGAGCGGCAACGAGCTCTCCGTCGGCGACATCATGCCGTGCCACGCGCCGATCACGTGCGTGCCGTTCCCGCCGCAGTACCACGCGCAGATGCCCGACACGGCGCTCGTCGGCGTCGTCGTGCTCCCCGACCCGGTGCTCGGCGCCATCGCCACGCCGGGCGGCGCCATCGAAGTGCGACGCATCGTCGGCATCACGCAGGCCGAGATCGATGGGGCCTTCGCGGGCGACCTCGACGCGGAGCTCGCTCGCCTCGTCCGCCGTGACGCGCTCCTCCTCAGCGACATCGCGCGCACGTAAGGGCGCCGGCGCCGGGCCCGCGCCGCGCTCCCGTTCCGCGTTGCGCTCCGGGCACCTCCGTGGTTGGTACGGCTGCCATGGGGGCGGTCTTTCTGCGGGATCTGACGTGGCTCGAGGCCGAGAAGGTGCTCGCGCGGGACGCGGTCGTCGTGCTGCCGATCGGCGCCGCGGCGAAGGAGCACGGTCCGCACCTTCGCCTCGACAACGACGAGCGCATCGCGGACGCGTACGTTCGCCTGCTCGCCGAGGCGTGCGATGCCGTCGTCGCGCCGACGCTCACGTACCACTTCTATCCGGCGTTCGTGGAGTACCCGGGCTCGACCTCGCTCCGCCTGGAGACGGCGCGCGACCTCACGGTCGACGTGGTGAGGTCCATCGCGCGTCATGGCCCGCGGCGCTTCTATGCGCTGAACACCGGCGTCTCCACGGTACGGGCGCTCGAGCCCGCTGCCGCGGAGCTCGCGAACGACGGCATCGTCCTTCGTTACACCGACGTCGTCGCCGCGCTCTCGGACGTCGCGCCGCTCGTCGCCGAGCAGGAGGGCGGAACGCACGCCGACGAGCTCGAGACGTCCATCATGCTCGTCCTCGCTCCGGACCGCGTCGACATGTCGAAGGCGGTGAAAGAGTACGCGCCGAAGCGGCCGGGACCGCTCACCCGCAACCGCGACGGCGCGGGGACGTACTCGGCAAGCGGCGTGTGGGGCGATCCTACGCTCGCGTCACGCGAGAAGGGGCGTCACATCGTCGAGGCGCTCCTTGCGCGCGTGCTGTCCGAGATCGAAGCGCTGCGCGTGCTCCCGCTGCCCTGACGCCGAAGCGTTCTTTCGCGCGCCGCGCGGGAGCCCCTCTTACCGGCCTCGCACACGCGCGCGGTACTCGCTCGGCGTCTCTGCGCAGCGCTCGTGGAACGCCGTAGTGAACGCGCCGAGGCTCTGGAAGCCGACCGCGAACGCCGTGGCCGAGATGGACGCGCGCGGCGCGGCGAGGAGCTCCATGGCGCGGAGCATGCGTGCGCTCTGCAAGTACGTCCGAAAAGGCATCCCTGCTTCTTTTTCGAAGCGCCGCGAGAGCGTCCGCACCGAGACGTGAGCGGCGGCGGCGGCGCCCTCCACCGTCGCGTCCGCCAGATTCGCCGTGGTCCAATCCATCGCCCGCGCGAGCCTGCCGCTCTTCGCTTCCGGAAGATGATATGGGCGCTCGTCCGCCATCCACTCGGCGGCCAGCGCGGCAAAGGCGCGGGAGAACGCATCACGCGTCGCGTCTGCCGTCGCGCGGCGCCGGCCCGGCCCCCACCGCATCGCTTCCAGGATCACCTCGCGTGCGAGAGGGCGAACCGCGAACACGCGCACGGAGCCCGGCGCCTCGCGCACCAAGGAGCGCGCGAGATAGACGGTGCGGAGCTCGATGCCCGTCGTGCTCGCGGCGGCGTGCTGCGTGCCCGCACGGAGGAACGCGGCGCGCTGCGGTGCTGGTGCTTGTCGTGCACGTGCACCTCGGAGGTGAACGGCGCGTGGTCCTCGGCCAGGCCGAACGCCTCCTCCTCTTTGGCATCGACGTCGACCAGCGCGCGTTTCACGCGAGCGATCCTACCTTTCAGCGCCGTTCGTCGTTCACGGCCTCACGGCAGCGCGCGTACCGGGCGCGTGTTGTCGCCCGGGTCTTGCGCCCAGACGGTGCCGACGTTCGTCTCGAGCCCCACCGCGACGCCCAGCGAAAGCACCACCTCGACGTCGGCTTCGGCGAGACGGATGCCTTTCACCTCGTAGACGTCGCGCCGCTGCTCTCCGTAGTAGCCGTGACGGCTCTCGCCGCGGAACGCGAGCTCGACGCGCTCCCACCGCACGTCGCCGCTCCTTACGCCGGCGCGCGGTACGAGGGCGAACGGCCGCTCGAAGCCGTCGAAGCCGGAATGCTGCGCGCGCACCTTCGCATCGTCGACCGTGATCTCGAGCGCGAGGAACGGCTCCGTCGCCTCGTACCCGTACGTCGGAACGCCGGTGACGACGCGCCGCCAGGTCGCCTTCACGTCGATGCCCGGCTCTTTCGCGCTCGCCACTTCTTGCGTCGTCGTCTCGGCAGCCGCGCCCACGTCCTCTTCCGCTTCCGAGGCGCAGCCGACGAGCAGCGCGCCCGAGGCGAGCATTGCCACGAGCACGAGACGCGACGAGCGGACGAAGGATGCCGAGCGAATCGAAGAAACCATCACGCATTCTCCTGGTTGGGGCGGCCCCCGGGAGGGGCCGCATCGATGCCCACACCGTGCGCGATGGCGCGCGTGCGCGCTTTCGCCGAGCGGCCAAAGCTTTCCGAGCTCCGGCCACGCGCCCTCCGCGCTCGCCTCGCTCGACACGTGGCCCGCGGCGCACGACGTGAGGCTCGACTTGGTTCAGCCCGGCAAGCCGACACAGCTGGGGCCCGGATCAACCTCGTCCTCTCGCCTCCTCGTCGACGCGCGACGCTTCGGTCTCCGCACCGCTGTGTCGCAGCGCTTCTTCGGAAACGGAAGGACTTTTCGTACTCCCTAGGAGGGGTGCGCGAGGCTCGGAGCCATGAAAAGGTCGGTTCACGAAGCGGCGCGGGGAACGCACACTAAAGCGACGATAGCGACTTATAATAGGGCGGCGAATCTGGAAAATCATTGAATGAAACGCAGTTGTAATCGCGGTATCCGCATCGCGCGGACGCGGCGGCGACGCGAACTTGGCAGGTTGCGGGGTACGAAGGTGCACCAGCTTCGGGCTGTTCCCCAGGCAATCCAACGCACCCTTCAGCGCCCGCGGGTAATGGATTGCAAAGCACTTGCGGCAATTCCCACGCGTCCGGCGCGTGAGAGCAAGTGTGATCTGACCCCCAGCTCTGGGCGGTCGATTCCTAGTTAGTTGACTCCGTATCGCTCTTCAACGTTCTTGCTCTCGGGAGGGAGGTTGCTCGCATGCAGGTCTCCCTGCCGTATCGCGGCGGCAGCCCCCGCCGAAGGCGGCATGCTGCGGCGAGCGAGCTGTCCGAAGGCCTCTGGAGTTCGGTCGTCGAGCGCGCTGTGAGGGCGCTCGCGGTTGTAGTCGACGCGCCAGATTTCGATCTCGGCGCGGGCACGCGCGAGCGTCGGGAAGTGCGCTTGCGCGAGACACTCGTCGCGGAAGCGCGCGTTGAAGCTCTCGACGAGGGCGTTCTGCGTGGGCTTGCCCGGCTGGATGAAGTCGAGCTTCACGCCGTGCGCTGCGGCCCAGGCATCGAGCGCAGCGGAAATGAACTCCGGGCCGTTGTCGACGCGCACGGACGCAGGCACGCCGTACTTCCAGACGAGCGCGGCGAGGACGCGCACGACACGCTGCGAGGGCAACGAGGTATCGACCTCGATCGCGAGGCACTCGCGCGTGTACGCGTCGACGACGTTGAGCGTGCGGAGCCGGCGCCCATCGGCGAGATAGTCATGAACGAAGCCCATCGACCAGCGCTCGTTCGGCCGCGAGACGGGAAGCAGCGGCAGCGGACGCGTGACGCGCAGCTTGCGTCGCGACCGTCGTCGCATCGCCAGACCAGCCCCCTTGTAAAGGCGGTAGACGAGCTTCTTGTTGACGACGCGCCCCTCGCGGCGGAGCAGCGCGTGGATGCGACGGTAGCCGTAGCGAGGCCGCTCGCACGCGAGCTCGCGGATGCGCGCGATGAGCTCGACGTCGTCCTCGCGGACGGACTCGTACTGGCACGTCGAGCGATGCATGCCC
>Ga0164290_1001220_pt1 | contig 45697 bp, 36 predicted proteins | sample Micstemetagenome_FD_108782 | JGI IMG/M metagenome (GOLD analysis project Ga0164290, IMG submission 108782) | Contaminated culture microbial community from soil near Moab, Utah, USA - Microcoleus steenstrupii SON62 (Illumina Assembly) | ecosystem: Environmental > Terrestrial > Soil > Soil crust...
AGCGCATGCCCCGTCCCTTTCTGAGTCTCGACAACCAGAAGGTAGACGGAAAATCCCCGTCGCGCGGGGCATGCACTTGCGACATTTCGATTCAGTCAGAACCTTCCCCGGACAGCCCTGCGTGAACGGGGAGAAGGAAAAGCCGCTTGACCGCCCCAATGCGCGGCCTATTGCTGGCGAAACAGGCAAAAGATCTGGAAACGCCATGCACAGGGTCGCCATCGCCGGAACCGGCATTTTCACGCCCGAAGAGGTCATCTCCAACGCCGAGCTGGTGGCGTCCTACAACGAGTATGCGCATCGCCAGAACGCGCTGAACGCGGCGGCGATCGAGGCAGGCGAGCGCGAGCCGATGCCGATGTCGTCGGAGGAGTTCATCGTGAAAGCCTCCGGCGTCGAGCGCCGGCATGTGGTGAACAAATACGGCATCATCGATCCGGGCATCATGCACCCGATGCTGCCCGAGCGCTCCGACGAGGAGCTGTCGATCATGGCGGAAATCTCGGTGAAGGCGGCCGACGCGGCAATGCGCCAGGCCGGTGTGGCCGCCGCCGACATCGACGCGGTCATCTGCGCGGCCTCCAACCACGAGCGGCCCTATCCGGCGATCGCCATCGAGGTGCAGCAGGCTCTCGGCATCAAGGGTTTCGGCTTCGACATGAACGTCGCCTGCTCCTCGGCGACGTTCGGCATGCAACTCGCCGCCGACATGATCCGCTGCGGCTCGACCCGCGCCGTCCTGATGGTCAACCCCGAAATCACCTCCGGCCATCAGGAGTGGCGCGACCGCGACTGTCATTTCATCTTCGGCGATGTCTGCACCGCGGTGGTGATGCGCCGCGCCGAGGAAGCCGGAGAGGGTGGCTGGGAGATACTGTCGACGCGTTGCCTCACCGAGTTCTCCAACAACATCCGCAACAACAACGGTTTTCTGCGGCGCACGCGCGAAGGTCATATGGCGGACCGCCGCGACATGCAGTTCCGCCAGGAAGGCCGCAAGGTGTTCAAGCAGGTGGTGCCGATCGTGGTCGAGCTGATGCTCGGCCATCTCGCGGACGAAGGCTTCAAGCCTGCCGACCTGTCGCGTATGTGGCTGCATCAGGCCAACAAGAACATGAACGACATGATCGGCGAGAAGGTGCTGGGCCGCGTGCCGTCGCGACAGGAGCAGCCCAACGTGCTGCAGGACTACGCCAACACCTCGTCTGCCGGCTCCGTCATTGCCTTCTCGCAATTCTCCGAGGATTTGCCGAAGGGCGCGCTCGGCGTCATCTGCTCCTTCGGCGCGGGCTATTCGGCCGGCAGCGTCATCGTGCGGCGCATCTGAGGCGCGCCGCCCCGCCTGGCGGCAATAGGCCGGGTTGATTTAGCCGGCCCGACCGGGTAGGCGCGAGCCATGAGCAATCCGCAGCGACCCGTTTCGGTCTTCCGCGAATTCATCGAAGGCGAGGCATCCGGCGGCATCGTCCTGATGGCGGCGGCCGCGCTGGCGCTGATCGTCGCCAACTCTGCGCTGGCGCCCTGGTATTTCGATGCGCTGCACGCCTATGTCGGGCCGCTCAGCGTTTCGCACTGGATCAATGACGGCCTGATGGCGGTCTTCTTCCTGCTGGTCGGGCTGGAGATCAAGCGCGAGATGCTGGACGGCCAGCTTTCGACATGGCCGCGCCGAATGCTGCCCGGCATCGCCGCTGCCGGCGGCATGGCCGTGCCGGCGCTGATCTATGTCGCGCTCAACCGTGACAATCCTGAAGCGTTGCGCGGCTGGGCGATCCCGACCGCGACCGACATCGCCTTCGCGCTCGGCGTGCTGTCGCTGCTCGGCAGCCGCGTGCCAGCCTCGCTGAAGGTCTTCCTGACCGCGCTGGCGATTCTCGACGACCTCGGGGCCGTCGTCATCATCGCGATTTTCTATACCGCCGACCTGTCGCTCCTCTGGCTGGGTGCTGCATTTCTCGTCCTCGTCGCGCTCGCAGTGCTCAATCGGGCGGGCGTGGCGCAGCTCTGGCCATACCTGCTGCTGGGCCTCGTGCTGTGGGTCGTGGTGCTGAAATCTGGCGTGCACGCCACGCTTGCCGGCGTCGCGCTGGCGCTGATGGTTCCGCTCCGGCGCTCGCCGGGTGTGGCGCACGACCTGGAGAACTCGCCCCTGCACCGGCTGGAGCATTCGCTGCACAAGCTCGTGCCCTTCGTCATCGTGCCGCTGTTCGGCTTCGCCAATGCCGGCGTCTCCTTCGCCGGCATGACGCCGGCCGCGCTGCTCCAGCCGCTGACGCTCGGCATCTCGCTCGGCCTCGTGGCCGGCAAGTTGGTCGGCGTGTTCGGAACGTCTTTCGTGGCGATCCGCTTCGGCGTCGCCGACATGCCGGCCAATGCCGGCTGGTCTCACATGCTCGGCGTGGCGCTGCTCTGCGGCATCGGCTTCACCATGAGCCTGTTCATCGGCCTGCTCGCCTTCGCCGGCAACGAGGCGCTGCAGGACGACGTCAAGGTCGGCATTCTCGCCGGCTCGCTGGTAGCGGCCCTGCTCGGCGCGCTGGTGCTGTCGCTCAGTCCGAAGCCCATGGCGGAAGGCGAGGACTAACGCGTCCGTTTTCTGGTTGACGCAGCGATCCTTCGCGCCCCCCTCTGGCCTGCCGGCCATCTCCCCCACGAGGGGGGAGATCGGACTGCCGCAATACTTTCGCCAAACTGCAAGGTCGGCGATTGGCGAAAGTCACGATGACAGCCAATCTCCCCCCTTGTTGTGGGGGAGATGTCCGGCAGGACAGAGGGGGGCGCCTCGCTCCGACCGGTTCCGATGATCTACAATTTGCTCTAAATCAATCCGCGTATGCGCCCAGCAGCGATCTCGGCCTTGGCGTCGGAAATAAATTTGTCGAGCCTGCCGGCCTTGGCATCATCCTCGATTTGACTGTCCCAGCGCGCAGCTTTCAACCCCGCAAACCAGTTGGCGAACTGCCAGAACTCCTTGTCGGGCAGAGCTGTGATCGTCTCTTCGATTTTCTCAAGCTTGGTTATCGCAAGGAACCCCGATACCGCAAATCTACAGCATGTCTCCCAAAAGTGGTCCCGGTTTTGGGGCAAAGACATGCGCAAAATCAAAGAACTAAAGTATGTCGCGTGAATCCCAATTCACGCGACATGCTTTAGCATAGCGACTCGGCGCTTCAGATCCGGTCCCGCAGCGCGAACCAGTTGAGCGCCAGGAAAAGCAGGATTGAGCGGAAACGCCCGCCGCCCGGAAAGGCCGGCACCTTCAGGTCCTCGAATAGCTTCAGCCGGTTGCGGTTGCCCGCCACCGTCTCTGCGTAGAGCTTGCCCACGAAGTTCGACAGCATCACGCCGTGGCCGGAAAAGCCGCCCGCCGAGATGACGTTCGGCATCACCTCGCGCACGAACGGCTTGCGTGGCGCGGTGATGCCGACATAACCGCCCCAGCCATGCGTGATCTCGATGTCCTTCAGCGCGGGATACACCTCGCTGATCTGCCGGCGGATCGCGGCAGGGATGTCCTTGGGGTCGCTGACGGCGTAGATTTCGCGGCCGCCGAACAGCAGCCGGCCGTCCCTCGATTTGCGGAAGTAGCGCACCACGAAACGTGAATCGTCGACCGACTCGCCGCCGGGCAGCACCGGACTGTCGGCGCCGAGCGGCACGGTTGCTCCGATGAACGAACCGATCGGCATGATGTGGGCGGTGCTCTCAGGCTCCAGCCCGTCATTGTAGGCGTTGGTGGCGATGAAGCCTTTGTCCGCGGTGATCGTGCCGCCCGGCGTCTCGACGATCACTTTCGTGCCGCGGTTCCTTACCTTCAGGGCCTTCGTCCGCTCGTGCAGCTTCGCGCCGGCAGCGGCCGCCACGCGGGCTGTCCCCACCACCAGCTTCAGCGGGTGGATGTGACCCGTTCCCAGGTCGCGCGTGCCGCCGAAATAGCGGGTCGAGCCGACCCGCCAGGCGGTCTCCTCGCGGTCCATGAAGGAGATGTGCCGATAGCCCGCCCGCTCGCGCAGATAGTCGGCATATTGGCGATAGTCGTCGACGTAACGTTGCTTGTGCGCGACCGACAATTGCCCGGGGATGAAGTCGATCTCGATATTGTTGACGGACGCGAATTCGAGCAGATGCGCTTTCGCTTCTTCGGCCAGGTCGAACAGCGCCTTGGCGCGCTCCCAGCCGACTTCCGCTTCGTATTCGTCGAGCGAGCCGCGCTGACCGGTGCCGAGCTGGCCGCCATTGCGGCCCGACGCACCGTCGCCGAACCGATGTGCATCGATCAGCACGACATTGGTGCCGGCCTTGGCAAGGTGGGCCGCCGCCGAAAGGCCTGTGAAACCGCCGCCCACAACCACGACGTCGGCGGATGTCGAGCCGTCGAGGGCGGGATATTCGGGTCGTGGGCCGGCGGTATCTTCATACCAGGAGCGGCCGGGAGAAATCGGGGACTGATACGGTGTGGGCATAGGGAGTAGGGGAGTAGGGGAGTAGGGGAGTAGGGGAGTAGGTTTAGTCTTTCGCCAGCCGTCGCAGCAGAAGCCTGAGCAGCTTGCCCACACTTTCGCTGGCGGTCGGAAGCGGAGCGATTTCTTGGCGCGCCGCAAAACCAGTTCGCTTAGCGCTCAGCTCTTTAGGCCATTTGCCCGTCACCCTGTACAGCACAGCAGTCAAATCCATGGCCTGCTGCCAGACCAGCAAATCACGGTAAGACTCAAAGGGTATCGAGGTCGTCTCCAATTCCCCTACTCCCCTATTCCCTTACTCCCCTAATTCTTTACACGTTGAGCAGCAGGAACTCGCGCTCCCACGGGCTGATCACCTCCATGAAGGTCTCGAACTCGGCGCGCTTGATTGCGGCATAGGTCGAGCAGAAGGAGGCGCCGAGCACCTCGCGCAGGTCGAGATCGCCCTCGAACAGATCGACGGCTTCCAGCAGCCCGCGCGGCAGGTCGATCTCGTCCTCGTTCGCCGTCGTCAGCACAGGCGCCTCCGGCTTGATTTTCCTGCGCAGGCCGACCAGGCCGCATGCAAGCGAGGCGGCAAGCGCCAGGTACGGGTTCGCGTCGGACGAGGGGATGCGGTTCTCGACGCGCCGCGCCGCCGGGTCGGAACGCGGCACGCGGAAGGCGGTGGTGCGGTTGTCATAACCCCAGCGCACATTGACCGGCGCGGAGGCCGCCTGCGTCAGCCGGCGGTAGGAATTGACGTAAGGCGCGAACATCACCAGCGCGTTCGGCACATGCTTCTGCATGCCGCCGATGAAGTGCTTGAACGCGTCGGTTTCGGCGCCGTCCTCGGTCGAGAACACGTTGCGCCCGGTTTTGCGGCTCAGCACCGACTGATGGATGTGCATGGCCGAGCCGGGCTGGCCCTGGATCGGCTTGGCCATGAAGGTGGCGTAGGTGTCGTGCTTCAGCGCCGCCTCGCGAATGGTGCGCTTGAACATGAACACCTGGTCGGCAAGCTCGACCGGATCGCCGTGGCGCAGGTTGATCTCGAGCTGTCCGGCGCCCTCCTCGTGGATCAGCGTGTCGATCTCGAGCCCCTGCTTCTCGGAGAAATGGTAGATGTCGTCGATCAGCTCGTCGAACTCGTTGACGCCGGCGATGGAATAGCCGGCGCCGCCGCCGATCGGCCTGCCCGATCGCCCGACCGGCGGGGTGAGCGGGTAGTCGGGATCCGGGTTCTTGCGCACGAGATAGAACTCGATCTCGGGCGCCACGACCGGTTTCAGCCCGTCATCGGCATAAGCCGCCACGATGCGCTTGAGCACGTTGCGCGGGGTGAACTCGACCGTGCGCCCGTCCTGGTGCACGAGGTCGCAGATGATCTGAGCCGTCGGATCCGTCTCCCACGGCACTTCGGAGAGCGTCGAGAGGTCCGGAACCAGCTTCAGGTCGCCGTCATCCTCCGGATAGTGGAAACCGTTGCCGTCTTCCGGGTAGCCGCCGGAGATGGTGGTCATGAACACGGCCGACGGAAGCGCCAGCGAGGTGTTGGAGGTGAACTTCTTCGACGGCATCATCTTGCCGCGTGCCACGCCGGCCTGGTCGGGCGTGATGCATTCGATATCCTCGATGCCGCGCCACTCCAGCCAGTCGGCAGCCTGCTTGAAATTGGCCACCCCGCGTCGGTTCTTCAGGAATGCGGGCGTGCGCGAGCGGCCCCCGCGGCTCGACGGTCGGGCTTCCTTCTTGACGACAGGCATCAATCACCAATGTGTTGCGGATCGCCGACTATAGCCGGCCGCCGCGAACAAAGGGAAGGGGAGAGGCTGGGCTGCAGCGTTCTGCCTTCTGGCGGACGCAGCGCGATTGGCGAACGTCAAGATGACAGCCAATTTCCCCCCTTGTGGGGGAGATGTCCGGCAGGACAGAGGGGGGCGCCTCGCGCCAACCGATTCCAGCCGTCTGCCGCGCGCGCTAGCTGCGGCCCGCCATCAGCCTTTCGATCACCGGCTGCAGGTTTTCCGGCGTGATCGGCTTGGCAACGACCGCATCGATCATGCCGCCAAACGCACCCTCATCGAGCGTGCTGTTGGCGTTGGAAAGCAGGATCGTGGCGGGCAGCGTTCCGCCGGCCGCGAGCCTGGTGCCGGTCAATGCCGGCACGAGCGGGTCGCAGTCGCGGTTTTCGACACCGCCATCGATGATGATGAGGCCGGGCACGAGTTCGGCCAGGCGCCTGGCCGCCGTCTCCGGCTGCTCGGTGACCGCCTTGAGGCCGGCCCGCTCGGCAATCTTCGCAACGACGACGCAGGTGATCGGCGAGCGCCCGATGACCATCGCGCGCGACAGGTCGGGCGTCAGGCCGGCCCGGCCGTGCGGAACCTCCGGCCGGAAATCTTGCGCGCGTGGACTGGCTGGCATCGGGGGCATGCAACCGCTCGTTGGTGGAGGCCGGCAGGGCCTCATCTATTTTTGCACCATTACGCTGTGTCAAGCGCGAGCCCGGGAAAGACCCAAAAAAAACTTTGCCGATCAAAATGGGGAAAGGCGCCGGCCTTGCGGCAAGCGCCTTTCCCGAAAGCAAACTGGACCGTTCAGGGGTGGTTTTGCGTCACGATCACCGGGATCAGCAGGTCGCCCCAATTGCCGTCGCCCCCGTGGTGGCGCGCCGAGCGGATGAGCTCGACCGACACGCCGGCCTCGACCGCCTTCATCACCGCCTGGTTGAGTCGATGCAGGTCGTTGGCAACGATGCGGATCGCCGCCTGCTGGTCGTTGCTCATCGCCGAAGCCTGTTCCTCGGCGCGTTCCTTGACGAAGGTCCTGTTGGCCATGGGTCTTCTCCTTGGGTTCTCGGCCTTTTGGGGGCGTTTCCTCGGGCGCATGGTCCCGAAAAGTTGCAGACTTTTCGGACAAGATCATGCGGCAAACAAAGGGCTATTCGGCGGCCACCTGGAACTTGGACGCCGGCTTGAACTGGTCGTGCTCGGTCGAGTCATGCATGGCGGTCGTGGAGGACTGCCCGCCGGTGATCGCCATGGACACGGCGTCGAAGTAGCCGGTGCCCACCTCGCGCTGGTGCTTGGTGGCCGTGTAGCCGTCGGCCTCGGCCGCGAACTCGGCCTCCTGCAGCTCCGAATAGGCCGCCATCTGGCGATCCTTGTAACCGCGCGCCAGCTCGAACATGCCGAAATTCAGCTGGTGGAAGCCGGCCAGCGTGATGAACTGGAACTTGTAGCCCATGGCGCCGAGCTCGCGCTGGAATTTTGCGATCGTGGCGTCGTCCAGGTTCTTCTTCCAGTTGAAGGAGGGCGAGCAATTGTAGGCGAGCAGCTTGTTGGGGAAATGCTTGCGCACCCCTTCGGCAAAACGCTTCGCCTGCTCGAGATCCGGCTTGGAGGTCTCGCACCAGATGAGATCGGCATGCGGTGCATAGGCGATTGCACGCGCGATGCAGGGCTCGAGCCCGTTCTTCACCTGGTAGAAGCCTTCGACCGTACGGCCGGCCTCGTAGTCGACGAAAGGCTGGTCGCGCTCGTCGATGTCGGAGGTGAGCAGCTTGGCCGCTTCCGCGTCGGTGCGCGCGACGACCAGCGTCGGCACGCCCATCACGTCGGCTGCGAGCCGCGCCGCGTTCAAATTGCGGATGTGCGCGGCGGTCGGGATCAGCACCTTGCCGCCGAGATGGCCGCACTTCTTTTCCGAGGCGAGCTGGTCCTCATAATGCACGCCGGCAGCGCCCGCTTCGATGAAGGCCTTCATGATCTCGAAGGCGTTGAGCGGGCCGCCGAAGCCGGCTTCCGCATCGGCCACGATCGGCGCGAACCAGGTCTCGACCGACAGGCCCTTGCCTTCCGACGTCTCGATCTGGTCGGCGCGCTGCAAGGTCTTGTTGATGCGCTTGGCAAGCTCGGGCGCGGCGTTCGCCGGGTAAAGCGACTGGTCGGGATACATGGCGGAAGCGGTGTTGGCGTCGGCCGCGACCTGCCAGCCGGAGAGGTAGATCGCCTTCAGCCCGGCGCGCACCATCTGCATCGCCTGGTTGCCCGAAAGAGCGCCGAGCGCATTGACGAAGTCTTCCTCGCGGATCAGCTTCCACAGCCGGTTCGCGCCCATCTCGGCGAGCGAATAGCGGAGCTCGACGGAGCCGCGCAGCCGCTTCACGTCTGCCGCGCTATAGGGCCGCTCGATGCCGTCGAAACGGCCGGCGGGCGCTGACGGGACAAGGCTGTAAAAATCGGTCATTTCAACTCTCCGGAATGTCAACTGGTCTGTTCGTGGCAAAGGCTGGACAGCCGCTCGCGTGTGACTGCGTTTACATTGCGCTGCGAAAGAAACGAGCGAAAACTTGCATTGTGCCGGAGAATAAGGGAAAATCGGTGTAATGCTTGACAGAGCCACGTTGTAAATTTGTCAAATCTGTCAAGGCGTGAAAGCCTGTAAATTTCTGTCAAATGACATGGCCGACCAGAAGATCTTCGCAGGTCCCCGCATCCGTCGCATCCGTCAGGCAAAGGGCTTGACCCAGACGTCGATGGCCGAAGGCCTCGGCATCTCGCCCTCCTATCTCAACCTGATCGAGCGCAACCAGCGGCCGCTCACGGTCCAGCTCATCCTGAAGCTTGCGACCACCTATGGTGTCGAGCCGAAGGAATTGCAGGCCGAAGCGCGAGGCTCCGTGGCCTTGCTCAAGGAGGTCTTTTCCGATCCTCTGCTGGCCGGCGAGTTGCCGGGCGACCAGGAACTGGTCGAAGTGGCGGAGGCTGCGCCCAACGCGACCGCCGCCATCCTGAAGCTGTTCCGCGCCAATCGCGAGCAGGCCTCGCGCCTGACCGACCTCAACGAACTGCTTGCCCGCGAAGGGCGCGCCACGGCGCTGTCGGGCGCCCGCTTGCCGCTGGACGAGATGCGTGAGCTGTTCGAGCAGCGGCCGAGCCATTTTGCCGCGATCGAAGCCGAGGCCGAAACGTTCGCGGCAGCGCTCGAGCCTGGCGACGATCTCTTCGGCGCGCTCAAGCGATGGCTGAAGGCGGAGCACGGCATCGCCGTGCGTATCCTGCCCGCAGCAGCGATGCCGACCTGGCGGCGCCGCTACGACCGCCACACCCACCGCCTCTTCCTGTCGGAGCGGCTGTCGCCCTTCGACCAGCTGCGCGAGGTTGCGATGGAAGCCTGCCAGCTTCGCATGGCCACGGCGATCGCCGGCGAGATCGAGGCGCTGAAACTCTCCTCGGACGAAGCGCGCCGGCTCGCCCGCTTCGAGCTTGGCCGCTACGCGGCGCATGCGCTGATGATGCCCTACCAGCCCTTCCTCGCGGCCGCGCAGCGTGCGCGCTACGACATCGACGTGCTGCGCGCCCGCTTCGGCGTGTCCTTCGAGCAGGCGGCGAGCCGCCTGACGACGCTCTGCCGGCCCGGGTCCTCGGGCGTGCCGTTCTTCCTGCAGGAGGTCGATCAGGCGGGCCACCGCCTGCGCCGCATGGGTGCCCAAGGCTATCCGCAGAGCCGCTTTGGCGGCGCCTGCCCGAAGCTGGCCGTCCACGCTGCCTTCTCGCAGCCCGGCCAGATCATCGTCGAAGCCGTCGAGATGCCGGACGGCACGCAGTTCCTGACGATCGCCCGCACGCTCGAAGGCCCGCAGGGCTCATTCATCGAACGCCCGCGCCGGACGGCCTTGCTGATCGGCTGCGACATCGGCTTCAAGGACGAGACCGTCTACGGCGCCGCCTTGCCCGCGAATGCCGCAATGGCGATCGGCCCGGCCTGCCGGCTGTGCGAGCGCAGCGGCTGCCTCTCGCGCGCCGAGCCGCCGGTCACCCAGCCGCTCGGGCTGGATGAGATGGTGACGGGCCTGAGTGCGTTTGATTTCCGATGATGTGACCGATTCTCAGCCCGGTGATCCGACTGATCCTCAGGTCGAATTGTCCGGCTCGCCAATTAGCTCTTTCAAGTCGCGTCTGCCGTCGATCACTGCGACGATACGGACTTCGTTTTTCGGCTCGTCGAAGCCATAGAAGATCAAGTGATTGCGGAAAACGACACAGCGGAAGGTTGCGTTGTAACGGCGGCCTGAACGGGGGAAGTCAGCAAGCTTACCGCCGGCGCTTGTCAAGCCGGCGACATATTTGGCCGCCGCTGGCGGGTCTCCGTCTCCAGATAGTCGAGTATCGAGCGTACGTCTTCCTTCGCCTGATCGAGCCAGATGACGTCAGCCACCGTAGCGCGACCGCAGCTCCGCCATGAATTCATCATGCCGGGTCGACCCGCCACGGGCCTCCGCTGTCGCAAGCTCGGCGTCAATCTTCTTGCGCAGTGCCATGTTCATCAGCGCACGGCCTAGTTCTTCTTGCTCGTTCTCCGGAAGGGCCTCAACTTCGCGAATGGCGTTCTTCAGGGTCTGGTTCATGAGAGGAACATATCACAGGGCTCGCGAGTGCGGAACGCCGGCCCTAACCCACGTCCACGATCACGTTGCCGATCGTCTTGCCGCCTTCCACCGCTTCATGCGCGGCGGCGATATCCCGGAGCGGGAAGCGCGGGCCGATCGCGTGCTTGAGCACGCCTGACTCGAGCAGTTGTGACAGCTCGGCGAGCGCGGCGCGGCGGTCTTCCGGCTTCAGCTCGTAGACGAGGAAGAACTTCAGCGTGTAGCTGTTGAACAGCACCGCCTGCCACGACACCGGGATGTCCCCGGGAACGTTCGAGCCGTAGATCACCGCCGTCCCGTGCGGCACCATGATCTCATCGGCGATCAGCTTGGCGCTGGAAGATATGTCCATGTCGATGATGCCGTCGACGCCCTTGCCGCGCGTCAGCTCCTTCACCACCTTGGCCACGTCCTTCTTGCGGTAGTCGATGACGAAGTCGGCGCCGGCGGCGCGCGCATGGTCGGCCTTGGCCTCCGAGGCAGTGCCGATGACGCGTGCGCCCTTGGCCTTGGCCATCTGCGTCACGTAGTGCCCGACGCCGGAGCCGGCGCCGGTCACCACCAGCGTCTTGCCGCCGATCTGGCCGGAGAGGCGGATCGCCTGCACCGCCGTCAGGCCGGGGATGCCCATGCAGGCCCCCGCCGCGAAATCGACGCGGGCGGGCATGCGCACCGCTTGCTCCGACGGCAGCGTGCAAAACTCCGCTGCAGTGCCGAAAGCGCGTTTCCACTGCGCGTTCCAGATCCACACGCGCTGCCCGACGCGGCTATGGTCGATCCCCTGGCCGACCGACTCGATGACTCCGGCGCCGTCGCTATGCGGGATCACGCGCGGAAAGGTGGACGGCCGGCCGCGTCGGCTCTTCACATCCGATGGATTGACGCCCGAGCTCTCGATCTTGACGCGCACCTCGCCGGGTCCCGGCTGAGCCGCATCCAACTCGCCGACCTTGAGGACGTCGCGCGCCGCGCCATTGCGCTCATACCATGCTGCCTTCATCGGACGCCTCCCTCGTCTTTATCCCGAGTCGCTCGCTTGGAAGGGACCGTATCGCAAATAGACTTGGGAAGAGTGAACGACTTTGTTCTGATTCATCCTGCTTGACGTGACCCAAGGGAACAAACCGATCTGTGCTGCAATGCTGCGCGAAGTTAAGGCGGCGGTAAGGTAAAGCTAGCTTTCCGCCAGCGGCCGCCGCCCCGAGAACAGCGCTGCGTGCGCCTGCACCACCTGCACCATGCGTTCGATCACCGTGCGCACCTCCGGCCGGTGCCGGTCGTCATTGTGCATCACGATCCACTGGCTTTCACGCAACTCCTCGACGGTATCGCCCGCGCGTTCAAGCTGCGGGTCGCGGTCGCCGGCAAAGCAGGGCAGCAATCCCTTGCCCACGCCGGCGCGGATCAGGTCGCGCAGCGTCTGCGGCGTGTTGGCCCAGGCAGCGAAGGTCGCGCCGTCCAGCGCGTTGACCCAGCGCGCCGAGCGCGTGGTTTCCTCGCCGGGTGCGATCGCCACCCAATCCTCGCGGCCCGGGCTTGGATGGTTGCGGGCGCGGTAGGGCGCCTGCGCGACCTCGACGGTGCGGCGCGCCGCGAGGTTCGGATTGTCCGGTTGCGCGTTCCTGACGCCGATCTCCACTTCGCGGTGCGCGATGTCGAGCTTGGCCTCGGTGGTCTTGAAGGCGATGCGGAACGGATCGTCCGGTCGCCATAGCTTGGAAAAGTTCTCGGCAAAGAAATTCGCCGTCCACGTGCCGGCCGAGATGCGCACCAGCGAGCGCTTTCCCTCGGCGGCGAGCCAGTCCGCGATCGGTCGCGCGCTCGCTTCCATGGCGAGCGCCTTCGCCAGCAGCAGGTGCCCGTCGCTGGTGAGCTCGTAGCCGGACTGGCGGCGCACGAACAGCGGCCGCGCGACGGCCTGCTCGAGCGCCAGCATGCGCCGTCCGGCCGTTGCCGGGCTGATCGCGAGCTCCGACGCGGCCGCCGACAAGCCGCCACCGCGCGCGACATGTGTGAAGATCCGCAGATCGTCCCAGCTCACGTTTTTCATTACTGAAAAGTATCACGCGATTCTGGCCCGTTCAACGCGTCGTTTCAGTAGACTATTTTCCAGAATTGAAAATCAATCGAAGGAGGTCTTCCGTGGAACAGATGTTGGCCTGGACCTTGATCAGCCGTCAGTTCGCAAAGTGGGAGCGTGACAAATCCCGTGCGGAGGACCGCTACTACGCGCATTTTGCCGGCTGGAGCGGCTCCTTTCGCCGACCGCGCGCGCATTGACCGCTGGAGGTTGCGCATTTCGCGTCTGTTCGGGCGGCGAGACGCCAACCTGCTGAGCCCGTCGAAGCGTTGCCACAATGCGGAAGCGGAGGCTGGATCACGCCACGCCAGGTCGCATTGAATAGTGCGGGCGCTGGCCGCCCGGGCAATGATGGTGCGGTGACTTGGGTGAGCCGGCGCACTGTCCATGAGCCAAACGACCGACGCAGGAGCGAGCGCGATCGCCGCGCGCGACGAGCGCCTCGGCTATCTGCTCGTCTTCCTGTCCGCTTTCGTCTGGAGCTTCGGCGGGGCGATCGCCCGCTTCATCGATACGGATGATTCCTGGACCATCGTGTTCTGGCGCTCGGCCTGGGCGGCGATTTTCCTGGTCGGCTTCATGCTCTGGCGGGACGGCCTGCGCGGCATGCTCGCGCTGTTTCGCGGCATGGGCGGGGCGGGCATCGCGGTGGCGTTCTGCTTCGCCACCGCGTCCACCTGCTTCGTCGTGGCGCTCGCCTACACGACCGTCGCCAACGTCGTCCTCATCCAGGCAGGGGTTCCGCTGATCGCGGCGCTCATTGCCTGGCTGGTCCTCGGCGAAAAAATTAACCTCGCCACCTGGGCGGCGATCGCCGCCGTGATTTGCGGCGTGGCGGTCATGGTGTCGGGCTCCTTCGGCGGCGAGGTTTCGCCGATCGGCGACGGCCTGGCGATCCTGATCGCCTTCGCCTTCTCCACCGCAACGGTGATCACGCGGCGTTACGCGCATGTGCGCATGACGCCGGCGACCTGCCTGGGCACGTTGATCGCCGCGACCTTTGCCGCCACCCAGGCTGGTTCGCTGGCCGTGTCCGCCGTGGACATGGGCCTGCTCTTTGCCTTCGGTGCGCTCAATCTCGGGCTGGGCCTGGCGCTGTTCACCATCGGTGCCCGGCTGATCCCGGCCGCCTTCGCCGCCCTGATCGGGACGGCGGAGACGGTGCTCGGTCCGATCTGGGTTGCGCTGATCCATGCCGAGGTGCCCTCGACCCGCACCATCGTCGGCGGGGCGGTCGTCCTGGCGGCATTGCTGACGCACATCGCACTCGAGTTTCGCCGGCAGGCGCGCCCGGCGCGGCCGGGCGTCACCGGCATCCCGGCGCCTCACTGAGCGGCCTCGGCGGGCGCTGAAAACTCCCGTTTTAGTGCGCGGATAGCCGGTTTTTCGCGCTTGCCGCACTTTCAAAACGCTTCTAGCTTTGTCGCGATACCCGGCCGTGAAGGGCCGCTGTGCGAGCCGGGAAAAGCGACACAGAGGAGATTTCCATGATCCGCACGACGCTTCTTAGGTTGATCGCCGCCACCGCGCTCGCCGCCGCCCTCCATGCCCAGGCCGGCGCGCAGGAAAAGGTCGTCAACGTCTATAACTGGTCCGACTACATCGACGATTCCATCATTGCCGATTTCACCAAGGAAACCGGCATCAAGGTCGTCTACGACGTCTTCGATTCCAACGAGATCCTGGAGACCAAGCTGCTTGCGGGCGGCACGGGCTACGACATCGTCGTCCCGACCGGCGCCTTCCTTGCCCGTCAGATCGAGGCGGGCGTGTTCCAGAAGCTCGACAAGTCGAAGCTGCCGAACATCGCCAACATGTGGGACGTGGTCGCCACCCAGACCGCCAAATACGATCCGGGCAATGAGTATTCGATCAACTACATGTGGGGCACGACCGGCATCGGCTACAATGCCAAGAAGATCCAGGATGCGCTTGGCATCGACAAGATCGATTCCTGGAAGATCGTGTTCGATCCGGCAAACATTGCCAAGCTCGCCGATTGCGGCGTCTACATGCTCGACGCCCCGCAGGAGATCATCCCGACCGCGCTCAACTTCCTCGGTCTCAACCCCGACAGCCGCGACCCGGCCGAGCTTGCCAGGGCGGAAGAGCTGCTGATGTCGATCCGGCCGCATGTGCGCAAGTTCCATTCGTCCGAATACATCAACGCGCTCGCCAATGGCGACATCTGCCTGGCCGTGGGCTGGTCCGGCGACGTGTTCCAGGCGCGCGACCGCGCCGCGGAAGCCGATCAGGGCGTTGTCATCAACTATGTGATCCCGACCGAAGGGGCGGAGATGTGGTTCGATCAGATGGCGATCCCGGCCGACGCCCAGCATCTCGAGGAGGCGCATGCCTTCCTCAACTACATGATGAAGCCGGAGGTCATCGCCAAGGCGTCGAACTATGTCTTCTACGCCAATGGCAACAAGGCTTCGCAGGAATTCATCGACAAGGAGATCCTCGGCGACACGACCATCTATCCCGATGAGGCGACGCTGCAGAAGCTGTTCGTGACCTTGCCTTACGATCCAAAGACGCAGCGTATCATCACGCGCATGTGGACGAAGATCGTCACCGGCCAGTGAGCCAACGAGACCCCGGTGGAACCCACCGGGGTCTTTTTCTATGAGGGTCAGGGCAAATCCGGGAAAAGTCGAAACCGGTTCTCCATCCAGGATTTGCGTCAAATACAAAGGTCTCGAGCGCTTCGCGATTCGACCTGTCGTGCAAGCGATCGAGCGAAAGGCAGATCACATGAAGTCGCTCGGCAGCATTCGCAGAAGCTTCGCGCCCTGGAACGACCCGGAAGCGAAGCCCTACATCTCGTTCGAGAACGTTACCAAGCGCTTTGGTGACTTCACTGCCGTCAACGACCTGTCGCTCGCCGTCTACGAGCGCGAGTTCTTCGCGCTGCTCGGCGCATCGGGCTGCGGCAAGTCCACGCTGCTGCGCATGCTGGCCGGCTTCGACAACCCGACCTCCGGGCGCATCCTGCTCGACGGCCAGGATCTGCGCGGCATCCCGCCCTACCGCCGCCCGGTCAACATGATGTTCCAGTCCTACGCGCTTTTCCCGCACATGAGCGTCGAGCAGAACATCGCTTTCGGGCTGAAGCAGGAAGGCATGCCGGCGTCGCAGATCGCCGAGCGCGTGGCCGAGATGCTGGAGCTGGTCAAGCTGCAGCAGTTTTCCAAGCGCAAGCCGCACCAGCTTTCCGGCGGCCAGCGCCAGCGTGTCGCCCTTGCCCGCTCGGTCGCCAAGCGTCCGAAGGTGCTGCTGCTCGACGAGCCGCTCGGCGCGCTCGACAAGAAGCTGCGCGAAGAGACGCAGTTCGAGCTGATGGATCTGCAGCAGGAGCTCGGCATGACCTTCATGATCGTCACCCACGATCAGGAGGAGGCGATGACCATGGCCGACCGCATCGCCATCATGGACAAGGGCGAGGTGATGCAGGTGGCGACGCCCGCCGAGGTCTACGAGGCGCCGGGCTCGCGTTTCGTCGCCGATTTCGTCGGCACGGTGAATTTGTTCGACGGCAAGGTGGTCGCCCGCGAGAACGGCAGCGCGCGCATCGAGGTGCCGAACGGGCTGGCGATCCAGACGGTCAATCCCGGCGAGGCGCAGGCCGGCAGCACGGTAGCCTTCGCCATCCGTCCGGAAAAGATCAGGGTCTCGTCGAAACCGCCGGCTGAGAAGACCATCAACGCCGTCGTCGGCGAGGTCTATGACATCGCCTATCTCGGCGACATGACCGTCTACCATGTGCGCCTGGACAACGGGCAGATCGTCAGGGCGAGCGCGTTGAACAGCGCCCGCGTGACGGAAGATCCGCTCACCTGGCACGACCGCGCCTGGATATCCTTCGAGCCGGACTCCGGCGTCGTGCTGACGCGATAGGAGGCCGCCATGGCCAACGTCGCGTTCGGCAGAAAGGCAATTGCCGCCAGGGCCAAGGGAAGGGCCGATCCGTTCGGCCCGCTGGTCGCCGCCATCACCAGCCGGCTCACGATCATTGTGCCCTATCTCTGGCTGCTCGTCTTTTTCCTGATCCCCTTCGTGATCGTCTTCAAGATCTCGCTGTCGCAGACCGCGATTGCGATGCCGCCCTACACCCCCGTGCTCGATTTGGCCGAGGGGCTTGCGGCGTTCTGGGAGGGGCTGAAGGAACTCTCGATCGACAACTACCTCTGGCTCTTCGAGGACGCGCTTTACATCAACGCCTACCTGTCGAGCGTCATCATTGCCGGCATCTCGACGGTGCTCGCTCTGCTCATCGGCTATCCGGTCGCCTACGGCATGGCGCGCGCGCCGGCGACCTTGCGCCCGACGCTGCTGATGCTGGTCATCCTGCCCTTCTGGACGAGCTTCCTGATCCGCGTCTACGCCTGGGTCGGCATCCTCAAGCCCGAAGGCCTGCTCAACCAGTTCCTGATCGGCATCGGCATCATCGACGAGCCGCTGATCATCATGAACACGCATGCCGCGATCTTCATCGGCATCGTCTATTCCTACCTGCCCTTCATGATCCTGCCGCTCTATTCGGCGCTGGAGAAGATGGACTACACCCTGATCGAGGCGGCGCAGGACCTCGGCTGCCCGCCAATGACGGCGTTCTGGAAGATCACCTTCCCGCTGTCCTTGCCCGGTGTCTTCGCCGGCTGCCTGCTGGTCTTCATTCCGGCCGTCGGCGAGTTCGTCATCCCGGACCTGCTCGGCGGCTCGCAGACGTTGATGATCGGCAAGACGCTGTGGAACGAGTTCTTCTCCAATCGCGACTGGCCGGTGGCCTCCGCCGTTGCGATCATCCTGCTGGTTTTGCTGCTGGTCCCGATCATGCTGTTCCAGCGGGCGCAGGCCAAGGCGCAGGAGTAGGGCCATGAACGCGAGCTGGACCCGCTTCAACATCACCTCGATCGTGCTCGGTTTTGCCTTCCTCTATCTGCCGATCGTGCTTCTGATCGTCTACTCCTTCAACGAATCGAAGCTGGTCACCGTCTGGGCCGGCTTCTCGACCAAATGGTATGTCGCGCTCTTCCAGAACCAGGGCCTGATGGATGCGGCCTGGGTGACCGCGCGCGTCGCCTTCATCTCCGCCACGGCCGCCACCGTGCTCGGCACGCTCGCCGCGCTGGCGCTCACCCGCTACACCCGCTTCCGCGGCAGGTTGCTTTTCTCGGGCATGGTGTTTGCGCCGCTGGTCATGCCCGAGGTCATCACCGGGCTTTCGCTGCTTCTGCTCTTCGTCTCCATGGGGCTCGACCGCGGCTTCCTCACCGTGACGCTCGCCCACATCACCTTCACCATGTGCTTCGTGGCCGTGGTGGTGCAGTCGCGGCTGATGACCTTCGACCGCTCGCTGGAGGAGGCGGCGATGGATCTCGGCGCCACGCCGGTGCGCACCTTCTTCCAGGTCACGCTGCCGGTCATCCTGCCGGCCATTGTCTCGGGCTGGATGCTTGCCTTCACGCTTTCGCTCGACGATCTCGTGATCGCGAGCTTCACCTCGGGTCCGGGCGCCACGACGCTGCCCATGAAGATCTACAGCCAGGTGCGGCTCGGCGTGACGCCGGAGATCAATGCGGCCTGCACGCTGCTGATTGCGGTCGTGGCCAGCGGTGTGCTCGTGACGTCGGTCCTCAACAAGCGCCGCGAGGTGCAGCGGCTGCGCGACGAGCAGGCGGCGCAGCGGGGTTAGTGGTGAATGGTGGAATAGTGAATGGTGAATGGTGAATGGTAAAATGGTAGAGCGACCCTTTTCTTCGACCATTCACTATTCACCATTCACTATTCACCACTCATTCACTCATAGGGCGGCATCGGCGGCACCGGATAGATGAAGGGCGCGCTCCAGCTCCCGCCGACGAAAAAGCCGACTTCCGGCACCCAGGCCGTAGCCGCTTCAGCGGCGCGCTCGGCAAGCACCGAGCCCGACAGCGCGAGCCCGCCTTCCAGATAAGGCACCAGGCCGGCAAGGCTCAGCACGGTGCGTTCGGCCCGAACCTCCGCCTTCTCGATCTTCACGACGCCGCCGGCGACCGAGCCTTTCAACTCGCCGCCGGCGATCGGCAGCGTGCCCTTGGCGATCTCGGCAAAGGCAAAGAAGCCTGCCCCTTGCGTGCGTTGACGGAAGGCCGCGAGGTCGAAGCCACTGACCGAACCCTGGCCCAGATTTGCCGACAGCGTGCCGTTGGCGCCCGCGGCAAAGGCGCGCCAGCCGTCGGCCGGGCCTTTCAGCGTGGCGGACAGCGCAACCCGCGCCGCCGGCACCAGGCGCGACCAGCCGAGCGCCTTGGCGAGCTCGACGCCGTCCAGGTTCTCACCGAGCAGGCGGATCTCCGCCTGGTTGCCGTCCGCCTTGCGGTCGAAGCGGATGCCGGCCTGCAGCATGCCGCCGAAAGCGGTCGCGTCCGAGATGTCGAAGGCGGCCAGCCCTTCCTTGACCTGCGCGGTCGCCGCCACCTGGTTGAGCTCGACCGCACCGGCGGTGGCGTGCGCCGCCGACAGCCGCAGGTCGAGACCGACCCGTTCAGCGAACATCGTATCGATGGCGTCGCCGTTGCGCGCGGAGGTGAACACGGAGAGGAAAGAGCGCAAATCCAGATTTTCGAAAGCCAGCGTGCCCGAGATGGTCGGCACGCGCGAGGCGAGCGCCAGCTCGACCACGCCGACGCCGGGATTGCCGTCGAGAACGATCTCGGTGTTCTCGAACTTCATGCGATTGACGTCGCCGACGACCTCGCCGGTGACCGCCAGGGAGCCGATGGCGGTGCCCGCGGCGCTTTCGGTCCGCGACCATTCGAGCATGCGCCGCAGCGACGGGGTGGCGAAGGCGAGCTCGCCCTGAAAAAACGGCTGTGCAGTCAGGCCGGCAGTGCCTTCATAGGAAACCGTCATGGGCGCCGCGCGCAGCGACAGGACGATCCGGCTCGGCCCGCCGCCAAGCAGCACGAGCGGCTGCTCGGCCGACATTTCGAGCGTCACGTTCTCGCCGCGCCAGATGCCGGTGGCCGAAAGCTTGGCGCTGCGGTCGAGGGTTGCCCATTCGAGCCGGCCGGCTATTCCGCTCGCCAGTTCCTCGTCGCCGTTTGGTCCGGCGGTGATGATCCGCCCGTCGCTGAACTCGACCGTTCCGAAGGCGTCGCGGGGAAGCGCCCGCACATCCGGGTTGGCGGGGTCCCTCGCCACGATGGTTTGCGCCGTTTCGATCGAATGCAGGACGCGGCCGCTTTGCGGCGAGGCCGGCAGGTAGAAGGAGCCGGCCTCCACCCTGAGCGTCGGCCGCACCAGCCTGGCCGAGGAGAAGACCACGTGCCCGGCGAGTGCCGACAGGGCCGACAGCTCGACATCGACCCGCTCGGCCGAAAGCACCGGTGTGTGGCTTGCATCGCTCCAGGTCGAAAAGCTCACATCGCTGAAATGCGCCTGGAAGGAAGGCCAGACGTCGATCTCCGGCGTGCCGCCGCCGAGCGACACGCGGTAGCCGCTCCAGGCGCTGAGCTCCAGCGCGATGCGGTCGCGCACGATCTGCGTCGAGGCGAGGTAGGGCAGCGCGGCGAGAAAAAGCGCCAGCGCCACGACAACGCCGCCGGCGACCCACAGGCCCTTTCTCACCAAGCTCGACGCCATTCCTGCTCCGCCCAGCCGCCGCCCGACCGGCGGCGCGTGCCTGCTCTTCCAAGCCCATGAACCCGGGCGCAAGCCTTTTCAACCCTTTGTGGCTCCGCGATGGCGGCTGAAACTTGCCACGCGACGCACGATATGCATAACGCCCGCTCGACAGGAGGGCCAGCATGACCGAGACGCCGCTGTGGACACCGTCGCGGGAGCGCGTCGAGAAATCGGCGATGACAGCTTTCATGGCGCAGGCCGGAAAGCGCGCCGGGCGGAGCTTTGCCGGCTATCGCGACCTGCATCGCTGGTCGATCGACCAGCGGGAAGCCTTCTGGAGCCTCGTCTGGGATTTTTGCGGCATCGTCGGCGAGAAGGGCGAGCGGCTGCTCATCGACGACCGGATGCCGGGCGCCAGGTTCTTCCCCGACGCCAGGCTGAATTTCGCGGAGAACCTGCTGAGGAAGACCGGAAGTGGCGACGCCATCGTCTTCCGCGGCGAGGACAAGGTTCAGTCGCGCCTCTCCTGGGACGAATTGCACGCGCTGGTCTCGCGCATTCGCCAGGCGCTAGAGGCGGAAGGGGTCAAGCAGGGCGACCGGGTCGCGGCGATGATGCCGAACATGCCGGAGACGGTGGCCGGCATGCTCGCCGCCGCATCGCTCGGCGCCATCTGGTCGTCGTGCTCGCCCGATTTCGGCGAGCAGGGCGTGCTCGACCGTTTTGGCCAGATCGAGCCGGTCGTGTTCTTCGCGCCCGACGGCTACTGGTACAATGGCAAGCAGAACGACGTGACCGCCAAGGTCAAGGCGGTGCTGGAAAAGCTGCCGACCGTGCGCCGCACCATCATGGTGGATTATCTGCGCACCGCGCCGAAAGCCGTCACCGCCATTCCCGGCGCGGTCACACTCGACGACGCGATCGCACCTTTTGCGGCGAAGCCGATCGAGTTTGCGCGGCTGCCTTTCTCGCACCCGCTCTACATCCTGTTCTCCTCCGGCACGACCGGTATCCCGAAATGCATCGTGCATTCGGCCGGCGGCACGCTGATCCAGCATCTCAAGGAACAGCAGATCCATTCCGACGTGCGCGAGAACGACCGCTTCTTCTATTTCACCACCTGCGGCTGGATGATGTGGAACTGGCTGGTATCGGGCCTGGCTTCCGGCGTCACGCTGCTGCTCTATGACGGCTCGCCCTTCCATCCGGACGGCAATGTGCTGTTCGATTATGCCGCGGCCGAGAAGATGACCTATTTCGGCACCTCGGCGAAATTCATCGATGCCATCCGCAAGGCGGGCATACGGCCGATCGACACCCATGATCTCTCGGCCGTGCGCATGGTTGCCTCGACCGGCTCGCCGCTGTCGCCGGAAGGTTTTGCCTATGTCTACGATGCCGTGAAGAAGGATGTGCATCTCGCTTCCGTTTCCGGCGGCACCGACATCGTCTCCTGCTTTGTCACCGGCATTCCGACCGAGCCGGTCTGGGTCGGCGAGATCCAGGGGCCGGGCCTCGGCATGGCCGTCGATGTCTGGAACGATGACGGCAAGCCGGTGATGCGCGAGAAGGGCGAGCTTGTCTGCACCAGGGCGTTTCCGCCGATGCCGATCATGTTCTGGAACGATCCGGGCGAGAAAAAATACCGCGCCGCCTATTTCGAGCGCTTCGACGACATCTGGTGCCACGGCGATTTCGCCGAATGGACCGAGCATGGCGGCATGATCATCTATGGCCGTTCCGACGCCACGCTGAACCCCGGCGGGGTGCGTATCGGCACTGCGGAGATCTACAATCAGGTCGAGCAGATGCCCGAGATCGTGGAATCGATCTGCATCGGCCAGGACTGGGACAGCGACGTCCGCGTGGTGCTGTTCGTCCGCCTCGCCGCCGATGTGTCTCTCGATGCGGATCTCGAGCGCCGCATCAAGGCAAAGATCAGGGCCGGCGCCTCGCCGCGCCACGTGCCGGCGAAGATCGTTGCCGTGGCCGACATTCCGCGCACGAAATCCGGAAAGATCACCGAGCTGGCGGTGCGCGACGTCGTCCATGGCCGCGCCGTCAAGAACAAGGAAGCGCTCGCCAATCCGGAGGCGCTGGATCTCTACCGCAACCTGCCGCAGCTGGCCGGTTGAGGGAGCTCTCGCAAACGGGACGATTGCGAAAGCGGCCGGACTCAGCCCTTCCCGGATTGGCCTATATGGTTAAGAAGGGGTAACTGCAAAATTTACCTCGATTTCACCGATGGTACACTTCGGTAAAGACGCAGGCATCCTGGTAAGGAATTGTTAAGGGAGCCACCCCAATAGTCGCACGCAACTTGAGGGAGAAATCCCGGCCTCCAACAGCCCCCGGAGTTCCGATCACTCAAGCCCGTTGTCACAGCAAATTCTTATTCAGGCGCCTTCGGGCGCCTTTTCTTTTGGAGGGCCTCCCACCTACCCTGGCGCAGGACACGCGCAGACGGTGCGCGAGACGCGCTCCCTCCGGGGCTCAAGCCGCCGGCACCGGCCTGCGTCGGCGTCCGTCCATCAGCACGATCGTCAGCCCGCTCGCCACCACCAGCAGGATGCCGGTTGTAGCGAGTTGGTTGGGAAGCTGCTGGAAGACCACGAGCCCGGAAATAACCGCCCAAAGCGTGAAGCAATAATAGAATGGCGCGACGATACCGGTCGGCCCGATGCGGTAGGCCATGAAGATGAAGAAGTGGCCGAAGATCAGGAAGAACCCCGCTCCTGCGAGCAGCAGCAGAGCGCGGGAATTCGGAACCACCCATTCTTCCGACACGAAATGCGCGACCGCGGCCGCGATGAGGACTACGATGACCGCCGAGATCGCGACGATCATGCCCGGAATGTTGGCCCCGACACGCCGCCCGACGAGATCGCGCCCGGCGCTCAGCACCGCATTGGCGAGAGCGAGCAGCGCGAAGATCGAAATGCCGGCCCCGGTCGGCTGGGCAACGAGCATTGCGCCGACGAAGCCAAGTCCGATCAGGAGCCAGCGCAACCATGTGATGCGCTCGCCGAACATCAGCGCCGCCCCGATGAGCACGATCAAAGGCGTGACCTGACCAAGCGCGCTCGCATCGGCGATGGGCATGTTGGCAAGCGCAACGACGTAGCAGAGGATCGCGCCCGTCTCGCACAGATTGCGCGCCAGAACGCGCCTCTCGAACAGCAGCGGCAGCCTTCTTCCGTGCCCGAGCAGCAAGAGCAGTGGCATGCCCCATATGAAGGCAGCCAGGCCGCGCAGCATCAATGTCTGGTAGGGTGGCAGCGCTTCCGTCGCGAGCTTCATCATCGTGTCGTTCACGAGATACGACCCCGTTGCCAGGATCATGAACAGCGGACCGCGCAAGCTATGGAGCATCGTTGGGGGAGGAATGCAGGGAAATGGATGGGTGATTTGATCGGGATTCGCCGAATAAGCAACAGCCCTCTCAAGCAATTCTAAGGACTTGGCAAGGCCAAGCTTAGAACAGCTTGAGAGGGGGTCTGCCGCAGCCGGCTAGCTAGATGCTCGCCTCCCGGTCCCTTGCCAGCGCGCGCGACAAAAGCACCACCGGCACCGTCGCGGTCAGGATGATCAGCAGCGCTGCCGGCCCGGCATCCTCGACCACGGCGCGCGAGGCGTTCTCGTAGACGCTGGTGGCCAGCGTGTTGAAGCCGAAGGGGCGCAGCAGGATCGTCGCCGACAGCTCCTTCACCGTGTCCACGAAGACAAGCACAGCGGCCGTCAGGATCGCGGGTTTCAGCAGCGGCAGGATCACCCTGGCGGCAGCGGCCTGCGGCCCGTGGCCGAGGCTGCGCGCAGCCTCGTCGAGGTGCGGTGGCAGCTTTTCGAGGCCGGAGCGCACTGCGCCTTCGGCGAGCGCCAGGAAACGGATCGTGCAGGCGAGCACCACGGCGGCCGCCGAGCCGGTCAGGATCAGGCCGGTCGAGATGCCGAGATGCTCGCGCATGAAAGCGTCCACGGCATTGTCGAATGCGGCAAGCGAAAACAGCAGTCCGAGGCCGAGGATCGTGCCCGGCAGCGCGTAGCCGAGCGAGGCCAGCCTGACGAGCGGCCTGATCATGCCCGAGCGCGCCAGCCGCGTCGCGTTGACGAGCATAAGCGCCACCGCCACGGTCAGCACCGCCGTCGCGCCCGCCGTGATGATCGAATTGAGAAGCGCCTCGCCGAGCTCGGGCGACACGAAAGCATCCAGCCGCCTGACGGAATAGTGGCCGAAGGCGTAGAGCGGAATGCCGAAGCCGAACAGCACGGGCAGGCCAACCGCCAGCGCGGCAAGCGCCGCGCGGCTGCCCTGCAAGGTCACGCGCGGCGGGCGCGCGGCGATGTGCGTGGCGCGCGCAGCGTGGAAGCGCTGCTTGCGCCGCGCCCATTGCTCGGCGGCGAGCAGGCCGGCCACCAGCACCAGCATCAGCACCGCAATCTGCGCCGCCCCTTCCAGGCTGCCGCGGTTGAGCCAGGTCGAGAACACCGAGAAGGTGAGCGTGCGCACGCCAAGATATTCGCTGGCGCCGATGTCGTTCACCGTCTCCATCAGGACCAGCGCCAGCCCCGCGACGATGGCTGGCCGCGCCACCGGCAGCAGCACCTTGAACAGCACCTTCGCCGGACGCGCGCCGAGGGTGCGCGCCACATCGGCGATGTTGCGCCCCTGCATGAGGAAGACCACGCGCGCGGTGAGATAGACATATGGGAAAAGCACGGAGGCCAGCACGACCGCTGCGCCGGTGGTCGTGCGGATGTCGGGGAACCAGTAATCGCGCGGCGTGGCGTATCCGAACACGGCGCGCAGCAGGCTCTGCGCCGGCCCGGCATAATGGAAGAACTCGGCCCAGGCATAGGCTGCAAGGTAAGGCGGGACCGCGAGCGGCAGCACCAGCGCCCAGGACAGCGTGCGGCGCAGCGGGAAGTCGAACGCCACGACCAGCCAGGCGCTGGTCACGCCGATGGTCGCGGCTCCGAGCGCGACCAGCGCGAGAAGGTGCAGCGTGGTGAGGGTGGAGCCCGGCAGCACGTTGGCGACGAGATGCGGCCAGTCCTCCCCGGTGCCCGAGATCGCGATCAGCGCCAGGCTGGCGACCGGGAGAAGCACGATCGCGGCGATCGCAAGCGCTGCGGCGAGCAGGCCGGGATGGCGCGGCCGGCGCACTTTGCGCCCATCCGGCAAGGGCAGGGGACCGGTGTGACTGGCCGCGCTCACGCCGGCTCCAAACGGAAAAAGCCGGGCCTCGATAGGCCCGGCTGCGTTCTGGTCATGTGGTAGTAGCGGATCAGCTCGATGGGCCGTCGTCGAGGCCGACGCGGTCGACCATTTCGGACGCCGCCTTGCGGTTCTTGGCGATCTCGGACAGCGGCAGGGTGTCGGCCTTGAGCGTGCCGAAGGATTTCACGATCTCGGACGGCTCGAGCCCCGGCTCCACCGGATATTCGAACACCTGCTCGGCGTAGATCTGCTGCGCTTCGTGGCTGGACAGGAACTGGATGAGCTTCACCGCATTGTCGCGGTTCGGCGAATTCTTGGCGAGCGCCGCACCGGAGATGTTCACATGCGTGCCGCCGTTCTCGAAGGTCGGGAACACGACCTTGATCGCCGCGCGCCACTCCTTCTGCTCCGGGTCCTTCTCGTTGGTCTGCATCAGGCCGACGTAATAATTGTTGCCGAGCGCGATGTCGCATTCGCCGGCTGCAATCGCCTTGGCCTGGTCGCGGTCGCCGCCGTCGGGCTTGCGCGCCAGGTTGGCCTTGAAGCCCTGCAGCCAGGCTTCGGTCTTCTCGGCGCCCCAATGCGCGATGGCTGCCGAGATCAGCGCCAGATTGTAGTCGTGCTGGCCTGAGCGGATGCAGATCTTGCCCTTCCATTTCGGGTCGGCGAGGTCGGCATAGGCGATCGGCTCGTCGCCGACGCGGTCTTTTGCGGCGTAGACGACGCGGGCGCGCTTGGTCACGCCGAACCAGTAACCTTCCGGATCGCGGTATTCGGCCGGGATGTTGGCGTTGACGGTGGCGTCGTCGAGCGGCTGCGTCACGCCTTTGGCCTTGGCATTGGTGAGGCGCGCAATGTCGACGGTCATGATCACGTCCGCCGGCGAGTTGGTTCCTTCGGCCGCGATGCGGTCCTCCAGACCCTTGTCGAGGAAAAGCACCTCCGTTTTGATTCCGGTCTTGGCGGTGAAGGCGTCGAGCACCGGCTTGATCAGGTCGGGCTGGCGATAGGAGTAGATGTTGACCACGCCGTCGGCGAGCGCCGATCCGGCAAGCAGGGTGGTGAAGGCAAAAGCAGCGAGCGCGGTGCGGGCGCTGAGCATAGGTCCTCTCCTCGTGGCGGCACTTTGTTTGCAGGCGCGGCGGGCCGCATCGCCGAAAGTTGACCGTCTCATGCTGGAATTACTCATGAGGGTCAAGTGAAACGTCAATGAATTCAATAGTTTAGAAGAATTCTAAACTGGATCGAATGTGCCAGCTTTTCAAAGGTTTGTGGACGCGGGTCGTCCACTTATTCACAGGAATGTGTAGCGACATGTATGAGCGGGACGAACGCAGGGCGCATCCCGCGCACCATGGGCGGCGGGACGTCGCCTTTCCGGGCAAAAGGGCTACGCCGCCAGCACACGCGTCGACGGAAAGGTGATCTCCACCAGCGTGCCCTCTCCGGGCGTGGATGTGATTGTGAAGCGCGCGCGGTTCGCTTCCACCATCGCCTTGGTGAGCGGCAGGCCGAGCCCGGTGCCGTCGCCACGCGGGCGCTTGATGGCGTTGATCTGCTTGAACGGTTTCAGCGCCTGCTCGATCTCGGCCGAGCTCATGCCGATGCCGGTATCGCGAAAACGCAGCACCACCTCGCCATTGGTCTCGTAAGCCGTGGAGACGATGACCTGGCCGCCGGCCGGCGTGTAGCGGATGGCGTTCGAGAGCAAATTGAGCGCGATCTGGCGGATCGTCCTGAGATCGGCCACCACGTCCGGCAGCCCCGAGGCGAAGCTCGACCGGATGATGACGCGCTCGCGGTTTGCCTGCGGCTGCATCAGCGCGACCGACTCCGAGAGCGTGTCGTTGAGCGACACGGCCTCGTAGCTCATCTCCTGCTGGCCGGCCTCGATCTTGGAGATGTCGAGCAGGTCGTTGACGAGATCGAGCACGTGGTTGCCCGAGCGATTGATGTCGCGCAGGTAGTCGCGATAGCGGTCATTGCCGATCGCCCCGAATTTCTCGTCCATCATCAGCTCGGAAAAGCCGATGATCGCGTTGAGCGGGGTGCGGATTTCGTGGCTCACGCGCGCCAGGAACTCGGTCTTCTGCGAGGAAGCGCGCTCGGCTTGGCTGCGGGCCTGCGTCAATTCTTCTTCGGCCCGCTTCCATTGCGTGATGTCGCGCAGCACGGCGCAGTAGCCGTTCTTGGCCGGCAGCCGGCCGATCGTCATGAACAGCGGGATATAGCGGCCCTGGCCCTCGCGTCCGATCACCTCGCGCCCGTCATTGAGCACGCTCTTGACGCCATTGTCGGAGAGAGAGTTCAGATAATCCCGCGCCGTGCGCTGGCTCTCGATCGCAAACAGCGTCGCGAACGGTTTTCCCGCAACCTCGGCGCTGTCGAAGCCGAACAGCGCTTCGGCCGGGCGGCTGATGGAGCGGATGAAACCATCCTCCGAGATCAGGATGACGCCGTCGGTCGCGGTGTCGATGATCGTGCCGAGCTCGTTGATCAGCGCCTCGAGCGCGAGTTTTTCCTCGGACTTCAGCGGCGCGACCTGCGGCGCCGGCAGCGGCGCGCGGTTGATGCGACGCAGCGACAAAAGCAGCGCCTTGCCGCCGTTCCACGGCACCGATTGCAGGAAGGCCTCGACCGGCACTTCGAGCTCGTCGGCCCGGATCAACCTCAGCTTGCGCGTCCCGTCCTCGCCCTCGGGCGGATAGGGCTCGGCGAACAGCTCTCCCAGCCCGCCGCGCTCGGCCAGTTGCTCCACCGTCGAATAGGCGGTGAATTCGAGGAACTCGCGGTTGGCGTAATAGAGCACGTCGCCCGAATGGATCAGCACCGGGATGGGCAGGCGGTCGAGGATCGAGGTGTCGACCGGCGGGCGCCGCGTCGCGACGTCGTGACCGGCCAGATCGGCCTTGTCGGCAAGCGCATCGGCTTCTCCGTCGTCGGCCTCGGCAGGGGCGGGCTCTGCGGTTTCGGCGGCTTCGTCATGGAGTTCTGCAGAGGCTTCGGCGCCCGGCTGCTCTTCGGCCGGTTCCGGCTCGACGGCAGCGTTGCCGGCCTCAGCCGTCATGCTTTCAAAAAGCGGGGCCTTCGGCGCCGGCTCCGAAGGCTGGTCCGGAACCAGGCCGGAGACGGCGTGCGGGTTCTCGTCGATGGCGGCCGCGTCGCTCTCGCCGCCTTCCGGCGCCGGGCTGGCCGGGGCCTCGCCGCCTTCGCTGGTCAGGGCATCCGCCTTCGGCTCGTCAATATGGTCGATCGCGGCAGCGACGCCGTCGCCGATCGCCGAGGCGCTCTCGGCAGGAAGCGGGGCCGCTGGCTCGTCGGCATCTCCCCCGGCCGCTTGCATCTTTCCGAGCAGCCAGGGTCGGGCGGTGCGTGTCGCAGCCGGCTCGGCCGACTGCGCTTCCGGCGCGATCGGCGCGGCGAGCTCGACCGGCGTTTCGGCGATCGGCCCGTCGGCGGCTTCCGCGGTCTCGGCCGGATTTTCGGAATCGCTCGAAAGCAGGGCTGCCAGCTCTGCCTCGAGCGGCAGCTCTGCCGGCGGCTCGGCGGCGGGTGCTGCTGCGCTGTGCCGGTCTTCGGCTGCCTCGGCCTCGGCAGGCGTGTCGGCCCTTGCGACGGTATCGTCCTTCACCGGTGGTTCGGCGTTGTCGGCCGTGCCTGCCGACGCGCCGGCGACAGGCTCCGCCGGCGTGGTCTCCGCCGCGGCCGGCTGTGCCCGCTCGCCGCTGTCCTTCTTCAGCCGGTCGCCGATCTCGCGAAACGCGTTGCGTTCGACCGGCGTCAGGCCGCGATCATTGGCCGGCGTCCGATGCTCGGCCAGCCGGATCACCTTGTCGGCAGCGCGGCGATCGGGCTTGGGCACGATGGTGAGCGCCGGCACCTCGCCGCGGAACGGGTCCTGCGGCTTGGCCTCGACCGATGCGGCCGGCGGCCCCACCGGTTCGGGTTTCGCCGCCTCGACTGCTTCCGGCAGCGGCGGCTCGGGCATGTCGGGCACCCGGTCCGGCGCCGGCTCGACCAGCGTCAGCCCGATCGCATCGGGATCCACCATCGCATCGCCGGCGCGCGCCACGCCGAAGCCGCGGAAACCTTCGAAGCTGCGGTTGCGGTCGTAGACGGGGAGCGCCGCAAGGTCGACAGGCACTTTGAGGTCGGTGCCGGCCACGGGCCAGAGCAGGGAACGTCCCGACCAGGTGTCGCGCCGCTCGAGCAGGCCGGCGATCTCACCGTCGGGATCCATGCCGAACACCTTGCAGACGTCGCGGAAGCTGAAGCCGATCACATTGGCGGCATCCTGTCCGACGGCGCTCGCAAACTCCGGCGACAGGGCGCTGAAGCGACCTTCCGCGTCGGTGCGCCAGACGAAGCGAACCGGAACGGATGCCCGTTCGACCACCATCTCGGCCGGAGCGTCCTCTTTCGCCTGCGCGGCGAGCGGCTCGGGCCCGGCAGCAGGCAACGCTGCCGTCGGAGCCGCTTCCGGCTCCGCCTCAATCTTAGCCTGTGCAGGCTCCATCGCCGTCCCGGCCGGTTGGGGCTCGGAGGCGACTGGTTCCGGCAAAGCCTCCGCCGGGTCGGCGACGGCGAGCGGCTCGGCAGCGACTGCCGGCTGGTCGGGCTCGGCGTCATCCGCTGCCGGTGTGGTCGCCTCTTCCGCAGCGGCGGGCTCCGCCGCGATTGCGGTCGGCTCGGGCAACTCCTCGCCGACGGCGATTTCGGCGGCGATCGGCGCCGGCTCGATTTCGGTAGCCGTCGCCGGTGCCGGTTCTGCTTCCGCCGTCGCGGCAGCGATTGTCGCAACCGGCTCGGCCGCTGCCGGCGTTTGCCCGATCGGCTGCGCTGCCTGCCCGGTTTCCTCCTGGTGCTCGTCGATCACGACGAACAGGTGCGCCGTGTCGGTCAGCCGCGCGATGCCGGCCGGCAGCCGGCGGCTGCCTGCCGGCACCATCTTCTTGACCAGGCGGTCGGCCTGCCTGGCCACCGAAGCGACAAGGCCCTGGATGGTGTCCGCCGTGATGCCCAGCCGCTCGAATCCGGGCGACGCGGCCGACACGCCTGCGTCGGCGCCGATGAGCGCGACGAACTGGCCGGGCTGCGACAGGCCGCCGATCACCCGCGCGGCCGCCGCCGCCTCGCTGCGGGATTTCTCCGGCGCCGCGGCAAGCAGGATCGCCTTCTCGCCGCCCGGGAGCTCGAACGCGCTCGCCTGGAACGACACGAGACGGCTCATCAGGCCGGCCGCGATGCGCACCGTCACGCCACGGTCGCGGCCGATCGCGGGATAGCCGGTGAGCCCCATGATCTGGCGCCTGGCGACGGTGCCCAGCGGCGGCTCGGTGCCGATGATCGCTTCGATCTCGTCATCGCCGAACAGCGCGGCGCCTGGCCCGTTTACCCAGATGACCTCGGCGAGCTGCGTGTCGAGCACGACCAGCGCATTGCCCGCGGCGAAGCGCTCGCGCACTTCGTCAAGCACGGCAATGTCGATGAATGAATACTCTCCTGACGCCATCCCGTCCGCAGGCCTTCGGTTAATGCCTCGTTAATAAAAGCTGCCCGCTGGCGAGTCGAGAATGGCTTCCCTCGCGCCGCCGGATTCTCAGGTCCCGTGGTTAATCTTCACACGCATCTTTGTTGCGTTGCACAAATTCTGTTGCATTGCACAAGAGAAGTCTCTATATGGGACGCCATGGAATGACGGAAAAGCGAAGCGCACCGTCCCGACAAACCAAGAGGAAAACATGTCCAAGACCCCTGCCAAGGTGGCCGCCGAGGCTGCCGAAACTGCGTATTCCGCGTTTGAGACCAAAGCGGTCGAGCAGCTTTTCGACACGAGCAAGATGACCGACCAGTTCCGTGCCTTCACCGAGAAGGGCGTCGAGCAGTCGAAGGAGGCCTATGCGAAGCTGAAGGCCGGTGCCGAGGAGGCGCAGAAGGCGCTCGAGACGACCTACGAGACCGCCAAGACGGTGAGCGGCGATCTGTCGCTGAAGTCGATCTCGGCGCTGCGCGCCAATGTCACGGCCGGCCTCGACCACCTCGAGGCGCTGGTTGGCGCCAAGTCGTTTTCGGAAGTCGTCGAGCTGCAGACCGCATATTTGCGCAAGCGCGTCGAGATGACGGTCGAGCAGGCCAAGGACATGCAGGCCACCGCTTCGAAGGCGGTCGAGGACGTGTCCAAGCCGGTGAAAGCCATGTTCGACCGGGCGGTGAAGGAACTTAAGGTCGCCTGAGGCGTTGCAGACGCCAAGTACACCCAGTGCGGCTAACCTCCTCCCACCGCAAAGGGTCTAGGCCAGTGTACGCTGGCCAGTGCAAGAAAAAGGCCGGATCCTCCCCCGGCCTTTTTCTTTGCGGATGGCGCGGATGCCGTTGCACTTGAAAAGCCCGACATTTGCCCCTATCACCCGCTTCGCCGGATGGCGGCACGCGTGCGGTTGTAGCTCAGCTGGTTAGAGCGCTGGATTGTGGATCCAGAGGTCGGTGGTTCGATCCCACCCAACCGTACCACTTTCTCCACATCGATTGTCATTTGGTGATGTCGCGGAACCGCCGCCATTGCCGCATATTGTCTGGGCGGGGCAAGTCTGACCATCGAGCGCGGCGGCGGTTATGGGCGCAGTGAAACACACTCTGGTTTTCGCGCTGGCGCTCGCCGGCGGCATCGGCACCTCCCAGCTTCCCGAGTTCAGCCAGCAATACCGGCAGCGCATCGGCGGCGCGATCGAGGAACTGGAGCGCATGGTTGCCGAATTCGATGCGGATGCGACCGAGAACGGCCTGACGCGCGAACAGGCGCTCGACAAGCACGCGCGCTCCACCGAACCGCTTTTTCGCTCGCGCGGCGAAAGCATAAAGGACACCATCGAGCGTTATCGGACGCTGCTCAGGCAGCAGGCCGAGTTCGAGTCGCGATCGCCCCTGTTTCAGCCGCTGGTTCTCGCCGACAGCGACCCGGTGACGCTTGCCGGCGCCTGGCGGGATTTCCGCCCTGCGGTGCCGGTCACGACGGCCGGCCTCACCTGGGCCGCGGCGGGTTTTGCCCTGGCGGGACTGCTGATCAGCCTGATCGCGTCGTTTCTCAGGTGGTCATGGCGCCGCACCGTGCATCGCCCCACCCCGGCTTGATACGCGGCGACTTGCTCGTCCGCTCGCGGCGACTTGCTCGTCCGCAGCGGCGGCTTGTCCGTCCGCCCGCGGCGGCTTGTCCGTCCGCCCGCGGCGGCTTGCCCGTCCGCCCGCGGCGACTTGATCGTCCGCCCGCGGCGACCTCGTCGTCCGCTCGCGGCGGCTTGTCCGTGTCTGAAAACGAAAACGGACGCCGTACGCGTCCGCATGATGACGTTATGGCGGCGATCCACTTAGCGAAACAGCGCTGCCATCCTGGTCATGAGGCGCCGCAGCAAGGTCGGCGGGCTATCGTCGAACAGGCCGATCTGGTCCGCACCATCGAACTGTCGAAGTCTTTCCAGCATTTTTCGCTCCCTGGCTGCGCGGGGAAACGGCTCTCCTCCCGTTCTGGTTCCCGCGTCGCCGGCCGTAAATCTGCATCGCCATCCGTGACCAAAGTCGCAACCACTCGCCAGCCGGCCGCGTTTTGATCGGTGCAATCGGTGCGCAGGGTTAAGCACTTGCAAAATCGCTTCGAGAACCCGGTAAAGGTGCGGCTTGGACGCGAGCCGGTGACCGTCGCGAGTGCCGGCGATGCCGCCCGGCTTCTGCTTGACGTCGACTGGCCCGAGCGTGGGCCTGGTCACCGCGATGCCAGCGAAACCTGCATCAAGGTCATGGAAGGCACGCGTTCCGCTGCGGATGCGCGCACTGCCTTCGTCCGCGCCGCACGCGAATCCGGCATCCTGGTGGAGTGACAGCCATGAGCGAACAGGCCACGTTCGGATTTTCCGTCCGCATCAAGACCGACGGCGAGGGCACCATTACGAGCGTCGATTCGCTGAAAGGCGCCTGCGCCGTGCTCATCGACTGGCCGCACGCACGGCGCGGCCCGTTTTACCAATCGGCGCGCGAGCTGGTGGAGTCAGCCATGAAGGGCGACACCAGCGTGCAGGAGGCCGGCGAAGGTTTTCTGGCGCTCTGCCAGCACGCGGGTGTGGTCGTCGCCGATTAGAGCGCGTTGCAGACGGTTGGAATCGGTTGGCGCGAGGCGCCCCCCTCTGTCCTGCCGGACATCTCCCCCACAAGGGGGGAGATTGGCTGTCATCGCGACTTTCGCCAATCGCCAAGGCTGCAGGTTGGCGAAATCATTGCGGCCGTCCAATCTCCCCCCTTGTGGGGGAGATGGCCGGCAGGCCAGAGGGGGGCAACGTAGAGCGCTGCTGCGTCCGCAAGAAAGCAGAGCGCTCTGGACTAAGCTCAGCGCAGGCACCCCTCCACCGCCTTCGGCCGGCCACCGCCCCGGATCCTCCCCTGCGAAGCGGGGGAGGGGGACCATGCGAAGCATGGTGGAGGGGGCGCTCCGCGTCTCGTTATCTCTTCGCCGGAAAATTCTCCTCCAGCCACGCCTTCGGCAACGCCGGCACGAAATTCCCGTCACGCCCCGTCATGTCCTCGTTCGCCACAAGCGCGTTGAGGATCGCCTCCTCCGTGCCCTGCACGACGGCGTCGAAGAACAGGTCGATGTCCGGATCGGGAATGTATTCCACCTTCGCCAGCACCCCGGGATTCCCCCGCGCGGCTTCCGCATTCGCCGTCGAGAAGGCAAGAAAAATGTCGCCGGAGGAGTTGTAGCCATAACCGCCGCTGGCCGCGATGCCGAGCGGCACGCGCCGCGCCAGCCTTTTCATTTGGTGCGGCAGGAAGGGTGCGTCGGTCGCGACGATGGCGATGATGGAACCCTTCTCCTTGCGCGGCGTGCCTTCGCGCAGCGCCGGCTCCGTCAGCTCGAGGCCGGCGCGCCGGCCGCGGATCGAAAAATTCCAGCGCTTGCCGAAATTGGCCTGGACGAAGACGCCGACCGTGAAGCTCCGTCCCTGCCATTTCACCACGCGTGAGGCCGTGCCCGAGCCCGCCTTGAAGGCGAAGCAGATCATGCCGGTTCCGCCGCCGACGCTGCCTTCCTCGATCGGCCCGGCGACTGCGCCGTCCAGTGCGGCAAAGGTCGTCTCGTCGGTGACGTGAAATCCGTTGATGTCGTTCAAAAAACCGTCCCAGGTCTCGGCCGCGACCGGCAGACCCCAGCTATCGTCGAGCGCGGCCGGCATCAGCTTGCGCATCCAGCGGATGGTGGCGTCGCGCGTCACGCCGCAGGAATGCGTGTTGGTGATGGTGATCGGAAAATTGAACGCGCCGATCTCCTCGATCAGGTGCGAGCCGGTCAACTCGCCATTGCCGTTGCCGCTGAAGATGCCGGCAAACATGGGCCGGTCGAGCTCTTCGCGCGGCCGCGGCAGGATGGCGGTCACACCGGTCCGCACCGGCCCCTTGCCCGCCTCCAGCGGCCCCTCGCCGGAGATCAGCGTGGCATAGCCGACCGACACGCCCGGCACGTCGGTGATGGCGTTGAACGGCCCCGGCACGCCGTCGAACGGGATCGAGAAATGCCGCGCACGCGGCTTGCCGGACGGGGTTCGCAGATGTGGATTGCTCATGCAAAAAAGGGGTCTGTCGACAGTCAGGTCAGGGTGAGCCGAAAATGGCGGATTTCGAGAACCGGAGCGCAGTGTACATTTGGTACATGAGCACCGGAAGCGCGGAAAGCCTCAGGCCGCTCTGACCTGATTGTCGGCAGACCCTAATCGAACAGCGACCCCTGGCCGGGGTCGACCTTCTTGGTCGTGCTGCGCAGCTTGTAGGCGGGCTTGCGCGGGGTGGCCGCACCGCTTGCCACCGCGCCGGTCTCGCCGTCGGCGAATTCGAGCCTGAGCGCTGTTCCCGTCTTGAGCTCGGCGGATGTCTTCACCAGGCCGCCCGCCGTATCCTTGACGATCGCGAAGCCGCGCTTCAGCACCGCGGTGTAGTTGAGCGAGTCGTAGAGGCGCGTGGCGTGCAGCAGCTGCGCCTGTCGCCGCTCCAGCACGCGGTCGAGCGCGCCGTCCTTGCGCCGGACGATCGCAAGCAGGGCATCGGTCGAAATTTTCAGCCTGTGCGCCACCGGCTCGATGCGCAGGCGCACCGCTGCTTGCTGGAACTCGCTGCGCCGGCGCTTGAGGACGACGCGTTCATAGCGGCCGAGCTGCTCGCCCTCGCGGGCGAGGCGGCGCCTGGCTTCCTCGACCTGCCGCGCCAGCACCGCCGGCGACAATCGCGCCGCGATCAGCCGCCCGCGCTTGCGCTCCGTGTTTGCCGTCAGCGCCCGGCCGAGCCGGCTGGTCGCCTCGTCGAAGCGGCGGCGCGGCAGCGCGAGCAGGCTATCGGGCGAAGGCAGCGCGCGCGCCATGGCGCGCAGCGATTGCCGCCGCCGATCGAGCCCGCGCGAGGCGCAGGCGCGCAGCCTTGCGCCGAGCGAGGCGACGGCGGCTTCGAGCTCCGCCTTCACCGGCACGGCCATCTCGGCCGCACCCGTCGGTGTCGGGGCGCGCATATCGGCGACGAAATCGATCAGCGTCCAGTCGGTCTCGTGCCCGACCGCCGAGATCACCGGAATGCCGGAGGCCGCCACCACCCGCGCCAGCGCCTCGTCGTTGAACCCCCAGAGGTCTTCCAGGCTGCCGCCGCCGCGCGCCACGATCAGCACGTCCGGACGCGGGATGCGTCCGCCGGGCGGCAGCATGTTGAAACCGGAGACTGCCGCGGCCACTTCCGCTCCGGCCGTCTCGCCCTGCACGCGCACCGGCCAGACGATGACGTGCACCGGGAAGCGATCCCGGATGCGGTGCAGGATGTCGCGGATCACCGCGCCGGTCGGCGAGGTGACGACGCCGATGACGCGCGGCAGATAGGGCAGGGGCCGCTTGCGCTCGGGCGCGAACAGGCCTTCCGCGGCAAGCTTCTTCTTGCGCTGCTCGAGCAGGGCCATCAGCGCGCCGGCGCCGGCTGGCTCGATCGTATCGATGACGATCTGGTAGTTCGACTTGCCCGGATAGGTGGTGAGCCGCCCCTGCGCGATCACCTCCATGCCTTCCTCGGGCTTGAATTTGAGCCGCTGGAAGGTGAGCTTCCAGATCACGGCGTCGAGCCGGGCCTTGTCGTCCTTGAGCGTGAAATAGGCATGGCCCGAGGAATGCGGCCCGCGATAGCCGGAAATCTCGCCGCGCACCCGCACATTGCCGAACGCGTCCTCGACCGTGCGCTTGAGCGCGTTCGAGATCTCGCTCACCGTGTATTCGGTGGCGTTGGTCGTGGCGGAATCGGCTGCGAAGAAATCGCTCATGGCGGGATTGAGCGTGCGCGCGGCCCCGGCGTCAAGCGAGCGCGGCGATCACCACACCGCCGCGAGCTTGCCCTGCTTCTGCTTGCGCACGCGGTTGAAGGCGACGGCCTCGAAGTCGAAGCTGCCGGCTTCCTCGGCGAGCGGCACGGTGATGTTGTCGAGGCTCTCGCTGATGTGGCGCGCCAGCGCATCGACGATCTCCGGCTGGCTCGAATGGCCGCGCATGATGCCGATCTTGACCTCCGGCAGCGCGCCGAAACCGTCGCTCTCGCCGAGCACCCGCATGCCGGGCCTGAGCGCGCATTCCGGCAGCACCGAGATGGCGAGACCCGACAGCACCGTGGCGGTGATGACGGTCGCCGACCAGCTGGTGAACAGCACGCGATATTCGCGGCCCATGCGGTTGAGCACGTCGGTGGCGTTGCGCCGCCACTGGCAGTTCGGCCGCCCGAACGCCATCGGCAGCACGGCCTCCTCATGCACCAGATGGTTGGCGGAGGCGACCCAGAGCAGTTGCTCCTTGCGCACGATCTCGGCCGGCCGGACATCGTCGCACTGCGTCACCAGCGCGATGTCGAGATTGCCGCGGCGGATGTGATCGGCAAGGTTGATCGTCGGCTCGCAGATCACCGACAGCTCGACGCGCGGGTTCGAGCGCGAGAAGCGCGCCATGATCTCCGGCAGGAAACGGTCGGCATAGTCGTCGGGCGTGCCGATGCGGATCTGGCCGGCGAGGCTCTTGTCGTCGAAGGCGGCGAGCGTCTCGCGATTGAGGCGGATCATGCGCCGCGCGTAGGAGAGCAGGCGTTCGCCTTCCTCGGTCAGCCGGTTGGTGCGGCCGTCCTTCTCGAACAACGGCTTGCCGATGCGATCCTCGAGCCGCCGCATCTGCATGGAAACGGCCGACTGCGTCCGGTGCACCTCTTCGGCCGCGCGGGTAAAGCTGCCGGTGTCGGCGATGGTGATGAAGGTGTGGAGCTGGTCGAGATCGAGGGGCGCACCCATTAGGGCCTCCTAAAGCGGCGACTTGTTCGTCCGCAAGCGGCGACTTGTTCGTCTGCAAGCGGCGACTTGTTCGTCCGAAAGCGGCGACTTGTTCGTCCGCATACATCATCAAGATTGATCCTAAAGATTAAAAACATTCGTTGGACTAATCAATCCTCCCCCGACAAAGTGGCAATCGTTCAAGAAGGCTTGGGCTCCCTTGGGGCCGGTGCAGACCTCCATGCACCGGTCGCTGGCGGAGCTTTGGCCGCCCCCACCTGAGCGGTGCGGAAGTCCGTAGGAGAGATGAAGATGAGCACGTTCGACCACACCGAGACGTTTGCCGCTGCCACGCGCCAGGCTGTCGTGGCGCGCGCCGTCAATCTCGTCTCCGGCATCTATCGTTCCTGGAAAAACCGCCGCGACTTCGAGCGCCTTGGCCAGCTTTCGGACACCGAGCTTGCCGATATCGGGCTCCGCCGCGTCGACCTCCATGTCGTCGACGACCTGCCCTTCTTCGTCGATCCGACGCAGAGGCTGAGCGTCATCGCCGAAGAGCGCGTCCGGCGGGACGAGCAGCGCGTCCGGCGGGACGAGCAGCGCGTCCGACGTGACGAGCAGCGCGCCCGCCGCGGCGAGCAGGCGGCGCGCGAAATCTGCTGAGTTACTGCAGGCGGTTCCCCACTACCCGCCGGCTCCCCCGGCCTGCCTGCATCCTTGCCCGGTCCCGCCGCCGCGGACCGGGCAATTTTTTTGTCCGGCAACCTCTTCACCAACCAGCATCGCAGCATCGCTTGACGACGGCACGCCGGTGATTGGCGAAAGCCGGGATGATAGCCTCCTTCTCCCCGTCTCTATACGGGGAGAAGTGCCGGCAGGCGATGAGGGGCGGCGCCGAGGCTTCAGAGTGAGGCTTCGCGGACAGCTTCGCCAGATAGCGGATCGGCACTTTCATCAACGATGGCGCCCGCGCCGGGCGGTGTGTCTCACGCCCGACCTCGCCGTCAATGTTTCGACGAAATCAGACTCGCGATGCGGCTCGGCCACCTTCGCTCACAGGGGAGAAGGGAAGCGGAGCGCTTTATCGCGCCGCGGCGGTGATCCCGTAGCCGTCGACCACGGCATGGCCGCTGGCTGCGTCGGCGGTGTAGATGCCCACACCGCACACGATGATGGCCGAAAGCATCAGAAACGACAGGAACGCGGCTCGCACGGATATCTTCCCCTGGACTTCCTGCACTCTCTAACGTGCCGGTTACAAAACCGTTCAAATCTTAGCGAGCGGCGACTTGCTCGTCCGCCAGCGGCGACTTGCTCGTCCGCGAGCGGCGGCTTGTTCGTCCGCCGCGGCGACTTGCTGGTTCGATCGATCTCTGACGATCACGATCGAACATCGGCGTTCTAGGGCGGCTCTGTATCCGAACTGTGTCGGACGAGCAGGCTGCCCGTTTCGGCCGCAACGACCTATTCGCCGCGGCTCCTCACGGCCAGCCCATTTCTGCATTGTCCTTGGCGAAGAAAATTCCGAGTGGCGGAAATGCCACGCTGGGCGAGTGGAAGCCGCATTTCCCGCTGGTTTGGCGGCGCAGGGCGTTCGCAGGCGGTGCCTTACAGCATGTCTCCCGAAAGTGGCCCCGGTTTTGGGACCAAGACATGCGCAAAATCAAAGATCTGAGGCATGTCGCGTGAATCCCGATGCACGCGACATGCCTTAGATGGTGGCCACCCAGGCGCGGGCAATCGCCAGTCCGGCCGCATCGGCGGCGGGCCCATGCTGGGCAGCCTCAGTCTCGAACCGGCCTGCCCAATCGGGCTGCCGCTCGGCCAAAGCCTCGGCAAAGGTCCGGGTCCATTCCGTCACCAGCGGCCGGTCCGCCTCGAAGTGGAACTGGATGCCGTAGGCTGCCCGTCCGATCCGGAAAGCCTGGTTCGTGGCGGTTCGGTTGGTGGCGAGATGCGCGGCACCCGGCGGCAGGGCGAACGTGTCGTCGTGCCACTGGAAGATCGGGAAACGCCCGGGCAAGGTTCCCAGCACGGGATCGTCGGCCGCGCCGGCCGTCAGCGCCACCTCGCACCAGCCGAATTCGGTCGCCCCGCCGATCTGGTTCTTGCCGCCGAAGGCGCGCGCCATCAGCTGGCTGCCGAGGCAGATGCCGAGAACCGCCTTGTCGCGCGCTTCGAAGTCGCGCACCAGCTCGAGCAGGGCAGGTATGTAGGGATAGTCCTTGTCGTCCAGGGCGTTCTGGCCCCCGCCGAACAGGACGGCAGCGTCATGGTTCTCGGCCGTTGCCGGAAGCGTCTCGCCGAGATAGGCGCGAACGATCTCGACATCGGCGCCTGCCTCTGCCAGCGCAGCACCCACCTGGCCGAGCCCGGTATTGTCGTAATTGTAGACCACCAGCACACGCTTTGCCGGCATGAAAAGGCCCCCGACGATTCCGGGTAGACGGTTAGCATGCGGCTCTGCGACAACAAAATGAGGCTGTCGGGAAAAGTCGCCATGCCACTGCAGAACCGTGTCGATCCTTTTGGTGACATCCATGCCGTGCCCGACCGCGGCCTGTTCACCGGAAATCGCGGGATCATCCATGATCCGGCGACGAAGACGCTGCTCAAGAAGCGCTGGTCGACCAAGGCGTGGATCATCTGCGAATGCGAGTTCCAGGGCCGGCGGCGCGAGGTGATGGGCGCCCACAACAATCCGCGCGGCGGTGTCGGCTGGACCGAGCTTTTCTTCCTCGACGAGGTAACGGCGCTCGCCGCCGGTCACCGCCCCTGCTTCTATTGCCGCCGCGCCGCGGCGGCCGATTTCATCGCGCGTTTTGGCGAGGCGTTCGGGATTTCCGATCCGAAAGCGCCTGAGCTGGACTCGCGCCTCCATGCCGAGAGATTGGCACCGGGCGGCAAGGACTGGCACGTCAGTTGGGATGTGTTCAAGAAACTGCCGGACGGCGTCATGGTCTTCCAGGGCGAACGACCCTTTGCAAAGCGGAAGGGCAAGCTGCGCGCATGGACGTTCTGGGGATGGGGCGACGCGTGGCATTTCTTCGACCTGGCGGCGCACGACCTCTGGCTCATCACGCCGCCGGCGACGGTCGCGGCGCTGAAAGCCGGCTACAAGCCGGTCTGGCACCCCAGCATCGACCGCCCCTTGACCCGGTCACGCGCATAGCCGCATGACCAGTACATGCGTGCCAACTATCGAATGCAGCGGCTTTTCGTGCCGGATGGTCTTGCGGCCGGCGCGGCTGTCGAGCCCAGCCCTGCGCAGAGCCATTATCTGAACAACGTGCTGCGCGTCGCAGAGGGTGCCGAGCTGCTGCTCTTCAACGGGCGTGATGGCGAGTGGCTCGCGCGCGTCGGCGCGAAATCGAAGAAGAGTGTGCGGTTGGATGTTGTCGAACAGACCCGGCCGCAGCCGCCGCAATCCGACCTCATCTACGCCTTTGCGCCGCTCAAAGCCGGCCGGCTCGACTATCTCGTCCAGAAGGCGGTCGAGATGGGCGCAGGCGTGCTGCAGCCCGTCGTCACCCAGCACACCCAGGTGGGAAAGCCAGGCACGGATCGCATCCGCGCCAACGCCATCGAGGCAGCGGAGCAATGCGGTGTGCTCGCCATTCCGGAGACGCGCGAGCCGGTGAGGCTTGAAAGGCTGCTGGCCGCTTGGGAAAATGACCGCCGGCTCATCTTCTGCGATGAGGACGCCTCGACCAACAATCCACTGCCTGCCTTGCGGGCGATCGCCGAAAAAAAGTTCGGGCTGCTGGTCGGTCCCGAAGGCGGCTTCTCCGAAGACGAGCGCCGTCAGCTCCGCGCGCGGTCCTTCGTCACCGCCATCCCGCTCGGCCCCCGCATCCTGCGCGCCGACACGGCCGCGGTTGCGGCACTGGCGCTGATCCAGGCTACGATCGGCGACTGGTGACCGGAGGGGCGCCGTCCCCGCCGCCCTTTCGAGCCGGACCTTGCCGACGGCGCGCGCATGACGGCGGTGAGGCGCGCACGCTCCGAGGCAAGGCAGAAAATACCCTTGATCGATGCATCAGGAAAATTCGCTTGCCGCCGATCCTTGAATTCGGCCATCAAGCGCCGACATTTTTGGCAGTAGGCGGCAAGAGGCTTTTATGGCGCGGGACACCACGGACTTTCGGCCGATCGAGAGCCGTGACGAGCTCGTCGACTGGATCGCTGCCGGCTGCAAGCCGCGGCAAGAGTGGCGCATCGGCACCGAGCACGAGAAGTTTCCGTTCTACGTCGACGGCAATGCGCCGGTGCCCTACGGCACGGATCGCGGCATCCGTGCGCTGCTCGAAGGCATGCAGCGCACGCTCGGCTGGGAGCCCATCCTCGACGGCGACCGCATCATCGGGCTGGGCGGCCCGACCGGGCAGGGCGCCATATCGCTCGAGCCCGGCGGCCAGTTCGAGCTCTCCGGCGCGCCGCTCGAGACGATCCACCAGACCTGCCGCGAAGGCAACGCGCATCTGGCGCAATTGCGCGAGATCGCCGAGCCGCTCGGCATCCGGTTCCTCGGCCTTGGCGGCAGCCCGAAATGGTCGCTCGCCGACACGCCGAAAATGCCGAAATCGCGCTACGACATCATGACCCGCTACATGCCGAAGGTCGGTTCCAAGGGTCTCGACATGATGTACCGCACCTGCACCATCCAGGTGAATCTCGACTTCGATTCCGAAGACGACATGCGCCGCAAGATGCAGGTCGGCCTCAAGCTGCAGCCGCTCGCCACAGCGCTTTTCGCCAACTCACCCTTCACCGAGGGTCATCTGAACGGCCTGCGCTCCTGGCGTGGCGACATCTGGCGCGATACCGACAACCAGCGCGCCGGCCTGCTCGAATTCTGCTTCGCCCCCGATTTCGGCTTTTCCGACTATGTCGAATGGGCGCTCGACGTGCCGATGTATTTCATCATCCGCGACGGCAGATATTTCGACTGCACGCACGTCACTTTCCGCCAGTTCATGCAGGGCGCGCTGTCGAATTCCGTGCCCAGCGCCGTGCCGACCATCGGCGACTGGGCGAACCACCTCTCCACACTTTTCCCCGACGTCCGCCTGAAGCGTTTCCTCGAAATGCGCGGCGCCGATGGCGGCCCATGGCGCAAGATCTGCGCGCTCCCGGCTTTCTGGGTCGGCCTGCTTTACGATGCGCAGGCGCTCGACGCGATCGATCGCCTGACCGCCGACTGGAGCTACGCGGAAGTGCTGGCGATGCGCGAGGCTGTGCCGGCCGACGCGCTCGACGCGGAGTTCCGCGGCATGAAGCTGCGCGACATGGCGCGCGAGGTGCTGGCCATATCGCGCATGGGCCTGCGCAACCGCGGCCGCAAGAACCGCGACGGTTATGACGAGACGCACTTCCTCGCACCGCTCGACGAGATCGTCGCACGCGGCACCACCGCGGCGGAAGAGATGGTCAGCGCCTTCCATACGCGCTGGGGCAATTCGATCGAGCCCGTCTTCCTCGAATACGCCTACTGAGCATCCTCGCGAACCGCCGGCCATGCGTCCCCGCCATCTCGCGCTTGCGCTGCTGGTCGTCACCATCTGGGGCGTCAACTTCGCCATCATCAGCCTGGGCCTGCGGCAGGTTTCGCCGCTCGGCCTTGCGGTGGCGCGCTTCACGCTGGCCGCCTTTCCCTGGGTGTTCTTCATCCCGCGGCCCAAGGCGCCGTGGCGCCTGGTCGCGCTTTACAGCCTGTTCATCTTCGTCGGCCAGTTCGGCTTCCTGTTCACCGGCATGAAGATCGGCATGAGCGCCGGGCTGTCCTCGCTCATCCTGCAATTGCAGGTCTTCTTCACCATCGGCCTCTCGGTGCTGCTGCTCGGCGAGCGGCCGAATGCCTGGCAGGCCGCCGGCGCGCTTCTGGCTTTCGGCGGCATCGCCGTCGTGGCTGTCAATGTCGGCGGCGACGTAACCCTGCCGGGCTTGGCGCTGCTCATCCTTGCCGCGGCTTCCTGGGGCGGCGGCAACATCGCCGCCCGCCGGATATCGATGCACAACCCGTCCGTCGACGTGTTGAGCCTGGTGGTCTGGGGCAGCCTGCTTGCCATTGCGCCCTTGCTCGTGCTGGCCGTGCTCCTCGATCCGGACGGCCTCGCGACCAGCTTTGTCGACCTCGACTGGGTGTCGATCGGCTCGATTGCCTACATCGTCTACCCCACCACGCTTTTCGGCTTTGCCGTTTGGGCGCGGCTGCTCGGCACCTATCCGGTGGCGACCGTCGCGCCCTTCACCCTGCTGGTGCCGATCTCGGGTTTCGTCGGCTCGGCCTTGCTTCTCGGCGAGGCGATCGAGCCGTGGAAGATCGGTGCGGCCGTGCTCGTGATCGCCGGCCTGTGCATCAATCTTTTCGGGCGCCGGCTTTTCGCTGCAAGTGCCTAGGGCGGGCGACCCCCGCCACGGCGGCGCGGCGGCGACTTCTATTGGCGCCCGAAAAACTCTACGCTGCGCGCAACCATCGAGGAGGTTCCGATGCCCACTTTGTTCGACATGATGAACAGCGCCCAGAACGGCCGGGGCCTGGAGCTTCTCGCACGCCAGTTCAACCTGTCGCAGCAGCAGGCAGCTCTCGCCGTTGAAGCCCTGCTCCCCGCCTTCAGCGAAGGCCTGAAGCGCAACGCTTCCGATCCTTATGGCCTCGGCAATTTCCTTTCCGCACTCTCGACCGGCCAGCACGCCAAATATTTCGAGGATGCTCAAAATGCCTTCTCGCCCGCCGGCATGCAGGACGGCAACGGCATTTTGGGCCATCTCTTCGGCTCCAAGGATTTGTCGCGCGCGGTCGCCGCGCAGGCGGCGCAGGCCACCGGCATCGGCCAGCAGGTGCTGCAGCAGATGCTGCCGGCGATCGCGGCGATGATCATGGGCGGCCTGTTCAAGCAGACGACCGGCGCGATGCCGCAGCAGAATTTCGGCGGCGGCGGCAACAACCCGCTCGGCGACATCATCGGCGAGATGATGAAGCAGGGCGGCGGGTTCGGCATGCCGCAGCCGCAGCGCCCGACGCAGGCGCAACCGCAGGATGACCCGATGGACAATCCGCTCGGAAAGATCCTCGAAGGCATATTCGGCGGCGAACGGGCAAGGCAGCGCTCGCGCGAAAAGCGTTTCGACGGCGACAACAATCCGCTCGGCCGCATCTTCGAGGAAATGCTTGGCGGGCAGCGGCAGCCGGAAGCCGAGCCCGAGGCGGCGCCGGCGCCGCGCACGCGCGAAAAGCCGCGCGCCAACCCGAGCGGCCGCCCGCGCAATCCTTACGACGATCTCTTCGGCGACATGTTCGATGCCGGCGCCAAGCAGCGCGACGAATACACGAAAAACGTCGGCAACGTCTTCGACCAGTTCCTGCGCGGCATGGACAAGCGGACGCGGTGATCTCTTCCTTCTCCCCGCAAGCGGGAGAAGAGAGCGCGTTGCAGACGGCTGGAATCGGTTGGCGCGAGGCGCCCCCCTCTGTCCTGCCGGACATCTCCCCCACAAGGGGGGAGATTGGCTGTCATCGCGACTTTCGCCAACCGCCAACGCTGCAGGTTGGCGAAATCATAGCGGCCGTCCAATCTCCCCCCTTGTGGGGGAGATGGCCGGCAGG